>Ga0315555_1002853_pt1 | contig 12063 bp, 7 predicted proteins | sample SalMarSW160380MG_FD_202113 | JGI IMG/M metagenome (GOLD analysis project Ga0315555, IMG submission 202113) | Salt marsh sediment microbial communities from the Plum Island Ecosystem LTER, Massachusetts, United States - Salt Marsh Sediment SW1603-80 ...
CAATTGAATGACCACCGAATAACCAATGACAAAGCGTAACTTAATATACTGCGATTTAGGATTGATTGACTATAAAGAAGCCTGGGATCTGCAAAAACATACTTTTGAACTCAGGCATCAAAAGAAAATCGATGATATTATATTTTTGTTGGAACATCCTCATACATATACGCTTGGAAAAGTTGCTGATGAAAAAAATTTAATTAGTCCGAAAGAATATTTGAACAGCAAAAAAATTTCCGTATATAATATTGATAGAGGCGGTGATATAACATATCATGGACCCGGCCAGATTGTCGGTTATCCGATTATAGATTTGAATGACTGGCAAAATGATACTCATAAATACTTGAGAGCTTTAGAAGAGGTTATTATTAAAACATGTGTTTATTATGGAATAAGCTGTAAGCGCGATCCTAAATACACAGGTGTTTGGGTTGAGAATAGAAAAATTGCTGCGATTGGTATAAAAATTAGCAGATGGATTACAATGCATGGTTTTGCTTTTAATGTAAATACGGATTTATCATTATTTACAGGAATTATACCTTGCGGTATTGTTGATAAAGAAGTAACTTCATTACAAAAAGAATTATCCCGAACTGTCCCTGTTAGTGAGGTTAAAGAAATTCTTTTAAAAAACTTTAAAGAAGTTTTTGGTTATAATAAATTTTCAGTTTTTCCAAAAGAAAAATTATTAACCGCTGAATTTAGCAGTTGAAATGAAAGGTTTATGATGGCAAAAAGAAATTCATCAAATGATACTTTGATAAAAGGAAAGAACAACCTGAAAAAATCTGATAACGGGAAAGATAAGCATGATAACTTCACCGAAAAATCAAAAAATAATTTGAATGGATTGAAAAAAGAAGCTTTATTAAATATTCTTAAAAATATGCTTGCTGCCAGAAATATTGATAATAAAGCGATGAATCTTTTAAGGCAGGGGAAAACCTTTTTTCATATCGCTGGCGCAGGACACGAAGCTGTGCAAACCGCAGCTGGAATGCTATTGGATCCGAAAAAAGATTGGCTTTTTCCATATTATAGAGATATCGCCCTGGTTATATATGCCGGAATTACACCAAAGGAATTTTTCCTGCAGTGTTTTGCAAAAGAAAGTGATCCATCCAGCGGAGGAAGGCAGCTTGCTTGTCACTGGGGTTCCTCCAAATTAAATTTGCCCTCACAATCAAGTCCAACCGGTACGCAGTTTTTAAATGCAGTCGGAGCGGCTTTGGCAATCAAAAAAAAAGGTATTAAAGGAATTGCATATGTCAGCAGCGGCGAGGGTACAACAAGCCAGGGTGAATTTCATGAAGCAATAAATTGGGCAAGCCGCGAAAGATTACCGGTTCTGTTCCTTATAGAAAATAACAAGTATGCTATTTCGGTTCCCGTATCACGGCAAAGCGGCGGCAAAGGTAATTCTGTTTCAGAAATGATGGGCGGTTACGAGAATCTTTATAGAAAAAAAATTGACGGCACAGATTTCTTTGAATCTTATAATAAAATGAAAGAGGCGGTAGATTATATAAGAAATGGAAATGGCCCGGCTTTAATTGAAGCTGAAGTTGTTAGATTATTATCACATTCTTCTTCGGATGATCAAAAAAAATATAGAGATTCTGAAGAACTTCAGGAAGATCTTAAAAAATGTCCTATTGAAAAATTCAAAAAACTTCTTCTAAGTAAAAGTATAATAACCATTGAAGAATTTGAAGAAATTAAACTGGAAATTATTAATGAAATAAATAATGCTGCAGATGCAGCTTTAAAATCCGAAGATCCTGATTCTGATTCCGCAGATAAATTTGTTTTTGATGAAAGTAAGCTTAGAGATAATCTTGAATATGAAAAGAATGAACCATCCGGGAATAAAATTGTTATGGTGGATGCTATAAACCATGCACTTAAAGAAGAGATGGAACGGAATGATAAGATTTATATTTTCGGTGAAGATATAGCCGACAGCAAAGGCGGAGTGTTTACCGCAACCAAAGGTTTAACAAAACAGTTTGGCGAAGAAAGAGTTTTCAATTCCCCTTTGGCAGAAGCCAGTATTATGGGGGTTGCCGTTGGTATGGCATTAACAAGATTAAAACCTGTTGTGGAAATTCAATTCGGTGATTATATCTGGCCTGCATTTATGCAGATAAAAAGTGAATTAAGTACTATTAGGTATAGATCGAATAATAATTGGTCTGCGCCGGTTGTAATAAGAGTTGCCATAGGCGGTTATATTCATGGAGGACTTTATCACAGCCAGAATATTGAATCTATTTTTGCTCATATACCTGGCTTATTTATTGCGTATCCTTCAAATGCTGCAGATGCAAAAGGACTGCTGAAGACTGCATGCAGAATAAATGATCCGGTTTTATTCTGCGAGCATAAAGGATTGTACAGGCAGAGCTTTGCAATATCCAGCGAACCTGATGCTGAATATTTAATTCCTTTTGGAAAAGCTAAAGTTGTTAAAGAAGGTGATGATATAACGGTTGTTTCTTACGGAGTTTCTATGTGGGATTCGGTCAATGCAGCAAAAAAATTAGAAGATGAAGGATACTCGGTTGAAGTAATTGATATTAGAACTATAATTCCGCTCGATGAAGAAACAATTTTTAATTCGGTAAAGAAAACAAATAAAGTTGTTGTTATTCATGAAGACACATTAACTGCAGGTTTTGGTGCAGAGATTGCCTCAAGAATTGCCGATAATTGTTTCCAGTATCTCGATGGACCTGTGAGGAGGATTGCTGCAAAAGATTCGCATATTCCATATTCTCCAATACTTGAAAATTCTATACTTCCGAATAGGAAGAAAATTTATGGCGGTATAAAAGAACTTTTAGAATATTAAATCACAAATAAATCTGAAATTGTACCTGGTAAATTTTTAATTGTTAATTTTTATTGAATATATAGCCTAAGCAAGGAGTGCTACAATGGACGTAATAATGCCCAAAATGGGAGAAAGCGTAAGCGAAGGTACCATAATTAAGTGGCATAAAAAGAAGGGGGATAAAGTTAAGAGAGATGAAATAATTTTCGAAATCAGTACAGATAAAGTCGATACTGAAATCCCTTCTCCTGCAGATGGTGTATTGGTTGAAATAAAAGCAAACGAAGGTGACACAGTTGAAGTCGGTTCTGTGGTTGCTGTAATTGAATCCAACGGTGAAGCAAAAATTGAAAAAAAAGAAGAGAAAACTGAAACTAAAGATGTAGAATTAAAAAAACAGGAGAAAGAAAAAGTAGAACCGGAAGAAGAAAAAGTCGAAGAAAAAAGAATTGCCAAAACAGAATCAAAAGAAACTGGTGAGAAATCGGAAGAAAGTGAAGAAGTTGAGTCAGGAGAAATTACAGAAGTAACTATGCCGAAAATGGGTGAATCGGTTATGGAAGGAACAGTAATTAAATGGCATAAAAAAACCGGCGATAAAATTAAAAAGGATGAAACTCTATTTGAAATAAGTACGGACAAAGTAGATACTGAAGTTCCTGCACCGGTCGAAGGTGTAGTATCGGAAATTTTAGTTGGTGAGCAGGAAACGGTTGAGGTTGGGACAATTGTTGCCAAGATAAGTTCCGGTAATGGTAAATCAACAGTACATGTAAGAAAATCAGAAAAATCCCGCATACCGGAAATAAAAGAAAAAGAAGAACCTGCTTCTGTGCATGAAAATTTCACCGAAGCTAAGGCATCATCACTTGAAGAAGAAATAAAAGAGAAAAAAGGATCATCAAAATTTTATTCCCCGCTGGTTATGAATATTGCTCAAAAAGAAAATGTTTCATATGAAGAGCTTGAAAAGATTGACGGAAGCGGGCTTGAAGGCAGGGTTACTAAAAAAGATATCCTTAATTATATTGAAAACAGGGGTACATCAAAATTAAAAACTAAAAAAGATGTAAAAGAAAAAGGTTCAAAAGAATTAGAAAAATCTTTTGCTGAAATTGTATCGCGGATGGAGCCGGGTTATTCATCTAATGAAGTTCAAAAAATTGAAATGGATAATATCCGTCAGAAAATTATGCAGCATATGATTAGAAGCCGTGATACATCCGTACATGTTTCGGCAATGCTTGAAGTTGATATCACAAAAATCTACAACTTTTTAAAGCAGCATAAAGAAGAATATTTAAAGAAAGAAAATGTTAAGTTAACTTATATGGCTTTTATTGCCCATGCAGTGGTAAAGGCTTTAAGGGAATTCCCCCTAGTAAATTCAAGCATTGAAGGTTCGATTATTATTAAGAAGAAATTTATTAATCTTGGAATTGCCGTAGCAATTGAACCAACCGGGTTAATTGTTCCGAATATAAAAGGAGCGGATGAAAAAAATATTATTGGTTTGGCAAAAGCAATTAATGATGTGGCCGATAGGGCAAGAAGTAAAAAATTATCTCCGGATGAAATTTCAAATGGGACTTTTACAATTACGAATTACGGCGTTTTCGGAACTATTTTCGGAACGCCGATAATTAATCAGCCTGAAGTTGCTATTTTAGGTGTTGGTGTGGTAGTTAAAAAACCTGTCGTAGTAGAAATCGATGGAGCGGATACAATAGCAATAAAGCCTACAATGGCACTTACACTATCTCATGATCATAGGTTAGTTGATGGAATGCTTGGCGGGAGATTTTTAAAATATGTAAAGGATATATTGGAGAATTTTGATGGTAATGTTGTTTAGAGTTCAAGTACATGTTCAAGTGCATGAGCAAGTTCAAGTTTATTGTAAATAAGCAGGGGCATGCAACCATGCAGATCATGCATACATGCTCTTTTTATTATAATTTAACTTGTTCGAACTAAAAATTGAATTGTTTAACCAAAAAATAAGTTAGAGTTTTATGGCAGTTATAAATCAATATCAGAAATTATTTAAAGAAGAAGCAGAAAGTAAACATCAACAATTAGGAAAAAGACCTGACTGGTTAAAGGTAAAGCTTCCCAGCGGGGATAATTATAATGATGTTCGAAATTTAATGCGGCGGCAAAAACTTCATACAGTGTGTGAAGAAGCACGATGTCCCAATATGGCTGAATGCTGGAATAATAGAAGTGCTACATTTATGATCTTGGGGGACACATGTACAAGAAGCTGTGGCTTTTGTAATGTGAAAGTCGGTATGCCCAACGAACTTGATCTGGACGAACCTAGAAGAGTTGCCGATTCAGTTAGAGAATTAAATTTAAGACATGTAGTTATAACGTCAGTTAACCGGGATGAACTTAAGGACGGCGGTTCATCGATTTTTGCAGAAACAATTAGATTAATTAGAGAGGGAATGCCTGAGACTACAATTGAGATTTTAATACCCGATTTTAGGGGAATAGAGGAAGCTTTTTATATTATTATGAGAAATCCGCCGGATATACTCAATCATAATTTAGAAACTGTCCCGAGATTGTATCATGTAGTTAGACCCCAAGCAAAATATGATAGAAGTTTAAAATTGATTCAATGGTTTAAAAACAGATACCTTAAAACCAAAAGCGGTATTATGGTAGGTATAGGTGAAAAACCCGAAGAAGTTTTAAATCTAATGTCTAATCTCGTTAAACATGGCTGCGATATCCTTACAATAGGACAGTATTTACAGCCGACAAAAAATCATCTCCCTGTGGATAGATTCGTTACTCCACGGGAATTTAATTTGTATAAGGAAGAAGGTTTAAAGATGGGATTTAAGATTGTAGAGTCATCTCCTTTAGTAAGAAGTTCTTACCACGCCGATAAACATGCAAGAGCACTTTTTTAACAAAAAGTTAATACAAAAATATTTTTTTTTTCATTAATCTGTATTATCTTGCCTTGTGTGTTTGGATCAATTTTATTTCTTTAATATCAAAAAATAGAGTGAGAGGGGAATAATATGTTCTGCTCCTCTGATATTAAAAACTAGAAATAACAACGAAAAATACTAAAAATAAAATGGCACAAAATGTCATCTTTATTAATAAAGAGGTAAAAATCAATATCGATTAAATTATACTTTTTAATGAGATTTAGATTTCTTTTTATTCTTTTTGTTTTTTCTGCTTCAGTGTTAATTCACCAGAGGGTTGGAAATAAACCCTTTAATACTGCATCCAATAATAGCTTCAAATACATAAATTTTAACATAAATATATTCAAACCCTTAAATAAAATATTTTTTATTCCCTTTAACATAATTAATAGGAGGTTTTATGCGGAAAGGTATACTTAGCCTTTTAATTTCTTTTTTAATTGGGTTGATATTTAGCTCCAATGCAATATTTGCTCAAGGAGTAACGACAGCTGCTATTCAAGGTACTGTTACAGACCAGAATGGTGAGCCGTTGCCTTCAGCAAGTATAATCGCTGTACATGAACCTACAGGTACCCAATACGGTACAACAACACGTGCGAATGGTAATTACAATTTTACCGCTGTAAAAGTTGGAGGACCTTATGAAATAACGGTTTCGTATGTTGGGTATAAAACACAAAAGCTAACGATAGACAGGCTGCATCTTGGTGAAGCATATACTCTGAATGTAAAGCTCTCTGAGACTGCAATCGAACTTTCAAGTATTACAGTCTCAGCTAATCGAGGCGCTGTTATTAATGAAAATCGAACGGGATCAGCACAAGATGTTTCTACAAAACAAATTGAAGAAATTCCGACAATCAGCAGAAGTTTTGCAAATTTTGCAAAGATGTCACCTATGTTTTCCGGAATGAACTATCAGGCTGCAGGTAGAAGTAATAGATATAATAACATTCAGATTGATGGTACGCAGTATAATGATCTATTTGGTTTGGGTTCTTCAGGTACCCCGGGAGGTCAAGCAAGCACAAATCCAATTAGCCTTGATGCTATCCAGGAATTTCAAGTTGTAATTGCTCCTTATGATGTACGACTTGGCGGTTTTACCGGTGGAGGAATAAACGCTATTACTAGAAGCGGTACTAATGAATTCCACGGATCGGTTTTTGGATATGGTAGAAATCAAAGTTTGGTAGGAAAAAATTACGAAGGGAAAGATAACCCTATTAGTGATTTTAAAGAATGGCAATATGGTTTTCGTTTAGGCGGTCCTATACAGAGAGATAAAATTTTCTTCTTCGTAAACGGTGAAATTACAGGACGAAACGAACCGGAACCCAACGTGTCATTGTCTTCGGGAACAGCAGGAATCGAATCTGTTGCAAATCAAATTAAATCAATTTTAGCAAGCAGAGGATTTAATGCTGGTGGTTATGATGAATTTACACTAAAGAGACCGACCGATAAAATTTTCGCCCGTGTAGATTTTAACCTTTCAGAAAATCAGAAATTAAATCTTCATTATAATTTTGTAAATGCTACTGATGATATACTTGGAAACAGATCTTCATCAACTGCATTAAGTTTTGATTCATATCTTTACCAGTTTAAAAATCAAACGAATAATCTTGTTGCTCAACTGAATAGCACTTTTGGTAATAACATGGCTAACGAATTAGTACTCGGATATACTACAATACGGGATAAAAGAGGCCCGGAAAGTACTTTATTACCGGAAGTAGAAGTTGATGAAAATGGCGTACAATATCATATGGGAACAGATAGATATTCATCTGCAAACAGACTGGATCAAAACATTTTTGAGTTAAGCGACAATTTCTCTTACTTTGCGGGAAATCATACAATCACAGTTGGTACTCATAATGAATTCTTCTCCTTTACAAATTTATTTTTAAGAGCTTTCGGTGGTTATTACCAATACAATAGCTTAGCAGATCTTCAAGCAGGCAATGTCGGTTTTTATCAAAGAGTAATTCCTTCAGTAGGGGACGGAGCTGCCGCATTCTCAGTTAATCAATATGGGTTTTACGCTCAAGATGAATGGCAGGTTATGCCGAACTTCAGATTAACCTATGGATTAAGAGTTGATATACCTACTTACCCTGACAAACCTCTACAGAATGATTCGGTTAGTTATTATTTCCCGGGAATATCAACTGCTTCAGCTCCGAGTGGAAATATACTTTGGGCACCTCGTGTTGGTTTTAACTGGGATATTAATAATGATAAAACAATTCAATTAAGAGGTGGTTTAGGAATTTTTACCGGAAGGCCTGCTTATGTTTGGATATCTAATCAATATGGAAATACCGGTAATACACAGTTTGAGGTTAGAGGAAGCGGAACCGACCTGCGATTTTCACCAGATGCAAATAATATTCCAGGTCCTGGCGATCCGGGAACTTTCTCTGCTGCGCGAACAGCCGAAATTGATTTGAGTGATCCAAATTTAAAAATGCCTCAAATTTTAAGATTTGATATCGGCGTTGATCGCCAATTACCATATGACTTTACCGGTACAGTCGAATTCCAATATTCAAAATCTGTTAATGATTTTGTTTATGAAAAATTGAACATTTTGAATCATGATAATCCTGCAACCTTAACTGCAAATGGACCTAACGATACCAGGCCGTTATATGGTGGAACTGACAGCAAAAACAATAACTTCTTTGATGTTATGTACCTTAAAAATACTAGTAAAGGTTATTCATATAACCTTACTTTCCAACTTCAAAGAAATGTAGCTAGGGGATTTTCTATTAATACTGGATATACTTACGGAAGGGCTGAAGATTTAAATAGCGTAAATTCATCACAAGCTCGTTCACAAATGAGATATAATCCCATCGCAGGTGATCCTAACAACCCAGTACTTGCAACATCACAGTATGAAATTCGCGGCCGCATTTTTGCATCTCTAACATACACAAATGAATTTATTAAAAATGCACCAACAACAATTTCAATATTTTACAATGGTCAATCCGGTGCTCCTTTCTCATTTATTTATGGAAGCGATATAAATAACGATGGTTTCGACCAGAACGACTTATTTTATATACCAAAAGACGATAATGATATTGAATTAGGTAGTGTTTCAAGTGGTGTATTTACACGTAACCAGGCAATGTATGATGCACTAGACAACTTCATTGCTAATAATGACTACTTAAGCTCACACCGTGGTCAAATTGCAGAACGAAATGCATCCAGAAATCCATGGGTCAATTATATTGATCTACATATCTCTCAAGATATTCCGGTTATAACTGAACATAGATTTACTATAAATTTTGATATTCTCAATTTAATGAATCTATTTAATAGTGATTGGGGATGGGACAGCAGTGTATTCAGCACTTATATAATGGCAAGAAAGGCTGGAACTGATGCTGCTACAGGAAGAAATGTTTATACTTTTTCCGCACCTGCTAATAACACCCCATTTACTGCTGATAACATCAGTTCAAGATGGAGAATGCAGTTAGGTGTAAGATATACTTTTTAGGTTAGCGGGTTAACTTAAAATTAAAAGGTCTTTAGATATTTTCTAAAGACCTTTTTAATTTCTTGAAATATTTAGTATTTATCTAAATTCTGATTTAGAAGTTTAAAAACAAAAAAATCACTATTAACTTGTTCTGATAAAATTTTTTTAGATATTATGTATTTTTAAATGATAATAAGTAAGAAAAGTTCGGAACATTCCTCTATTACTTCACATAATTTTAATCTCTCTTCTATCTGCTCTGTTAACGGTAAGCCTATTTCGTTTGTTATCTTTTCTTTACTTCAGATTATGTTGAATGGCTTTAAAGGTGAGAAGATTACCTATTTGTTACTTCTTCACCTGTCAAGTGATCTCTATTTTATAGAGATAATCTTTATTTATCAAATAACCTGAGCTTTTTTATTTTTCTATATCGAGTTATAGATACTTTATTTATAGCGAATATTGCCTAATAAAAGTTTGTAAAAAAGACTGCTAATAAGTATTTTTAACTTCTATTTTATTTATTAAAGGGAAAACATGGCTGAAGCAACAAAGGAAGTAAATGGAAAAATTATACAGGTTATCGGACCGGTAATTGATATTGAATTTGAAGAAGGACACCTGCCGGAGATTTATAATGCAATAAAAATTCCCCGTACAAATACTGAAGGAGTAAAAGAAGAATTAATAGCAGAAGTTGAGCAGCATTTGGGTGAAGATAGGGTTCGAACTGTTGCGATGGATTCTACAGATGGGTTAGTAAGAGGAATGGATTGTATTGATACCGGTAAACCAATTTCTGTTCCCGTGGGACCTTCTACATTAGGAAGATTATTAAATGTTACAGGGCATGCAATTGATGGACTGGGTGAAATAAAATCTGAAAAAACTTACCCGATTCACCGTCCTGCACCTAAATTCAAAAATCTTACAACAAAAAGTGAAATGTTTGAAACGGGAATTAAAGTAATTGATTTGATCGAGCCGTATTCAAAAGGGGGTAAAACAGGACTTTTCGGTGGTGCCGGTGTTGGTAAAACAGTTATCATCCAGGAATTAATTCATAATATAGCCCAGGAACATGGTGGTTATTCTGTATTTGCCGGTGTGGGCGAAAGAACCCGTGAAGGAAATGATTTATGGCTGGAAATGAAAGAGTCCGGTGTATTGGAGAAAACTTCTTTAGTTTTCGGGCAGATGAATGAACCGCCGGGAGCACGACTTCGTGTTGGATTAACAGGTTTAACAGTTGCAGAATATTTTAGGGATGATGAAGGAATGGATGTTCTTTTATTTATTGATAATATTTTCCGGTTTACTCAAGCCGGTTCTGAAGTGAGCGCCCTTTTAGGTCGAATGCCTTCAGCAGTTGGCTACCAGCCAAATCTTGCAACGGAAATGGGTGCTTTGCAGGAAAGGATTACTTCAACAAACAAAGGTTCAATTACATCTGTACAGGCAATTTATGTTCCGGCTGATGATTTAACAGATCCTGCTCCTGCAGCTGCATTTGCACATCTCGATGCAACAACGGTATTAAGCAGGCAAATTTCCGAACTTGGTATTTATCCTGCTGTCGATCCGCTCGATTCAACTTCAAGAATTTTACAGCCGGGAATCTTAGGAGATGAACATTATAATGTTGCAAGAAACTGTAAAGAAATTCTTCAGCAATATAAAGATCTCCAGGATATTATTAATATACTGGGCATGGATGAGCTTTCCGAGGAAGATAAAACTATTGTTAAAAGAGCAAGAAGAATTCAAAGATTTTTTAGTCAGCCGTTTTTTGTGGCTGAGCAGTTTACAGGAACTCCCGGAAGATATGTTAAGCTTGAAGATACAATTCGCGGATTCAAAGAAATTATTGATGGGAAGCATGATGATCTTCCGGAAGGTGCTTTCCTTTATGTAGGTACAATTGAAGAAGCTGTAGAAAAAGCAAAAAAGATGAAATAATAACTCGAATGAATATTTGAATGGCTGAATGTTTGTCATGCAGCCATGCTGAAGATTTACTAACGGATATTAAACTTTTATGGCAACATTAAATTTAGAAATTATAACACCAGATAAAGCTGTATTTAAGGGAGAAATTATTTCTGTAACTATTCCGGGTGTAAAGGGGAGATTTCAAGTATTAATAAACCATGCTCCGCTTGTTAGTATTTTTGAAATCGGCATGATTGAAGTTGTAACCCAAGATAATAGATCTTCATTTTATGCTACAGGTGGCGGCACAGCAGAAGTGCTAAATAATAATGTATTGATTCTAGCCGATTCTCTTGAGCTTGCAGAAAATATTGATGTAGAGCGGGCAGAAAATGCAATGAAAAGAGCTAAAGAAAGATTAGAGAAGAGAGAAGAAGGTACTGATATTGAGAGAGCAGAAAACGCTTTAAAGAAAGCCGTAAATAGATTAAATATTGTTGAGAAACATCTTAGAGCAGAAGTTTAATCCTACAAAAACAATCTACACAATAGATATAAATAATATTATATAATACCTTTAAATTCCTATAAAGAAGGTTATTATAGCAATTACCGAATATAAATTCTAATAAAATTTTCAATTCAAATTTTCTAATTATTTTCCACTTGCTTTTCTCTTTTTTTTTAAATATAATAGTGCTCAGATGTTCACTATTATATTTGAAGACTTATGGACTCCCAGCTGATAGATTTAACCAGGTATTCTCTGCCTAACAGAACTAACTTAATACATCTCTACCCGGACATTC
>Ga0315555_1002854_pt1 | contig 12060 bp, 9 predicted proteins | sample SalMarSW160380MG_FD_202113 | JGI IMG/M metagenome (GOLD analysis project Ga0315555, IMG submission 202113) | Salt marsh sediment microbial communities from the Plum Island Ecosystem LTER, Massachusetts, United States - Salt Marsh Sediment SW1603-80 ...
TCACCTTTACCTACAGCGATGCGGATATTCCGCCCGGCATGGCTGAAGGCGACCTTCAGTTGGCTTTTTATAATGAAGCCACCGGCGAATGGATGGTTGTGGACTGCGTTGTTGATACCGTGAACAACATCATCAGGGCTCAAGTATCTCATTTTACGGAATATGCCATTATAGGTCAGGCGCCCTCTACTCCGGCTGCCTTTACCGTCTCCAACCTCGTTATTAGCCCTACTGTAGTTGAGTCCTCGCACATAGTAAGCATATCCGTCGACGTAACCAATATCGGTTGTGTTAGCGGTAATTATACCCTCACCCTCAAAGTCAATGGTGCCACGGAAGGTGCGATGACGGTAACACTGGCTGCCGGGGCCACGGAAACCTTCACCTTTACCATGACCTGTAAATCCGCCGGGCATTATACTGTGGATGTGAACGGACTCACCGGAAGCTATGAAGTAACCGAGCCTCCTCCACCTGTAACAGAAACCACCACGCTTCCACCAGCAACAACAATCATTAACCAGACCCCGTCTGGTATCCAGCCTTCTTCCACTACTATTATGCTGGGAGGACCACCCTCTGAAGAAGAGCCGTTGAGCTGGTGGCTTATCACTATAATTGTAGTCGGCGGCCTGGTGATAATTCTAGTGACCTGGAGACTGGTCCGTAGAATCGGATAGCATAACGATGTAGTATTCTTTATCTGGGTTCTTTCAATATCCATACCATTCTCGCTAGATTGCGTGATAACTGATCCGATAGCTGATATAGTAATAGATGATCTTAAGATGACTCGCCGGGAGATTGAAGACATCCCATATTCCATCGTTAGTGTGAGAGTCCGGGGGCTAAAACCACGGGTAATAAAATAATCTATAAAAATGGCTATTGAAAAAGAGGGAGTTCCACCTACTGTACACTATGGTGGGCGGTGGTGTACGAAAGGTAGAACTTTTAAATTGGAATTCAGCCTAGTAGACTAGCCTCATTTTCCCACTCTTAGCAAATTTTGGTTTAAAAAAGTTTTAGTGTTCCACATGGATTAGAGGAATAACTTGACAACAAGTCATAATTCTGTTATTCTATCTACGAAACTTTAGTTCTACTGATAAAACTACTATGTCTGCTGAAAATAATCATGCTAGGAATCCGTATAATGTGCCGGCCGTCGAACAGTCAATCAGGGTATTGCTTTGCTTGGCTGATAACGGTAGTAACCCCAAAAGCCTTACGGATATCTGCCAGGAAGTGGGTATTCACCGCAGTAAGGCTTTTTCTATCCTGAATACTCTAAATGAGTGCGGTTTCGTCAAGAAAAATCCCAACAGAAAAGGCTACGTACTTGGGCCTGGACTTTTAACAATTGCAGGGAAATTGTTAGATACTTTCAATCTCCCGCGTCTCGCCGAACCAGTCCTCCAGGACCTCGCTAAAAAGGCTGGAGCAACCGTAGCGCTGGGTATAATTTCTGATGATAAAACGTATGTTGTTGCCGAGTATTTAGGAGCGCCTGGCATCGGGGTTTCTTCCCCTATCGGTTATGTAACACCGATTACATACGGTGCTCATGGAAAAGTAATTGCGGCCTCTCTACCTGAAGAAGAACTTGAAGAACTCCTTAAAAATAAAGACCTCTATTTTTACGGACGCCCGGAAAAATTTAACAAAAAAAGGCTCCAGGAAGAACTGGTTAGATGCCGGCGGAATGGATTTGCGCTGGAGCTGGGGGATATTCAACAGGGGATGAATGCTGTTGCCGCGCCGATATTAGACCATAATGAATACCCGATTGGTTATGTCACGATTGTCGGTTTTTTCACGGAGGCAGAGGCCGCCCAGCTTGGCCAACTTGCCGTCGACGCGGTTAAAATAATCTCGCAGGAAGCTGGGCACATGATGTTATGGCAGATAGCTAACCAGCGGAAAAGTTATACCTTGATAAGTGCCTAGTAGAGATGGTTTGACAATTATCCTCTTAAAAACAAAATTCTTATATATGGGAGTGAATTGATGAAAGAGTCTAAATATGGCAAGTATGTAATAAGAAGATCCGTAACGAAACATGAACCGTGGCCTACTATGGAATGGATTGGCGCAACCGATTATAAAACCAATGTTACATTTATGATTACCCGCGTTATGGCGCCGTGTAAAATGGAGGAATACCCTCATTCTCACGATTTCGATATGTATCTGCATTTCGTCTCTTACGATTATGAACATATGGACGACCTGTTTGCCGAGATAGAAATCGGTTTAGGCGAGGAGCAGGAAATGCACACCTTCACCACGCCGGCAAGTGTTTATATACCCGCCGGACTAATACACTGCCCGCTTATTTTCAAAAGGGTTGATAAACCCATCATTCTGTTCCATACCAGCATTGCGTCTAAATACGTTAAAAAAGAAGACTCCATCATTAAGCCTTAAATGTCTTTATACGTCCGGGGCGAAATGGATGCTTAGAAAATAGCGGAAATAAAAAGCCGGGAGGTAAACGGAAGATGTCTAAACTTGAGAAAAATAAAAAACTTGTCGAGATGCTCTGCAAAACCGTTTTTCAGAACCACGATTTTAACAAACTCGATGAAATTATGAAAGATGATTATATCCAGCATAACCCGGATACACCACAGGGCAAGGCTGGATTTAAAGAATTCTTCAAGGGCATATTCAAGGGCTTGCCCGATTTTAGCTACACCGTAAAAAGAATTATCGCCGAGGGTGATATCGTCATGATGTACGCCACCACCACGGCGACCCATAAAAACGAATGGCTGGGGAATCCTCCTACAGGCAACAAACTTAACTTCGACGTTGTTGATATTTTCCGTATAGAAGATGGAAAAATCGCCGAGCACTGGGATGTGGCGGATACGCTTAAGTTATTCACCCAGGTAGGCAAAGTTAAACAGTCATGATATCTGGTTTGGTCACAAATATACAGGGATACTCTATCCATGACGGGCAGGGAATAAGGACAGTGGTATTTTTAAAAGGATGCAGTCTTGAATGCCAGTGGTGCAGCAACCCGGAGTGTATTTCCCCGCACCCTGAAGTGGGATTTATTCAGAAGCTCTGTACCAAATGCGGCAAGTGCGCTGGAATTTGTCCCAATGGCGCGCTGGACTATCAGGAAGGCAAGCTTCCTCACCTCGACCAGGAACGCTGCGACGGCTGTGGTATATGCTGCGAGGCGTGTTCTTATAAAGCCCTGGTCCTCTACGGCAAGCTAATGAGTGAAGAAGAAGTGTTCGATGCGGTAAAACGCGACAAAATATTTTACCAGGCATCTAGCGGCGGGGTAACGGTTTCTGGGGGAGAACCCCTGCTGCAGCCGCAACTTGTATGTGACGTGTTTCAAAAATGCCGTCAGGACGGTATTCATACTTGCATTGAAACATCGGGGTGCGCCCCTGAATCCGCTTTGAGGCAGGTTCTCCCTTATACGGATTACATACTTTACGACCTTAAACACCTGAATTCTGAAAAACACCGTCAATATACAGGCAAACCTAATGAGCTGATACTTTCCAACGCGAGGATTGCGGCTGAAAGCAGCGTAGAAACGCTTTTCAGGATGCCGTTAATTCCAGGGATTAATGATGATGAGCAGAATATTAGACAGACAGCAGGCTTTTTACACGGTTTGGGGGATAATACCCTCAATATTGAATTAATGCCATATCATCGGTTGGGAAAGGGTAAATACGAGTCTTTGGGTAGGAGATATCCTTTGAACAATGTGCCTTCTCCTGAACCAGAACATCTGGAATCAATAAAAAAAATATTCGAATCTGAAGGAATTATGTGTACGATTTCAAATTGATGAACTAAATACACACATGTTTTACGATTAACTTAGTGGAGGTAATTATGGTCACTAAATTAAAAACCGACGAAAATTTCTTGAAAAAGATTGATAATTTACAATTAAACCCACGTCTCTTTCAACTTAAAGACGCCATGTTCAACGCACCAAGAATAATTTCCGTCGACCGTGCCCGGCTGGCGATGGAGTCCTGGAAAGAGACGGAGGGCGAAGATATCGAAATCCGCCGCGCCAAACTGTTTAAGAAAGTATTGGAAGGCGTCCCCATCGCCATATATGATTTTGATATCATTGTAGGGCGGGAGACGGAACATCTCATCGGGGCGCCGGCGTTCGTAGATGAATTGGGAGACTCTATCCCCGGACTCTGGGAGGAAGGGAATGAATTAGGTCGCTGGATGGAATTTCAGAAAACAAAATCTCAAGAAGATAAAAATACCTTGAGGGAATGCGCCCGCTTTTTTGCCGGGAAAACAGCCCCGGACCATGTCAATGAAGCCTGGCGTTCCGTAGTGGGGAGCTGGGCACAGGACATCAGCGAAGCAAAAGGCGCCGACCCTACCCCGGACTCCGGCTATTACCCCGGAGTGACCTGCCGGGGCATGTGGGAGAAGCTTCTTTCAAAAGGAATGCGCGGCTTGATAGAGGAAGCTAGAGCCGGCATCCGGCGTTTTCATGAGATGAAAGAGACTGATATAAATAAGCTCTATTTCTGGCAGTCGGCGATTATTGTCTGTGAAGGAATGATAAATTACGCAAGGAGATACGCCGACTTGGCGCGCCATAAAGCCGAAAAGGAATCTAACCCTGAACGACGAAATGAGCTTATCAAGATAGCTGATATCTGTAAGCGCGTGCCGGAGAACCCGGCGCGAACATTTCATGAGGCTCTCCAGTTCATGAACTTCATAATAGTCGGCAGAGGGCTGGAGGCAATGTATCCTCTTATAGTCGGCAGAATCGACCAGTACCTTAAGCCTTACTTTGAAAAAGACCTTCATGAAGGCCGATTAACACTGGAAAGGGCGGCGGAGCTTTTAGGCAGCGCCTTAACGCTCTGGGGCATGAAAGTCGTCATCCCGGTTGGTAAAACCCAGCAGGAGACCCACCAGTTCAGCTACAGCATTAATAGTATCAATATCGGCGGCGTGGACAGGGAGGGTAAAGATGCTACAAATGCTTTGAGCTATCTTGTTCTCCATATGATAGGTCTGATTAAAATATCATCGCCGACCGTTTTAATTAACTGGAACTCGCAAACACCCCGTTCATTAATGCTTAAAGCAATAGAAACGAACTATAAGACGAAGGGTGGTATTCCTCTCTTCGAAAACAGCGACCATGTTGTCGCCAGTTTTGTCAACGACGGAACGCCCGTCGGAGACGCTAGGGAATGGTACGGACAGGGTTGTGTTACACCGATTCTTCCGACAAAAGTCGACCATAACGGCAGCGAGGGCAAAGGGGCGGTAAATGTTGCCCTGCTTCTGGACCTCACGCTTCATCGGGGAGTATCCCAAATCACCGGCAAAAAGGTCGGTATTGATGTCGGCGACCCGAGAGACTTCAGGAGCTTTGAAGAGTTATATGAAGCATTCAAGAAACAATATAAGTTTGTTGTCAACCGGGTTTTGTGGCTGGGCACTCTAGCCCAGAGCGTTGAGCCGAAGTACCTGCGCTTTCCGTTCAATTCCTGTGTTACCGGCCCTAATTGTATGGAGAAGGGGCAGGATATTCTGATTACAGATTCGGACCACAGTTACGGCATCAGCGACCGTGCAATCGTTGACACGGCGGACTCTCTCACTGCCATCAAGAAACTGGTATTCGACGAGAAAAAACTGACCATGGATGAGTTGATGCATTCCATTGATACTAATTTTGCAGGTAAAAAAGGCGAGGAGATAATGCAAATGTGCCTGGCAGCGCCCAAATTCGGTAATGATATCGACGAAGCGGATTTGATGGTCCGGGAAGTAGGCAAATTTTCCGGCAGCGTCATCATGGCATATAAAAATCCATTCGATGTGCCCTGTAAAATCTCCCGGGAAGGACTATCCTGGCATTATTTCGGCGGTTTGGGCGTAGGAGCGTTACCCGACGGACGTAAATCCAAGGAGCCGTTAAACGATGGCTCGATATCACCAATGAGGGGAATGGATAAGCTTGGCCCCACCGCTGTAATCAGGTCGGCACTCAAAGCAGGGTTTAATGAATCCTACGCTTCATGCCTGAACCAGAAGTTTTCCAATACCGTCATGCAGAGTCCGGAGAGCCGGGAAAAACTGGCTATCCTTACCGATACTTTCTTCAGAAATGGCGGGCAGCACATCCAATACAACATGGTAGATACCGAAGAACTGCTTGATGCTAAAGTCCATCCGGAGAAACACCGCGATTTGGTGGTCAGGGTGGGAGGCTTCAGCGCCTACTTTGTGATGCTTTCCCCGGAAATCCAGGACGACATCATTTACAGAAGCACACAGGGTTGTTAGGAATATTTTACTAAAAGAATAAGGAGTGAATATATGGTGCGTGATTTGACCGAACTATTAGACCCGGAACTCAAAGGCCCTATCAAGATGATGCTAAGCCAGATGCCGCCAACTGATTTCAATGATATACCTGCTGCCCGCGCCGCTTCCAAGCAGATGATGGCGGCAATGAAATCACAATTACCGGTCATCCCGGGAGTCACTATAGAAGATAAAATTATTCCAGGCCCCAAAGGCGCGCCTGACGTTACCGTTAGAATCTACTGGCCGGAAAAACAATCGGGACTGCTCCCTGCCCTGCTCTGGATTCATGGCGGCGGTTATATGCTGGGTGAAATCGACCAGGAAGATTTTACCGCTAAGCAATTCTCTTTAGCCGGCAACTGCGTGATTGTTTCCGTGGAATACCGGCTGGCGCCGGAAAACCCCTATCCCGCCCCTCTGGAAGACTGTTACGCTGCCCTTAAATGGATGGCAGCTCATGCCAGTGACCTTAAGGTTGAGCCTTCCCGCATCGCGGTTGGCGGTGCTAGCGCGGGTGGCGGGCTTGCGTCCGGGCTGGCTCTTCTGGCACGCGACCGAGCGGAGGTCAAGCCTATTTTTCAATTACTGATTTATCCTATGATTAACGATTGTAATGTTACTCCTCCCAGCGATGTATTGCCGGATACGCTCTTCTGGACCCGGGAAAATAACCTGCATGGATGGCGTTCCTACCTTGGTTGTGAGCCGGGCGGTGATGGAATTGCCTGCTATGCGGCGGCTTATAGAGCGGAAAGTCTGGAAGGGCTTCCCCCCGCATATATCGCGGTTGGAGATATCGACTTGTTCGCCGAGGAAGACACTGAATACGCACGGAGACTGATTGCTGCCGGCGTCCCCACTGAACTCCATGTCTATCCCGGCGGCTGCCATGCGTTTGATATGCTCGTGCCTAATGCTGATATTACCAAACGGTTTGTCTCTGATATTCACCGGGCGTTAAAACGGGCTTTACACCAATAATTTTACTAATTTAAAAGCTTATAGAAGGAGAGTCCTATGGGTGAAAGAAAAAATCCTGTTGTAGCTACGAAATCCGGTAAAATCGAGGGGAAGTTTGAAAACGGTCTTTGCATCTTCAGAGGTATTCCTTATGCCGCGCCGCCTATCGGTGAATTACGCTGGATGTCGCCCCAGCCAGTGAAAAAGTGGGACGGCGTACGTGATGCCACAAAATTCGGTGCCATCGCCCCGCAGACTGTAATGCCGATACCAGGTTTTGACCAGGCACCGCAACCGCAATCTGAAGACTGCCTTTACCTGAATGTCTGGACACCCGGCATCGATAATAAGCGTAGGCCGGTGATGGTCTGGATTCACGGCGGCGCATTCACTATCGGCTCCGGCTCTGAAATCATGTATGATACGGGCATATTGCCTAGACGCGGCAATGTCGTCATGGTGAGTATGAACTACCGCCTGGGAACGCTCGGTTTCTTAAGATTTAAGGATGTTACCGGCGGTAAAATTCCAGCCACCGGCAATGAAGGACTACTGGACCAGGTGGCGGCGCTCAAATGGGTCAAGGATAACATCGCTGCTTTCGGAGGCGACCCGGGTAATATCACTGTATTCGGTGAATCAGCGGGTGCCATGTCTATCGGCAGCCTGATGGCGATGCCCGCTGCCAAGGGACTCTTCCACAAAGGTATTCTTGAAAGCGGCTCCGGTGACTTCGCCATTTCCCTGGAAGACGCCAATGTCAATGGCAGTGTTTTCCTGGAAACGGCCGGGATCAAAGAGAATGACGTTAAAGCGTTGCGTGCGCTTACGTCGCCCCAGCTACTCGAAATAGAAAAGAAAATGATAGCCGGACGGCTCGGCAGGGGCAAGAACCCCGAAGTTACCTTCACCGTCCCTGTGATAGATAAAGAAATTATACCTGAAGACATCAATAAGTTAGCCAGGCAGGGATATTCTAAAGAAATAATGACACTCGTTGGTACCAATCTTAATGAATGGAAATTATTTACCATGATGGAACCCGGGTTCGACCAGATTGACGAGGCTGGGGTGATTAATCGTCTTAGCAAGGTGATGTCAGCAAATGATGTTAAAACATTAGTTACGGCATACCGTCAGATTCGTTCTAAACGCGGTGCACCCATCACCCCCGCCGAGATATTTACGGCTATTTTTGGCGATTTTATGTTCCGGATGCCGGGAATAAAGCTTGTTAAAGCGCAGCAGGCTAATAAACAGGCTGCATACAGCTACCTGTTCACCTGGAAATCGCCTGCTATGGGAGGCGTGCTGGGGGCATGTCACGGCCTGGAAATCAGTTTCGTTTTCGGGACTCTTAATGATATGTTTTCCGGCACCGGACCGGAAGCGGATAAACTGGCTGAATGCATGCAGGACGCTTGGATAGCTCTTGCCCGCACCGGCGACCCGTCCTGCGAAAGCATTGGCAAATGGCCGGTTTATGGCAGTAAACGCATGACCATGATTCTAGATAAAGATTGTCATGTTGAAGCCGCGCCATATGATGAGGAGCGCCGCGCCTGGGACAAAACCGATAAATTCAAATAGTATTCATTAAAATGGTAATAGATATCGATACAAGTATCAGTAGGTTCTTAATATGAAAAGAGAACGCTTACCAGCATTTATTGTCAGCGCCTGTTTAGCCTTAGTTTTAACAACTCTACTATTTTCCGGAGCTTGTTCTGAACCAGAAAGCCCAACGGCCACACAGGAACCGCAAGTCACAACGACTACACAGGAGACACAGGAACCGTCTGAAACAGCTACCCCAAGCCCGGAGGTTACAACATCGCCCTGTGAAGAATTTATTAATACCTTCGAAAAAGAAGGTGTGTCTATAACTTCTGCCACTTTGATAGCCGCTACCAGTAGTGTACCCGAACACTGCGAAGTCAGAGGGATTATAGTACCTAATACCCGTTTTGCCGTTGAGCTGCCTACGGACTGTAATGGTAGGTTCTACATGGTGGGAAACGGCGTTTTTGCTGGCAACATAGAATATGCCGCCATGCAAGCGGGCTTAAGCATGGGTTATGCAACGGCATCTACGGATACGGGCCATGATTCAACCCTTGACCCGCTGGGACCCCTTGGGGCTACTTTTGCCTATAACAACCCCGAAGCAGAAATAGATTACTGCTTCCGGGCGGTTCATCAGACTGCTGTAACGGCCAAGGAAATTATAGAAGCTTATTACGGCAATCAGCCCAGTTATTCTTACTTTGTTGGCTGCTCAACCGGCGGGCGGCAGGGTTTGATGGAAGCACAACGATATCCACAGGATTTTGATGGCATCGTTGTGGGCGCTCCCGTACTCGATTTCACAGGGACAATGATATGGGGTATCTGGAATGCGCTGGCATTATCGGATAACGGCAGTATACCGATTGACAAGCTGAAGATACTGGCGGATGCAATCTATGAGAAATGCGACGGTGAAGATGGGCTCGTAGATGGCCTCATCAATAATCCCCTTGATTGCACCTTCGACCCCGCTACTGACCTCCCGCCGGACAGCTTCACGCCTGCCTAGGTGGAAGCTTTAGAAAAAATCTATGGCGGCGTTATAAACTCTACCGGTGCATTACTCTATCCAGGGGCGCCTCTCGGCGCCGAGGTCTTTGCCAGTGGGATAAGCGGTTGGGATATGTGGATGATCGGTTCGTTCATGCCAGCCCTCCAGCTTATGATGAGTGAAGGTTTTATGAAGTATATGGCTTTCGAGGAAGACCCTGGACCCAGCTATGACTGGACAACTTTTAATTTTGACACCGACCCCCTGAAGATGGCATCCATATCATTGATGATTGATGCTACTGACCCGGATTTGTCGGCTTTCAGAGCCCGCGGTGGCAAGATAATTCATTATCATGGATGGACTAATATGGCGCTGAACCCTACGATGTCGGTTAACTATTACGAGTCTGTCCTCAATCTTATGGGTGTTGAAGAAACGATGGATTTTTACAGGCTGTACATGGTTCCGGGTATGTTTCATTGCGCTGGTGGAGCCGGGTGTGACAATGTAGACTGGTTTGCGTCGCTGGTAAGCTGGGTGGAAGAAGGTATCGCACCGGAAGGACTTATCGGCTCGCATATTGAAGGCGGCAGAGTTACCAGGACTCGCCCGCTATATCCTTACCCCGCGGTAGCCGTATATACCGGCAGCGGCAGTATTGACGACGCGGTTAATTTTACCAGCAGCGGTAATAAAGGATTGTCGGCAACTGCGAAGGGAAGCCCTCTAGAGCTTAAAGACTCCGTAAGAAACTCCATCCATATTAATATGGATGTCGTCTCCTGCAACGCAGGCTTCCGCCCCGTGAGATATTTGAGATGATAGACTATCTGGTTTTATACCTTTTAGTAGAACTTGAGAAGGGTCGGCGGACGGATTCAGCACGATGAGGAACCGCTCGCTGCCGGACTGGCGTATATAAGAGAAATAGTGGTCATTGTCTTTGACCTCTAATGGTGCGAGAGCACCGACGGCTTGAAGAGCCGGAGAGCTTTTCCTCAGGGCAATCAGTTTGCGTATATGATTTAGCAGCGACCCCGGATTTTTAGCCTGCTTCTTAACTGTCGGACGGTTCCTGCGCGGGTCTAACGGAAGATAAAGCCGGTCTTTATCCGCGGTAGAAAAACCTGCATTCTGCTCATCGTCCCATTGCATGGGAGTGCGGGCACCAGTGCGCACATAGCCCCCTTCCTTCGACGGCATCCCAGGGATATAGCGCATGCCTATCTCGTCTCCGTAGTAGATAAAGGGCACTCCCGGCCAGGTCAGCAAAAATGTAAAAATTACCTTTAAATCACTGGCAGTCCTGCCGTCCGAACAGGGCCTTTTAATATCATGGTTGGCACTGGGAATGGAGATCAGCCCTTTACCTTTTGTTTTAGCAGATTGTTTTAAATAACTTTCAAGAAAACCTTCTACGTTCCCGTCGCTATGCCGTCGGAAAAAGCAATTCTCGTTAAGCAAGAGGTCTGCGTAACCCGGCACGCCGACGTGAAACATAAAATCAAAGTCGAATCCGGCAGCAATCGACTCTCCAGGATTACCCCATTCCGCAATTAAGACGGCATCAGGATAGTGCTTACGTACTTCCTGTCCAATATCCTGCCATAACCTGATCGTTGCTTTATAGCCCGGGTCTAATTTCACCAGCGAAAAGGCCATATCCACGCGAAACCCATCCACTCCGTGGCTAAGCCAGTAAGTCATTATTTTAACCAATTCCTTGCGTGTTTCTAGTGGCCCGGGTGCGTCAACTGGTTGTTGCCAAGGATGGTCTGCCGCTGGCCTGGCGAATCCGTAATTCAAAGCCGGCTGGAAATAGAAAAAGTTGGCAATGTAATTCGCGTCTCTCTCGGCATAACCTCGTATCATGGGAAGCGGTATGTTGGTGCCCCATACCGCGGAGGGTGTCCAAATATAACGGTCCGAATATTTATTTCGCTTGTGACGGCAGGAAGCCCTAAACCAGGGATGGTCGATGGAAGTATGGCCGGCCACCAGGTCAAGGCAGACCTTAATCCCGCGCTTATGGGCTTCCCGACAGAGTCGGTAGAGGTCCTGGTTGGTCCCATAGCGCGGTGCTATTCGGTAGTAATCCGAGACATCATAACCGGCATCCTGGAATGGCGATACAAAACACGGATTAATCCATACCGCATTTACGCCCAGCCATTGCAGATAATCCA
>Ga0315555_1002855_pt1 | contig 12054 bp, 8 predicted proteins | sample SalMarSW160380MG_FD_202113 | JGI IMG/M metagenome (GOLD analysis project Ga0315555, IMG submission 202113) | Salt marsh sediment microbial communities from the Plum Island Ecosystem LTER, Massachusetts, United States - Salt Marsh Sediment SW1603-80 ...
GAAAAGCAATAATCATAAAAAAACCCCACCACAATGGCAAAACCCACCAATTAGTTTTTATGTGAGGATTAAAATTATTTATTATATTCGTAAATATAAGAGCAGGAAGAGCTATCTCAAGAGCAAGTGGTGAAAGAAGCGAAAAAAAGTTCTCTTTTACCATTTTCCTCGTGATCATCCAGGCACCAATTACACCTATAAAAAGAAGCATTGCGACAGCTTCGAAAGAAGAAATTAATACATTCATATTAAAAATTATTTTTCATCTTCTGCAGTAAATTTTAAAATTCCAATACCCTCAATACCGGACTCGACAAAATCTCCCGCTTTAATCGAACCAACACCTTCCGGAGTACCGGTAGCTATTATATCCAGAGGCTCAAGGGTCATAATGTTGGAAAGGTAAACAATTAGGTCTTCAACCGAAAATATCATGTTTTCAGTATTACTATTTTGTTTCATCTCACCGTTTAACTTTAACCATATATTCAGATTATGACAATCAACATCATTCACCGGTATAATTTCAGGACCTATGGGAGCAAAAGTATTGAAACCCTTCGCGATATCCCAGGGCATACCTTCTTTCATTTCCTTTGCCTGAATATCTCTCGCGGTCACATCATTAAAAACCGTAAACCCAAGAACATAATTCAATGCTTCTTCTTTGGAAATCTTCCAACATCGCTCTTTCATAATGACTGCCAGTTCAACCTCATAATCTACCCTTTTTGAAGCTTTCGGTATTATAACCACACCATTATTACCAATTAAAGCTGAAGGCGGTTTCAGGAAAATTTTCGGCTCACTGGGCATGGATAATTCAAGTTCATTTATATGTTTCTTATAATTCTTTGCGACGGCAAGGATTTTAGTAGGTTTTAATTCTATAAAATCGCACTTGAATTTAAGTTTTACCAGAACTCCCTCCTTTTATTTTTAAGATTATAGGTATTATCAAAAATTAGTCAAGATACTTCGAAAAAGCGCGGCTCTGCATTAAGTACAATTTTAAGTTAAGGGTTTCGAGTTTCGTGTTAAAAAACAAAAAAATCCTTTTTGATCTGTGTTTATCCGCGTCCTATTATCTTTGTGTCTTTGTGTCTTCGTGGCTAACACTCCTTGACTTTTGAGTCAAAAATTTTAAATTTCAATAGGCAACAATCCCAATAATAGGAGGTTCTTAAGTTGAAAGAAAAAATCAGAGTCGCAATTATTTTCGGAGGGAAATCAGCAGAACATGAAATTTCTATCATCTCCGCAAAAAATGTAATCGATGCGATAGATAAAGAAAAATACGAACCTATACCAATCGGGATTGATAAAGATGGGAGCTGGTATATCGACAAACAATCAAAATTTATTCCGGAAAGCAGCAATCCAAAACTCGCAAAAATAAACAAAGCCAATGAAAAAGTAGCTCTGGTGCCGACAAATAATTCAAATAAATTAATGAGTATCACGAGCAATGAAAATAAAGGTAAAATAGACGTTGCATTTCCGATTCTGCACGGTACTTACGGTGAAGACGGCTCCATTCAGGGTCTACTTAGAATGTCAAACATCCCATACGTCGGAGCCGATGTACTCGGTTCCGCTGTGGGTATGGATAAAGACGTTCTGAAACGACTTCTCAGGGACGCGAATATACCAACTCCTAAATTCGAAGTCTTCGATAAATCAAACATAAAAAATACAAGTTTTAAAGAATTGACCCAAAGAATCGGGTCACCGATGTTTATAAAACCCGCGAATATGGGCTCTTCCGTAGGAATAAGTAAAGTCAGTAACAAAGACGAATACAAAAAAGCAATAGATATTGCTTTTGAATATGATAAGAAAATCATATGCGAAGAATCGATAACGGGCAGAGAAATAGAATGTTCGGTGCTTGGCAATGAGGAACCTATTGCGTCGCTGCCCGGTGAAATAGTCGTAAACAGTGAATTTTATTCTTATGAAATAAAATATTTAGACGAAAACGGCGCGACTTTAGAAATTCCGGCTAAACTACCCGAAGATATTATAAAAAAGATACAAGAATATGCAGTTAAAACTTTTAAAGTGCTTTGCTGTCAGGGAATGGCGCGGGTAGACTTTTTCCTGCGCAACAATACCGAAATATTAGTAAACGAAATAAATACTATTCCCGGTTTCACAAAAATCAGCATGTATCCGAAACTCATGCAAGCAAGCGGTATATCTTATACCGAATTAATTGATAAACTCATTCAACTCGCAATCGAAAGGTTCAATAAAGAACAGGAATTGAAGACATCGATGGACTGAAGGTCCAAAGTCCAAACTTAAAAGAAAAAAATTACCACAGAGAACACAGAGAAAAAAATATATTTAACCACGAAATACACTAAAGACACTAAACTCCACCATACACCCCATTTTTTTGTTTGTTTTAACTAAAACCTAAAAAAGCTATTTAACTTAGATTTGAAGAATTTACGTACGGAACAACAAATCACACCCCAATACAGTCATTCTTCCTTACGGGTCAGGCGAATAGCACGAATTTACAAAAAATAGACCTGCTTTTTATTTTTGTTCCTTAATTATTCTGTTAGTTAATTTTACAACAACGTTTATAAATTTAGTGGCTTTTCCAAGCCATATTTCAACATCTTCTTTTTCGAACGTTACAAAATCCTTATAGTCACCTTCTTGCCTATTGTCAAACATTTCGGAATAAAATTCACCAAACTCTTTTTCTACCAGACCCTTATTAACGAATTCTTTATTGAAAAGAGCTCGAACTCCAGAATGTTTGGAAGATGATAGCCCTTTTGCTATTAACAACGCATTGACCGCGTAAAACATTGCATAATAAATTCTATTTACTGTCGATTCGGGAGTAGCATCTTTAATATATTTTTTTGCATCGGACAAGGTATTTTTTGCCTTCTCGAGCCGATATTTCACAAGATCGAGAAACTCTTTCCTCACAGAAGAACACCTTCTCTTTCTACATTCCTGTAGAAAGGCATTACATTAGCCAATGATGAATGCCAGAATTCTTTATTTTCAAGAATCAATCCAAAAACAACATCATATTTCAATTCAATATCATATCTGATATGACTAATTCTTTCTCTTAGTTCTCTGGTTACTTTCTCGCCTACAATAATCAGTAAATCAATATCCGAAAATTCCTCAGAATCTCCTCTTGCCTTCGAACCATACAATATAATTCCTACATCCGGGATTTTCTGTTTAAGCTGTGCTTTAAACTTATTTAAAGCCTTCTTTTCATTTTTCTTTAATACTTTTATTTCTTCTAAGGTTTTCATATAAAAAATAATAAGATAAACCTAAAAGAAAGTCAAGTATAAATTAGTCCAAAGTCTTTTGGACTGTTAGGTGGTTAGGTCGATAGATCTTTAGGTTGTTTAAAGAAATCCAACCCAACGAATCAACAAGCCAACTAATATCTACTTACTACCTTCTGCTCTCTGCTCCCTACTTATCTAACAACTATCCCCTTACTCGATGCTTTCATATCACCCATTTCAAGATTGTAGATATAAACTCCACCGGGAACATTTATTCCTTCTTCATTTGTACCATTCCACGTTGCATTATGAATCCCGGGAACACATTCCTGATCAACAAGTTTCTTTACCAGAGCACCACTAATATTGTAGACATTCAGATTTACTTGTTGTGACACTGTACCTTCCGGTATTGTATAAGTTATAATTGCAGGATTAATAAAGGGATTAACTACGGAAAGTATTAATCTTTGATTTTCCGGATTATCATCTAGCGTAATACCTGATCCAGGTGTTCTAACAAGGAAATAGTAAGGAGTAATTCCACCTGTAAAATTCTCCGTCATATTTATTGTTCCGGATGTACTATCGAGCGCGACCACATACAGGGAATGAAATCCAATTACGAAAGAATCAATCGCCGTTGCCGCCCAACCTACATTTGACGTTCCTCCGCCCGATGTAACCGTTGCTTCTTCCCAAGGACCTTGCGTAGTTTCAAATTGATAAAGAACCTTCATAATATTGGAATTATTCGGAGTTCGCGAATTAACGGATGTTCCCGTAAAAGAAGGGAATTTATCTGTTGTTTCATTATCGGTCAATGGAGTAATGGATGACGCAAGTGGAGAAGGATATATGGCAACCTCTTCTATCACCGTCACATCATTACCGTTTATATTTGACGCATATATCTTATTTGTGTTAGGATTTACGCATATTGCCCAAGGGCTTTCTCCTGAGGCAACAGTAGTAGTTAAATTACTCAGCCCGTCTATTACCGTTACATTGTTACTGCTCTGATTTGCCACATATATCTTGTTTGTGTTTGGATTTACGCAGATGGCAAAAGGTGAATTTCCGGCGGAAACAGTAACAGTTGAATTGTCTGTTCCGTCTATTATCGTTACATTATCACTGTCACGATTTGCCACATATATCTTGTTTGTGTTGGGGTTTACGCTTATCGCCCCAGGTCTCTCTCCTACATCAACGGTAGTGGTCGAGTTACTCAGCCCTTCTATTACCGTTACATTGTCACTGTCACGATTTGCCACATATATCTTGTTCGTCTGGGGATTTACGCAGATAGCAAAAGGTTCAATTCCAACGGCAATAGTGGTAGTCGAGTTACTCAGCCCGTCTATCACCGTTACACTGCTATCTCTATTGTTCGCCACATATATCTTGTTCGTCTGGGGGTTTAGGCTAATCGCATCAGGGAAATAACCGACTTCAACAGTTTCAGTTGAATTGTCTGTTCCGTCTATTATCGTTACATTATCACTGTCACGATTTGCCACATATATCTTGTTTGTGTTGGGGTTTACGCAAATAGCATAGGGAAAATTTCCGGTGGAAACATTGGAAGTTGAATTGTCTAATCCATCTATTACCGTTACATTGTCACTGTCACGATTTGCCACATATATCTTGTTTGTGTTGGGGTTTACGCAAAGCGCGAAAGGCCCTTCTCCAACGGAAACAGTTTCAGTTGTATTGTCCCCACCGTCTATTACCGTCACAGAGTCACTGTAATTATTAGCTACATATATCTTATCTGTGATGGGATTCAAGCAGATCGCGTAAGGTTGAATTCCCGTATCAACATTGGTTGTAAGATTCGACGCCCCATCTATTACCGTAACATTACCGCTGAGATAATTTGCCGCATATATTTTATTCGTAATGGGATTTACGCAAATCGCAGCCACCCCATCTCCCGTCGCAACAGTGTCAGTTGAATTATCCTCTCCATTTATTATCGTTACGTCGCCAGTGCTCTGATTCCCCACATATATCTTGTTTGTGTTAGGGTTTACACTTACTGCACGAGGCCAAACTCCTGCGGAAACAGTGGTGTTTGTATTGTCCTCACCGTCTATTACCGTTACATTGCCACTGAGATAATTTGCCACATATATCTTGTTCGTCTGGGGATTTACGCTTATTGAAAAAGGATAATTCCCAACTGCAACAGTTTCAGTTGTATTGTCCTCTCCGTCTATTACCGTTACATCGCCGCTATTCGAATTTGCCACATATATCTTGTTCGTGTTGAGGTTTACGCTTATCGCCCCAGGACTGTCTCCTACATCAACGGTAGTGGTTGAGTTACTCGGCCCGTCTATTACCGTTACATTGTTACTATCACTATTTACCACATATATCTTGTTCGTGTTGGGGTTTACGCAAATAGCTCCAGGTTTACCTCCAGTGGATACAGTTTCAGTTGAATTGTCCTCTCCGTTTATCACCGTTACATTGTTACTATTCGAATTTGCAACATATATCTTGTTTGTCTGGGAGTTTACACTGATCGCATAAGGAAGACCCCCGGTAGAAACAGTGCTTGTCGAATTGTTTCCTCCATCTATCACAGTTACATTGTCGCTGCTCGAATTTGCTACATATATCTTGTTTGTACTGGGATTAAAACCAATTGCCTGAGGTCCGCTACCAACCTCAATATTGGTTGCAAGATGAGACATTCCGTCTATCACCGTTACATTGTTGCTATCTCGGTTCACTACATATATCTTGTTTGTTTGAGGGTTTACGCAAAGCGCGTATGGACCTCCTCCGGTAGAAACTGTGTCGGTTATCCAGTCGGCATAGAGAGAAGGAACAAAGAAACTGATTGAAAAGAAAATTACTATTAACAAAACTTTTCCGATATACTTACATATCATTTAAAACCTCCTTAATATTTAGAAGTATATGAAAAAAAAGGACTTTTGTCAAGAAGTCATGCCACAAAGGCACTAAGACACAAAGATAATAGGACGCAGATGAACGCAGATTAACAGGATTTTTTTGTCGTTGTTTTAACTAAATCCCAACCCCCAAATCCCATATCCTAAATCCTAAAATTAGGACGCAGATCGACAGGATTTTTTGTTGTTATTAATTACCGTTAGCTTTTATCTTATATGTAGAACATAGGAAGATTGTAATCTTGTACTTTAACTTGAAACCAGAATCGGGTATCTAAATAAAATTTCTATTACCTAATCATAATCATTTTCTTCTGTACTTCTTTTTCTCTTACTCTAAGTACACCGAAATACAAACCGGAACTTAAGCTCTCACCTGAGTCAGCTTTGCCATCCCATGAAAGTGTAATCTTTGAAGTTATTTCTTTGCCCAAGAAAAAAGTTTTAACTAATCTTCCACTCACATCATAAATTAAAAACTCGGCATCTTCTCCTCTATTATCAACAGGAATATTCAAAACAATTTTTGTTTCTTTATTGAAAGGATTTGGATTGACATTTAAATTTATGTTTTTGGGACTCTGAAGAGTTTCTTTTATTCCTGATGTCTCATCCTTAAGAACCAAGACAGCACTTTCGTTATCATCTACAACATATATAAAGTTTGTTTCGGGATTTACGGATACTGACCATGAAGAAAATTCTCCAATATCCAAAGTGTCAATTACTAAGTCGGTCTCCCCCTCAATTACATATAAGGTACCACTAAACTCATTACAAAAATATATATGATTTATTTGCGGGTTTACCGCAATTCCGTTAATACCTTGCCTACTCTCAATTGTCGCAGTTAAAGAATTAGTATTTCCATCAAATACATATATATTATAATCCTGACTATTTATCAAATAGATTTTGTTTGTTTGCGAATTTACTGCAATATCAGTAGGAAGATGACCAACTTCCAAAATAGTATCTAAAGAGTTACTATTTCCATCAAACACACTCATACTATCTACACTGATATGTGACATATAAATACGGTTCGTCTGAGGATTTATAGCAATTCCTCCTGCTCTGTATCTACTATCAAAATCTGCAATTACAAAATCTAAATCTCCATCAATAACACTGATGCTTCGATCTCCATCATTTTCAACATATATTCTATTTGTTACCGGGTTTGCTTCAATATTCCGGGGGCTAGTACCTACTCCAATCCTAGCTATAATAGAATCGTTCACCCCATCAATAACACTTACACTATCATTAATTTCTTCAGACACATAAATACGATTCGTTTGCGGATTTACACAAATCGCTCTCAAACCGTACCCAATCCAAACTTTAGAAATTAAGTTATTAGAAATACCGTCAAAAACAGAAACATAACCATTATATGCAGTTTTGAAATAAATACGGTTCGTTTCTGGATTTACCGAGACCTCCCCAGGATTATCCCCGGTTATAATACGATTAATCACTGAATCATTTTCCCCATCAACAACATATATACAATTACCATTATAAGGATTGGCTACATAAATACGGTTTACCTGTGGGTTTAGACTAATTCCGTAAGGATGTTCTCCTGCCCGGAAAGTGGAAATCACTGAATCTAATGTACCATCAATTACGCTAACGCTGCTATCATTAGTATTTGTAACATAGATACGGTTTGTTTTCGGGTTTACAGCAATCGCAAAGGGTTCCTCTCCAACACCAATCGTAGCAATCACTGAATCTACTTCTCCATCAATTACAAAAACATTACTATTCGAACGATCAAGCCCATATATTTTATTTGTTACCGGATTTACTACAAGCGGTCCTACAGTGCCTTCAACACCAATAGTATCAATAAATGAATGCGACGCACCATCAATAACACCTATACTATTTGAACTAGGTACACTTGAAACATAAATACGATTCGTTTGAGGATTAACGCATACTCCAGATTGCCCATCTCCACATTCAACAGTCGTAAAAAGAGAATCTCCCTCTCCATCAATGACGCTAACATAAGAGTTTCCTGCATTTGCTACATATATTAGATTGGTTTGAGGATCTACACTCGCAGCCTGAGGAAAATCTCCTACTGCAACAGTTGCAATCACAGAATCAGTTTCACCATCGATAACACTGATATTATCGTCACGCGTATTTACCACATAAATGCGATTCATTTGCATGTTTATTGCAATTCCTATCGGGCTGTCTCCAACTTCAATAGTTAATACTACTGAATCATTTTCGCCATTAACTACCGAAATATTATCGCTTCTAATATTAGCCACATAAATTCTGTTTCTTAAAGTATCTACTTTACATGTATAGGGGCAAAATCCATTTCCTGCCTTAGGACCTACATAAATCGTATCAATAACAGAAATCTGGCTAAAACCTGAAATAGTAAAAACAAGTATTAATATCAACAATAAAATCTTTCGGAAAACAAACATAATACCCCCTTATTTCTTAGTATTATAACTATAATATTTCAATGCATCATGTCAAGTCTCTCAAATTTGATCCTCTACCCTCATTCTTCACAAAAAAATAGTTATTTTTTAGCTAAAACCCACCCCTCAAATATTCACATGTAGAACTTGTAGAAATTGTAGCTTTTTGACTGGAACCTGGTATCTAAGTATAGCCACGGTTTATCACGGATATACACTGATTTTTTATTATTTTTCCTAGTATCTAGGACCCGGTAAAAAGACTTGACTTCTTTGTATTTTTTACGGTCATCCGTCTCCGGTCATCTGTCGGTTAAGATGACCAACTACTTGACTTTTTTCCGTCCTCCGTCTGCGGTCTTCGGTCATTTAAAATACTCCAAGACTTGACTTCTTTGATTAGTATTTTAAATTTAACACTATGAATATAAAAACACTATGTTATATGCGTGAAGAAGGCTTTACTGACATTCGGGAATCAAGCCTTCCACTATCGGAACCATAAAAATTAAAAGGAGTTTTAATGAGCAATAAGAAAAAAAAGAAAGACGAACTTACTTCAGAATTTTCTTCTATTTCCTTTAATCTAGAGCTTACTAACTATAAAAAAAATCAAGAAATAAAAAAAGTTGATGACGTGAAAGCTTCACAAGATTTCCAACGAATCTGTCATAGATTTACAACGGTGTTACAGATGCTATGGAAATATATGCATGAAATTGGACCAGTTGCAGAAGCTGCTTCTATTTCAAATTTTCTCAGTATGCCTTTACTTATAGAAGAGTTAACAGAACGACAAAATAATGCTTCCAGCGATGAAACTCCTTTAGCTATATTTAATCTAGAAATAACTTTAGAAGGTAAGAAAAAAGATAAAAAAATTCATGAAAAAATACCTATATTTGAAATAAAACATATTGAAAGGACAAGAAAGCTTCAAGAATATCATAATGCAGCATTAAATATTCTCCATGAAACAGCACTACAACATATTATCAATACTTGGGAAAAAATGCTAGGAGATATTCTTGCTTGGAGGTTGAGAATCTGCCCGGAATCTGCAACAAAAAATAAAGAAATAAAATACTCTGATGTATTAAGCTTTGAATCTTTTAATGAAGTTAAAGAACATATAATAAGCAAAGAGGTAGAGGATTTTATTAGAAAGAAGAGCCTCGAAGAGCAATTAGAATATTTTAAAAAAGAATGCAAAGCTGATATTTCTAGTAATTTTCCCAGATTATTCGAATTACGAGAGGCAATGCTTCGTCGACATGCTTTTGTCCATACAGGAGGTATGGCTACTAATGAATATTTGAGTAAAGTAAAAAAAATTAGAAAATGGAAGGACCCTAGTATTAAAGCAGGTACCCCTCTGGAACTAAAACCTTCATATATAAAAAATACTTGGTCTATAGTGTACTCAGCTGGTGTAGCTTTAATACACCTTGTAGCCACGGAATACTATAGAAATATTGGAAAAAAAGATAAAGCTGATACTGCTGATGAATTCTTAATAAATGAATCTTTTACCAATATACAAAACAATCAATTAGAAGCAGCTTTAGAGATCTTAAAATATGCTAAAAAATTAAAACTTGCAACAAATACGAACGATCTTATGGTTTTAATTAATCTAGCTCAAACATATAAATGGATGAATAAAGAAAAAGAATGTAATGAACTATTAAAATCCTATGATTGGGAATCGTGTAGCAGTGATTTCCGTCTTTGTGTTTCAGCTTTAAAAAACGATATAAAAGAATTTAAAAAACAACTTAAGATTACCGCTTCTGAAAAAAGACTGAAAGCAGGGGATCTTTTTGAATGGCCAGTTTTTAGACTACTCAGAAATAAAGAAGATTTTGACAAATGGGTTTGTGAAGCATTCAATATTTCCAGCTATGATCGAAGTAAACTTTATGCTCCTAAAATAATAGACTTTAATCATGAAGAAACCGTAAATGAAATAAGAAAAATAATTGAGTCCAAAACAGAGAAGACAAATCTTAAGAAGGGGAAAGCTTGATTTTTGAATTATTTACAAAACAATCTAAATTTAAAAAACCTATAGTAAATGGTAGAGTGTCCACTTTGTAAAAAAACGGTAAAATCTTTACATAAAAAAAGCCATCTGATTCCTGAATGGATGTATAAAGATTGTTATTATGATAAACACAAATTACTATACGCAAATACGATATCAAAAGATATAAGAGAGAAACAAAAAGGATTCTACGATGAAATAATTTGTTGTAACTGTGAGTCAGAATCTCAAACTTACGATCATTATGCAAGCTTGATTTTACATCAAAAAAATTCGTCTGTTTATAAAGCTATAAATCGTACAACAAAACAAATAGCTTTGAAAGAAGAAATTCTAAATTTAAGCTATTGGGAAAATATTGATTTTCTTAAATTTCAAAAATTTGTATTCGCTTGTGTCTTAAGAACACATCTATCAGAAAAAAAATCAAGAAGATCTCTTTTTGCAGAAAAGCATTTTGAAGGAATGCGTTAAATTTATAAAAATAATTCAATAATTGATGATATGACTTATCCAATCGTGGTATTTAAATTACCTGATGATGATAAATATATAAATCGTGTAGATCTTTCTTCTTCAATAAAAGTACTTAATCATAATGTCGTTGATTTCTATGGAGCAGGATATACTTTTTGGGTATTTGTTTCAAAACACAAAAAACCTGATTTTGTTCAAAAGCTTTGCTTGAATCACAACGGTAGCCTGTATTTAATATATAGATATTTTGAAGATACAGGCAAATTCAAAGCACTAATAAAGTCCAATTTCGAAAAAGATTTCAAAAATTTCCGAAGTAAAAAAGACCGTTAACAGATAATATAGAGGGGCCTGGTCTTGTTTTTTGAATCCCTTTACAATAGCTAACGCTATTTTTAGATACCAGTTACCAGGTCCCAGGTCCTAGTTAAATAAACAAAAAAAATCCTGTTAATCTGCGTGTATCTGCGTCCAATTATCTTAGTGTCTTCGTGGCAACTTAGGTTTAAGGTCTTCGGTTTTAGGCTTTAGTTAAAACAAAAAAATCAGTGTAAATCAGTGTTCATCCGTGGCTAATTCAGGGGCTGTGGGATGAGTTTTAAATAACAAAATATCCTGTTAATCCTTTTTTTATCCTGTCAAAATATTTGGTGTTATGGGTGGGGTTTAAAACAACAAAAATATATTTTTTTTCCCCGTGTCTCTGTGTGAGATATTCGGTTTTAGGTTTTAGTTAAAACAGAAAATTAAAAATTGGGTGTGGTATGGGGCTCTGCGAACTCTGCGTCTCTGCGGTGAATATTTTTACTCTACCCCTTGACTTTTCTTGGAAATAAAGTATCTTA
>Ga0315555_1002856_pt1 | contig 12054 bp, 14 predicted proteins | sample SalMarSW160380MG_FD_202113 | JGI IMG/M metagenome (GOLD analysis project Ga0315555, IMG submission 202113) | Salt marsh sediment microbial communities from the Plum Island Ecosystem LTER, Massachusetts, United States - Salt Marsh Sediment SW1603-80 ...
TACTACGGACTGTGGTTCACGCCGCTCCGGGAGGCGTTCGACGCGTTCGCCGCCTCGCTCGCGAAGACCGTCACCGGATCGGTCCGGATGAAGCTGTACAAGGGCAGCTGCACCGTCGTCGGCCGGACGTCTCCCTACAGCCTCTACCAGGAGGACCTCGCGACGTTCGGACAGGACGACGTGTACAACCAGGCCGACGCGACCGGGTTCATCAACCTGTTCGGCCTTCCGCTGACGGTGACCGGCCTTCGGGCGACGGCTCCGGATTCCGAGCCGGTCGGAGCGGGGAGCGCGGCGACGTGAAGGCGCTCGAAGCGGATGGGACGGTGCTGTGGGGCGGCCGGTTCTCCGAGCCGCTCGCCCGGAATGTCAAGGTGCTGAACGCGTCGTTCCCGTTCGACCGGCGGCTCGCCGCCGTCGACGTCGAGGGGAGCATCGCCTACGCGACCGCCCTCCGCGACGCCGGGTGGCTCAAACCCGAAGAGCACGAAGCGATCGTCTCCGGGCTCGGTGCGATCGCCGGGGACTTCGCCGAGGGCACGTTCGAGCCGCATCCCGGCGACGAGGACATCCACACCGCCGTCGAGCGCCGCCTGCATGAGCTGATCGGAAGCGCGGCCGATCGGCTGCACGCCGGTCGCTCGCGCAACGACCAGGTGGCGACCGATCTGCGCCTCTATCTCGCCCGCTCGATCGACGCGCTCCGCGATCAAGTTCGGTGGGTTCAGGAGGAGATCGTCACCAAGGCCGAAGGGCATCTGAGCGTGGTCATGCCCGGGTACACGCACCTTCAGCCGGCCCAGCCGATCCTGTTCAGCCATTGGCTGATGTCGTTCTTCTGGAAGCTCGAGCGCGACCGCGAGCGGCTGCTCGCGGCGCGGGGGAGGACGAACGTCTGTCCGCTTGGCTCCGGTGCTCTCGCCGGGAACCCGCTCGGCATCGATCGAGAGGAGTTGGCGCGCTCCCTGGGTTTCGAGTCCGCGTCGGAGAACAGCCTCGATGGGGTGGAGGACCGCGACTTTGTCTGCGAGTTCCTGTTCGCCGCGAGCCTGTTGCAGACGCATCTGAGCTCGTTGGCCGAGACGCTGATCCTCTGGTCGAGCGAGGCGTTCGATTTCGTCGCGCTCCACGAGAGCCACTGCACCGGGTCGAGCCTGATGCCGCAGAAGCGCAACCCCGATGCCCTCGAGCTCATCCGCGGGAAGACCGGGCGCGTCCTCGGCCACCTCACGGCTCTGCTCGTCACGCTCAAGGGCCTGCCCTCCGGGTACAACAAGGACCTGCAGGAGGACAAGGAGGGGCTGTTCGATGTCGTCGACACGCTCGACATCGAGCTCCTGGTCGTCGCCGACGTGATCCGGCGGATGAGGGTCAAGGCCGCGAGCATGGCCGGCGCGCGAAGCCCCGGCCTGCTGGCAACCGACCTCGCCGACTACCTCGTGCGGAAGGGGGTCCCGTTCCGGGAAGCGCATCGCGCCGTCGGCCACGTCGTCGTGAGCGCCGAGAAGCTCGGGACGTCGATCGATCGGCTTCCCCTTTCGTCCTACCGGGCGGCGCATCCGGAGTTCAGCAAGGACGTCTACGACGTGTTCGACGTGCACCTCTCCGTGTCGCACCGGGCTTCGAAAGGGGGGACCGCGCCGGATGCCGTATCGCAGCAGATCGGCAGGGCGAGGCGTCTCCTGGGCAGAAACATCGAATCGAAAGACTAGGGAGGAGTGCAGGCCATGAACACGTGTCCGGAATGCCAAGGCAGGCTGAAGCTGGGCGAAGGCCTCCAGCGGGGGGAGATCGTCGTTTGCCCCGATTGCGGGGTGGAGCTCGAAGTGGTCGGTCTCAACCCGACTGTGCTCGAGCTCGCTCCTGAGGTCGAAGAGGACTGGGGGGAGTAGGCGATGCGGATCGCCGTTCTGTGCTCGCGGGTGCGGATCGAGGAGAAGCTGCTCTTCGCCTCGCTTCGCGAGCGCGGGGTCGCCTTCGATGCGATCGACGTCCGGCGACTGGGCCTCGACGTCGCCCGGAACGACTTCGCCGACTACGACGCCGTCCTGATCCGGTGCCTCAGTCACTCGCAAGCGTTTTACCTGTCGCGTTGGCTCGAGGGTCTCGGGGTCCTCACGGTCAACCGCCACGAGTCGATCGCCGTGTGCGGGGACAAGCTGTTGATGAGCCTCGCTCTGCGGGAGGCGGGCCTCCCGATCCCGCGGACCGGCTTCGCGTTTGACATCGAGGCGATGGTCGAGACGGCCGAAGCGATAGGATACCCCGTGGTGTTCAAGCCGCTCCACGGGTCGTGGGGCCGCCTGCTGGCCAGGGTGAGCGACCGTTGCGCCGCCGAGGCTCTGCTGGAGCACAAGAAGACGCTGGGCGGCTATGCGCACGCCGTCTTCTACGCTCAGGAGTACGTCCCGAAGCCGGGGCGCGACATCCGCGCCCTCGTGGTCGGGGATGACGTCGTCTGCGCCGTCTGGCGATCGTCGGATCACTGGATCACGAACACGGCCGCGGGAGGGAACACGTCGCCCTGCCCGGTGACGAGCGAAATCCGAGACCTGTCCCTGCGCGCCGCCCGAGCGGTCGGCGGCGACGTCGTCGCCGTGGACCTCCTGGAAGCGGGCGACGGGCGGATCCTGGTCAACGAGGTGAATCACACGCCCGAGTTCCACGGGGCCCTCCGGGCGACGGACGTCGACCTCTCAGGACGGATGGTCGATTTCGTCCTCGATGCCGCGAAGGAGCGGGCATGACGCGCGCAGCGATTGTCGGCGCCTCCGGCTACGCGGGCGGCGAGCTGCTGAGGCTGCTGCTCGCGCACCCCGAGGTGGAGCTCCGGCAGATCACGTCGGAGGCGCACGCCGGGCAGTACGCCCACTTCGTGCACCCCAATCTCCGCGGCCACACCCAGCTGCGGTTCACGCGGCTTGAGGGGCTCGAACCGACCGACCTTCTCTTCCTCGCCCTTCCCCACGGTCGGGCCATGGGCCGAATCGAGTCGTTGGCGGAGATGGGGGAGAGGCTGGTCGATCTGTCGGCCGACTTCCGGCTGAGGAAGGCCGATGCGTACGTGTCATGGTACGGGTGCGAACATCCGGCCCCCGAGTGGCTGGCTCGTTTCGTCTACGGCCTGCCGGAGCTTCATCGGACCCGGCTGGAAGGGGCGTCGTACGCCAGCGGTCCGGGCTGCAACGCGGCCGTGTCGCTGCTCGCGTTGCGCCCCCTGTATCGACGGGGGCTCGTACGGGAGGCCGTCGTCGACGTCAAGGTGGGATCGTCCGAAGGGGGGAACAGGGCGACCGCGGCGTCGCATCATCCGGAACGGGCCGGGGTCATACGCACGTACGCCCCGACCGGGCATCGCCATATCGCCGAGCTGATCCAGGAGCTCGAGCTGGACGCCGAAGCCCCGGGACTTCACTTCTCGGTCACGTCCGTGGGAACGGTCCGAGGCGCTCTGGCGACGTGCCATTGCCTGCTGAACGACGGCCTCGACGAGCGCGAGGTCTGGGAAATCTACCGGGAGGACTACGCCGAGGAGCCGTTCGTGCGCCTGGTCCGAGCCAAACGGGGGATCCACCGCTATCCGGAGCCGAAGTTGCTTTCCGGGTCGAACCATTGCGACATCGGCTTCGCAGCCGATCCGCGGGGGAAGCGGATCGTCGTCGTCGCGGCCATCGACAACCTGATGAAGGGGGCCGCGGGGAACGCCGTGCAGGTCATGAACGCGATGTGCGGCTGGCCGGAGACGCTCGGGCTGGGATTCCCCGGGCTCCACCCGATCTAATCGGAAGGGACGGGATCGATGATCGTCGTGAAGATGGGCGGAAGTCAGGGCGTCGACGCGGACGGCGTCTGCGCCGACCTGGCCGAGGTGGCCGAACAGGGCGAGCGGGTCGTCCTGGTCCACGGCGGCTCCCACGAGACCAACGTGATCTCCGAGAAGCTCGGACACCCGCCTCGCTTCGTGACGTCGGTCACCGGCCACAGCAGCCGGTACACCGACCGGCGGACGGTGGAGATCCTCTCGATGGTCATCGCAGGCCGGATCAACACCCTTCTCGTGGAGCGGCTTCAGCGCCTGCACGTCAACGCCCTGGGCCTTTCCGGCGTCGACGGTCGCCTCCTCGAAGCGAAGCGCAAGAGCTCGCTTCGCGCCGTCGAAGGCGCGAAACGGGTCGTCCTCCGCGGCGAGTACAGCGGCCGGATCGAGCGGGTCAACGCCCCCTTGCTCCGGTCGCTTCTGGAGGACGGCTACCTCCCGGTCGTCGCGCCTCTGGCGATCAGCCACGAGCACGAGATCGTCAACGTGGACGGGGATCGGGCGGCGGCGGCGATCGGCGCTGCGCTCCGGGCCACGGCGGTCGTCCTCCTGACCAACGTGCCCGGCGTGCTCTCCGATCCCGACGACGAAACGTCCGTCGTCGAGCGCATCCCGCTCGACGGCGTCGAACACGCACTCGAGTGCTACGCCGAGGGGCGCATGAAACGGAAGCTGCTCGGCGCACTCGAGTCGCTGCAGGCCGGCGTCGGCAGGGTCGTCATCGCCGACGGCCGCGGCGAGCGGCCGCTGAGACGAGCGCTCGCCGGAGAAGGGACGGTCATCCAATGAACGCGCAACGGATCATCGAGATCGAGGATCGCCACGGCAGCGGAGCGTACTCGCAGCGGCCTCCGGTCATCGTCCGGGGGAAGGGCGCGCGGCTGTGGGACGCCGAGGGGCGGGAGTACATCGATTGCATGAGCGGACACGGGGTCGCCAATCTGGGGCACGCGCATCCGACCATGATCCGCGCGCTCGGCGAGCAGATGGAAAGGCTGTGGACCTGCCCGAACGGGTTCTACAACGACCAACGCGCCCGGCTGCTGGCCGAGCTGACGCGGCTCGCCCCCGAGGGACTGGACCGTGCCTTTCTCTGCAACTCGGGGACCGAGGCGGTCGAAGCGGCGATCAAGTTCGCGCGCGTCGCGACCGGCCGCACACGGATCGTCGCCGCGATGCGGGGCTATCACGGGAGAACGATGGGCGCCCTGTCCGCAACCTGGGACAGGGCGTATCGCGAGCCCGTCGCGCCGCTCGTGCCGGGCTTCGCCTTCGTCCCGTACGACCGACTCGAGCCGATGGATGAGGAGATCGACGATTCGACGGCGGCCGTCATCCTCGAGGTCGTCCAGGGCGAAGGGGGCGTGCATCCGGGGAGCACGGAGTACCTGCGCGGTGTCCAGGCCCTCTGCCGCGACCGGGGCGCCCTGTTGATCATCGACGAAGTGCAGACAGGATTCGGCCGCACCGGCGCGATGTTCGCCTGCGAGCATCACGATCTCCAACCCGACATCCTCTGCCTCGCCAAGGCGATCGCCGGCGGGATTCCGATGGGGGCGGCGCTGATCGGTCCGCGCGTCGGGGAGATCCCCCGTCGCGTGCACAGCACCACGTTCGGCGGCAATCCCCTGGCCTGCGCAGCCGCGTTGGCCTCGATCGGCGTGCTCGAGAAGGAAGGGCTCGTCCGACGAGCCGCCGTGCTCGGAGCGCGATTCCGAGCCGGTCTGGAATCGATCGCCTCCCCGTGGATCCGCGAGGTGCGGGGACTCGGGCTGATGCTCGCGGTGGAGTTGAAGACCCAGTCGCTCCCCTTTCTTCGGACGCTCTCCGAGCGCGGCGTGCTCGCTCTGCCGGCGGGGAGCACGGTCCTTCGCTTCCTTCCCCCGTTGGTCATCGCGGAGGGCGAGGTGGATGCGGTGCTGACGCACGTCTCCGACGTCCTGACCGGAAAGGGGACGCCGCGTGGATGACGTCGCGTTCCTCGAGGAGATGCTACGGATACCGAGCCTGTCCGGTCAGGAGAAGGCCCTGTCCGAGTGGCTCGTCGACCGGATGTCGCGCCTCGGCCTCGAGGCCGACTGCGACGCCGTCGGCAACGCCGTCGGCATCGGGGGGGATCCGTCCGCCGAGAGGACCGTTCTGTTGCTCGGGCACATGGACACCGTGCGGGGCCAGATCCCGATCCACCGCCAGGACGGCTGCCTCTACGGACGGGGAGCGGTCGACGCGAAAGGGCCGCTCGCCGCGTTCGTCCTCTCCGCGGCGCGGGTGGCGGCGGATCTGCGCGGCGTGCGGGTCGTCGTCGTCGGAGCGGTCGAGGAGGAAGCGCACGGCCGCGGGGCCCAATACCTGAAGGAGACGGTCCCCCCGCCGGACTGCGCGATCGTCGGCGAGCCGAGCGGGTGGGACGGGATCACGCTGGGATACAAAGGTCTCGTCAGCGTCCACTACCGCTGGGAGAGCTCGGTCACTCACGGCGCGTCGGATCACCAGACGCCAGCGGAGAAGGCGATCGGCTTCTGGGACCACGTGCGCACGTGTGCCGCCGGAATCAACCGCGGCCGGACCGGCACGTTCGACGTCCTCTCCCCGTCGCTGCGGGAGATCCACACGTTCAGCGACGGGATACGGGCCTGGGCCGAGATGGACCTGGTGCTCCGACTCCCGCTCGACCTGTCGCCGCAGTCGGTGCGCGATCTTCTGGCGGCGCGGCATCCGGACGAGCACGTGTCGTTTCCATACGGCGAGCCGGCGTACCGATCCGGCAAGAATTCCGCCCTCGTACGGGCGTTCCTGCGCGCGATCCGAGATGCATCCGGTCGTCCGCGATTCAAGCTCAAGACGGGGACGTCGGACATGAACGTGGTCGGTCCCGCCTGGGACTGCCCGATCGTCGCCTACGGTCCGGGCGATTCGGACCTCGATCACACCCCGAGCGAGCACATCGAGATCGCGGAGTATCGCCGCAGCATCTCGATCCTGACGCAGGTGCTCCGGGCCCTGGCGTCGGAACTGCGCACGAGCACCGATGGGAGACGCGCGCAAGTCCCGACGCAGGGTCAGGACTGCGCGTGGGCGAGCTTCGCCCACGGCCAAGACGGGACTCCCTAGCGGCGGGAGATCCGGGCATATCGTCCTATCCCACCGGCCGCGCTTCCGGCTTGTCGCGCCGCAGGAATCCCAGCGCGGCGAGCCCGAGGAGCGCCATGGCGGCCCAGAGGATGAACGGTGCGCGCGGACTGCAGACGGCGAGGTCTCGTACCGGCTCTTCGGCGACGTGGACGATCCGAACGTTGTCCCGGCGATGTCGGTGCGGCAGAGCGCCGAGCACGTGCAACCCTTCGTGGACCCACCCGACCTGAGGGAGAAGATGAAGGACGGCGGCGTGCACGGACGCTTCCTTTGTGAGGGAACCCTCGTCATTCGCTCCGGCGGGCGCTCCCTGATGCACGGCGAAACGCGGTGACCGTCGCTCGATCTTTCGCAAGGCGGCGGCCTAGGGTATCCTCCCGTCTCGGGATGAGCCTCCTTCTGGCCGTGAGAGACGATTGGGATGTCGTGATGGCGAGCGACGGGCGCGTGCTCGGCGGGGATCTCGGTGTGCTGTCCGACGATTCGCTGAAGACCCTGGCGCTGAACGCGGAGCTGTGCCTCGGCCTCGCCGGTCCCACCGACACGATGCGGCTCGTGCTGACCTCGCTCGGGGTCAAGTGCCGCGGCAGCCATCCGGTCGATCTTCTCGGCGCATGCCAGGAAGTCGCCTGCCCTGTGGACATCGAGTATCACGACGCGCGCGACGAGGTCACGAGCGTGCTCCGATGGATGACGCGCCGCATCCTGTTCGGGTCGGCGGCCGCGCGGATCCCGGCCGTCCTTCTGGCCGGAAGGACGAACGGACGTCCCGCCCTCTGCGAGTGGAGGCACCCCGCGCGCGCGATGGAGACGGCGGGATCGGCCGGGTACACCGAGGCGATCGTGGGAAGTCTGCCGGAAGAGGGCACCCGCGAGTGGACCGAGTTCCGTCGGATGGTTCACGGGGAGCGGTCGACCGAGCACGCGGAGGAGAGGCTGACGTGCTCGGTCCGGTTCTGCGCCCGATACTTCGGGGCGAACGGTCCGGTGAACGAGACCGTCTTCGTTCGCCGTCTCTCGCGTGGGTTTGAACTGGTCCGCGTTGCGTAGCCGCCTGCCGTCGATCCTTGATGGACGGAGGTTTCGAAACTAAGCTTCCTGGCTGTTTAGGAACGGCGAAGGCGAACGGCCGGATCTTCCGGCCGCCGTGATGCGGAGGAGGTCGAGGATGCCGTTGCGTCGACACGAGTGCGAGTCCTGCGGACACCGATTCCGCGTTCTCGAGCTGCCGGGCGCGGAGGATGAAGCGCCGACCTGCCCGGTCTGCGGGAGCGCCTCGACGCGTCGCTTGATACCGCTCGTGGCGGTTCAGTTCAAGGGGAGCGGCTTCTACAAGACCGATCGCGGGCGGAAGGGGCACGGCCGCCCGGGGGCCGCCGAAGCCGGTTCACGGGATTCCGGAAGCGCGGATGCCCCGAGAGATTCCAAGGCTTCGACCGACTCCGAGGGCTCCACAGTGTCCGACAAGACGTCCTCCGCCGGGTAGTCCGACCAGGACCGCCCGATCCTGCGTCGCCCGACGAGATACGCTCGCGGCGCTACTCGGGCGCGGAGGGCCCGTCCGACGCCCCGGATTCCTCGGTCCGCCGAAGCACCCGATCTGTGGCCAGCTGCTGAGAGCGGAGGCGGCGCATGGTCCTGAGGGTCCAGATCACGGCCCCGATCAGGACGATGCCCACCAGGGCAAGGAGGCCGAGCATCGTTCCTCCGCGGTTGTCGCCGCCGGGGACCGCGGGCTGATCGGCGAGCAGCATGACGGCGATCAGCCCGAAGTCGTACAGCCCGTGTACGGTGACCGCGGCGAGGAAACCCTTCCGGATCGCGCCCCGCTTCGCCGGGTCGAACTCCGACTGCGCGACGGCGTTGCCGAGGATGGCGCCGCAAGCGGCGTGCATCGGGACGGCGGTGAACGCGCGCACGAGGGCCGTCGTCCATCCCCCATTCAGGGCGTAGATCGCGTTCTCGAGCGCGGCAAAACCGAGCGCCGCGGTGACGCCGAAGACCAATCCGTCCATCGGCTCATCGAAGGAGGGCTGGCGCGCGCTGTAGCCGCGGATGACCAGGAGCACCAGCCCCTCCTCCGGGATGGCGGCGATCACGAATGCCTCGTACAGCGCGGCCAGCGCGATCGACGCAGATCCCGGCCTGACGGCGCTCAGCCCCAACCCGATCAGGACGGCCGGCACGATGCTCAGGAGCCCGTACATGAAGGTGCGCGCGAGGACCGCTCGCGGCTCGCGGTGAAGATCGCGGGAGTAGAAGTAGCGGAGGATCAGGATGATGGGAAGAGCGGTGCACAGAGCCGTCGCGAGCGACCGAGCGATCATAGCCTTCCCCTTCAATCGGTGAGATCGGAGTATACGCGACGGCCCGAGGACGGGTCTCCTCCCGCGGGGTCGTCCGTCCGAGAAGATACAACCGCTTCAACGTGGATTCATGGATCGTTCACGCGCGAAGCGCATCCTTCTTTTCGTACGAGAGCCAACCTTCTTGGCAGGGCCCGACGCGGGACAAGACGCATCGGGCCCTGGATCTTTCAAGGCGGGAAGCCGCTTCCGGGTCTGCCCGTCGGCATCGATGGGCGGCCTCGGGAGGCGATCGGGGCCTACCCCTCCGGCAGCAGGCTCGCGGGGGACGGCTTGCCGTGGCCGGGGTGGATGATGGCGATTGGGAGCTCGCGGAGCTTCCGGATGCTCTGTCGGACGGTCTCGGTGTCGACGCGACGATCGCCGATCGCGGCGCCATGCCGACGCCGGCGGTGACGTCGTGCTCGTCGGCAAGATTCCGACGCTGGATAGAGCTGAAGTGCTTCCTCCGATAGCGGAATCTGCTGCGCGGAACGGCCGGCGCGGCAACCCGAGCGATCAGCGCAAGAGCATGTCGACGACGATGATGTCCGGGTGATGCGTCGGTTCGTTCGGCGGGAAGCCTTTGAAGGCGATTGCCTTCTCCGGGCACCAGAGGAAGCAGGCGAAGCACGACTCGCAATCGTGATGCCAGGTCGGCTTTCCGTCGACCAGCTTGACGTTCTCCCGCGGGCAGACCCTGGCGCAGGTCCCGCAGGACGTGCAGGCGTCTCCGACGGAGAAGTCCGCGTCGATCTTGTTGAACATCCTCATGGCTCCCCCGTGAATCAGGGATCCGATCAGGTTCACCGGCCAGTTGTTCGTCTCCGGCTTGTGCTCGGCTTTGTCCGAGACAGTCCGGACGATCTCGTTCGATCGATCGCCGAAGCGCACCGGCATCCTTTTCGCGATCCGCCGGATGAACCGGATGATCCCCGACGTTCTCATCCCGGGAAGCTGGGCAAAGAAGTCACCGCGGACGGCGAACCCGGCGTCCAAGCCGGAGCCGTTGGCACGGAGGCGGTTTCGCAGCTGGACAAGCGTCTTCCCTTGCGTGCCGCCGCAGTCGGCCACGGCGAAGACATACTGGCCCTTCTTCGGCTTCAACCGCCGCGCGAAGTCGTCGACCATCCGCGGAGTTCCCCAGGCGTAGACGGGGGTGATCAGGCCGATCCGCTCCTCGTTGCCGCCTGTGTACCCGTCTGGGTACTTGGCCATCGGTGCAATCTCGGCGTCGCCGACGCCGTCGGCGATGACCCGCGCGATCGCCAACGAGTTCCCGCTCCCGCTGAAGTAGAAGACCTTCGTGCTCATGCCCCCCCTCCCTCCTTCCGAGTCGCCTCACTCCCCACCGATAGTGGCGAGGATTGAGGCACGACGCAAGTCGACATCGGCAGTTTTGGAGGACGAGCGGATCGGTCCCGCTTGGTCCACCGCGCCGGGCGCGGTGTCGTTCACGCGATGTGAACGAAAGATGAGCAAGTCGATTCATACAGCGTTGTTGGTCGTCTCGGTCCTCCTGATGTTGGGGGCAGTGGCGCTCGGAGGCGATTCTCCGTGGGTCGTCGCCCCGGAGAATGGGGACTTGCAGCGGATCCAGGACGCGATCGACGCGGCACAGGACGGCGGTGTCATCGTCATTCGGCCCGGGACCTACCGCGAGAACCTGTCGATCGACAAGCCGATCGCTCTCCTGGGCGGCGGCAGCGGGACCGACGTCGATGCCTCCTTCGGCCGGATCGTGGGGACCGACAATCGGTTCGCAGACAACGGGCGCGGCCCCGTCTGCCCGGAAGGCCTTCCTTTGCCCGACGGCTTCTTCTCGCCGTAGCGCCGCCCGCCGGGCTCGGGGCGGTCGGCGTCCCCTACGGCCTCAGTGCTCTCCCGTCTGCATCACGTACCACGCGTAGCCCGTCGGAATGACGATCAGGATGTTGACGATCCCCAGCGCGATGTTCGCGCCTCCGAGGAAGAGGCTGATGAACCCGAGGACGACGCCGACGACGGTGACGACGAGGCAGGCGAGCTTCGCCGTCTCAAGATTCCCGGCGCGGAATCGGAGGATCCCCCCGAAGACGAGTCCCAGCCCGACGGCAATGCCGATCACGAAGCCCCACACGTTCTGCATGGCGATCGCGATGATGGACACGACGGCGATTCCGGCGAGCGTGATCACCATCGACGTCAGCGGATCGAACAGGCGTTTCATGAATCCTCCTTTGCGCGATGCCCGCTCGAGGACGAGCGCCTCAGTCTAGTGCGCCGGGCCGGCGAGAGGAAGGTCGCGGCGGGTCGTCGGGGGCTCAGGCCATCTTGCGGATCCGGACCTCGATCTCCGGATGATCCTTCAGGAGCTCCACCAGCCTGGACGTGTCGGTGCTCCCGAAGTGGTAGGGATAGAGGATGCGCGGCTTCATCGCGATCGCGACGTCGGCGACCATCTCCGGCGTCATCGTGTACGGAAGGTTCATCGGCAGGAATGCGACGCCGATGTCGCGAAGGGTCTTCAGCTCCGGCGTATTCTCCGTGTCTCCCGCGACGAGGACGCGCAGGTCACCGAACGTGACCACGTAGCCGTTCCCGTCCCCGCATGGATGGAACGGATCGCCGCTCTCCCGCTTGTGGATCAGGTTGTAGGCCGGGATCGCCTCGACGCTCAGCCCCTGCACGACGGCGACGTCGCCGTTCCGCATCACCGTGCCGCCCTCGATCCGCCCCTCGCAGAGCTCGGTGTGGACGATCTCGGTCGCGTCGGTCCGG
>Ga0315555_1002857_pt1 | contig 12053 bp, 13 predicted proteins | sample SalMarSW160380MG_FD_202113 | JGI IMG/M metagenome (GOLD analysis project Ga0315555, IMG submission 202113) | Salt marsh sediment microbial communities from the Plum Island Ecosystem LTER, Massachusetts, United States - Salt Marsh Sediment SW1603-80 ...
CTCGGGTGAGTTCCTCGTCTCCTTTGCAAGGAATAGTTTGTGGGAGGTGACCGGAGTATGCTTTCGCTTACTCTTTTTATGCAAGCGGTTGAGGAGAAGGTACCGAGTCTGTATTATTTTCCTACCTCAAGGCGCAGTCCAAACCACTGTTTCCCTCTGCGAGATTTTAATTTTTCTTGATTATCACACGCTTATTTGTTATGGTATGCTGTATGCGTACGGCGAGGAAGTGTTATGCTTGATGTCGTAAAGAGCCTCTTTTCCACCGATCTGGCCATTGATCTCGGTACGGCCAATACCCTGGTCTATGTCAAGGGGAAGGGGATTGTGTCTAATGAACCTTCGGTCGTAGCCGTCTATCGCGACCCCCGTGGCAATCAGAAGATACTTGCCATTGGTGAAGAGGCCAAGAATATGCTGGGCAGGACGCCCGGAAACATCATCCCCATACGGCCGATGAAAGACGGGGTTATCGCTGATTTTGAGGTAACGGAGCAGATGCTCCGGTATTTCATTTTTAAGGCTCACAATCGCAGGACCTTTGTGCGCCCCCTCGTTGTGGTCTGTGTCCCCTCGGGCATCACCCCTGTTGAGAGGAGGGCGGTAAAGGAATCAGCGGAATCCGCCGGGGCCAGGGAGGTCTACCTGATCGAAGAGCCGATGGCCGCGGCCATCGGGGCCGGTCTGCCGATCACTGAGGCTTCAGGGAATATGATCTTGGATATAGGGGGGGGGACGACGGAGGTCGCGGTGATCTCTATGGGAGGGATCGTCACCAGCAATTCCATCCGGGTGGCCGGGGATAAGATGGATGAGGCTATCATTCAATATGTAAAGAGACGATATAATCTCTTTATCGGGGAAAGGACTGCTGAACAGATCAAGGTCACGTTAGGAAACGCCTTCCCCTCCGACGAAGATGGCGATACGATGGAGGCCAAGGGGAGAGACGTGGTCTCGGGCATCCCCAAGGTCTTGGAGCTGACTGCCGGTGAGGTGAAAGAGGCCCTCACCGAACCCCTCAATAGCATCGTAGACGTGGTAAGGATCACGTTAGAGAGGACCCCGCCGGAACTGGCTTCTGATATCGTCGATAAAGGGATTGTGATGACCGGGGGTGGGGCCTTATTAAAAAATATTGATGTCTTATTGCGTAACGCCATCAACCTTCCCATCAGCATAATAGAGGATCCCCTCTCGACGGTGGTTTTGGGGTCGGGTAAGCTCTTGGACGATAGAGATCTCCTGAGACAGGTGGCGCTCAGTTATTAAGATGGTGGACCTCAGGAGACGTCGTGGTACGCTCTTCATTGTTATTCTCATTGTCTGTGCTGCTTTTTTCATTTCCCTTCAGATCAGCGGCCGCTATGGAGGGGATTTCCTCCATAACGTCGTCTTAAGAATCATATCTCCCCCGCAACGTGCCGTTCATTGGGTCAGTAAGTCCATACGCACCTTTTTTGAACACCATGTCCTTCTGGTGGACCTTAAGAAAGAGAATCTGCGGCTGCGTGAAGAGGTACGCCACCTGCGGCGGGAGAATGATGAGTTGAGGGAAGCTGCTCATACTGTTGAGAGACTGCAGCACCTCCTCCTCTTTAAAAAACTGGTGCCGGCGGCGATGATTCCTGCGGAGGTCATCGCCTATTCTCCTTCAGCGTGGTTCAGGACCATTGTGATAAACAAAGGGCTTCGCGACGGGGTGCAAAAAGGGATGCCGGTGGTAACATGGGAGGGGGTCGTTGGAAAGGTGATGCGGACCTCCCCGGGTTCCTCCGTTATTTTGCTTGTTATCGATCGTAACTCCTCCATAGATGTCCTGGTGCAGCGAACCAGGACGAGGGGGATTGTGGAGGGTGATGGAGGATCGCGTTGTCAATTACGGTATTTTCCTCGGACTGATGATATCCAGGTCGGTGATCTTATTATCACGTCCGGTCTCGGAGGGATCTTCCCCAAAGGGCTTTCTTTGGGGGAGACGTCGAAGGTTGAAAAGAAGGACTACGGCCTCTTCCAGGTGGTAGAGGTGAGGCCCAGCGTAGATTTTTCCCGTCTGGAAGAGGTGATGGTGATTTTGAGTCCGACAGAAGAAAGGGAGGGCTAAGGCCTTTGCTCAGGGTTCTCGTGCCCCTGGTAGCGGGGATGATATGGTTGGTCTTAGCCACGGCACTGGTGGGTTTTCTCCCGGGTCGTCTCCCCCCCCCCGACGTCGTCCTTATTGTGGTGATCATCTTCGGTTTTAGATACTCCCTTCCCCTTGGAGGCGGCCTCTCTTTTCTGCTCGGCTTACTACAGGATGTGCTGTCAGGGGGCGTTATCGGCCTCAATGCCCTCTCCAAGACGGTGGTCTTCTCCCTTACCCGAGTGATAGCGCGGAGGTTTTATTTTTCCCATTGGGGGTCTAAAATAGCGATGGTATTTCTTGGCGGAGTCGTTGACGGTCTGCTGACGAGCGTCATTTTGTTCATAGGGGGCGGGATCCATATTCCCGGTGCTGTCCTGGCGCGGATGCTCCTCTTGCACATCTTATGTACCGGGCTCCTCTCCCCTCTCGTGCTCGTCATAACTCCTCGGTTTTCAGACCTCGGTGAAAGGGGAAACGAGGATATTTTCCACTATGAAGGCAAGAAGGCGAGAACCAGAGGAATTTAGATCGCGACATCAATATTTTGTCTTCGTTGCTGTCGTCATCTTCCTAATCTTTTTTGTGAGGCTCTGGTATCTTCAGATAATCAAAGAGCAGGAATTTCGGCACCTCTCTGAGAACAACAGGATACGGTTGATAAAGATCCCTGCTGTTCGGGGGATGATCATGGACCGCCAGGGAAGGGTCTTGGCGGACAATCGACCCTCCTTTAACGTCATGGTGACACCGGAAGATGTGGACGACCTTGAGCGTTTAACCGAAAAGCTTTCTCGATTTCTCAACCTTTCCCCTGATGAGATAGTGCGCGCCATAAAAGATCGTGAGCGCCCCCCCTTTCAACCGGTTGCGATCAAGAAAGACATCTCGTGGGAGGAGTTGTGTCTTCTCAAGACCCATCGGTTGGATCTTCCCGGTGTGGAGACACAGATTGAGCCCATTAGGACGTATCCGTATGACACCGTGGCCGCCCACGTGCTGGGCTATGTGGGTGAGATCAATAGGGAGGAGCTGAAGGATAAAAAGGGATATAAGATGGGGGATTTGGTGGGGAAGTACGGGGTGGAGTTGAGCTGGGAGGAATACCTCCGAGGGGTTGATGGAGGTAGGCAGGTAGAGGTTGACGCGGTGGGAAAGGAGGTGCGGGTCCTCAAAGAGGTACCGTCCGTGGCCGGTAATAATCTCTATTTAACGATAGATCTGGATCTCCAGAGGTACGGTGAGCAACTTTTGGGCAAGAGGGCAGGGGTCATAATCGCCATGGATCCCTTGACCGGCGAGATCCTCGCATTTTGCAGCAGTCCGTCCTTCCGACCGGCCCTCTTTGCCGAGGGGATAGTGGCTGAAGAATGGCAGAAGCTGCTTGTAAACCCGTTACACCCCCTTCAAAACAGGGGTATCCAGGGGCTCTACCCACCCGGTTCTGTCTTCAAGATCGTAACCGCAGCCGCGGGTCTTGAAGAGGGGGCTATCACCCCTGCGACCCCCTTCAATTGCGAAGGAATCTACTACCTGGGTCGTCGGGGTTATCAGTGTTGGCGGGGAGGAGGGCATGGGGTGGTACGATTCCATCGAGGTTTGGTGGAGTCGTGCGATATATACTTCTATAATGTGGGCGCGCGGTTGGGGGTGAAGAAGCTGAGCAGGTATGCAACGGACTTCGGCCTCGGCAGGCCTACGGGTATTAACCTCCCTGGTGAAAAAAGTGGATTGGTCCCCACGGAAGAGTGGAAGAAGGAACGCATGGGTGGACCGTGGTATGCGGGAGAGACCATTTCCTTGGCCATTGGCCAGAGTTATCTCCTGGTAACTCCCCTGCAACTCCTCAATCTTATCAGCTCCATCGCCAATGGCGGCGCCCTCCTCAAGCCACAGATAGCGAAACGGGTGGAGGACCTCGACAAAAAGGTACTCGCAGAGTATCCTCCCGAGGAGATCGGTACGATACCCATCTCCCCCAAGAACTTGGGGGAGCTCAGGGAGGCCTTAATGGGTGTAACGAAAGAGGATGCCGGGACCGGAAGGGCTGCACGCGTTGAGGGGCTGGAGATTGCCGGCAAGACGGGGACTGCACAGGTGGTTAGGCTTAAAGGGACGGGGGCACGACTAAAGACTGAAGAGATGCCCTATGCCCTACGTGATCACGCTTGGTTTGTGGCCTATGTACCCGCCCATACCCCACTCGCGGTGGTGGTATTGATCGAGCATGGAGGGCATGGGGGTGCCGTTGCTGTCCCTCCGGCCCGGGAGATGATCAAGAGATATTTCCATAACAGACAAGGTGAGGAATGATCGACAGGAAGTTATGGTGCCAACTGGATGCGCGACTGATCATCCTGTGCTTTGCCCTCATGGTGATCGGGATCATCAATCTCTATAGTGCAACCATTATTCCCGGGGAGGGAGTCCCCTACTATCAGCGGCAGCTGTTTTGGTTTGGGATAGGGGTATTTCTCGCGCTGTTGGTGTTTATAATTGATTATCGCTACTATGAAGAATTTGCCTATCCCTTTTATCTTGCGGTCCTCGTGGTCGTCCTGTGTGTGCTCATCTATGGTCTGGTGGTAGGCGGGGGGCAGCGGTGGATCAAACTGGGCTTTTTCTATTTCCAGCCTTCTGAACTGATGAAGATCGGCGTCATCCTTGCCCTTGCCCGTTATTTTGCTCAGCATGAGAGAAAAGAGGGATACCGGTTGAGGGATCTCTTCATCCCCGCCGTCATCACCATGGTGCCCACCGTGCTGATCCTCAAACAGCCTGATTTGGGAACGGCCATGGTCTTGGTGCTCATCTTTTGCTCCATCGTCCTATTCGTCAAGATCCGTTTCCGCTCCCTCCTCATCATAGGCACGACGATTATCCTCGCCACCCCCTTCTTCTGGTTTGCCCTGAAAGATTATCAGCGCTCCAGGATTCTGACCTTTCTGAATCCCGGCATGGACCCTTTGGGTGCAGGGTATCACATCATACAATCCAAGATTGCCGTTGGATCGGGTGGGATATGGGGAAAGGGGTATCTTCAAGGCACCCAGTGCAAACTCGCGTTTCTTCCCGAGCACCATACGGATTTTATTTTTGCTGTACTCGGGGAGGAGTGGGGTTTTGTGGGCTGTGGGATAGTCCTGGCCCTCTACTTGGCCCTGATCCTGTGGGGTCTCACCAGGGGGGTGCGGACGCAGGATCAGTATGGGTCCATCGTCGCCCTTGGGGTGACGGCGATGATATTTTGGCATGTGGTGATCAATGTCGGCATGGTCTTGGGAGTAATGCCCATCGTCGGCCTGCCGTTGCCCTTCCTCAGCTATGGAGGATCCTCAGCCGTCGTCACACTGATAGGGATAGGCCTCCTGCTCAACGTCAGGGCGCGTCGGTATATCTTCTAATCAACCCAGACCCTCAGGGAAATTGTCGCCCAGCATGCAGATGTTATCCGTTTTTTTACGTGGACATCTTAAATAATCCCCAGAATGCTCTCCCGTCCTTGCCGATCGGACAGAACGTGAACGGACACACAGCGCAGGCAAGTCGAGATAAAACGACAAATGCCAGAACAAAGACACCGCACCATACGATGATGAATATAACGTTTTGTATGTAGAAGAGTGGGAATACGAAAAGGAAGGCAAAAAACACGACATCGAGCCATAAACCCAATCGCATAGATTTGCCTTCTTGCTTTTTGAACATCCTGGTCACCATCTTTCCATAACTCGAAGAGCAATCCATGCCGTAGTACGGACAGCGGGCGCACACTAAATAACGCAAGGGATAACTGAATATCGCGTAGGCGAGCAGCCACATTACCAGTGGTAGGATTCCGGCCTGCAATAAGATATAGATTCCCAGGATCAGGATTACCATGAAAGGAAGGCCGGTAATCCCGCTTACGCTCGGATCCCACGGCGGCTTCCGGGGGCAGGCAACACCGTCCTGCATCATGGATTGAGAATTACCGGATTTTTTACGGGTAGCTTGCTTGCGTACCATTGTTTTCCTCCTTATTTTTTTACATCCTAATAAAAAGCTAACTTGACGCAACGCTCAGTGCTTTTATTTTTACAACTGCTTGCACCCCGTCCTCACGTTAAGCGCCTTGTTACGTTTCTTTGTTAATTGATTCCCACAGTTCTTTGTCAAACGGCGCCCTTCGCAAGTAACAATTTTCGCGATGACACAGTTGACAACTCTCGAAGTTAGTCTCCGTAGGAAAAAAGATCCCAGCGACTGACATTTCCGGCACCAGAACCAGTGTTTTTGTTAACCTGACGCCGATAAGCCTTTCAACGTCGCCGCACATCGCAAACAGGTCCCTCTGCTGTTCAAACGGCCATACAGAGGTATCCCCTGATCCAGGGTTCATGCTGGATACATTCGAAACTTTATATTGTTGAACAAGGTGCCCACCCAAATACTGCATACTGGTCTGCAGGAGGTGCCCTTTGAGGAAAGCAATCCGCATTTTTTTCTGCAAGTCGCCTTGTGCTATCTCGATAGCATCCATTTCGGTTCCGCAGGTAGCGATGTACGGGAATACGCGCTCTATCGAATCAAGATTTTTTCTCAAAGCGGGGCTGGTGAATCGGACTCCATCTATGGTGACGGAATCGGTGCCTTTCTCTTCTATAAAAGAAACCTTATACAGTGCTTTCGGCTTTCCTATCGCTTGGGCCTTGCTAATGAGGTCCTCGAATTCTTTGGCACGATCAGTGCCGGCTTTGATCCGCAATTGTTCAGATAATTGCTCTGTATTAAAAGTAAAAGGAATATCTGTGAGCGAAATCATTGTAACCTCTTTCGATCGCAGGTAGAGCTGATGGGTGTATGCCTCCTCCTCAACGTCAGGGCCAGGCGGTATATTTTTAAACAATGAAGACTCTTAAGGTGGTCGTCCACAGCAACGTTGCGGTTTTGTCCTTTCGTCGTTGATGGCGGCGCCGAAGAACGACACATACGGCAGCTTCACGGTTCCTTGCGGTACGGGTCCTGATCAGGTGCCGACTCACCCCCAACCTTACGCGCTTGTTCGTAAGTTAACAGTGAGGCATCAGGCGTGTACGTAAGGATAATAGGCTTGAAGGCTGTGTGAGGCTCCTCAGCACTAAGTGTGAAAATTGCGTCTGAGGCAACCTTCACATAACTCAGATTATCTTCCAAACAAAACTTTATACCGTGCCATGTAAACCAACAACCGCTGCATCTCGACTTTGCACCATACTCATACTGCGTCTTGACATGCTCCCAGTTGGCTAAACGACTCAACCCATCCAGGATCTTTTTTTGCTCGAAGACTCTCAGGCCTGTCATGCCGTGTGCTTCAATAAAGGCATTGTTCTCCTGAAGAGGCAGACGTTCAAAGTGGTCTTCCTCCCATCGAAAAAAGGTTGGGCGTTTGTATAGACTTTCATCCTTAAAGAGGTAGATTCCATCCTGAAGCCTCACAATATAACTGAGGTTATCGTGGAATGTTACCCCGTTTTTGATAGAGAGGGGAATGCGACGCCGAAAACCGCTGGTCCCCACCACTATGACTTCTTGAAAGCGACCGCCGCCTGCAGCAGTACTGAACACACCCCTCTCGGCAAAGTGGATGGATACCATAGGAGATGATGCTGGCCACGGTTCGGGAGGGGGGTCTATGGGTTTCGCGAAAACTTGTATTTCAAGGAATATCCATATCTCCGAGGGTCCAGCCAGCACCTGAATGTAGCTGGGTTGATATATCGTTTGGTAAGTGCATTGCCGGAGACGCCACTCGAAGACTGCTATAGGCCACTCCATAATCGCGAAGAAAACGGAGGAGAAAATTGCAATCACCAGGGAGAATAGTGCTAATGACCTGCCTGTCAGCTTGCCTCTGCTTTTTTTGATGGCACGTAATGCGACAATGCCAAGAATAATAGCAAGAGGCGCGCCGAGACCATACGTGTACCAGAAATAAGTGGGTAAGGCCGTTATCGCCAGTATAAAACTCGCTACAGCAAGTCGGCTCGTGCGTGTTTTGCCTTTCACTTTAGTCCCCTGCTGTCATAGACCAACTTGTCAATGCGTGGAAAACTTTTCCATATATTGCCTGTATATCATACAAAATTTTCCAGCTATTGTGATATTGAAATATAAAAAGATGGAATTTACCCCCCGTTTTTCTGCTTTCCCTCTTTGTTGTGAGCTGCGAGCGATCCGCCTTATTTCCCCCCAATTCCCCATGGCTGGGCCTTCGTCCACGAACGTGGAAAACTAGATATATCTCCTTCTCCCCTTGGGGAGAGGAAACCCAGAGGTTTTAGTTTCTAAGCAACTCAGAATGGAATATCGTCATCTTGCTGAGTGGGCTCGGGAGGTTCCTCGGTAGACTCGCCGCCCATCTCTCTGCTCTGGTCCCTGGCCGAAGGGCCACTGGCTAAAGAGCCACCTCCGGCTTCGGCAGCTGCCCCCAACATCACGATGTTATTGGCCACGACCTCTGTTGTCCACTTCTTGGTCCCCTCTTTGTCCTCCCAGGAGCGGGACCGCAAGCGACCCTCCACATAGACCTGTTTCCCTTTGCTCAGATATTCCGCACAGATCTCCCCCAATTTGCCAAAGGCCACGATCCGATGCCACTCAGTTCTGGTCTCCTTACCTCCCTCTTTGTTGGTCCAGTTTTCACTGGTGGCGATTCGAAAGTTGACAACCGCTGCTCCTGTGCTGGAATACCTGACATCAGGATCAGCCCCCAAATTCCCCACTAAGATTACCTTGTTGACCCCCCGCATCTCTTGCCCCTCCTCTCCGGTTTCTGACCCCATACGGTAGCACAGAACAACCACGCGTGCAACTCCCCTGGAGGTTGCTGTGCAATGGAGTTGACTTTGACCCTGAGGTCATTTAAACTATTCCGCAATGGCCAAGGGCTCTCTTAAATATCCGGCGTTTTCCTTAGTATTATTTTCTCTCTGGTTGTTCAGTTGTGCTCCCCGTCTCCAACTTGTGGAGGGGGGGAGATACAGCGATCCCCAGGGGTATTTTGAGCTTTCCATTCCCGAGAACGGGTGGTCATTGTTATCCTGGGAAGATGTGGATTTTGCCCTGTGGGATCCGGAAGGTGGGGCTGCGATCATGGTGGATGTGACCCCTCTGAAAGAGGATGTGGAGCTGCGCACCCTTGCCCGTCACCTCCTTATCGCCTTTGAGCGTAAACGGATTCTCTCCCAAGGGGCCGCGGAGGTCAACGGCAGGGAGGCTGTGAAAACGGTGTTAGAGGGGTGGGTGGAGAACACCGCGGTCAAGGCCGAGGCCTATGTAGTGAAGGGGGAAGGGGTGTTCTACGATATCGTCTTTTGGGCACCTCGTGATGTCTTTCCCCGCAAGGTGGAGGCATTCCGCCAACTACTTGTCGGCATCACCTTTCTCCAACCGTAAAGGGCTCCAATGCAAGAACCGATCTCTGCCATCACGCAACGCGTCAGATCTGCCCTCATGTATGTGGGGGGGGCTGCCAAACTTCTCTTTGAGGCGATCTCGTGCGGCGTCAGGCCGCCCTATCAACTCGGCGCCATCATCCAGGAGATAGAATACATCGGCATCCATTCATTGACCGTGGTCAATGTCATTGCCCTCTTTACCGGCATGGTCCTGGCTTTGCAGACCTCCTATGCCTTGAGCCGTTTCGGTGCCAAGGGGTTCATCGGGGTGGTGGTAGCCATATCCTTGGTCCGGGAGATAGGGCCGGTCTTCGCCGGCATCATGGTAGGAGGCAGAGTCGGTTCGGGGATCGCCGCCGAGATCGGCTCCATGAAGGTGACCGAACAGATCGATGCCATTCGGGTCATGGGGGCAAATCCCGTGAAGAAATTGGTGGTCCCCAAGCTGATCGCGACGATCGTGGCCCTGCCCCTCCTCACCGTCGTGGCCGATATCTTGGGTATCATCGGGGGACTGCTGATCAGCGTTATGGAACTCCAGGTAAACTCGTACTACTACTTCACCACCATCTTGGGAAACATATCCCTGCACGATGTGGCCAGCGGGATCGGCAAGGCCTTCTTTTTCGGCCTCATCATAGCGGTCATCGGATGCTATCAGGGGATGACCACCACGGGGGGGACCGTGGGCGTTGGTCGCTCCACCACTACTGCCGTGGTGGTGATTTCCATATTGATATTGGTATCCGACTTCTTTTTGACCAAGCTCTTTTTGATGCTGTGAGAACATGAAGAGATCGATTATCGAAATCAAAGACCTTCACAAGTCCTATGAGGATCTCCAGGTCCTTCAGGGGGTGGATCTCGATATCAAAAAAGGAGAGACCATCACCATTTTAGGGGGGAGCGGGACCGGCAAGAGCGTTTTGCTTAAGCTTATTGCTGGCCTGGAAAAACCAGATCAGGGTGCAATACATATTGATAAGAGAGATATCGTACCGCTCAAGGAAGCCGAGTTGGTCCCTATCAGGAGAAAGATAGGGATGCTCTTTCAAGGTGGCGCACTCTTCGATTCCCTCAGCGCCGGGGAGAACGTGGCCTATCCCATCCGGGAGCATTTTCGCATCACCGAGGAGGAGATTCAGCGGATTGTGCAAGAGAAGCTGCGACTGGTGGGGCTCGAGGGGGTGGAGAACAAGATGCCGGCAGAGCTGAGCGGCGGTATGAAGAAGCGTGTCGGCCTGGCCAGGGCCATCGCCATAGACCCCGAGATCATCCTGTACGACGAGCCCACGACCGGCCTTGATCCGGCCAACACCCAGAGGATCAATCACCTCATTGTTGAGCTCCAGAGGTTGTTAAAAGTTACTTCCATCGTGGTCACCCATGACCTCGACAGCGCCTATTCGGTAACGGACCGCTTGGCCTTGTTGTATCGAGGACGGATCGTCATGAAGGGTACCAAGAAGGAATTCGAGACCTCCCCCGTGCAGGAGGTACAAGACTTTATCGCCAAAAAGATCGTCGAATAAAGACCTCAAGGAGGAGTATATGAAACCGACCAAATTTACCGAGGTAAAGGTAGGGATCTTCGTGGTGCTGATCCTGTTGCTGTTTGGCGTGGGCATCTTCGCGATCGGGAGCCACCAGAAGTATTTTCAAAGACAATATACCCTGTGGGCCTCCTTCTCCAACATCAGTGGGTTGATCGTCGGCGCGCCGGTGCGATTGGCCGGCCTGACCGTGGGCAGGGTAAATGATATCCTCTTCCCCAAGGATCCTGAGGCCAAGACTATCACGGTGGAGTTGAAGATCAACAAGGGCGTTCAGAAAAGGATCTGTGAGGATTCTATCGCAAGCATCCAGACCATGGGGCTCTTGGGGGATAAGTATGTGGAGATTTCCCTGGGGTCACCTCAGTGTGGAGTCCTCGTGGATAAAGCCCGTATCAAGGGTGTTGAGCCCATCGATCTCACAGAATATGCGACAAAGATAGAAGAGACCATCGATGTGATAAACACTATCTTGGTAGACGTGAAAGAGATCAGTAGGCAGATCAGGGGCGGAAAAGGACTTCTCCACGCCATCCTCTACGATCCTGCCGGGGGGGAGTTGGTGAATAATCTCGCGGTGGCCTCTGGCTCCGCAGGCGATCTGATGCAAGACCTCTCTTCCGCCGTCAAGTCAGTCAATAATATCGTCAAAAAGGTGGAGCGGGGGGAAGGAAGTTTGGGAGGCATTATCAACGACCCCACGGTCTATGAAGACCTCAAGGTGATTTTAGGGGGGGCCAAGCGGAGCAAGACCGTTAAGGGTCTCGTGCGCTATACCATCAAGAAGAAGAAAGAGGAGGCGGTTGAAGAAACAGAGCAGTGATTTCCGCTCGGGCGTTGTCCCCATCGTAGGGCGCCCCAATGTAGGTAAATCGACCCTCCTCAACCGCCTTGTGGGTGAGAAGATCGCCATCATCTCTCCCAAACCACAGACCACCTGGAACCAAATTTTGGGTG
>Ga0315555_1002859_pt1 | contig 12049 bp, 11 predicted proteins | sample SalMarSW160380MG_FD_202113 | JGI IMG/M metagenome (GOLD analysis project Ga0315555, IMG submission 202113) | Salt marsh sediment microbial communities from the Plum Island Ecosystem LTER, Massachusetts, United States - Salt Marsh Sediment SW1603-80 ...
TAATTTGGGGTAGTGGTTATAGGCCTGTTTCGGCTCCTATATAAAGTGTCGCTTTACCTACATTGTACGACCTTATCTATCTTAATAATAAATAGCCCAAAAGGCTATGTCAAGGGGAAAAATCCTTATCCCCCTATATCTTAGGGATAGATAAAAAACGAGAAGGAGTGCAAAGCACTCCTTTGGAAACTATTTTGTTGCGTTTGCTTCGCGCAACGAGAAACTGTTAAAGGGCTGGAAAGAACTAGGAGAGAGAGGAGTTATCGGGCTACTTGTTCCTATAAAGATACCTATAAAGGAGGCGTAGTGCCTGCAAGCTCAGCATCACCTTTCCCTTCTCTCCGAGTTCTTCCAGCTTAATTATAACTCTTCAACAAATTTTGTCAAGAAAAAACCGTTAGGGTTTCCTACTCTAACGGCTACATAACCCAAAATAACGTCGCACAATATTATTGTCTTTTTTCTAATTCTTCAAGAATTTTACAAACCGGACAATAAAGTTGAAAATTTTGTCTAATATTTTCTTCTAATTCCTGACTAAAATTAGCCATTGAAATCCAGAGTTCAAATTTAGTCTTACATACAGCGCATTCTACAGAAATTTTTTTATAAGTTTCGTTGTTTGTTTTTTCCATATTTTTATTTAATTAATTCTTTAAATTCGAAGGCGAAATGAATTATCTTGTTAATTCCTTGAGCTTTTCCCAAAGAGATTTTGTGACTCCTGGTAATTCTTCTTTTATTTCTTCTTTTTCTTTTTTAAATTCTTCTTCAATCATTGGTTTTCTTTTTTCTAATTCTTTACCAAAAAGAGTGGCAATCTTTTCCCAAATATTTTGAAACCAGGGTTGAATAGAGGAATCCCACCATTCAGACCATTTTTCATACATCTTTTGCCAGACAGGCAAAACATCTTCTTTCCAAATTTTCTCTAAAATCCCGGGTAATTTTTCCTGGGTAGCTCCAAGAGCTTTTTCCCCCATTTCCCTTGCCTCTTCCAGGGTTTCCGGAGTTTGAAAAGATTTAATCTGGGCAAAAGAAAAACTCGGCAACAAAATTCCAAACATTATTGAAATTACTATTATTTTTTTCATCTTAATATTCCCCTAGCCTCTTTAATTCGTTTAATTGTTTTTTCTTTCCCCAAAATTTCGGCTATTTCAAAAGGGCCAGCTGAGGCTTCTTTGCCAGTAAGTGAAATCCTGAACGGCCAGAGCAGGTATCCCCTGTCCCCTATTTTTTCGGCTTCGGGCATTAAAGAACCCTCTAAATTCTCTTTAGTCCAATTCTCAATTTTAATTTTAGACAATATCTTTCCTAATCTGTCAAGAGATTTGATGATTTCTTTGTCAGTCATCTCTCCCCATTTTAATAAATTTTTGTCATACTCCAGTTTATCTTTGAAGAAAAAATCGGTCAATTCAGAAATTTCTGAGAGCTTTTTTAATCTTTCCTGATAAATTGAAACAATTTTTTGAATGAAATCTAAACTTATTTCCTTTCCAGTTTCAGAAATTTGATAATTTTGTTTAATCTCCATTCCCCCATAAGCCGGAGGGTATTGCTCGGTTTTAAAAGTCGGCGTAATTAGTCCTTCTTTAATTAAATGAGGAAGGCAAAGTTCGGTTAATTTTTCCGGAGATTTGGAACGGAGATAAAATCCGTTTAAAAAATCTAATCTTTTAATATTAAAAATTGCTCCTCCTTTTTGGACTCTTTCCAGGGAAAATTCTTTTACCAAAGAGGGAAGGGAGTAAATCTCTCGCTCTATACCCGGATTCCAGCCCAAAAAGGCCATAAAATTGATTAAAGTTTCCGGCAGATAGCCGGCTTTCCGATATTCGGAAATCGAAACCGCTCCGTGTCTTTTGCTCAATTTAGTTCTGTCCGGTCCTAAAATTAAAGGTAAATGAGCATATTCTGGTCGGGGGAAATTTAGAGCTTCTTGAATTAGAATCTGCTTTTGGGTATTGGGAATGTGGTCTTCTCCTCTAATCACATGGCTGATTTTCATTTCAAAATCATCGATTACTACGGCAAAATTATACAGAGGAGCGGCCAAATCTTTGGCAATGACAATATCCCCGAGCAAAGAGGTATCAAATTCCAATTTTCCCCTGATTAAATCGTCAAATTCTATTTTTTTGCCAGGCACCCTAAATCTAATTACTGATGGTTTTCCTTCGGCTAAATATTTTTTTACTTCTTCCTTAGAAAGGCCGGCACATTTCCCTGAATAACGAGGAGCTTCACCGATTGATAATTGATATTGTCTTTGAGCCTCCAACTCTTCTTCTGAGCAGAAACAATGATAAGCTTTGTCTTCGGCCAAAAGTTTTTCTAAATATTTAGCATAACTCTCTAGTCTTTGACTTTGGCGATAAGGTCCATAATTTCCTTCAATATCTGGCCCCTCCGACCATTCGATTCCCAGCCATTTTAAATTTTCAATAATATCTTTTTCAAAGCGAGGATTAGACCTCTCCAAATCAGTATCTTCAATTCTCAAAATAAAACTCCCCTCATAATTTTTAGCAAAAAGATAATTAAAAAGAGCGGTTCTGGCGAGGCCAATGTGCAAAAATCCAGTGGGTGAAGGAGCAATTCTTACTCTAACCTCACCTGGCTCAATGAGTTTAAAACCCGTCTCGCCTCCGAGCTTTCTGGATTTAAAATCATCGTTCGTCATACCTTTATTTTGATACGAGTTTCTTATCTCGTCAAATAATTAACCAGGTATTCAGCGATTATTTTGGCTGCCAGGGGTTTGGAAAATTCTTTAGCCCCTTTTTGCATTTTTCCCAGCTCTTCAGAACGAGAGAAAAAGTATTTTAATTTTTCTAAGAAAAAACGAGGAGTAAAATTAGCCTCTTCCATTACTAAGCAAGCTCCATTTTCAGCATAGGAATAAGCATTTTTTACTTGATGATTTTGGGCCGCCTCAGGTAAAGGAACTAAGATACTCGGTTTCTCGACGGCGGCAATTTCAAAAATACTTCCCGAACCTGCCCGACTGACAATTAAATCAGCAGCTTGATAAGCATGCTTTAACACTTCTTCTTTTAAAAATGGGAAAAGATGATAATATTTTTCCAAATCTTCAGTTATTACTACTTTAGCTTCTGCCCTCACCTCTTTAAAATTTTTCTCCCCACATTGATGAATTAATTCAAAATTAGTCAAGAGTTCTGAGAGAATTTCTAGAATTTTATCATTGATTCTTTGAGCTCCCTGGGAGCCGCCCAGGATTAAAATAACTGGTTTTAGACCCTGGAGCTTAAATAATTTTTTAGCTTTTTCCCTCGAACCTTCTAAGATTTCTTTTCTAATCGGATTTCCGACTAAAATCATTTTTGAGGGGGGAAACCACTCAGTTTTGGGAAAAGAGACAAAAATTTCTAAAGGAAACCTGCTCAAAAATCGATTAGTCAGGCCTGGGGTGACGTCTGACTCATGTAAGAAAATCGGGATTCTAAGCACCCAGCCGGCTATCACTCCCGGCAGGGAGCCAAACCCGCCTTTGCTAAAAATCAAGTCGGGAGCATAATAGAAAATATAAAAAAAGGCCTGGAAAATGCCAGCCGGAATTTTAAATAGGCAATCAACTAAATTTTCCAAAATGCTTTTCCAATCTTTATATCTCCTGATTTTTCCAGCTAGGACTCTTTTTACTTCTATCCCCTCGTGGGAAAGAAAAATTTCTCCAAACTCATCTTTAGGACCAATGTAAAAAAACTGAAGCTCATTTTCAGAATAAATCCTCCTTATTTCTCTAGTAATTGCCACTATTGGCAAAACGTGGCCACCGGTGCCACCGCCAGTGAATAAAACTTTCATTTTGTATCTTTAGATATATTTAATAAAATTCCTACCCCAACTAATTCTGCTACCAAAGCCGACCCCCCATAACTGATGAACGGTAAAGGGATTCCGGTTAGCGGTAAAATTCCGATCATTGAACCGACATTAATAAAAGCCTGAATAACAATCCAGGAGCTGATTCCAACAGCTAACAGTTGAGAGAATCTATTTTCCCTCCCCTTCCCGACTTTAAAGCCACGCCATAAAAATATTAAAAAAAGAGAAATTAAAATTAAGCTTCCGATAAATCCTGTCTCCTCAGCCATGATGGCAAAAATTGAATCTGATATTGATTGGGGCAAAAAACCAAGTCTTTGGCTGGACATTCCCAGACCTAAGCCAAAAATTCCCCCTGACCCTACGGCAATTAGGGCCTGTTTTATTTGATAGCCAATTCCCATGGGGTCGGTTTCTGGTTTTAAAAAAACTAAAAGCCTGGCTGCTCGGTAAGGGGCTAATTTGATTAAAGAAAACAATCCCCCGACTCCAATTAAGACTATTAAAATGCTGTGCCAGAGAGGGGTGGCGGCTAAAAAATACATAAGAACGGCTACTAAAACAATCATCCCCAAAGTGCTAACATGTGGCTGAAATATCAAAAGTAAGCTGATTAAACCTATCACTGTTAAAAAAACAATGAGAGTTTGGCTGAACTCCTTTTCAGCCTGTCCCCTGCCAGCGCCTTGGTGGGGAGTTCGACTGGTTAACCAGGCAGCTAAATATAAGATAAAAGTAAGTTTTAGAAATTCTGAAGGTTGAAAAGAAATCGGACCAAGAGACAGCCATCTGGTTGCTCCCCCCGCTCCGACTCCGACTTTCGGTAAAAAAACCATTGCCAACAATATCAGGTTTATTAGAAGTAAAACCGGAGCCCACTTTTTTAAAAAATCCAACCGAATTTTAAAAGCTAAAAAAGCTAAAATTAACCCCGGTAAAAGCCCAAATAATAATTGATGATTTAAAAAATAATAAGTAGTGCCAAATTTTTCCTGAGAAAGAGAGGCTGAGACGCTGGCTAAAACTAAAATTCCCAAAACCACCAAAATAACCACTACTCCAACTAAAATATAATCAGGACGACTGCCTTTTACCATACTTTTTTACGTATTTTCTAAACAGGTTTCCCTTCTCTTTGTAATCCTTGAAAATACTAAAACTTGTCGAGGCGCAAGAAAGAAGGCAAATTTTCCCTCTTTCTGTATGTTGATAGGCCAACTTTACTGCCTCCGGCATATTATTAACAAAAAAATGTCGCGGTAGTTTGCCTAAGGCCCGTCCTCGGGCAGATTTCACAATTTCCCTCCAGATTTTTTCTCCGGTCGTCGGAAACGAAATCACATTTTTTATATTTTTATTTTTTGATACGCTTTTGGCTAATTTTTTAAAATCAATTTTTCTGTCAAAGCCGCCAAGAAAGATTGTCTGAACGCGCTTTCCCAAATATTCCATCGCCAAAATGGCGGTTTCAGGAATTGTCGACAGGGCGTCATTATAAAAAGTGATTCCTTTGAAAGTACCGACCAATTCTAATCTGTGAGGCAAAGGTTTAAATTCTCTGATTGCCTTGGCAATAATCTTTTCCGGGATTTTAAATATTTTTCCAACTGCCTTTGCCGCTGCTTTATTTAATCCATAATATCTTCCCCTAATTGGAATTTTTTTAGCTTTGGATTCTTTGGCAATTTTGCTAACAATCTTATCTCCCGAGTTAAAAATTAAATAATCATTTTTATTCTGATAAAGAGTGATATTTGCTTTAGCTGCGGCATATTCTTTAAAATTTTTGTAATAATCTAAATGTTCAGGGTAAATATTCAAAAATATGGCAATTCGAGGGGATTTTTTAAGATTATATAGCTGGTGAGAAGATAACTCGTAAACATAAACATCCCCAGGCTTAGCCTTAAACAGAAGCGATAAAACCGGCCTGCCGATATTCCCAATTAAATGAGATTTGATACCGCTTTGTTTTAGTATTTTATAAATTAAAGAAGCGGTGGTGCTTTTCCCTTTAGTTCCGGTGATGCCAATAATTTTTCCTGGACAGTTTTCAAAGAAAATCTCAGTCTGGGTAGTAACTTTATTTAAAACTGATTTTGGTAATATTTTAAAGGGAATCCCTGGCGATTTGATGATAACATCATAATTTTTAATCGCTCCAAGATAATTTTTTCCTAAATGTAATTTAACTTTTTTATCAGGTTTAATTAATTTTTGGGCTTTTTTATCTAATTTTTTCAATTCTAACCTGTCTGCAATTCCTATAGTTTTTTCAGGAAACAACTTCCTCAAGAATTTAAAAGTGTCTTGCCCTTCTCTACCAAAGCCTAAAATCAGGATTTCTTTGTCCTTTAAGTTTTCTAGCATCCTATCTTTAAAGTAGCATAAAATTAACATTTTTAAAAACAAAAAGGCCTTCAAAAGGCTTTAATTTAATGGGAGCCGGGGGAAAGAGCTACCCTTGGAGAAAACTAAACCTAAACCTCATTCTGTTTTAGCTGATTCCATCCAAAGGATTTTTTGACGACTCCTTCCCCGGCATGTATCTGATATAATTATAACACCCCCAAAAATTTTGTCAAGAGATAAGGTATTTCCTTTTCTTTTTTGGCTTTTTCTAAACTTAATTTGAAAGCCAATCTGCTTTCTCTTTTGGTGCCGACGCATTCAAAAGGTTTTGGTCTCCCCTGCCCTATCAAAGCTTTCATTACCGGCAATAATTTTCTGTTTTCAAAAATATCTTTGCCGAAAATCTTAAGCAGATTTTTTTTATTTAAAAAGGGATATAAAGTGGCATAAACAAAAAGACATTTAGGGCAATTTCCGCACCATCTTATTTGTTTGGCCCCAATTCTCATGCTGGCATTGCAACTGGAAAAGACAGAAAAATATTTTGGATACTTTGTAATCATTTTGGAAATCTCTAGCTCGCCGTATCTCCGCAGATAACTGAAATAGTTTACATTTTTCGCCAGATATTTTTTACAATAATTTTTAAACATTTTTTCAAATTTGGAACTTTTCGCCCACTGATGATTAATTGTTTTTCCTAAGTATTTAACATTGCCTTCGTCAGCACTTTTTTCATTTGAAAAAACAATGTTCCCATAATCAAACAAAACTGCGCAAAAGACACTTAAAAAAGACAGAAGAGCAGTAAATGGAGTGTGGCCATTAAGAAATCCTTTTTTGTTTAATTCCAAAAGCCTTTTGTCGATTATTCGCTTAACAATAATTTGTTTTTTTACGCCGGTCACTTTAACAACTTTCTTCATCTGTTTATTGGGATTCACTAAAAACAAAGCCACCTCACCCTTTTTCTTTAAATTTTCCAGAGTGACAATTGAATCTCTTCCTCCGGCAAACGGCACCAAATATCTTTTTTTAAGTTTTCCATTAAAGTTTTTATATTTGTTTTCATTTCCGCATTTTATGGTTAAGAAATTTTTAGGCCGCCAATCAATTCTGTTCTCATAAAAAAACTGGCCCATGCCGTTGATTATTAATTCTTTCCACCACAAAGTTTGTTCTTTGCTCAAATGGCCAGCTTTGATTATTATCTCCGGAGAGCAAGTTGTCTTCCAATAGCTGGGAATTTCCATCAGGCCGAGATGAAAGACTAAATTATTTAAGGCGCTGTTCCCTGTCTTCGCCAAGGCTACGGCGGGTGAGCTTACTTTTTCTATGATAATTTTTGGGTTAAATTTTATGTCAGGCGGAATCGCGAAATTAAAAAAAATCTCTAAACTGTTACCAGAGATTTTATAAGAATATTTCTCATAAATAAATCTGGGATATTTTTTTCTTAGCTCTTGATATTTCATAGATTATCCCATCAACCTTATGGCTACTCCCAAAATGGCAAAGACAATTCCGATTATCCAAAATCGCATGGTGACCTGGTGAGCGGGCCAGCCCTTAGCTTCAAAATGATGATGAATCGGAGTGGAAAGCCAGATTTTTTTATGCCGGAGTTTTTTAGACAATAACTGTAAAATCATTGAGCCGACTTCAATCACCATTAATCCGGCAATGATGGGCAAAACTATCACCGAATCAGTTAAAAAAGCAACAACGGCCATGGTTGAAGTTAATCCTAAAATTCCGGTTTCTCCCATGTAAAATCTGGCCGGAGGGATATTAAACCATAAAAAAGCAAAAAGGGTACCGGCAATTACGGCGCAAAAAGTAGCTAAATCGGCTTTCCCCTGGGAAAAGGCAATTATTGAAAAGGCTCCAAAAATTGCGGCAAATACCCCTCCGGATAACCCGTCTAACCCATCAATTACTCCGCCTGACCAAGAAGCCACCATTACTAAAATAAAAAGAGGGACATACCAAAATCCAATAAAAAAATCAATTCCTCCCGGAAAATTAAAAATCAAAGGAATATGAATGGTGTCCAATTCTAATTTAGAGTAAAACCAAAGACCTCCAATTAGACCAATTAAAATAACAATTAATAATCTTCTGGTAAATCCCATCCCCCCGCCGACATACTTTCCTTTACCACTAACCTGTAAAATGTCATCAGCCAGCCCGACAATTGCTGCTGCCACTAAAGTCAATAAAGGCAGCCAGGTTTCGCTCCGAGATAAAAAATTTAAATTTGAGAGCCACCAGATATCAATAAAATTAGAAAGGGCAAAAAATAAAAATATAATTATTAAAACCGAAATCCAAATTAGTGCTCCCCCGCCCCGGGGTACAGTTACTTCTCTTTCTTTGTGTAAAGAATAAAAGACTTCTGCCTCTTCCCCGGTAATTGTCTTTCTCCTGGCTTCTTTTTTCCAAAATTTAAATTTATACAAAAGCTTAATTAAAAATGGTGCCAGAATGAAAGTAATCGTAGCAGCTATTGTTGCTGAAACCAAAATTTTAATTACATTAAAGGTGAAAAAGCTCATTGGCCAGTAAGCCACTCAATTAATTTTTCCATTTCTTCAATTCGAGTTTCCGGGGAAATAGTGCCTAGAATTACATTAATCAAAGAATTTCCCCCTTTGTTTTTTAAAACTAAAAGCATACAGCCTCCAGCTTGGTCGGTAAAACCAGTTTTTCCCCCGACAATATTGGGGATTTCCCCTAAAAGTCCATTAGTATTGATAAGCTCAGGCCCGTAAAGACTAAATTTCGGGGTAGCCAGAATTTCCCAGATTAATGGTTTTTTGAGCAAATATTCAGTAAGCTTTACTAAATCTTCAGCCGTTGAATAATTTATTGAATGGCCGGGTTGTTCTGGGTCTAAACCGGTAGAATTTACAAAATAAGTATTTTCCAGACCTAAATCCCCTGCTTTTAAATTCATTAGCTCAACAAATTTCTCTTCGGTCATCCCGTTGTAATCATTGGCCAAAGCATAAGCAGCGTCATTGCTGGATTCCATCAATAAAGGATAAAGGAGATATTCTACTGAAAAAATCTTGCCAGCCATTAACTTTCCAGCTTTTCCCTCCTGGGCGACTACCTCCTCGCTTATTTTAATTTCTTGAGAAAGGTCATAATTTTCCAAAACAATGTTAGCCGTCATCAATTTAGTCAGGCTAGCTATGGCTAACTTCTCATTACTATTTTTTTTAAAGAGTACCTTTTTTCCTTCTCCGCCTTGAGAATCTGCCAGAACTGAAATTGCTGCTTTAACTTGAAGGTCTAAATTTGGTTTTTGAGATTTCTCTGGAATTTTTACTTTAACGATTTGTTGAAAAGGTTGGGAAATCTGGGCATAAAAAGCGCTTTCCAGATTTTGTTGGAAAGCATTTAAGGCAAAGACACCAAAAAAGGTAATGATAAAAGCAATTAAAAAAAATTTTAATCCTTTGCTCATTGACTTTTAGGTTTTGTTATTTTAATATGTAGTTCTTTTAATTGTTCTTCGGTTACCTCAGCCGGGACGTCCATCATTAAATCGCGGTTATCCCCGGTTTTGGGAAAAGCCATTACTTCTCGAATATTTGGCTCATTTAAAACTACTGCTAAAAATCTATCAATACCGGGAGCAATTCCGCCGTGGGGAGGAACTCCGTAACTAAATGCTTCAAAATAATTGCTAAATTGCTTTTTAATTTCTTCTTTTTTATGTCCTAAAACCTCAAAAACGGCGGTCAAGACATCTAAGTTTGTAGTTCTGATGCTTCCTCCGCCAATTTCTACGCCATTCAAAACAAAGTCATATTGCTCAGCTAAAATATTTTCTGGGTTTTTTTTAATGTCGTCTGTTGTTGATTTGACTTGAGGATTGGTAAAGGGATGATGCATTGCCCCCCACCTCTTTTCTTTTTCATGCCACTCAAACATCGGAAAATTTACCACAAAACAAAAAGCCAGTTCATTTGAATCTTCTTTGTTCCGTCTAAGGTCGGGTTTATCAGACCGATATTTTTCCATTACTTTTTTATAGTCCAAACGCGGGAAAGGAATCTTTAAAATCCTTTTTTCTGGAAATAAATTTCTTACTAAAGCTACATATAATTTTTCTATTAAATCTAAAATTTCCTCTTGATTTATAAAAGACATTTCTAAATCCAGCTGGGTATGTTCGGCTTGCCTGTCGGCCCGAGGGTCTTCGTCTCTGAGACATCTGGCAATCTGGAAATATTTTTCAAATCCAGCCACCTGCAAAAGCTGTTTATACTGCTGAGGCGATTGAGGAAGGGCATAAAATTTACCCGGATACAATCTCGAGGGAACTAAAAAATCTCTGGCCCCTTCGGGAGTAGATTTGGTTAAAAGTGGAGTTTCGATTTCAATAAAGCCTTCTTTAATTAAAAAATCTCTCATAAATTGGATAACTTTTTGCCGCCAAATCAAATTTTTTTTCATCCTTTCTCTTCTCAAATCTAAATAGCGATATTTTAATCTCTTTTCTTCATTTATTTCGTAGCCAGAAGTATCGATAGGAAAAGGCAAAGTTTTGGCTTTTGAGAAAACTTCTAAGCTTTCAGCTTGTATTTCTATTCCTCCTGTTTCAATCTTTGGGTTTTTCATTCCCTTAGGTCTTTTATTGACTTCTCCGGCTACTTTCACTACCCACTCCGGCCGTAAGGTTCTAGCCAAATCGTATGTTTTTAACTTTTCATTTTCCACTTTTAACTTAGGGTTTGGTGAAAATACTATTTGAACCAAACCCGACTTGTCCCTAAGGTCAATAAAAAGAATTTTGCCATGGGCTCTGATGGTTTGAACCCAACCACAAACTTTTACCTTTTGGCCCAGATATTCAATTGTTTCATTTGTTAAAATTCTCTTCATTGACCGCCGAGTCTTAATTTATTTTAAGTATTCTTTAATTTTTTCAACGATTTCCCGGGGAGTGTAGTTGGTTTTGATTAAATAATCTTTGGCTCCTAATTTGGCAGCCTGCCTTTTCGTTTCCGGGTCATCATAATTAGAAAAAGCCAATACCGGGGTTGAAGAAATTTCTGACTCTTTTCTCAGCCAAGTTAAAAATGTAATTCCATTTTCTTTGGGAAGCAAAATGTCGAGGACAATCAAATCTGGCTTTTCTTTTTTAGCTAAAGCTAACCCCTCTTTCGAATCGAAAGCCAAATAAACTTTTAATCCCGCCTGAGTGAGTTTGTCTCGATACATTTCCCCTAAAATTTTTTCATCCTCAACTAATAAAATTTTCTTCATAATTTTTTCATATTACCAGCTTCCGCCATTTTTAGCGAAGGCTTCAAACTTAAAAGTAGTGCCGGGGTCTAAATTATCAGCAGTATAATAAAAATGACCAGTAGAACTTACTTCAATGGGAGTATTACTATTTCCATAAGAACTACTGACTCCTTCTGTGCCACTAGTTCCCCATCCAAACCAGACAATACATTTACAATTAGAACAAGCTGCCGGCTCATAACCTAAGCTATTTAAGAGTCCATCGAGAATAGCCCGGTATTTTCCCGGATGATTTGGGTCTTCGCTAATTTTCTCTTCGCCAATAGCCATCGTGAATACTTCAGGAGGATTAATAGTTACTTCACCTCCGCAGCTTGGGTCGGAAACACATTGTGAAGTTGAATAAGAGCAATCTGAACCGCAGGTCCTGGTTTTATACATTTCAGCAGCAGCACAACCTCCAGCTCCGCAACCCTGATTACTCCAACTAGTACAGCAGGATTCGCTACAAATACATCTAAATTCACCATATCCATCTCCTGGATCACAGCCGCTTGGGGTACAGGTTCTAGTT
>Ga0315555_1002863_pt1 | contig 12027 bp, 7 predicted proteins | sample SalMarSW160380MG_FD_202113 | JGI IMG/M metagenome (GOLD analysis project Ga0315555, IMG submission 202113) | Salt marsh sediment microbial communities from the Plum Island Ecosystem LTER, Massachusetts, United States - Salt Marsh Sediment SW1603-80 ...
GCCGCCGGAGAGTTCCGCGGGCTTGAGGTCTTCGGTGCCCGGCAAACCGACCATGGCCAGACAATCCGCGACGCGGCGTGCAATCTCTCCGTTGTCCATCGATGTGTGCTCTCGCAGTCCGAGTGAAATGTTCTCCGAGACGGTCATCGAGTCAAAGAGCGCGGCCGCCTGGAACAGGATTCCGAATTTCTGCCGAATCTCGTAGAGCCGCTCCTGAGAAACACGCCAGATATCCTCTCCTTCGACAATCACCTCACCGGCGTCCGGTTTCAGCAGGCCGATGAAATGCTTGAGGAGCACGGACTTTCCACAGCCCGATTGCCCGATGACGGCGAGAGACTCACCCGGTGAGATGGTCAGATTTGTCCCGCGCAGTACGAGCTTGGTGCCAAATGATTTGTCGAGATTCCGGACTTCAATCACGTGTAAACCTGCCGGTAGATACGATGGATCATCCTTTAGAATAGAATCATCGCGAGGACATAGTCACTCACAAGAATAAGAAGACATGACCAGACGAATGCGCGGATGGTCGCCATTCCCACACCTTCGGCGCCTCCCCGGGTGGCAAACCCGATGTGGCATCCCATGAGCGCTGTGATCGCTCCAAAGGTGAAAGCTTTGATAAGCCCGGCAATCACATCACGGATTTCAAAGAAGGTCGGAATCTGGTTCCAGAACGTGGCGGAAGTCATGCCCAGCAGAGCGGTCGCGACAAAGGACGCTCCCATCATAGCGATGAAGTCCGCCAGGATGACCAAAACCGGCAACATGAGAAGATTGGCGAAGAAGCGCGGCACGGCCAGAAAGCGAATGGGGCTTATCCCCAAAGACTCCAAGGCATCGATTTGCTCGGTGACGTTCATCGTTCCCAGTTCGGCGGCAATGGACGCTGAGACGCGCCCCGCAATGATGAGCCCTGTCAGCACGGGGCCCAGCTCGATGACAACCATCTTCAAGGTCGCCGAGCCCAGATATTGCAGCGGCACATAATCCTTGAGCTGATAGTTGCTCTGCCAGGCGGTGACGGCTCCCGTGAAGATCCCCACGAGCAGGACCAGCGGCAGGCTGTTGACGCCTTGCCGGACCGCCTGTTCAAAGAAGAGCTTGCGATCCCGCCACAGGCTTTTTACACCGGCGAGAATGCGGAACAGAAGGAGTGCGGCCGTGCCCGCTTCCGTGAAAAAGTCGAGCGCCGTGCGCCCGACTTTGGCAATCGTCTGATGCAGAGGTGTTTCGTTGACTGGCGGTTTCATCGGGCTGGTCAGCCTCGTGAGTTTCTCCTTAGAGTTCCGCGCCAAGGGAGACGTAGTAAGTCGGTTTCGAGGTGTCCAGGAAATCCGTTCGCCACGCCACATCCCATTGCAGAAGAGCAAAGCCCAGGTGGATACGCGGGCCGAAACCGAACCCCATCTGCAGATCGCGCAGGCGGTGCTTTCCCTCGTTGGTCTTTTCAGTGATGCGCAGATTGTCCTTGTTCCATGTGGCACCAATATCCGTGAAAATCGCGCCGCGGATTTCGGGGAAATACAGAGGCAGTGGCCAACCTAACAGCAACTTTCGCACCATTGGGAAGCGGAACTCCTGATTCGTCAGGAAGAACCGCGTGCCTCGGCGCTCGAAGTATTTGCCGCCACGAAACGGGATGGCGAACGAGGCGAAATAGAAGTCGTCAATGTCCTCAATTGGCAAATCGCTCTCATACTGGCGATTGATCCAGTACCGCACCCCTCCGAGGAAGAAAAGCTGCGGCTTCTCCCCTCCAGAGAACCCGCCGGTGATTCGGGATGCCCAGGTGTATTCGCGGCCCACCCGCGTATAGTGACGCAGGTCGGCTTTGGCAATGTAGAAACTGGTGCCCCAGGTCGCGGTGGACGACGGGCTTTGCAGGCGCGGAGTGTAGGCATAGGAGATTCGATAGCGGCTGCCGTTCACAGGACCCGTCATACCCCAAACCACCGTATCATGGACATAGGCGAGCTCGGGGAGTATGGCGCGCCGTTTCGATGAGTATCTGTACTCCTGAACATTGGGATCAAAGTCATAGTGATCGCGGTCGACGATGTGTCCGGCAAGGTCCAGCTCCATCCGCGAGTATTTCGTGAAGGGGTAGGCCACATAGAGTGCGAGTCGAAGCGTACGATCGCGCACCCGTCCTGCATCGAGATAGTAGACATTACGGTAAATGCCCGTGCCATAGTTCAGTCGGCGAGCGAGGTAGAAGTACGCAATCTCGAAGTTCGTATTGTCGAGATTGTTGAAATCGTAGTAGAGATCCGTGCTGAGGTAGATCAGATGGTTTCCGAGTACATCCGAGAGCAGAATCTGGCTTGTCCCTTGCATTCCGAAGAAACTGGAGTACGCGGCCGTGGCATAGACGAAGTCCGGTGTCAACTTGACGCGGTACCCTTTTGACGCAAAACCGCCGTCCGGCAGGCGGCTGGTTGCGGTATCCGGCTCGCTTTCCGAGGAATAGGCTTCATCGATTCCGCCACTCGGAGCGAAGACATAATTCGCATACGGCCGATGGCGTCCTCCCGTCTCACCTGAAGGCCGCTTCTCCGCCAAAGGGATTTCCTCGAAATCGACGGTTCCTTTCTGACGAAATGCCGTGGATGTGAGCTGAAGCGTCGGTCTTTCCAGAGCATTTTTCAGCATGAAGACATCATAACCGCCGTCTTGCAGCGCTGTGAAAACGAGTCGCTCGGTATTGGCCGAGTAGCTTGGCTGGAGGCAACCGGACAAACAATTGGTGATGGCGTCGTTCTCTCCGGTTTCGAGATTCAACCGGTAGATATTGTGAACACCGGTGGCATCTGAGGAGTAGACGAGGGTCACGCCATCCGGCGCGAAGACCGGAGACCGCTCGTTCGTTTCCGTGAAGGTGATGCGTCGTGCCCGGTCGTCCCCCAATCGGATGAGGTAGATGTCCTGCTGGTGGTAGTCCATGAGATGCATTTTGATCGAGCTCTCGTAGTCTCGCACCTTCAGGGAATCACGACGATCCGAAATAAAGACAAGAGACTTCGAATCGGGTGCCCACGAGGGATCATCATCAGAGAAGATGTCGTTCGTGATCTGACGAAGCTCTCCACTGGCAAGGTCGACACAGTAGATGTCAGATTGGCCCTTGTTCACCCCGACAAAAGCAATTTGTTCACCGTCGGGAGACCAAGCCGGTTTGAAGATGGCGTCCAGAGGCCAGCTCAATCGTCGGCGAATCTTGCGCTTCTTGACATCGAGAAGGTAAATGGCATCCGATCGTCCCGCCTTCGAAGCGAATGTTATCATCCGACCGTCCGGCGACCAAGAAATCCTTGCGTCAAGCCATTTGAGCTCCTCAAAATCCCCGCTGCGTTGACCACGCAGGAGCTTACGCAACTTCTTGGTGTTCACATCAACGACATAGAGGTCGAAGTAGTCTGTCCGGTCTGACAGAAAGGCAACCTTCTCGCCGTCCGGAGAAATCGCGGGTCCGTTGTTCACGAAGTTCTGCCACTCGGTATGGTCCGTCAATCGTTCGGCAAACTCCTCCGGCATCTTCATGTCTGCGACCTGTGGCCAGTACGCTCGGCGGAGCCAAGTTTTCCAGCGCTTGTTGAATTCCTCCATTTCAAGGCCAATCGCACTCTTGATCACCTTCTCCAGGTTGCGTAGGGTGCGCAGTTTGTTCAGGATTTCTCCGATCTTCTGCGAGCCGTAGCGCTGGTCGATGAAGTAGAGAACGGACTGGCCTCCCTTGTAGGCGAGATAGCCTCCCAGATACTCCATGTCCGGCAGGTAACCGCTGATCACGGCGTCGCGCATAAACATGTCCGATTCGACATCCCAGCCCCCCCGTGATTCATATTCTGCAAGTCCTTCTATGAACCAGAGCGGGAGTTGCATCATCGCCGCCCCGATGAGAATGGACTGAAACCCCGAGCCGTGGAGCATGAGCAACATGAAGGCATGAGTCACCTCGTGGTGAATCACATGCCGATAGGCCTCGTAGTCCCCCTGAAATGGAATCACCACGCGGTTCTTGAGGAACTCGGTGAATCCGCCGACGCTCTCCTCGGTGAGTTGCAGCGTGACATTCGTCTGCTCGAAGTTGTTGTGGGAAAGGTAGGTGACGATGGTGATTCGGTCATCGAGCTTGTGATCCAGACTCCGCTGCAGTTTGTCGAGAGCATCTTCTGCGGTTTCCGCCGTGAATTCAGCGATGCCCTCACCACCCTCCGTGAAATAGACATCGAAATGCTCCGATTGGATGTAGCGCCAACCGAAAGCCTCGTACTGCACCTTGTTCTTGCCAAAATACTGGCCGGAGGCCGAGGGTGCTAAGAACAAGACAAGACCCACGAGTCCCCAGGGCAGCAGATGTTTGAAGAAGGGAGGGTGCCCGCGCTTAGATTGCTGTGAAATTGAAGAAGCCATGATTCCTATGTATATGCGTGAAGTCCGCCGAAGAAGTAGTTCCCGAAAAAAGAAAGAAGTATCATTCCGAAACCAGCCAAAGAGAGAACGGCAGATTTTGTGCCAGTCCAGCCACGCTGCAGCCGGGCATGCAAGAAGCCGGAATAGAACAGCCAGATGATAAGAGCCCCTACCTCCTTGGGATCCCACGACCAGAAAGACCCCCAGGCCTGCTCTGCCCAGATCGCCCCGGCAAAGAGTGCTCCCACAGTGTAGAGAGGATAGCCCAGCTTGATGGTTCCCGACGAAATCTCGTCGAGGAGCCTGCGATCCAGATTCAGTCCGGCCAGTGGTTTTCGGTATCGGAAGAACCGGTTGAACACGACGAAGATGGGTACGGTAAGAATCCATGACAGTCCGAAGAACTCGAAGATCCGGAACGGACTGCCCTCAGTCACCGCAAACAGCTTCAGCTTCACAAGGATTCCGGTGACGAGCGCACCCAGAAGAAAGCTCAAGAACGCGACGGCCGCCAGGTAGCCTCCGCCAGAGACCTTGGCGTCACGGTTGCGCGCCCGGCGGTAGGCAAGAGTCCAACCGATCGCGCCGAGTGGAGCCCCCATGCCGAAGGCGGCGAGAGCCGAGCCAATCGCTCCAATCTGATTGCTCTCGCTCAGCAGGGTTGCGGCACTGGAAGGAAGAGCGCCCAACACACCCAGCACAACGGCAAAGGCGAGGGGGAAGCCTATCCCCAGTGACAGCGCTGCGCGTCCGGCTGCGCCGCTTAGCGGATTCGCCTTCTGGGCCACGCCCGGGTCATGCACGAGGTAGAGGAAGGATGTGATCGCACCAACCGCCAGGGAGCCTGAAGCAATAGCCGCCAATGTGACATGGATCGTCAGCCAGTAGCTTTGCAGGGCCGGCATAAGCTGCATATTGATCTCTTTCGGGAGCAGCGAGGCGGCGACCATCAGCATGAAGACGATGGGAGAAATGAGCGCGGCCACCTTCAAACGGCGGTAGCGCCAGAGGACGATGCCCATCGTCAGGGCAGCCATCCAGCTCATAATTGCAAGATACTCATACATGTTAGACAGAGGGTAGTGCTGCGAGAGAACCCATCGGATGAAGAATCCGACGGTCTGCGGCACCACCCCCAGCCCGGTAACGGCTGCCCCAAACCACCCCACGCGCTCCTTGCCCGTCGCCAGATAGACCGAAAAGAGGGCAAAAGCCACCAAGTAGCACCAGAATGCCCACCAGAAAAGCCAAATGTCGGGCGAGATCATCTTCGCAACTCCGAGAACAACCAATTGCTCCTGTTAGGTTTAATCGTTCACGCTTTTCTAATGTTCCCGCACATAGATAACACAAGCCCCGTGGGGAACCAACGGGGCTCGTTGACAAGACGACAAGATTGCAGATCCGGTAGAAGTCCGCCGATCACGCCGCCGGCTGACCGAGCACCTCCTGGGCCATTTCCAGGAGCTCCTCGGAATTGATGGGCTTGGTCAGGTAGTTGTACGCACCCTCTTTGATGACTTGTACCGTGTCCTCGATTTTCGGGTAGCCGGTCAGGATGACGACGGTCGCCTGAGGGTCCACTCCGCGGATCTCATGGAAAACATCAATCCCACTCTTACCCTTGAGCCGGACATCGAGGAAGGTCAGTCCGGGCAGTTTCTCTGCGTGCATACTGACGGCTTCATCGCCGGTCGCGGCGGTAACGACTTCATACCCAGCAGTTTTCAGGAGCTGACCCATGACCTGGAGGATGCTCGGATCGTCGTCGACGACCAGAATCAGGTTGCTCCGATTGCCCACATCCTGCAACTTCTGGCGCTCAATGTTGCGCTTGATTTCTTCGAGATTGTGCTCGTCGTAGAGCCGCCAGCCTCTCCAATCGCGACGCACTCTCGTGATCAACCCTTCCCGTTCCCACTTGAAAAGAGTCGATTTAGAAATCTGGAGGTTGTCGCAGACTTCCTTCGAAGAATAGAATTTTTGCTCAGGCATATTCCACCCCGTATGGGTCGCCATTGCTGGCCAATCTTACTATGGTGACGATAATATATTACATTTCAGGACAGGAGTCAAGTCAAAACGCATGAAAATCAGGTGGTGAAGCGCGTCTAAGATCCCGATTCTTTCTTCTCCGACTCCTCGTCCTTGACACCCTCCTTGAACTCCTTGACGCCGCGGCCGAGGCCGCGCATCAGCTCGGGTATCTTTCGACCACCGAACAGGAGTAGCAGCACCAAGACGATGATTAGGATTTCCCACACACCGAATCTCAAGAGGGGTCTCCTTGTCGTTTGTCATAACACATAGCAAATATAAACAATTCCGCCCGGTATGTCAAGCAAAAAGTTTGTCTGTGAGAAAATCCGGTTCAGGGCTGCGTCGAAGACACGACACGGTAGAATTTCATGTGGTCACCCGAGACCGCATCGGCGTCAAGGAAGGTGGAATCCGAAGTGGATCCCTCCAGGGTCGTGTAGGCGTCAAAGGGGTTGGCCGCACTGTAGATGCGGTAATGGGGCGCCCCGGTGGACCGCCACGTAAGCCGCGTGTCATCGTCCGACCTGGACAGGACAACCACCGGCGGCTCCTGGTTGAAGCCGATGGCTCGAATCAGGCGGTTCCCCGGCTTGCAGTTCTCCCAGAGGTCGTTCTCGTTGTACCACTCCTCTTCGCACCCGTCGTAGAGGAAGCTCCGGTTCGCATCGGGGCCGGTGGTGTCGCGCGCAAACGCCTCGTATTCCAGCGTATCCGAATTGCCCACGGCGATGAAGAAATCGCCGTTCAGGATCAGAGGCTCGTTGGTCTCATCCCGGATGACCGCCGTGGCCCACAAGGTTGTGCCCGATGGCAAGCCTCCAATCACATTGCCGACTGAGCCTGTCGTGCCGGCGAACATCAGAGTGCCGGGAAAGCCCAATCCGTCCTCATCGTACACTTCGATGACGACCGGCTCGTGCGAGGAATCCGGCTTGGTTCGCGAGACGCTGAACTGAGCGCCGCACAGAAGAAACGGAGTCGTCTCCGGCGTGAACCTGACGGCCCAGCGGAATTCCTCGGCACCTGCCCAGTTGAAGCGATCCGCCGAGCCGTTGTCGTAGGCAATCGTCACTCCACATGTCGCAGCTAATTGAAAATCATAGACTTCGGTTGCCGTGACCTCTTGGTCTGAGTCCAACGCGCGGATGTAGTATTCGTAGCTTCCTTCGGCAAGCGGCCCCACGGTGGCGGCAAACTCGTACGGATTGCCAGTCGCGCTCAAGGCAACCGAGTCATAGGTCGCGGCCCCGTGTGTGCGGTAGAAGAGCTTCACCGAGACGCCAGCCTGTTCATCGAAGGCACTGGCAACCACGATGACATTTCCGGGCTGGCCGTCGCCTAAGGGATCGTGCAGAATCAGTGGAGGTTCATCGATGCCGATGATGATGAAGTTCGCCTCGGACTCGACCCTGACGCCGGGTTGTCTCATGCTCGCAATGCGAGCGCGTGCGGCAGTCGTGCCGGGACCCGTGACGGGCCACTCATGTCCGAACCAGATGTACGGCCCGGCACCCAGATACTCCCAATCCGGGCTCGGCCAGTGCCGGTTCAGGTGGACGCTTATGCTGTCCGAGTCTGACAATCCTTCGCCAATCCAAACAAAGGTCCCGATCTCTCCGGCGGTCCAGATGTCTCCTCCATTCGGAATCTCGAGAATGAGATAGGGTGCGAGTATGGCGAAGCTGTCATCGGACGAATCGCGAATGGAGGGGTTGTGAGTGCTGATGATTCGGATGCCTGCATTCGAGGTCACGGGGCCGGTTACGGTCCAGGATTCCGCGCCGTCGTTTGGCGTTGCCTCAAAGACGGCTTCCCACCCGCCGGACGGGAAATCACGATTCACAGAGACATCGACCGTCCCGCCAGCGCCCGAACTCCAGACGATATCGTACGGTTCGCCGGTGTACCATTGCTCTCCGCCATTGGGAGAAACCACAGTGATGAAGGGGTCTGATATCGCGAAATCCGCGTCAGATGAATCGCGGGCAGCAGGGTATGAGTCGCCGACAACACGAATGCGGCAATTCTCCGATGTTGGACCGGTCACGACCCACGGTTCCTCGCCATCGTCCGCCGTGCTCGAGAAGAGGGTTTCCCATCCTCCGGCGGGGTAATCCCGATTGATGCTGATCGTGACATCGCCGTCGAGACCATTGCTCGTCCAGAAGATCGTGTCGGTCTGACCGACATGCCAGGTTTCTCCACCGTTTGGGGATGTGATCGCAATCGTTGGAACCGGATGCAGGAAATCCATGTAAACTGGGATGTGATCCGAGGCTCGGTGGAGCCCATTCGCACTCTCCTGAGGCACGGCGGTGTTCGGTGGGTCGTTGATGGAATCGTTGAAGTGGTTTCCATCATTGCCGTAGGCCGTATAGGTTGATGTCAGGCATTCGAACCCACTGGCGGAGAGGAAGGCCTCTGAGGAGAGTATCTGGTCGAAGCGATCGTCCATGCCACCGGTAGCGCCTCCATCGGGAGGATTCAGTCCCGTCGTCCGTGTGGACTGCGTGTGAACGAAGCGATGAGTATAGTCGTTGTTCCAGTCGCCCGGCGTGCTGATGGGGTCGAAACAGCGGCCCGAGTTGTCGGCCTCCGAGCCGACCAGCTTCTGGTACGGGTCTTCGTCGCTGGAATAGCAGTTGAAATCACCCATGACGAGGAAATCGGTGCCGTCCGGCAGCCCATTCAGATGATTGCGCAAAACAGTCGCCTCGATCAGGCGAATCGCCTCGTCGCCGGAAGTGTCTCCCGCCTTGAGGTGGAGAGAGTAGACCCGGAATTCCCCGGAGGCGTCCATGCCTCTGGGTTTCAGCACATACTCGCTGATGTCTCGAATGCCACCCGATGGCTGAGTCTGAATTTGCTGCGTGGATACGAAAGAGATCGTACTCGCTTTGTAGAAGAGGGCGTTATCCGTCGAGTTTCCGTCTGTCCACGGTGCGGCGGCGTAGGTTTCCGGCTGTCCGTCGTTCAAGATGTCATTCAAGAACTGGTTCACGCCGGACTGCGTTACCTGCTCCTGAGTCACGACAATATCGGCATCAATGGCCGGGTAGAAGGCACGAAACGCCGGAATCCTTTCTGCACATGTGCCCCCACAGAAGTTCAGTGCATTGTGGGTGACAATGCGCAGCGTGTCACGGACCTGTGCAATCGTCTGTTGGGACGACGCAAGAAGCGAGAGCGTCATGGCCACCGGGAATACGAAACCGTTCCGCAGAATATGATCTATCGATTTCATGCTGTTTCGTCACAGTCTCTATAGCATAACCGAATCAACTCTCGCGTCCAAAATTGCTCGATGTGCACTTTCCATGCCCGGCGATTATCGGGCCAGCCACCACCAATTGTTCGTGACCCGGATGCAGTCGTGTGGGTGAAACAAATACCCCGTGGTGCGTAGTAATAATTTAACGCGGCGAGCGGGAGAATGCAAGGCGAAAATGGCTGCTTGCTGCTAATTCTGATAGCGGAAAAAAGAGTTGCAAGTGTAGCGAGGCGTGGTTATATTTGTAAAATTGTGGGATATGCGCCACTTGCGCACCGTAGCCACGAACTGCAAGCTTTCTGGAATTAGATAATTACAGGATACTGTCATGCGTTTTGCCGTCAACCCATCAGGCAGGATACCGATCCAGGTGGCTGGACCGAGCGACGAGTTGGAGTTTGTCTTCCGCCACTACTACAGGGAGGGACCCAGCCTTGTTCCTGCCGACAAGAGGTGGCTGCCCCCGACAGACCTCTTCGAGACGGAGGAAGCCTTGGTGGTCGTCATGGATATTTCGGGCATTGACCACCGGGAAGTATCGGTGAAAATCGAAGGCCACACTCTGACGATCCGGGGGCTTCGTCGAGAGATCAAGAAGTATTCCAAGAGACATTATTACCTGATGGAAATTGATTATGGACCGTTTGAACGACGGTTTCACTTGCCGCGAACGGTTGACGCGGACCAAATCGAAGCCCGCTACGCCGATGGGTTCTTGGAAGTCGTGATGCCCAAGAAGGGCCCAAGTGCTCGCGTGATTGGACCGATTGGCATCTCCGATCAGGAGGACAAGGATGCCTGAGACAGACAGGCCACCAGACGCACCACCGATGGCTTACCCTCCACCGCCAGGAGACAAACCGGAGAGCCTCGTCATCCCTGATGTGCTTCCCGCGATGCTCCTGAACGATGTGATCATCTTCCCGAACATCATCGTGCCGCTCGTCATTACCGATGAGCGGATGGTGAGGCTCGTCAACGACGCTCTGGGCGGGTCGAAGATGATTGCGGTTTTTGCGCGCGTTCCGGATCCGGCTGGCGATGGCATCGAGAACCAATTCTACGCTGTAGGAACCGCTGTCCAGATCCTGAAGATGTTCCGCGTTCCGGACGGTTCGATTCGCCTCCTGGTGCAGGGGCTGGCGCGTATCCGGCGACTCGGAATCGTTCGCACAGACCCCTACCTGACTGTGCGCATCGAGCAGATGGGCACCGATCGGCGACGAAGCCTGAAGGTCGAGGCGCTGATGCGAACCATCTCGGATGAGTTCCGTCGGGTCATTGATTACTCTCACCAGATCCCGGACGAGGTGAAGATTGCGATCTACAATATCACGGATCCGGCTGTCCTTGGCGATATCGTTGCTTCCAACCTGAATGTAAAGACCGAGCAGAAGCAGGTCATCCTCCAGACTTTCAACCTTGAGGAAAGGTTGACCAAGGTCGCGAGCTTCGTCCACCATGAACTGATACTCCTGCAACTCGGCTCCAAGCTGCAGACCGATGTGGAAGGCGAGCTGGAAAAGAACCAGCGCGAGTTTTTCCTGCGGGAACAGATGAAGGCCATTCGCCGAGAACTTGGAGAGGAAGAAGATGTCGGCGCCGAGCTCCAGGAACTGGAAAAGCAGGTCCTGGAAATCGGGATGTCGGAAGAGGCTCAGGAAGTCGCGCTAAAGGAGATTAACCGTCTTCAGAGAATGAGCGTGGCCTCGGCCGAATACACGGTGTCCCGCACTTATGTCGAGTGGCTGGTCAATCTGCCCTGGTCGAAATCATCGGAAGACCGGTTGGATGTGAAGGATGCCGAGAGAATCCTCAACGAAGATCACTACGGTCTCGATGATGTCAAGCAGCGGATTCTCGAATTTCTGGCGGTGCGCAAGTTGAAGAAGACGATGAAAGGTCCGATTCTTTGTTTTGTGGGGCCGCCGGGTGTCGGAAAAACATCTCTGGGGCGTTCCATTGCGCGAGCGATGAATCGCGAGTTCCGACGGATGTCTCTTGGAGGTATGCGCGATGAAGCCGAGATTCGCGGCCACCGGCGTACCTATATTGGAGCGTTGCCGGGTCGGATTATCCAGTCCATTCGTCGTGCCGCGGTCAACAACCCGCTTCTGATGCTGGACGAGATCGATAAGCTCGGCCAGGATTTTCGAGGCGATCCGTCATCAGCACTCTTGGAGGTCTTGGATCCGGAACAGAACTCCACTTTCCAGGATCATTATCTGGATGTGCAGTTCGATCTGTCCCGGGTGATGTTCATCACGACCGCGAACGATGTCCACGCCATTCCGCCA
>Ga0315555_1002864_pt1 | contig 12024 bp, 10 predicted proteins | sample SalMarSW160380MG_FD_202113 | JGI IMG/M metagenome (GOLD analysis project Ga0315555, IMG submission 202113) | Salt marsh sediment microbial communities from the Plum Island Ecosystem LTER, Massachusetts, United States - Salt Marsh Sediment SW1603-80 ...
CTGGGGACTACCGGGTAGATCTTCCCTTACAAAAACTATTCCCGAGCCCGGTGGTGCAGACTCTAAAGTTAAAGTAACTTCTCTACCCAAGTGCAGGCCAGTTCCTCTGTAAGAAACGACCTTCTTGATAGTGCGTTGCAGTTGCATTATTTCTTCCCTCTATTCATCCTCTCAAGTTTTCTCACCCGTTCCAGAAGCTGAGGTAGTCGGTTGATGATAGCCTTTACCCTTTTTTGTTTAGAGTGCGGTCTTGCCGGAAAGCCGGATACAAACTGATTTGGCCCTATATTCTTGGTAACTCCCGATTTAGCAGCGACTATGGTGTTATTACCAATCCTTACATGATCGGTTACTCCCGCTTGACCAGCTAGAATGACCCCATCCCCTATAGTTGAACTACCCGAGATTCCCACTAAACCAACAATAGCTACATTTCTTCCTAAGGTGACATTATGTGCAATATGTACCAAATTGTCGATTTTACATCCTGAGCCTATTCGTGTTTCTCCAATAGTTGCCCGATCTATGGCCACATTGGCTCCTATCTCCACTTCATCTTCGATCACAACCTTGCCCACCTGAGGAATCTTGTAGTAGGACCCATCCTCTTTTTTAGCAAAACCAAAGCCATCAGAACCTATCACAGTTCCGGAGTGAATGATCACTTTTTCCCCTACAATTGTATTATCCAGAATAGTAACCCGGGGGTGTATGAAACTACCTTTCCCAATTCTTACGTTGTTACCCAGATATACTTCAGAAGAGATGTAGACATTATCCGCTAACTCAACTCCATCGCTGAGGACTGTATAGGGACCAACCGTAACATCTTTACCCATCTCTACGTTAACACCAATTAAAACCGTAGAATGAATTCCGGAAGGTCTCGGTGGTTGAGGAGCAAATAGCTCCAGTACCTGGGCAAAGGCTAGCCTAGGATTTTTTACCTGGATAACAGGTTTGGAGAAATCTTTAGTCCCCAAGGGAACTATGACAGCCGAAGCTTGACTTTGGCGAGCCTTGTGCAGGAATTTCTCGGAGACAGCTAGAGTAATCTCTCCTTTTTTTGCTTCTTCTACCTTGGCCACCCCTTTAACCTTCACCCTCCCGTCCCCTTCTATTTTTCCTTCTACGAGCCCTGCTAATTCTCTTAAACTTTTTTCCATTCTTTAGCCTGCTAATCTTTAGTGAGTTGGGGGAGGGGGAGAGGTGGATTCGGCCTCGGCTCTGTATTTTTCATTCAATTCGGATAGTATCTTTTCCGTCAAATCAAACTCCGGCTCCGGGGTGGCATAAATTAAGGCCTCCTTATGAAAAACAAACCTGTATCCTTCGCGTTCAGCGATGGACCTGGTCATAGCGTAGATATCTTTCACTATCTCATCCGTGTACTTTTCTCGCTGTCCCTCCAGCTTATCCGTAACATCCCGAGCTAAATTGTCCAATTCTCCGGCCTTCTGGTCTATCTCAGCTTGCTTCTCTTCTTTAGCAGATTCAGTAAGTATTAACTCCCCTTCCTTGAGCTCATCTTTTAGCTTTTTAATCTCTTCTTTTAACTTTTCTAAATTCTGCTGCTGTTCGGCCTGATCCTTCTTAAGACTTGCCTCCAGATCCCCAGTTTTTTTATATCCCTGAAAAACCTTTTGTATGTCTATGTACCCTATTTTAGCTATTAATGCCGCTTTTGGGGCTCGAATCCCCAGCCCCAAAAGAAAGCATAGCAAAAAAGCTACGAAAAGTAAACACCTATCCTTGGCTAGCGACTTCATTGGTGGTCTCCTTTTAAATCTCTATCTTTATTCCCAAAGATTTTAGAATTTTACCTTCCTTATTCCTCATAATCTCTCGTTCTTTTTTTTTCTCATCGGCATATCCAAGTAAATGAAGGATGCCATGAACTACCAAAAGAGCAAGCTCTTCTTTAAGTTGATGCCCTCCTTTCTTTGCCGCCTCTTTAGCTCTTTCTACCGAAATTACAATCTCACCCAAAAGATTCTCCGTCGAGGAGAACTCCCCACCCAAGGGAAAAGCCAGAACATCGGTTGCCTCCGAAATACCACGAAATTTCTCGTTTAATTGTTTGATCACTTTATTATCTACCAGGACTATGCTCACTTCTTTATCCTTGTGCACCTGCTCATGAAATAAGGCTCCGGAAGCTACCTTTTTTAAAAACCTTCTGTTTACCCGGAGGTTCAGAAGACTTCTTATCTGAACCTCAGCATGTGTGTGATTAGGGCTCACCCGACCACCGATTGACTCTTTAGCATCTCCTCCGGATACCTTCCACGGGTGTGGATAACACCGGCAAGGATCCTAACGAAGGCATCGGATATTCTGGCTATTTCTCCTAAAGTTAAATCACACTCATCAAGTTGATTATCCTTCAATTTATTATTCACCACTTTCTTTACCTGCGAGTGTATACCCTTTAAAGTTTTTTGGGGAGAGAAACGAAAGGCGGCCTCTACTGAATCTGCTAGCATTACAATAGCTGACTCTTTTGTTCGGGGTTTGGGACCGGGGTAACGGAAATTCTCTTCATGTATTAATTCATTCTCTTTCCCTCTTTCTTTTAGTGCTTCTCTATAAAAATAGGCTATCAGTCCCGTTCCGTGATGTTGCCTGATAATATCAATGACGACTTGAGGAAGTCGATTCCTTTGGGCAAGCTCTACTCCGTCTTTTACATGAGAGATAACAATCATAGAACTCAAATTAGGAGCCATCTTGCTATGATAACTATTCTTGCTGGCCCCAGCATTTTCAAAGAAAAAATGAGGCCGAAGAATTTTACCCACATCATGGTAATAGGCTCCTACCCTGGCCAAGAGAGAATTAGCAACTACGGCCTCTGCTCCGGCTTCAGCTAGACTGGCAACCATTATGGTGTGGTGATAGGTGCCGGGTGCTTCTATAGACAGTCTGTTCAAAAGAGGAAGATTAAGATTACTTAGCTCTAGCAACTTGATATCAGTGGTAATACCAAAATAGGTCTCCAGATAGGGTAGGGCTGTCAGAGCCAAAATGCTGGAGAAAATTCCACTGCCCATTCCCCAGGCCGCAAAAGAGGCCACCCTCACAAAAGAATAGCTAGCAAGTAGACCCACAGCTATTATAATCAAGACATTAGATACACCCACATAAAGGCCACCCTTAGTTAAATCAGTTCTCTGATGAACGAAAGTAGCACTGTAGGCTCCCACGATTCCACCCATGACCAGAACCGGCAGAAGGTCCAAACTTTCCGCATTAATGCTGAAGAGAATACCTAACAGTAAGGTTACTACAATAGACAGTGAAGGTGCAAAAAGAAGTGAGCCAAGGATGGATAAAAAAGCAATAGGAATAAAATAGTTGGGGACCTGAGGTAGGAGGATGATAATTCTACCCATGAGAGCCATTGAGATGATCAAAATCGCACAGAGACTCAAAGGTTTGGGTATAAGAAATTGTGCCCAGAACCGCCAAAGGTAAATGAAGAAAATAATGACAAAAAAAGTAATCAGAATGATCATACCTAACTTATTGAAAAAAGTTATTCCACTGGTAGGGGGCAAAAGAAAAATCAAAGACAAACTCGATATCAATCCCACTCCCCAGGCCCATTTCCAAAAATGAGATCTAGCAAAAATATCCCTAATTTTAAATCTAGGGAACCTCGATTTTTCTCTTTTTTCAAATCTTTTAACTATTTTTAGTCTTTTTTTCATGATTTTCATAAGCCTTCACTATTTCCTGTACTAGACGATGCCTTACCACATCCCTCTGAGTAAGATAAACGGTTTCTATTCCTTTTATCCGTTTAAACAATGACTGCACTTCAACCAGACCTGAGGAGCGATGAGCAGGAAGATCGATCTGAGTAATATCCCCTGTAATCACAACTTTGGAACCAAAACCCAGTCTGGTCAAGAACATCTTCATCTGCTCATAGGTTGTGTTTTGTGCCTCATCTAGAATAATAAATGCATCATTCAAAGTACGTCCCCTCATATAGGCAAGAGGAGCAATTTCGATAATTCTCCTGTCTAAAAGTGTCTGAAATTTATCAGCAAAAATTAAATCGTAGAGGGCATCGTATAAAGGACGCAGATACGGCTCTACTTTATCCTCCAGTCCTCCAGGTAGATAGCCCAACTTCTCTCCCGCTTCTACTGTGGGACGAGTTAGGATTATCCGCACAACCTCTTCTTTCTCTAAAGTAGCTATAGCCATGGCTACTGCCAGATAGGTTTTACCAGTCCCTGCAGGACCGATACTAAAAACCACATCACTGTTCTTCATTGCTTCGATGTATTTTCTCTGCCCTTCGGTCCTGGGTCTTACCTTTCTTCCTCGAGAGGAAGTAAGTATAACTGACGAAGGATCTTCCTCCGGTTTTCCTTTCTCTCCTTTCTTTATCCTTGCCAAGGCAGATTTTATCTCCTCCAAATGAGGCGAATATCCTTTATGTAACTGAGAGAAGATTTCCTCGACTATTTGTTCGGCTTGTTTTATGGCTTCTTTTTCTCCTATAATTTTCAAAAAATTATCTCTGAGGATAAACCTAACTCCCAACTCCTTTTCTATAATCTTTAAATTTTCGTCTCTTTTTCCACAGAGAAAGAATAAATCTCGTCCACTATCTATCTTTATTTTTGCTGCATCCATAGACTTGACTCTTAAGAGGTTGAAGTAATCTGTTAATTAGTTTTCTTCCTTAGTTATTCTCTCTAACTTTTTTCTCACTCCATCCTCTAGGTAATCAGATATTCTTAGATGGGATCCGGGTGGGATAGATGAATACTTTTTCGTTAAAGCCCTCTGGCAGGTCTCAACCTCTCTGAGGAAATTTTGAGGAGAGAGAAGTAGAATTCCTTTGTCAACCACAGTCATCCTTTGAGAATAATCAGCCGTAACCACATAGATATAGTCATAGTAAGATTTATATTGACACGTAAATCTCTCAATATAGGAATCAGCTGTTTTACCTTTTCCCGTAAAAATTATCTTTAAATTAGTACTTATCTCTTTCTCAGTATCTTGGCAGGGACGCCTATAGGAATCAAAAATCACATAACCTTCTACTCCTTTGATGGAAAAATAATTAGACGCAAGCCTAATTAATCCCTCCTGAGCCCGATAGGCACTCTTCTTTAATAATCTCTTGAGTAAAGGAGAACTATAAATTACATTATAACCATCAACTAAGATAGCAACTTTCATCAAGCTGTTGTAAATTCCGTGGTTTCACATACCTAAATATAATAAAAAAGGAGGACTAAATATCCTCCCTCCTCTTGTTCTTTCCTTAATCCTATGAATTTCCTGAATGAAGATGACACCCAAGTCTCGATTAACTTAAAGGACTGTCCTCTCTGTCTCTTTGTCAAATATGTGAGCCAAATCCATTTTAGCAACAAACTCAGCAGTTTGACCTGGCTTTAAATCGACATGAGGATCAAGCCGGGCGACGAGAGTATATTGATCGCATTTTATGTGGACAAGTTTTTCCGAACCTACAGGTTCTACTACCCATACTGAAGCTTCAAAGATACTCTCTGGACTATAGTCCCTGACCGTCGATTTAGCATCAATATGCTCGGGTCTAACTCCCAACACTGCCTCTTTGTTGATATAGTCCTTCACCATCTTTGCCTGGTCAGAAGGGATTTTTAGTCTAAAGCCTTTGGCACTAGCATAGATATTACTATTATCTTTGACAATGGTGCAAGGAAGGAAATTCATAGACGGAGAGCCGATAAACCCTGCTACATAGCGGTTAACTGGATGATCATATATCTCTTGAGGAGTAGCCACTTGCTGGATTATCCCCTCATTCATGACCACAATTCTATCACCCATGGTCATTGCTTCCAACTGATCATGAGTAACATAAATGGTGGTGGTTTTAAGACGCTGATGCAGGTCCAACAGCTCTGCTCTCATGGCAATTCGTAATTTTGCATCAAGATTAGAAAGAGGCTCATCGAATAAGAACACGTGGGGATCACGTACGATAGCTCTTCCCAGAGCTACTCTCTGGCGCTGTCCACCAGAAAGCTCCTTCGGTTTCCTATCGAGCAGCTCACCTATGCCCAGAAGATCGGCTGTTCTCTTTACTATTTTATTAATCTCTGGTTTGGGAACTTTCCTCAACCTCAGTCCGAAGGACATGTTCCGGTATACATCCATATGGGGATAGAGGGCATAGTTCTGAAAGACCATGGCGATATCTCTATTCTTGGGGGGAACATCATTAACCATCCTATCACCAATATAAATCTCCCCCGCTGTCACCTCTTCCAGACCGGCAATAGACCTTAAAGTAGTGGTCTTTCCACACCCGGAAGGTCCTACCAGAATAACAAACTCCCCATCTGGAACGTCCAGATTAAAATCCTTAACTGCCACTACCTTTCCAAACTCTTTCGTTACACCCTTTAGGCGTACCTCCGCCATTGTATTCCACCTCCTTAACAAAAAAACTTTTTTGAAGGTGGGCTCGTGATTTTGAGCCCACCTTCTTTATCCTTACTAGAAGGACGCGGCAAAATTTACTTCGTATTCGGTGAAACCTCCGTCTCCCAGACCCTTATCTACACTAGCTACGGTGAAGATCATGTTCACCGCTTCCGCGAGAGGATAGGTATATATTCCTGCAAGCTTGGAATAGTCCTCAGTTGTGGGCCCGCCACCAGCCCCATTGAATTCCTTGTCGGAACCTTTGTATTCAAGGGCTAGGCTACCGAGACCTTCATCCAGAGCGTAACCTACCTTGGCATACATACCTGAACCATCGTTAAGTCCAGCTCCTTCAGGGCTCCAGCTGGCAAACTCAGCCGTTATGGTTACTGGAGTCAGATCAACTCCCAACTTAGCTCCATAGGAGGTACCGTACCAGGTAGCATCCGCAACGTCAGTGTTGATAAACTGCACTGCCACACTGATCGGCTCTACGTCAAAGCTCAAGCCTGCTCCGTAGTTCCATTTTGCTTCCTGATCTCCCCAACCCCATGTCGCACCGGTATTCTTATATACCGCCGAGCTATTTACCACCAGATCCAGACTCATATCCAAGGGCTTGAAGGGGACATTGAGTTTGACCCCAGCTTCCTTAGGAATATTAGCTGAATCATCTGCTACAAACGAATAGACATCGAATACCCCGTAGTCCAACCTGGGCTGTAACTTAAGGCTGGAACTATCAAAGTAAACTTTGAGGTAGGAACCATCGTCCTCTACAAATGGAGTCGCATCATCCAGTCTGACACGAGGAGCAAACAATGCCTCCCAGGGGCCGGAGGTTAGTTTTACATCGTAGTGCATCCTCACATCACCGTATTTAAACACAGGACTGGCTACCTCCGCTCCTCCCACTTTTTCGTCACTTCCGTATACCTTCCACTCTATCACTCCGCTGGTCGTTATCTCAGCCAGAGCAACGCTACTAAGCATAAAGAGAGATACCACCAGCGCTATTCCGATTACTAAACCTTTCTTCATTTCCACTTCCTCCTTTTAACTTTTATCATCATTGCCTTCCTCATCGGTTTTGATTATCTACCTCTCTACCACCTCCTTTTCTCAGGCGTTTTCTTTTTATTAGCACATCCTCGATAATTTGTCAATCCTCTCTTTCATCACTTCACAATTAAGGATATCTTGGTGAAGTACCAGACCAATTCTAACACTCTTTTCCCTATCTGTCAAGCTCTGGTGAGAGAAAAGTATTTTTTTATTTTATCAAATGTTTGAAAGAAAGTCAACCGAGAAAAACCTATTCTTAAATTATATTTTACCATCTTAATTCTGTCAAATTCTACCCTAAATTTTTTCTTTGTCAAAAAGCAAGTTCACTATCTATTCTAACAAATCTTTCAAAACAGTCAAGGGGGGGGTCAAGTGTAACATATGAAACTCGTCGGGTTAAACATGTCAATGACTCAATATCTCCTCTTCAATATAGTGTATGCCCTGAGAACTAATCGTTATACTATCCTCAGATTCACGCTTGACCAAATTATCTCCCTCTAAAACACTCACATTGAAATCTAATTGCTTTTGCGTGATTTTCCACTTTTCTGCCAAATGTCTATATTGGAAAATAGCAGACTTAATATCGCCCGTCTCTTTCGCCTTTTCATAGGCTTGCAACAGGATGTCGTGTCTAATTTCCGAATTTTGGACTGTCTTCATCTCTTCAACCGATTTTCTTGCCGCTTCCTCGCTATATCCAGGGGCACTCTTTCTTATCTTTTCCAGTATTTCTTGGATCTTCTTATCAAGAATCCTAATATCTTCCTCAGTTTGATCCCAAGCAGTAATGGACAACCTATAGGAGGGCCACACCTCTTCAGGAAACCTGATCCAGATTTCCTGTTTGGTTCCATAATCGGCTACTGATACAGGTAATTTTAGTGGTCCTATGTGCAGTATTCCAATCTCATAATGATCGCCAACTACCCGTTTGAAGAAACCACTCATGGCGACATTTGACAAAGACAAGGTCACGGCAAGGATAATGCCTAGCGGAATTAAAATAAATTTTGTCTTCAATTTTCTCCTCCTTCCGTCTGCAACATCTAAAGGCAGGAGTTTATAAGAACCACCGAAAGCAAACGTCTACCTAAGCTAGCACCCCCGATAAATTTTGAAATTCCAATATTTTAAACTATTTATCTAGCTTTCTTTTCATAAAGCAAAAGTCTAGATGACCTCAACTTATGTTAAGTTACAAGATTGGTCAAGATATTGCCAGGAGATAAGTCAATTGTAACATATACCAACTTTTCTTTTTGTCAAGTAAGATGCACGATTTTTGCCAGCATCTTATCTAGATCTGCCATTACGCCAATTATCATTTGATAAGTTCCATAAATTCTTCTTCAGATAGAATCTTTACCCCTAGCTGTCGGGCTTTTTCATACTTAGAACCGGAATTTTCGCCTGCCACCAAATAGTCGACACTCTTACTGACGGAACTTATGGCCCTCGCTCCCAATCTTTCTACCAGGTTTTTTGCTTCCTGGCGGCTAAAATGCTTCAGACCTCCGGTAAAGACAAATTTCCTCCCGGCCAGAGGAATCTCTCCTTTCTCCTCTTTTTCTTCTTTCACGCGGACTCCCCACTTCTTTAGTCTATCCCATAGCTCTTTATTCTTCTTCTCTCTGAAAAACCACACTATTGACTGGGCAGTTCTAGGGCCAATTTCGGGAATGACCTCCAGCTCTTCCTGGGTAGCTTTAGCTAGGTCCTCGATTGATCTAAAATTCTGAGCCAGGATACGAGCTCCTCTTGCTCCCACATATCTGATCCCAATGGCAAAGATAAGGCGACTCAGCGATCGTGATTTACTTTTCTCAACTTGAGAAAGAAGATTCCCAGAGGATTTCCCTCCCATTCTCTCTAAACCGGAAAGAATGTCCAGATTTAATCCATAAAGATCCGCTACATCTGAAACTATTCCTTTGTCAACCAGTTGATCAATCAATTTATCCCCCAGACCCTCAATGTCCATAGCTCCCCTTTGGGCATAATGGGCAATTTTTTCCTTGAGTTGTGCCGGGCAGGATGAACCAATGCATCGGCTCACTGCCTCATCCTCCAGTCTTACCACCTCCGCCCCACAGACGGGACAACTCTTGGGCATGGAGAATTTTTTCTCGGTGCCCTTTCTTTTACTCTCCACTACTTTCACCACCTGAGGGATGATATCACCCCCTTTTTCAATTATCACCGTATCCCCTATTCTGATATCCTTTCTCCTGATCTCATCTTCATTATGCAAAGTGGCTCTGGTAATGGTAGTTCCAGCCAAAGGAGTAGGGTCAAGGACAGCTACTGGAGTAAGAGCTCCTGTCCTTCCCACCTGAACAATAATGTCCCTTATGGTAGTAGTAGCCTGCTTGGCTGGGAACTTATAGGCAATAGCCCACCTGGGACTCTTGGTAGTAGAACCGAGTCTCATTTGCTGATCTATGTTGTTTACCTTAATTACCATCCCGTCCACGTCATAATCCAGCTCTTCTCTTTTTTCAGCCCAGGAGTTACAGAAATCAATTACCTCTCCCATGCTTCTACAAAGCTTAACGTAGCGGTTTATCTTAAATCCCCATTCTTTCAATTTTTTAAGGCATTCCATATGAGTAGAGGGAATCGGCACCTGCGTAGAATAGGGAAAAAGATAGATGAAGTTATCTAGAGGTCTTTGATGGGTCAACCTGGGATCTAGCAGCTTAAGCGAACCAGCGGCAGCATTGCGAGGATTGGCGAAAAGAGGCTCCTCTTTTTCTTTCCTTTCTTTATTCACGCTAAGAAATCCCGATTTAGTCATATAGATCTCTCCTCTGACCTCTATTCTTCCGGCCACCTTTTTACGTAGTTTCAGAGGAATTGCATGAATAGTCTTGAGGTTAGTGGTAATCTCATCGCCTCTTCTACCATCTCCCCTGGTAGAGCCCCTTAAAAAGTTCCCATCCTCATACAACAAGGAAATGGAGACCCCATCTATTTTTAGCTCCACTACGTACTCAAAATCTTCTCCTGGAAGCTCCCGATGAAGCCTGCGCTCAAATTCCCCGATCTCTTCCTCAGAATAGGTGTTTTCCAGACTTAGCATAGGAATAGGATGTTCTACAGTAGGAAATCCCTCCGCCGGCATACCGCCAACTCTTTGCGTAGGAGAGGTAGGACTCTGGAGGGAGGGATACATCTCTTCTAGGTTCCTCAGCTTCTTTACCAGTTGATCATATTCATAATCAGAGATTTCGGGATCGTTTTCCACATAATACCTGTAATCATGGTGATGAATTTCCTCACGTAGTTCCTCCACCTTTCTCCTTATCTCATCACTAATCATCTTCTAAATCCTGGGGTCAGGTCTCAACATTTGACATTCAGCAATCTATTTTCCATAATCTTAAGATTTTTATCTTATCTTTTTCTTTTTCTTTTTTCTCAAGATCTCAATCACTTTGGCTATTTATCATTACGCCTATTCTGCGGGTGAACTTTCTGGCAATTTCTCATGTTAATCAAAAATCTTTGGTTGAATGTCAAATGTTGAGACCTGACCCCTTTTTCCTTTTTATAACTATTCTCACAAATTTCCTTTTGCCCACCTGTAAGACATGTTTATCGGCCGGGCAGATCTCCAAATTAATGTCTTCCACTTTTTTCCCGTCCCATCTTACTCCTCCTTGTTCAATCAGACGACGAGCCTGCGAACTACTTCTTACCAGACCGGTTTGCTGAAGCAGCTTCACTATCCAGATCCTACCTTCCTTCATCTTCTGGCTATCGAGGTAATAGAAAGGAATCTCTTCAGGAATCTCTTTTTTCCCAAAAACAGTCTCAAACCTTTCTTCTTCAGCCTCTGCCGAAGATCTATCATGATAAAAGCTAACGATTTCCTTAGCTAAATCTTTCTTGATGATTTTGGGATGAAGTTTTCCTTCTTGAAGCTGTGATTCTTTCAACCCGATCTCTTCATCGCTTAAAAGGGTAGCCAGTCTGAAATACCTGAATACTAGATCATCGGGTAGGGACATAATCTTACCATACATCTCCTGGGGAGATTCGGTGATCCCGATGTAGTTACCAAGACTCTTGCTCATTTTCTCCACGCCGTCCGTTCCCTCAAGGATGGGCATAGTAATTATAATCTGAGGAGGTTGTCCGTAGGACTTTTGTATCTGTCTTGCTAAAAGCAGATTAAACTTTTGGTCTGTTCCCCCTATTTCTATATCCGCTTTCAAGGCCACTGAATCATAAGCCTGCATTAAAGGATACATAAATTCGTGTAGACCTATGGGATAATTTTCTCGATATCGTTTATGGAAATCATCTCTTTCCAGCATTCTGGCAACAGTATAGTGAGAGGCTAGCTTTAGGACACGTGAAAAATTCATCCTGCTTAGCCACTCAGAGTTGAACAGCACCTTAGTTTTGGCAGGATCAAGAATCTTGAAAGACTGATGTTGGTAAGTTTTAGCATTGGCCATTATCTGGTAACTGGACAAAGGTTTTCTGGTCTTAATC
>Ga0315555_1002866_pt1 | contig 12022 bp, 12 predicted proteins | sample SalMarSW160380MG_FD_202113 | JGI IMG/M metagenome (GOLD analysis project Ga0315555, IMG submission 202113) | Salt marsh sediment microbial communities from the Plum Island Ecosystem LTER, Massachusetts, United States - Salt Marsh Sediment SW1603-80 ...
CCGTTGCCAAGGCTTGAAACAGCGTATATGCTTCGCTTCCTCGAATCTCGCCGACCACTATCAAATCTGGACGGTGTCTCATCGAAGTCTTGACTAGATCGAAGAGGGTTACTTCTCCGGTGAGGTTTTCTCCGAGACCGTAACTTCTCCTTGCAATCAGCGATACCCAGTTTTCGTGAGGCAGGTTAAGTTCTGCGGTTTCCTCAATTGTGATTATTTTGCTGCCGGGCTTGATCAAGCATGCTACAGCGTTAAGGAATGTTGTTTTTCCTGATGCAGTTCCGCCTAGCACCATGAGTGAGGCTCTGTTCTCAAGACAAGTCCAGAAATAGGCTGCCATCTCCTCGGATAGCGTTCCTAGGTTTATCAGATCGATAATCGAGTAGGGATCATCTCGGAACTTTCTTATGGTAAAAGCCGTTCCGAAGGGTGTTACTTCCCTTCTGTAACAGACAGCGAGCCTGTGCTTTCCAGGTAAAGAGGCGTCAACTATGGGGAAGGCTGAGCTTACGTGCTTTCCAGCCATGTGAACCAGCTTTACCACGGCGTCGTCCACTTCTTGGTCGTCGTGAAAGACCAAGTTTGTTTCAAGGTTCTCATATCTTCTGTACCAGACATAGACGGGTTTCCCGACGCCGTCACATGAAATATCTTCTATGTTTTCGTCTCGCATCAAGGCGTCAATTGTGCCGAAACCTACAAGGTTTCGTTGAGCATGATAAAGGATTTTGGACCAAGAAACATCGGGTAACCAACCTAAACTAATTCGGTATTTGCCAACGATCTTTTCAGCTTCAGTGACGAAGAATTGCCGAGGGTCCTCGATTTCGGTTTCTGGTGAAGCGATCTCAGCAAGGAGGATTTCTAATATTCGGTCGTACACGTTTCGTTCTAGTATATCTAATCGGAGTTCATCTAGAATGTATTTATACTCGCCGGTTATTGGGTTTCGGGCAATTGCTGCGTGAGCGAAGGGTTCGTAGAGTGGATATCTTTCAACGATTTTATAGCCTTTTGGCAAGGGTTTGGGGGGAGGCGCTGGAGGTATGGCTTTTAGTTTCTGTTTCCTGAAAATTCTGCCAGTAGACTTTAGTGCTGATGAAACTCTCTCGTTGAATCGCTTGATATGTTGCATTGGAGTTCTCCAATACATTAGGGTCTCTCACTAAGTATTAAATCTTGTGTCTTAATAAAGCATAGTTTGGATAAACTGTTCTACACACCCAAACGACAACACACACCAAATTCAGCCAATAAAAAAGACAGGCTGCAAGCACACGCCCTTCTGGAAAAATTAAAGACGAGGCTTACATGCAATCTCCTTTATTCTCAAATCAAAGAAAGCGTGCGTGTTACTTGGCTTCAAAACTACGGCGGTGTCTGCTCCACTCCCAGTGCCTCCAATCGCAATAGCTTCTTCACCTGTTTTAATCAAACCCGCATCAACTGCCATGCAAACAATCTCGCAGGCAACCTTTACTCCCTGACCGAAAAGACGAAGAACATTTGCGACTATTCCGTCAACTTGGATGGTTCCAAACTTTTTATTGACTGCTCTGCCCAAGGTGCCAAATGCATGTGCGGCTGTTAGGATTTTCGCGCCGTTATTTTCAATGATGTTGCGGTTCTTGGGAAGAAATTCTTGAAAATCAGGTTTCCTAAAACCAGTAACATGAGACACTACAATCAAGTTATAGCCTTTAAAAACTTCAGAGGCTTTAACGCCTGTCTCACCGGTTGTCGAAGCCACAATGATGTTTTGGATTCCAAGCTCTTCAGCGCGCGCTTTTGCTAACTTGAGTGTTCCTTCAGTGTTTTCAGGACCCGGTTTTTCGAAATAAACGGTCTTACAAACGATGTTTGCCATACCAAACAGCTCCAATTTTTTTCAATGTGAGAGGGCAACATGTAATTGATCGAACGAGCTTATATCTATTACAAAAGTTGCAATCTGTTGTTTCTATACTAGTTCAACGTGTTCTGCCGGTTTTTCTGTTTCGGCATATATCAAATTTATAAATGTTGCAGGCGCTTTTATTCTGCAGAGTTGCGTATTTTCGTAACATTTTGTGTTTTCACGAATTTGTCATCCTTCAATTTTGGCTGTTTGAGCTTGGAGCTAAATTTTAATTCTATTATCTGGTTCAACTCTGACGGTGAAATGTCCCTTTTTTCCTGCTAGAAGCGGAAGGATGTGAGAAAGCAGTTGCTCTGCACTTAAAGAGCGTTCTGCACCATTTGAACTAGTTTGAATCCAGCCATCCTTTCCTTTTCGATATTTCTGTATCCATCCATGTTTTGACATAATGTAAATTGTGCATTCAGAATTCTTCATGGCTGTCCCTTCGGCAGATAAATATTAAAATTTAATGGTTGGCGGGTTTGGTATGCTAAATTTTAGCTCCCAAAACCAAAATTCGTTTTTTATGGAAACGTTTTTGTGTTGCTGCTTGGTTTTTCAGAAAAAAGGTTAATTTCAACAATCTTCTGTTATTAGTCTCCTAATATGCTCGGGGATTTGGACAGCAAATCGTTATCTTGCTTGGAAAAACAGAAAAAGCTAGTTTTCAACAATGAAGTATTATTAGGCTTCAAATATGTCACCGCTTTTTTGGTTGCATTGTTCTTTTTGCGCCCTCATCATGCTTGATGTAGTTCTCTCTGGGATGCTTCTGTTATCAGCTGCCTAATTTCTTCAGAGTTGTTTTTGAGTCCACGTTTCTTTTTCAACGACAAGAACTGTTCAGCCAAGTCGTCCGTCAAATCCAATCGAATACATACTTTTCCCAAATATCCACACTCCTGCACCTTTTCAGGCACAAAAACACACTCTACCCTGAACAATTTAACACAAAATTAGCCCAACCGCTAACTTTTCTATTAAAACAAACTTAGTCAAACAAACTTCAAAGGTAAACTTAACAAGCTCAGCACCTATGCACAAATGTTATTAGAGTTTTGTTCAATCTTCCTGTATGAAATACCCCGAGTTTGTACGTAAAATACAGCAAATCAAACAAATGGGTTTTGTTCAATCACATCGAAGCGGTCCAACAGGAATTGGAAAAACATTAGAGGACCTCTTAGAAATAACCGAAAACAACATTGCTGGTCCAGACTTTAGCATTTTTGAACTAAAAACAGGAAGAAAAGACTCCCAATCTATGCTTACGTTATTTACCAAAGCTCCTATGCCCAATGGGGCTAACAGGAATCTCTTGGAAGTGTTTGGCTATCTACAGCGGAAGAGACCACGAGACCATAAACAGCTGTCCCTAACCGGAGAAGAAATAGACAACTCAAAAATTCCTCTCCAAGAAAAAGAATTACACTCAACTGTTGATGCTAACAAACCAAATAGCCAAGGTCTCAAACTGGAGATAAAAGGCGACAGATTATACATCGGAAACGATAAAGGTGTTGAAGCATATTACGACAACAACACTTTGAGGACGTCCTTTGAGAAAAAATATCACAAATTAATCTACGTTTTAGCCGACCACAAAAAAGAGCGCGGAACCGAATACTTTTGGTTCAATGAGGCTCATCTCCTTGCTGGTTTCAGCTTTGAACGGTTCTCAGAGCTGGTTAAAGAAGGAAAATTGAAAGTTGACATTAGACTAGGCCATTATTCTGATGGTCGTCCTCATGACCATGGAACAGGCTTCAGAATATTACCGAAATACTTGCCCCAATGTTTCGAAACTATCGAAAGAATAATCTAAGCTACTCTTTTGGTGGTTTCCAAAAATCAAGAATGTATTCCATTGTGGCTCCTAAAGATATGAAATTGTTTGGCCAACCAAAAATTCCAACCTTGTTTACTAGGTCTCTTTTATCCCAGATGAAAGTGTTCCTGAATTCAAATCCTGCCCTTTGCAAAGCTTCTATGACATAGATGTGGGTGATGTATCTCTTGTTTTTCAACCAAACATCATTAACGTTGATTATGCAATGGGCTTTTGGTTTCATAAGCGGTAAGATGCCAGAGTATATCTCTTCAAGTGCCTCAGCATAGGCCTCATGGTTCATTGTTCCCAAGTCCCGGGGATCATCAGAGTACTGTTGCACTTTGAGGAGGTGACCATTATCTCTAAGGTTGCCTCTGATGCTTTTGTTCAGTCTTGGCCTATTCAGCATATTTGCGTAAGGAGGAGACGTTATACATAGAGCCACCGAATTCTCTTCTACCAAATATTCAGGTATGCTATGGGCATCGTCAACAATCGCAAGTTGTTTCGTTTTAGAACCTAACCGCGATTGTGAAAGCCTTTCCTTAGCAACGTCCACATACTCCTCTTTCAAATCGAAGCCTACCGCATTCCGATTAAGGTCCTGAGCTGCAATCAATGTAGTGCCAATCCCAACGAAAGGATCTAAAACTAATTCTCCTTCATGGGTAAGCAAATTGATGAAGTGCACTGGAAGCGATATTGGAAAAACTGCCGGATGAACATTCTTATCCCTGATGTCTCTACCCGTATAATAGAATGGTTGGATTGTAACCATGCCCTTGACCCACTCTTTTGCTGTTATGCAGCTAATGTGTTTTGGAGAACAACTGCATGTGCGAGTGTAACCTATGTCAAGTGCCTTACGGGGTTCAAAAGTCTGAGTCATAGCTTTCTCAGTTCTATTTACTCTTTGGTACTATAAAAGTTCGGTCTTAACTAAAAGATGAGATATCGCAGGGAATATTTCCCTCTGGAAACATTCTTTTTGAGTAATGTTGCTGGAAAGAAATAGCAAAGGATGACACAAAACCGTAACAAACAGACTTGAAGAGATTTTACATATTTATTATTCTGGTGAAAAATGCGGTTCAATGAATATAGTTTCCGTCATGGGAAAGAAATTATGCAACTCACGCATGAAACAGAACTGAACGAGATATTTTCTGTTCTTAGGCGTCTTCCTGCTTTTCCTCACGGTCAGGCTAAAAACCGTACTGCCAAAGATTATCTTGCACCTGAATTCGTTAACCTTGGTTGGAACAAAGAATTTGAAATTCCGCTTGGAACAGGCAAGAAAGACTATTGTGATCTTGTCAAAAACAGGATTGCATTGGAACAAGAATACTCGCGCTTTGAGACGTTCTTTCGTGATTTCTTCAGATTTTTGCTCCTATACGATCAGCGAGAGATTGATGTAGGTGTGATCATAACGTACGATGAAATGGCATTTCGCAACTGGGGAACTGGTGTAAACCCTTATCGTTCTGCACGGGCATCACTGCAGCGGTTAATAGATTTCTTAGAAGGCAGATACTCAACCGTAGTCAGAGTTCCACTTTGGTGCATAGGAATCGAATAAAGAACAGCACCTGAGTCTAAATAGTTAGTGTTCTTATAGAACATTTAGAAAATTGCCTTCTCTCAATCTGATTTGGGATAAGCTATATTTCTGATCAGGCTCAAACACAGGAACAACCTTAAGAAAATCGGCGATCTTTTCCATTGTCTCTTTCACGGTAATCTTAAACTGCTGATCCAGCAGATTGTAGAATCCTTCGGCTAATACTTGAATAGCACCATAAATAAGAGACAAAATTAACTTTAAACAGTCTTCCACGCTTTCAGGGGAGTAGTGTAAGTCCAGCAGGGCTCCTCGAATTGTAGGGTGTGAAAAGCGAGAAAGTTCTTCAAAGAGTTTCTTATGTGACCTTCTGGAAGCTGGAGAATACAATTTTGATCTGAGGAGATCGATAGGATAGAAGTTCCTCTTACGAAGGATGTCTCTTGCTTTGGTATCACCTTCCACATACGAATAGAGTAGAGAAGCCTCCTTTTTATCCACAATGAAAAGATAACTCCTCATTATCATTTCATATGCTGTTCGTTGCAGGTCTCTGGATGGTCCACATGACCCATCACATGCGAGCAGGTATGCTCCTCGTAAATACACCATGTTCTTGAAAAAGTAGATCGAGACATATTGCTGATAGGGAGGGAGCTCCCTTTTTCCCCAGTTGGTTGTTATGACTGTTTTTAATTGCTTTTCTATAATCCACAAGGCAGATAACGAATCTGAGCAAACACGAGTTAACTCTGGAAATGTGGTTATTGTTCTTTTTGTAAAGCTCATACCCGACTTAATTCCACCTTGTTGAATTTTTCTTTCACTTTTTACGTTGGGTCTTTCTTTGCCAGTTCAGAAATTCGTTTCCTGTATTCTTGATCAGGGAATTCGCCATCATCAACAACCAAGGTACCCTTTTCTACATGAAATGCAAATATTGTCATACAGATGCCCTCTTCCAGTTTCTTTTTAACAATATCTCCGGCATATATTACGAACTTGTTAATACTTTTTAGGAATTTTTCATTATCGTTGATAATTTGTCCTAAACCTTTTCGCCTTAAGAAATAGGAGTACTCTTCTAATGCCAATTTTTTGTCCGATAGGGGATTACACATTTCGAAAAAAAGACCTAAAAAAGATAAACTAAACGTCAAAATCAGCAAAGATAAGTTCAACATATCCAATAAATCATAGTTCCACATCATTATCGTAATTGTTTGAGCTATTCCTACGAGAAATGCCAAGTTGCGAATCATCGAGAATTTTGCACGTTTATAATCAATTTGAAGGCGAAATAACTTGTTTGAAATTTCGTTTCTCTGAACCACCCAACTATACAATATTGGAAACCATTTGCTTTTAGAAATTCTGTAATCATCGGGAAATTTCAGTCCATTAAGTCCATGCTTTAGAAAGCCTATTGGAAAACAATATTTTGACGACACCTCTTCAAAATCACGATTTGTTACTTCGCCGAAATTCTCTTTAATCCATTTCAGCTCAGTTATCGCTAACTTAAAGTCCTCTTCATCACCAAATTCTAAAGCATTAAACGAGAGTTCATTTCCCTCTTTCAAAACATCCTCTCCCCAAACCCATAATTATATGGAATTTATTTAACGATATTGTAGAAAATCCGTTGTTTTTATTTGTGAACTCTTCAAAAAAAGGGGATGAGCGGGGGATATCACCACTTTAGCTGAAAGTACCTAATCCCGGCCACTTTTGAGATAATGTGTTTATTTACTTTTCTTTAGGAACGCCAGTCCGTCTTTTTCGCAGACGTATTCAAAGCCTATCTCGAGCAGTCTTATGATGTCTTCATGTTCCACTACGACCAGATTTTTCGCTCCCGTTGACTGTGTGGCTGCTGTTTTCCAGAAAAAGCTTGTTTTCAACAATGAAGTATTATTAGGCTCCTAATATGATTGTTGAGTTTGGGGTTAAAACTTAATCAAAAAAGATTCACGAAGTGGCTTGAATAAGTTTTTTACGCAGGTAATACCACTCTATCTGAAAGGCGCTGTGGAATTGTGACGAGTCTCATCCTTTTCTCTTTGGTATATTGCGAGGTTTAGGATTTGGTTTACGACAAAAAAAGCGAAGTCTTCAGCATTCAGACAATCAATCTAACTAAGAGATTTGCCAAAAAGAAGCATAGGGGAGTCTTCGGTTTTCTGCGAAGAAACCAATCGAAAAATAAACATGAAAAAAACAATCATGTCACAGTAGCCTTGAACAAAGTCAACCTCGAAATCCGTCCCGGAGAACTATTCGGACTTCTTGGACCAAACGGCTCCGGAAAAACTACAATGATCAAGTGCTTATCCACAATCCTGATTCCAGACGAAGGCACGGTCACCGTAAACGGGTTTGACGTCCAAAAAGAAACCTCCATGGTTCGAGCGAGTTTGGGAATGGTTGTGGGCGGCGAGAGAACATTATACTGGAAACTCACAGCCAGAGACAATCTCATGTACTTTGCTTCGTTGTACAAGATGCAGAGAGCGCATGCAAAAAAAAGAATTGAAGAACTCCTAGAAACTTTTCAACTCTCTGACCGAGCTGACGAGAGGCTTGAGGACTACAGCACAGGCATGAGGCAGAAAGTCGCTATAGCCCGAGCCCTGCTGCATGACCCGCCGATCCTGCTGTTGGATGAGCCTACCTTAGGTTTAGATCCAAATTTCGCGAGGCAGATTCGCAGCCAAATAAAAGAGCTTTCAGAGAAGTATGGAAAAACGGTTCTTCTGACCACCCATTATATGGATGAAGCCGACCAACTGTGCGATCGGGTAGCATTCATAAACAATGGCAATATCGTCGCAGTTGACACCCCAAACAGGCTCAAGGCAATGGTGAAAGAGAAGGAGCTTGTAGAGGTAACTGTTTACCGTCCACCCGTGGACATCGAAAGGCACATCCGTTCCCTGTTACCAGACGCAGAAGTTGTCAAACTTATTCCCGGCAATGAGGATGAAGGCAATCCCTCAAGAATCAAAATAATTGGAGGAACCGCAGAAGATGTGGAGACGATTATTGATGCACTCAGGCAGAAGAACGTTCGCATTGGCAGCTTGAATGTTGGTGTGCCTACGCTCGAAGATGTCTTCATCAAGTTAACTGGCGCAAAACTCACGGAGGGCGGAATGAGGTAGATGATGCAGAGCGCCTATGAGCAGTCTCCGTGGCGTAGCAATCTCTTTGTTGTCTGGAACGAGTTAGTTAAAAACATGAAATTCCTGATGGCTTATCCGGTCATCTTCATTTTCTGGGCAATATTTCCAATTTTCTGGTTTATTCCCTTTATCCTTCAGGGAGAAGCATTTGTAGGAGGTTTACAGAGCGCGAATTTTGCGCAAATCACTGGCAGTGGAGAATATGTTCCTTTCATTGTGATAGGTGCCGTCCTCAACAGCTACGTAAACACTCTGCTTTATGGCATGGGAGAAAGCATAAGACGTGAAGCATACCAAGGAACACTGGATTACGTGTTCGCAGCGCCCTGCAACAAAGCTTATGTGCTTATCGGAAAAGCCCTGAGCGAAAGCGTATCCAGCACAATCTTCGCAGCAAGCCAACTTGCTATATCTACGCTTCTCTTCGGAATTAATCTGACTTTGGGCATGATGCTTCCGGTGTTCTTTATAGTTATCCTGTTGATACTGGGATTGTATGGGCTATCTCTCGTTTTAGCTGCGCTCTCGCTAATGTACAAGCAATCCCACGATGTCTCGGAAACAATTGGATACGTTTTTTATGTTTTTTCTCCCGTACGCTACCCAATTGAGAGCCTGCCTTTTTGGGCTCAAATCATAGGCAAGCTCATTCCCCTCACATACGCGCTCATCATTGTAAGGAGCATTATGCTTCTCGGAATGGGTCTTTCAGCACTCTACTGGGAGATTCTGGCGCTTCTAATTATCGATGCCTTTTTGATACTTGCCGGCTTCTACATGTTCAACTGGATGGAGAATAAAACGAAGAAGTCTGGAACAATCAGCCACTACTGAGGAGAATGTTAGATTGGAAAAAAGCAATAAAGAATACAGGTTGCGGGAAGTCAAATGTCCAGCGGGATTCAACTGGGTCAATCTAAAGGCTGAACTGAGGGCTGTCTGGGAATCTAACGTTAAAGCTTGGAAGATCGATTTAGCTTATCCTGTGAGTTTCATCCGTCAGCTGATTTCTCCTGTCGTCTTCATGCTGCCATACCTTCTTTACGGTCTGGTTTTAATTGGAGGGAGATACAGCGAGAACTTGAAGCAGCTTGTTGGAACAGGAGATGTGGTTGCCTTCATTTTCACAGGGTACATTATGATGGGATTCATAGGAACAGCCGTTTGGGCGATGGGATTCAGCATGCGTAGAGAACAATGGTTTGGAACGTTGGAAGCAATTTACGTTACGCCTGCCAGCCGCTTGGGACAAGTTTTGGGAATGGCTTTACACAGCACAGTCCATCAGGGCGCAGGTACTATCATCCAGTTCATTTTCATATACGCCACTTTTGGTTTAGCTTTGAATATTGGAGGAATTTTGCCGGCTTTAGGGATTTTTGCTCTCATGATGTTTGCACTTTACGGTTTTGGCATAGTGATTTCAGCGTTAAGTTTAATCTTAAAGGAGGGGTGGATAGTCTCCGACAGCTTCTACAGCATCATGACGATTCTCTCCCCTGTAGCTTACCCATTAACTGTGCTTCCCACATTAGCTCAACAGGCAAGCGCTATATTTCCAACCGCACCAGCGTTGATTGGAATGCGAAGTTTCCTGATAGACAATTATGTTCCAGAGGTTGTTGGCAATGTCTTTCTGCATCTCATAGTCTTGGGTGCAGTCTGGATTCTCTTTGGAGTTTTCGTGTTTCATTTGGCAGACAAATATGTGCGAAAGCGGGGAATGCTCAAAAAATTCTAAAATCATCCAGTAGGAGTGTTTATGCGGTAAACGGAGGTGCTTGTATGATACAGATTTACCACACAAAACTGAATGGTGTTTGGTATGGTGCAGCGGTGCAGGATGACCAAGTTCTTGCCACATGCTTTTCTGTTGAAGAACCGGATTTAAGGCGCCTACTACGAAGGCTACCAGACGGTATTCCGTTTCAGGTTACAGAAGAACCTAATCAGCTCCTAACAAATGTTCTGGGAGCTCTAGAGGAGGTCTTCAACGGGAAGGACAGGGAATCCTATGGGTTCAAGATAGCCACGGATCATCTTTCCAGCTACACAAGAAAGGTGCTTAACTGCACATGTCTGGTTCCTGTTGGATACGTGACAGCATATGGTGCCATAGCCAAGGTTGTTGGGGGAAGCGCAAGGTCTGTGGGGCGCGTTGAGGCATCAAATCCGTTTCCTTTGTTGATTCCCTGTCACAGGGTTGTGCGTTCTGATTTGAGTATAGGCGGCTACGGATACGGAGAGCAGGTTAAGATGGAGATTCTTCAGAGGGAAGAGAGAGGCTACGAAGAGTCAATGGAGCTAAAGGTGAATGATGGAGAACTGTCTCTGTTTCCAGCAGAATGGGTTAAACAAAAACAGGGAGAGCTTTTAAGAGGTTAAAGAAGCTCATATACACCAAGAAATGAAGATTCTCTGATGGAGAGGAGAAAATGGTGAGGCGCGGGGTCTTTGTGGGAAGGTTTCAGCCCTTTCATAAAGGACATCTGGAAGTTATAAAAAAAATCGTGGATGAAGTTGATGAGCTAGTTATAATCGTGGGCAGTTCCCAGTACAGCCATAGGCTCGATAACCCCTTTACTGCCGGCGAGCGCATCACCATGATCAGAAAAGCCCTAGAAGAAGAGGGAATCCAGTTGTCGAGAATCTGGATTATACCGGTGCCGGACGTTCATCAACACGCACTATGGGTCTCCCAGATAGTTGGTTACTCCCCAAAATTTGATGTAGTTTACGCTAACGAGCCGTTAACTAGTCGACTTTTCATGGAAGCTGGTTTCAGAGTCGAGTCGATGCCTTTCATAAAGCGGAGGGTTTACTTGGCTACGGAAATTCGGAAACGTATGTTAGCTGGAGAAAACTGGAAGGAACTTGTTCCAAGCAGCGTTGCCCGTTTCATAGAAGATATTGATGGTGATGTGAGGCTTCGGGAACTAAACAAAACTGACACGGTGGGCTAAAGTTTTACTTCCTTTTAGAAGTGAACAGGTTATAGAGGTATCTTGCGCCTAGAGCGGTTAGCCAGCCGCTGACAATAAAGACAGTGCCTGGAAAATCTTTGATTTCAAAGTTTACCTGAACTGTTTGAAATAGAAAGAAGACGATAGACATTATAAGTATGGATGCTAGACCAAAATTTCTTCCATATTTTCGTGTTGTTTGAATGCTAAGAAGCCCAAAGAAAAAGACGTCGCCTAATCCGAGACGAGAAAACCAACCCACAGATGGAAACATGGGCAGTTCAATAAACGCAGGCAATCCTAATTCAAGGATTCGGTTAAATGACTTTACCATATCCTTTGTGATTAGAACTTGAATAATATCCATAATAGTTAGTAAGGCAGCAAAGGCAGCAGTCGTTTTCCATGTAAAGAGGTTTCCCATGTAAACTGAGATGCTGATACCAAATATTATGGCAAAGAAGTTGAAGAGGTAAATGTTCCAGAAGTAGAGAAATGACAAGATGAACAGAACAGGCGGCACTACTGCCAGATACCATTTTGGCACAAAAAGAAAAGTGAATAAAAAGAGAATAGCGG
>Ga0315555_1002867_pt1 | contig 12016 bp, 7 predicted proteins | sample SalMarSW160380MG_FD_202113 | JGI IMG/M metagenome (GOLD analysis project Ga0315555, IMG submission 202113) | Salt marsh sediment microbial communities from the Plum Island Ecosystem LTER, Massachusetts, United States - Salt Marsh Sediment SW1603-80 ...
ACTGTGACGGAGGTGAGCCGCGTGCTGGGACGACCGGCCTTCATTCGACTAGATGGGACCACGGTGAGCGCCAGTCGACCCCTTGAGGAGGGCCAGCCTGATGGTTGAGCCTCCAGTGTATCGAGCCCTATTTGAAATGGATAACGCTCCGGTCCTCCTGGTGGAAGGTAGCTTGGTCGTCGACGCGAATGCGCGTGCTCGGGCTGCGTTAGGCGATGCCGAAGGCGAGGTTGTGGGACGAGAGCTGCTCACGCTGCTGGCGCAGGTGCAGCCCGATGGGCGGCGCTCGGACGAGATGCTTGCAGAGCTTGCTACGCTGGCCTGCGCCGACGCGCCGCGACACGTGGAGTGGTTCTTTGCAGGAGAGGATGGGCTCCGTCGGGCTCGCGTACGGGTGAAGGGCCTGACTGTCGGCCAGCACAAGTTGGTGTCACTCTCGTGGCGGTACACGACTGAGCAACCCGTCGCTTCTGGCGCGAGCCATGTCAGTGTGCTCGATGCTGGGCACGAGAAGACGCCTATGGCGGATCGCAAGATCGATGACGTGGGTTCGAGCGTGAGTTCGCCTGACGAGGAGGTGCCGATAGCGGTCCTGGGCGGTGTGGTTGGCGCCCTGGGCGTTCGCGGCGACTCGAGGAACCCACTCACGGAGCAAGAGCGTGAGCTTCTCCAATCGATCTCGCGCCAGACCAGCGGCGCCCTGCAACGGGCGCGCCTGCTCGATGAAGCACGGGACCACGCACGGCGCGAACGGCTGATCCGCGACATTGCGGACGAGATGCAACGTGCGACCGACCTGCAGTCGCTGATCACGATTGCAGCTGAGGAACTGGTCCGTGCGCTGGGGGCTACCCACGCATATATACGGATGGGCACGCGGGAAGAGCTGCTACGAGATTAGTGGCGTGAGGCCGTGGCGGCGTGCGAGGGATGGTATGGCAGAGGGCATGGAAGAGATGTCGCCAGCACGAGAGCTTGAGCCGTTGCGAAGACAGTTCTTGGTACCTGTTTCTGTGGCCTTGTTCGTCGCTGGCTTGCCCACACTCCTGATGAGATCCTACGACGCCTATCATGGGGAGCGGGTATGGGCGATTCCGGTCTATCTCGCGGTGTATGGCACGGCGTGTGCCGCGGCATTGTGGCGTCGCTTGCTCTATCCGGTGCGAGCAGGGATGCTGCTGCTTGTTGCGTACGGCCTGGCTGTGGTTGGCTTTTTCGGGAATGGGCAGGTTGGCAGTACATACGTGTTTCTGCTGGTTGTCCCCTTCCTGGCTACGCTCCTCTACGGGCGACGCGCTGGCATTGTTGCGCTGGCAATCGTCACGATGACGACCCCTATCTTTGGGTTCGTGCTGGCAAGCGGAGCTCTTGGCTCGTCCGGTCTTGCCGACATATCGGCATCGGCGTGGATTGCTGATACGGTGGCGTCATGCCTGATAGGCACCTTGCTGATCGTCTCGCTGAACCAGTTGCTTCCTCGCCTCGACGACGCGCTTGCGCAGAGGCGTATACTGCTCAAAGCTACTGACGCACAGCGTGCCAACCTGGAAAGCCTGGTGGAGCAGCGAACGCGAGGACTCCATGCCGTCGCGGAGGTCGGCCACGCGATGACCTCGCTGCTCGATCCCGCCGTGCTGCTCCCCCAGGTCGTGGAGTTGGTCCACGAGCGGTTTGGCCTGTACTACGTCGGGCTGTTTCTCGTGGACGAGGCGCGTCGCTTCGCTGTGCTCCAGGCCGGGACCGGGGCTGCAGGCCGAGAGATGCTGGCCCAAGGCCACCGGCTAGAGGTAGGGGGCAGGTCTATGGTTGGCCGTTGTGCGGCGACCGGCGTGCCCGACGTGCAACTGGACGTAGGAGAGGCGTCAGTTCGGTTCGACAACCCTTTGCTGCCGAGGACTCGCTCTGAGCTTGCGCTGCCACTGCGTGTCCGCGGGCGGGTAATCGGCGTATTGACGGTACAGAGCGAGCGAGAGGACGCTTTTGACGAGGCATACGTGGCACTCTTGCAGGCGATGACCGATCAGGTGGCTGTAGCTATCGACAATGCCCGGTTGTTTGCCGAGAGTCAGGCTGCGTTGGCGGAGATGCGAGCCATTCAGCAGCGCTACGTTGAACAGTCGTGGCGAAAGTATCTCCGGACGAGGGGCGGGGAAGTGTATGCGACGGCGGGTATGACCGGTGAGGCAGCAGAGCAGATCGACTCGATGGCAATCGAGCAGGCCCTAACCCAAGGCTCCGCGACAATTGCCAGGGCGCCAGCAGCGGGGAATGGCGATGTGGATCATGGGGGCTGTTCCGCCCTCGTGCTGCCCGTGACGATGCGAGGTGAGATCATCGGGGTCGTGGGCATCGATGACGCCGATATTGAGCGACACTGGTCGGATGAGGATGTTGCACTGGCACAAGCGGTGGTCGAGCGTCTGGCGATTGCTGCAGAGAATCTACGGCTACTGGATGACACGCAGGCCAGCGCGACGCGCGAGCAGCGGACTGCGGAGATCGGCCAACGCGTCCGAGAAGCGTTGGATGTAGAAGAAATCATTCGTGTAGCGACGGAGATGCTAGGACAGGAACTCAATGCATCGGAGGTCGTCTTGCGGCTGGGATCGGCGGGAACTCTTCTGAATTCGAAGATCGTGGAGTAGGAGCGTGCTCACTCGTTTGAGGCAGTTCCTTGCTAAACCGAGGTTCGCGGACCAGGAAAAGGGACGGGCTGCCACTATGCTCTACGGGCCGAACCTGCTGGTTGCTGGTTGTGCTGTTCTGGTGGCCATTCTCGGCTTCCTGATCGTCCAGCGGAGGGCGTGGGTACTCGTTGATGCGGCATTGGTCGTCCTAGCTCTGGCATTGTGGTCACAGATGCTGCTGCGCCGTGGATACGTCCAAGTCGTGAATGCTCTGCTCTGTACATCCGCACTCATTCTTTTGACCGCGAGTGCGCTCTTGAGTGAGCGACTACAGCCTGTGGTCGCCGGCGGCTATGTTCTGGTCATCTCCCTTGCGGGCACTACAACCGGATGGCGGGGGGTTGTGGCATGTGGCATCCTGTCTTTGATCTCTGCTGTGACAGTGTATGCTGTTGGGCCTCTCGATCGCTCACTCAGTCCCGCAAGCGGTTGGGAAGTAGGCAACCTCACAGCAATGGGCGTCCTCATCGCTGGCGCCACGTTAGTTGTGTCTGCTGTCACGCGGCGAATTGGCTTCCGGCAGGCGAGCGACGAGCAGACAGAGAACAAGCCGGCTGCCGGGGAAGGTGAGCCGGACAAACTGAATGCCTCGCTGCAACGGCGCCTCGACCTCTTGCAGGCGGTTGCGGACCTTTCTTCGCAGATTGGGGCGCTCTCGGCGGGTGACGAGATCGCACGCCGCTCGGTAGAACTCGTGCACGAGCTGCTTGGGGCCGAGTGGGTCGGGCTGTTCGTGTACGAACGGGGAGAAGGGGCGGACGAAGACGCTAGCTCTACCGGACAGCAGCGACCTGTGTTGGCGGCTGTTCGCGGACAGGGGAATGTGCCCTTTGGCTCTCCTGAGGAGGGGGTGAGCCCGAACGTTAGGGCTCTGCTGGCCCGGTGCATGGATAGCGAGGGACCGCAGGTTGCCAGAGAGGGCGGGCAGGGATGGAGCCTCTATGCAGCATCGACAGCGATACGTCAGGGATCGGTCCTCCTGCTTCCCCTGCGCGTGGGAGAGGGAGCAGTCGGGGCCCTGGCACTGAGCCCCGGGCGGTCTGGCCCTTCTGGTGCCCCATTCACAGATGCTGCACGGTGCGCTGCCGCCCAGATTGCGCTAGCGCTGCACCGCGCCGATTCTTACGCAGAGCTTCAGGCTCGCGCAGACGAGTCGGAGCGCCTGGTGCGGCGCTACGTGGAGGGATCGTGGGACGGACTCGTGGCTTCACGGCCCCACCTGGCTGGGTACCGCTACACTCCACGCCGTGCCTCGGCGGATGAGCGTGCGTGGCTACCGCCAATGACAAGGGCAGTTCAGGAAGGTGTTCCCATCGTGGAAGAGACGGCCGAGGATACGCTGCTCGCCGTCCCTCTCGTTCAAAGCGGCATCATCATCGGCGCGATCGGCCTTCGGCGCCCGGAAGACCAGCCCTGGAGCGAAGACGAGCAGCTCCTCGTGCGCGCTGCGAGCGAGCAGGTGACGCAGGCTCTCGAGAACCGGCGCCTGTTCGAGCTCGCACACGACCGCGCTCAACGGGAGAGGCTCTTGCGCCAGATCACAGAGCGCATACGATCGCAGGCCGATCTCGATGGATCGCTTTGTGTAGCGGCAGATCAGCTACGGAGGGTCACGGGCGCAACGCACGTTGCCATACGCCTGTGTGGGATGGATCGAGATGCCTGACCGATTATGCAGTCCATACGGGCAAACTCTAGAGCAGCGGCTCGCCAGCTTGACGTGCCTGGACGAGATTGGTAGCAAGCTCGAGTCGATGCCCACGCTCTCGGGGCTGTTTGCCTGGCTGGCAAGACGCGTGCCGCTGGCGATGCCGGACCCGGACTGTTGTGTCGCTGCGATCGAGTTTAGAGGAGAGGCTTATGGGCCTCTCGATGTGGCCCGTTCAGCTTGCTGTATGGCGGAACCTATCCGGGAAGGCGATCGACCGGTAGGCGAGATTTGCGTAGCGTATGAGCGACCTCACGAATTCAGCCAAGAGGAGCGCCATCTGCTCGCGACAATCGCACAGCGGACGAGTGCATACGTCCGAGTCCGAGGGCTGATCAATGAAGCCCAGGCTCGCGCAGTGCAACTGGAAGTGCTTTATGAGCTGGGGCGATCTCTATCAGCACACCTCAAAACAGAGCAGGTGTTCGAAGAGATCTACAACGGTGTCTCGCAGCTCGTAGATGCTTCGAACTTTTACATCGGTCTCTATGACCGCGGGCGCAACGAAGTGACATTTCCACTGAACGTGACCAAATCGGTGGTCGACCGGCATATCAGCGTGATACCGGCTGACGCAGGCCTAACCGGCTATGTTTTGCGGACCGCTCAGAGCCTGCTGATCGAGAGGGATGTCGCTGACTGGCTGGAAAGGCACAGTATCGACGTGGTGGGCGAGTTGGCCGCGTGTTGGCTCGGCGTGCCACTGTTGATCGGCAATGAGGTGCAGGGGATCATGGCTGTGCAGGACTATGATGCAGCGAACGCATTCACAGAGCCCGATCGAGCCATGCTGGCTGCTATTGCGAGTCACGCATCGATCGCGATCCAGAACGCCCAGTTGTTTCAGGAACTCGAGTCTCGGGCACGCTACGAGCAAGCACTGCGCGAGATCACTTCCCGTGTGCGCGGCTCGACGGACCCGGACACGATCGCGCGTATTGCAGTCCGGGAGTTGGGAACAGTACTCGGTCGACGGGCATTTCTGTGGTTCGGTGGCCCGCTTGAGCCGGATTTTCTAGACGCGGATGGGGACGCAGGGGGAGAAGGATAGCGTGTACGAGCCTGAGCAGCGGACGGGGCTTGACGAAGCAAGGGAGCGTTCATCGACACCGAGAGGCGACGCGCTGCGCGCGGCTACAGAGGTGTCGCGAGAACTGGCCACCCTTTCGGATCTCGATATTCTACTCAAACGTGTCGTCACGCTGGTCAAGGAGCGGTTCGACTACTATCACGTCCAGGTCTTTCGTTGCGAGCCGTCTCTGGGGGCGGTCGTGTTGGTCTGGGGATACGGCCAGCCGGGGCAGCAGATGCTTGCTGCGGGGCACAGCCTTCGACTGCGGCGCGGTGTGGTGGGTACTGCGGCGGCAAGTGGTGAAGCGGTTCTTGCGACAGACATCTCGACAGAGCCTGGGTGGATACCCAACCCCTACCTCCCCAATACCAAGGGAGAGCTGGCGGTGCCGGTCAAGCTGGGCGATCGCGTGCTAGGGATCATCGATGTACAGAGCGATGTCGCCGGTGCGCTGGGCGAGGAAGACCGGATGCTCCTCGAGTTCATCAGTGAGCCTATCGCATTCGCTATCGAGTCTGCGGCGCTCCGGCAGGAGATGGAAGACAACTTGTGCGTGCTTCGGGCGATGGAGCAGGAACCCGCTGCGCAAGGATGGACGGTCGATCGACAGACCGGCGGGCTGTCGAGGGGCTACTTCTATGACCGGATGGTCGTCCGGCCTGTAGACGAACAATGGGCGTCCGAGCTTGGTCGAGCCTTGCACAGAGCAAGTGCGCTAGAGGAGCACCCTGATCACGGTTCCGATCCCGTCATATCGCCACTCGTCGCTCAGGGTGAGTCTCTCGGGGTACTCGGCGTCTATGCAGATCCTGGTCATCCCCTGTCCGATCAGGAACTGCAACTGGTGCAAATGGTGTCCGGGCAAGTCGCGGCGGCCCTAGGCAATGCACGCTTGGCTGATACGACACGCGCCGCGCTCTCGGAGGCGCGCACGCTATACCGCTTTGCCGAGCTGATGAGCAAGGAGACCGATGAGTCATCGATCTGTGCATCGGTGTCTCTTGCACTCGTCGAGGATCTCGGCTACGCGACTTCTGCGGTCTGGATACTGGATGCAGAGCGTGACGTCCTGATCGAGATTGCGCGGACAGGCGAACCAGGACCCCGCACACGGCATGCGGTACCGCTGTCCGATTCGTGGAACGTGGCGGTTCGTGCCGTACAGAGTCGTGGGACAGCCGTAGCCAATGGGAAGCGCCCAGGTGGACGGATGACAGATGCCGGGCTGGCGTTCGGCATGTCTGGCGGGACGGGGTGGGCCGCAGCGGTGCCCATTCTTGCCGAGTCTGAGCCTCTGGGCGCGCTCGAGGCTTCGCGTCCCTCGGAAGCGCCCAGGCTGGGCGATCGCGATGTGCGGATTCTGGAGGCAGTCGCCATCCAGGCCGCCAATGCGATCCAGCGCGCGCGTCTGCTGAGACAGACGCAGGAAGCACTGGCTGCTGCGGATGCTGCGACACGGCGCTACTTGCGCGATGCGTGGGACTCGTTTCTTGAGGGGCGGGCTGCAGAGACAGAGACCTACGTTGCCGGACCAGAGGGGGTGCGTCGCGACGAACGATTGTGGCTTCCCGAGATGCAGAGTGCCCTCGATCGCCAGGAGGCTGTTTCTGTGGTCACGCCGGCAGAGCGGGGGCGTTCCGCCCGGTCCGGTCTGGCGGTGCCGCTGAAGGTGCGCGGGGAAGTGATCGGCGTAGTGGATCTGTATCGGGAGGGCAGCGGGCAAGAATGGGACGAGCGCGAGCAAGAGATGGTGGCGGCGCTCGTCGAGGAGATTGGCGAGACCCTCGATGGCGAGCGGCAGTTTGCGCAGACACGCGCGACGTTGGCCGAGACGGAGCGCATGTACCAGGCGAGCCAAAAGATCAGCGCTGCGGACAAGAGAAGTGAGATCCTCGACACCGTGCGGGATATCGTCGCAAGCACTGGGGTCGATCAGGTGGCGGTATTCATGTTTCGCTTGCCGATCACAGATGGCCTACCCGTAGAGCAGGAACTATCTACTTTCTGGGATAAGGACAAAGGGGAAGCAGTGATCCCGGTTGGCTCGGGTTACTCCATTGAGGACCTGCCTGTACCTTACTCGATGTCGCCGCGCAAGGTTCTGGTAGTGCCGGATGTTGGCGATAGCCTGCAGTTGGATCCTGCGCTGCGGGCACCTTTGCTGGCCGGAGGATTCCGCGCCCTCACAGCGGTTCCACTCGCTGTGGGAGATGAGTGGCTTGGATATTTCCTGGCACTATTCAAGAGTCCGCATTCCTTCACGCCTGGCGAGCTGCGGGTCTACGAGGCGGTGGCCAGGCAAGCCGCTATCGCGCTGCGAAGTGCCCGTCTGTACCAGGAGGCACAGAGCCGTGCTCGGCGTGAGCAGTTGATCCGCGAGATCACCTCCAGGATGCGCGGCACGGTGGATCTGGAAACGATCCTCAACACGGCAGTAGAGGAACTAGGCAAGGCGCTGGGCGTCTCGCGGGCATTCGTGCGCTTGAGCACCGGGCCCGGGACCCCAGGATACGCCGGTGATGCAACGATTCGTGCGACCGCTGTGGATGACGGCCCGATGACAGAAGGACAGAGTTGAATGGCAAAGTTGATCGCAATTGGCAACCAGAAGGGTGGCGTGGCCAAGACGACGACGTGCCTCTCGCTGGGTGCGTGCCTGGCCGAGCTACGCAAGTCTGTCCTCTTGATCGACCTCGATCCACAGGCCAACCTTACGCTTTCGTTGGGCTTTCAGCCTGGCGCTCTACGCCGTACCGTGAGCGACGCGATCTTGCACAGCGCTACGCTGGTGAGCATCAGCAGAGAAACCGGTGTAATGGGACTGGATGTTGCGCCTGCCAATACCGGACTCGCGGCGGTGGACAAGGTGCTGTACCGCTGTCGCGACTATGAGGGCTACCTGAAAGAGGCTCTGCAAGAGATGGATCGCGATCTGTACGACTATGTGCTGATTGACTGTCCACCCTCGTTCGGACCACTCACGCTGAACGCGTTGACTGCGTCAGAGCTACTGATTATCCCAACGCAGGCCGAATACTATGCAGAGCGCACGCTGCAGAATGTGTTCGAACTGCTTCGCTTGGTTCGAAAGCGAACGAACTCGAGGTTACGCCACCGACTGCTCGTTACTCTGTACGATCGGAGGAATAAGATCTGCCAGACGACGCTCGTGCAGCTACGGTCGACGTTCCCAGAGCTGCTCTTTGATACGATCATCGAGATCGATACCAAGCTCCGCGAGAGTCCCGCGGTTGGCCAACCGATCACCATTTACCAGCCCAAGACGCGCGGGGCGCGGCAGTACAGAGCCCTGGCGAAGGAATTGATGCGCGATGAGGGATGAAAGCCGGCGCGACCTACTCCAGGACCTGTTCTCCGACAATGGCGGAGAAGATCGTGAGGAGGATCTGCCGGAGGAAGTTCTTCACGATCTGTCGGCTGCTGCTCTCTTTTCCTCGCACGAGGAGGACAAGCGGCAGAAGGGTGGCCGAGCAGGCGAACGGATCGAACCGGCCCGGCCAGAACGGGATGCTCGCGTTGCGCCAGTCACGGCTCGGCAGGCACAGGCGCACGGCGGTGCGAGAGAGGGGGCTCTAGCGCCGGAACCGTCTCCTGTGATGACGGATATCAACGCTCGCTTGGCATCCGATCCAGCGGCAGCGGCCGATCAGATGTCTATCAGCCAGGCGGTGGAGGAGGATGTAGTCGAGCCTCTGCTCTTTCCCCGAGTGGAGGCTGGAGACGTATACCTGGAGATCGAGGAGGCGCCCATCAGCAGTGAGCTGGCACAGGAGCGAGAGCGAGTCCTGAATGTGCTTCTCGGTGGAGCGACGCTGGCGTCTCTGGTGAGCTTTGCGGCGATACTTCTGGGTCGTGGTTGGGGGCCTGGGAAATGGTTAGCTCTTGCATTCTCGATGCTTGGCTGTTTTCTGGCCATTCCCGCGTTCGTGCTGCGTCGCACCCCCAGACAGTGGTCCATGATCGCCCTGGTCGGCGCGTCCTATGCGTTGGTCCTCTCTTCCATAGCAGTGCAGGGAGTGAGGGGGACTGGGACATGGTGTCTCTTGGCGATCCCTGTCTTTTTGTTTGTCCTTGCTGGTGAGCGTTGGGGCATTGCCTCCGGGTTCGCGAATGCGCTTATCTATGCCGTGTTTGCCCTCATGCAGCAACTGCGATGGTTGCCGGCGGGAGCTTTCACGGAGTGGGGCGTGTCGCAACTGACGATCTCGACCGTCTCGCTCGTGTTTCTGTTAGCGGGGATCGTGCTGCTGCACTCGCTGTCGGTACACACCGCGCGATGGCTGGGCCGGTCGCTCAGGCGGCGGGGGAATGCGCTTCGTGCGGCCCAAGCTGCGAGTGCGGAGCGCCAGCAGGCACTAGAGCGAACAAGCTCGACACTCGATAGACAGGCGCGACACGTCGGACTCGGGGCTGAGATGGGCCGCTTGGCCACGATGGGACTGAACCTAGATGAGATGATGACGCGCGCGGTCGCTCTGATCCGGCAGAAGGTCGCAGCGGACTATGTAGGGTTGTTCCTTCTGGATGAGGACCGCATCTACGCCGAGCTATGTGCTCAGTCGGGTACTGACAGCGCACCTACTGCCGGTCTGCACGAGATCACGCGCATCACGGACGACGTGCTGTTACGCCAATGCGTGAGCAGCGGTCGCCCGCAGATCATGCTGGGTGTAGATCAGGTCAGGGGACTGACGGGCGGCGGCGGCCCCTCGTTATTGCTTCACGGGACCCGGTCAGCACTGGCTCTGCCCCTGATCGCCCGCGGTATCGTGTTCGGCGTCATTAGTGTGCAGAGCCAGTCTCCTGCTGCCTTCGACGGTGAAGATCTGGCTGCATTACGCAACGCCGCCGACCAGACGGCCATTGGCATCTCGAACGCCCAACTCGCCCGTGCGGTGAGCGCGTGCTCTGAACAGATGGAAGCATTGCAGCAGCGCTATGCCCGTGAGTCGTGGGATCCCTTCCTGGCCGAGAGCATGCCTTCCGTGTACGAGTACCATCGGCACGAGATTGGCTCTTGGCGAGAGGGTGGATCATTGCCTGCTGGTGAGGAGATGCTGGCGTCACCCGATGCGAGTGAGGCTTCCGATGCGCCGGCAGTGCTCGTCCCCATTGCACTGCGCGAGCGGGTGCTAGGTGTGCTAGGTCTGCACTTGCAGGGCAGCGACGTGCCGTGGACTGACGAGCAGATGGAGCTGCTGACGGCGGTCTCGGAGCAGATGGGGTTGATGATCGAGAACTCGCGGCTCTTTGCGGAGGCAAGGTCGCGAGCTGCGCGAGAGCGGCAGGTGAGAGAGATCGTTGCACGTCTACGCCAGTCACTGGATACGGAGGAGATTCTGTCCACGGCAGTGCGAGAGATGGGGGAGGCGCTGGGGTTGAAAGACGTCACGATCCGTCTAGCCGGGACTGGAGAACGGGTTGGCGAATAGGAGAGCAGCATCTGTGCAAGGGCGCCTGGCGGCGGCACAGCAGCGCGCGACGAAACCTCGACCAGGTGCGCCGGAAGCCCGATCACGCTTGCGCGGATACGTCGGCAGGCTGTTGCTACGTGTCGGCGTCCTGTCATTGGTCCCTTTCTTTGTCTATCTCTGCTACCGTGCGTGGAGTGCAGGGGTGGTGTGGTTGGTCGGTCTGTATTTGCTGTCTCTAGCCGTCCTGTTCCTGGTCGCGCTCTGGCGGGAAGCAGGTCACCGCGTGCAGAGCGGCGCTTTGCTGATCGTTGTCTACGGGCTAACCTTGGCCATGGACCTTCGGGGGGAAGGTATGGGTCAGGGGAAGGTGTTTCTCGTGGCGGGCACTGTTCTGGCTACGCTGCTGCTTGGGCGAAGGGCCGGGCTGATATCGCTGCTGATAGGTTTCGTGCTGCTTGTCGTCGGTAGCAAGCCCTGGATTGAGGGTAGAGTGCTGTACTCTGTCTGGTTCGGAGATGCGTTGACCCTGGGTATAGTCGGTGGCACCCTGATGTTCGCAGTCGATCATGTGGTGACAGGCTTGGCGACCGGAATGGGTGAGACAGAGCGCCGTGTCACCCGGCTTGAGGCCCAGTACGACGCCCTTCTTCGTGAGCGGGAGGAGCTCGAACAGCAGAGCACGCTGCTAGAGAAACGCATTGAGCGACTGCATACGGCAACGGGTGTGGCTCTCGACATCGGTCTGGGCCAGGAGGAAGAGCTGCTGAATCGAGCTGCAAGGTTGACGAGTGAGCGGTTCGGCTTCTTCCACGTCGGCATCTTTGTCCTCGACCCTACAGGAGAGTGGGCCGAATTGCGAGCGGCGTCGAGCGTAGGGGGCAAGCGGATGCTGGCGCGACGGCACCGGCTGCGTGTAGGCCAGGAAGGGCTGATCGGGTACGTCACTGCTCACGGTGAGCCACACATCACTGCCAATGTGAGTGCCGATCCCTTGTACTACGAAAACCCAGACCTGCCGGAGACCAAGTCCGAGATTGCCGTTCCGCTTCGCTTCCAGGGACGGATCGTCGGGGCACTTGATATCCAGGAGAGATTGCCGGACGCATTTCGGGAC
>Ga0315555_1002868_pt1 | contig 12014 bp, 7 predicted proteins | sample SalMarSW160380MG_FD_202113 | JGI IMG/M metagenome (GOLD analysis project Ga0315555, IMG submission 202113) | Salt marsh sediment microbial communities from the Plum Island Ecosystem LTER, Massachusetts, United States - Salt Marsh Sediment SW1603-80 ...
CGAAGGGTTGAAGTAATCGGCAAAGATGTTATGCCCCAAAACGGCCACTGCACATATCTACCGGGTAATGAATGGATTCTCAACGACACCTATCCCGACAGAGAGCGGAAACAAACCGTCTATCTCTACCATGTAGCAACCGGCAGAAAAATTCCGCTCGGCCATTTCTATTTGCCGCCGCAATACACGGGCGAATGGCAATGCGATACGCATCCGCGTTTCAGTCCCGACTGCCGTAGCGTCGTCATTGACTCACCGCACGCCGGCAACGGCCGACAAATGCACCTCATCGATATCAGCACAATCGTTAGTAGGGGCAGTCCGTGAACTGCCCTTATTCGAGCGGCTCGACATAGATGTTGCGGAACTCAACCGGCGTGCCTTCACTCTGCAGGCAGATTTTACCGGACGTTATCGAGCTTTTGGTCGCAATATTCTGTAAGACGCCGTTCACCAAAACCACTACCCAGTCGTCCTTGCAGATGATATCGTATGCGTTCCATTGGCCGAGCGGCTTTTCGCTGCTGTCTTTGAGCTTTCTGACCCTGCGCTCCCTGACACGGTCGTCTCCCTTGGCGTGCTCTGCGGTCTCGATATTTTCCAGATACCTTCGTCCTTCGCCGATGAGCCAGAAGTCACCCGCGTTACCGGAAGCCAACTGGCATTCGAGGCTCTTCGGCCAGACCTTGTCCGGGCCGCTCATATGCACGAGCGCACCACTGTTGCCGCCTTTTTCAGGCCATCGCCATTCCACATGGAACAGGTAATCGGCGTAGTTCTTCTCGGTCCGCATATAGCCGGCAGGCTTGCCCACGCACTGAACCACGCCATTGGCCACCGACCATGTCTTGGTAACATCGTGCTCAGGCTCACGTGTAAACAGCTTCCAGCCGGTAAAATCTTTGCCGTTCCACAAGATTATTTTCTCTTTTGGGATAATAGGCTTGTCATTTTCTGTTTGTGCCCCTGTCTGCACTGACAACAGCATACTCATTAACACCACGACTGCGATTGCAATAGCATAGCGTTTCATAAAATTCTCCTTTCGTCTCAGACCAATTGTGTCTTACCGGGCACAGCAACCGGCCTCATCACCAAATCACCGAACTCATACTTCGGCGGGCTGAGGTCCAGCTTTGAGGCCTTCATCGCCCAGTCCCATTTTAGAGCTCGTCCTGTATAAGCGCTCATTCGCCCCATAATCGACGTCATCGTACTCTCAGCAATCCGCCTTCCTTCGTTCAGCCGTTTGCTCTGGCGAATCGCCGCAATTTGGTCCGCATGTTGCTTTATACACGGGTCCACCTTGTCCCACGCGTATTCAACTTTATTCGGGCCTTCAATTACAAGCCTTCCGAAGTCCGTATATGCCCGACCTTTCGTCCCGACCAGCCGTTGGTCGTTGCGGTCCGAAACCTTGTCAATCTGCGCACCCATATACTCAATCCGCACGCCGTTCGGATATTCATACTCGACCGCGAAATGGTCAAAAGCGTTGCCGTACTCCGGGGCCGTTCGTACTTCTCGACCGCCCATACCCATGCACTGGACGGGAGGTCCACCGAACGCCCAATTCATTACATCCAGGTTGTGCACGTGCATCTCGACAATAAAGTCCCCTGAAAGCCAGGTTAAAAACAGCCACCGCCGCAACTGCCATTCCATATCCGACCAGTTCGTCTGCCGTTGTTTTGTATTTGACGACCAGGTCAACATTCCTCCGCCGAGCCTCACACACTGGCCGCCCACAAGCTCTCCTATGGCACCGTCGTGGATACTCTTAATACCTTCCACTAAATGCGATATCCGCCGCATCTGCGTACCGGCCACTATGGTTAGATTCTTCCTGTCCGCCAGTTCCGACGATGCAATCACCGAACGAACACCGACCGGGTCCACCGCCACCGGTTTTTCCATAAACACATGCTTGCCTCCTTCTATTGCCGCCTTGAGATGTTGCGGACGAAAGTGCGGCGGTTCCGTCAGTATCACCATGTCAACATCATCACAACCAACCACCTTCTTGTGCGCGTCCCAGCCAACAAAGCACATATCCTCAGTTACTTTCACTTTATCTGACAGGTTTTTTCCAAGAGTTTTGCGACACCTGTCAAGGCGGTCCTTAAAAAGGTCACCCATCGCCACGAGCTCCACGTTTTCTGCCGAGTTCAGGCACTTTGTTGCATCATGCGTGCCTCGTCCGCCGCATCCAATCAAACCGATGCGGACCTTGTCGGAGCCTGCCGCAAAGATTTTATTTGTCCCTACGGCCAGACTCGCCGCACCCAACGCCGCCGAAGTCTTGATAAAGTCTCTGCGCGACAACTCAGACTTTTCATTTATTGCTTTAGCTTTCATAAGTTATCCTTTCAAAAAATTGTATCAGCCGAAACTTGTTAAATAAGTCTTGTTTTACCCGGAACAGCGACCGGCCTGACGGGCAAATCGCACCATTCATATTTGGGCGGCGTCAGGTCAAGCTTCGAGGCTTTCATTGCCCAGTCCCATTTCAGAGCCCGGCCGGTATAAGCGCTCATCCGGCCCATGATGGCATTCATAGTACTCTCTGCCACCTGCTTGCCCTCGTTGATTGGGGAACCTTCACGAATACTCCGGACCAGGTCGGCCATCTCCATAACATAGTGGTCGGGGTCGGGTCCTTCGTACTTGAAAGGCCTCTCGCCGGTAATAACGCCCTGGTCAACATCGGCTGCGCCTTTGGTGCCCACAACACGTTCAGCAATCCTGTCGGTACAGCCGGTAATCTGACGGCACATACTCAAAACGCGAACGCCTTCCGGATACTCATACTCGACAGTGAAGTGGTCATAGATATTGCCCAGGTCGCGCACAGCCCTGCCGCCCATACCCATGCACTGCTCCGGATGCCCCTGGAGTGCCCAGTTGAGCACGTCGAGATTATGGACATGCTGCTCGACAATGTGGTCGCCGCTCGTCCAGGTGAACCAGGGCCAGCTCCGGCACTGCCACTCCATATCGGAGCGGCCTTCCTTCTCATACCACTGCCAGTAGCCTAACATGTCCGCTCCATTCCAATAGCTCTGGGCCGCCACTATCTGTCCAATTTGACCATCATGGATCCGCCGGATAGTCTCCTGGTATTTCCTGCTGTGCCGGCGCTGCGTGCCCGCGACCACCGATAGGCGCTTTTGCCGGGCTAATTCCGCCGTCTGGATGACTGAACGAATGCCCTTCGGGTCCACCCCCGCCGGCTTTTCCATAAACACGTGCTTACCCGCTTCAACAGCCGCCTGAAAGTGCTCGGCGCGCCAGTGAGGCGGCGCCGTCAAAAAGACTAAGTGCACGTCTGTTTGCAATACTTTCTTATAAGCGTCAAAACCTACAAAACGCTTGCCTGACGTGACCTTCACGGCGGAGGGAACGTCCTTCCTGAGCTTGTCGAGCGACTCCTGCTGGCGGTCTTTAAACAAGTCGCCCATTGCCACTATCTCGACACCCGGCGAGCTCTTAACTAAGCTGATAATATCCCGCGTACCCTGCCCACCGCAGCCAATCAAACCCACCCGAAGCTTATCGGAACCAGCCGCAAATATTCGTCCTGTTCCTGACAACAAGCTCGCAGTTCCCAATGCCGCTGATGCCTTGATAAAGTCTCTGCGGGAAACCCCATCTCTTTTTTCATTTGCTTTCTTTTTCACGAGTAATCCTTTCAATTAACAATAGGGAACCAAAAATTTGTCAAATAGTATCTGTTGCGGAAAACAAAAATCGTCGATGTCACCCCTGCGAAAGCAAGGGTCCAGAGCGAAAAAGCTGGATTCCCGCTTCCGCGGGAATGACAAATACTCTTTCCGCAACAGGAACTAAATAAGTCTTGTCTTGCCCGGAACCGCAACCGGTGCCACAGGCAAATCACCGAACTCATATTTCGGCGGTGTAAGGTCCAGTTTCGACGCATTCATCGCCCAGTCCCATTTCAGCGCCCTGCCGGTATAGGCGCTCATCCGGCCCATGATTGCCGTCATCGTACTTTCCGCAACCTGCTTACCTTCGTTCACCGGCCTGCCATCGCGAATACTCGCTATCAGGTCGGCATGTTCCTGCACGTATGGATCGGGTGCAGGCCCGTCATATTTGTACGCATTTTGCCCTTCGATGAAGCCGACACTTTGGTCCGTATATGTAGAACCCTTGGTGCCGACTACACGTTCCGATACACGCTCCGTGCACCCCGCCATCTGACGGCACATACTCGTGACACGCACGCCATTGGGATACTCGTACTCGACGGCGAAATGGTCGAAGATATTGCCGTGCTCCGGACCGGTCCGCACTTCTCGTCCACCCATGCCCATACACTGGATAGGATGTGCCCCTAACGCCCAGTTCATAATGTCGAGGTTATGCACGTGCTGTTCGCAGGGCTGGTCGCCGGACAGCCACGTAAAATACAGCCAGTTTCGAATCTGCCATTCCATATCCGACCAGCCGGGTTTTCTTTCCTGTACCCACAGCAAGCCCATAGCCCAGCAGCATTGCGCAGCCCTGATTTCGCCAATCTCGCCGTTATGAATTCGCCTCATAATCTCTATATAATGTGCCTGATGACGACGCTGTGTACCCGCCACGACGGACAGCCCTTTGCGCTCGGCCAATTCCGCCGAGGCAATCACCGAACGAACACCGACAGGGTCAACCGCTACGGGTTTTTCCATAAACACATGTTTGCCCGCTTCAACAGCAGCCTTGAAATGCCTCGCCCTAAAGTGTGGCGGGCAGGCCAAGATAACCATATCGACGCCGCTTTCGATGACCTTTTTGTAAGCGTCGAAGCCGATGAACTGCCGTCTGCTCGGCACATCCATTTTATCCGACAGTGACGGAAAGGCCTCGCGGTCGTACCTCGGCTCGGCACCTTTGTGCAGCATTTCGAGGCTCGCTTTGACCTGGTCGCCGAACACATCGCCCACCGCCCAGAGCTTGACACCACTCTTCGTACAGGTCAGGGCCTGCGAGGCCGCACTGGTCCCGCGACCACCGCACCCGATAAGACCGATGCGCAGCTCGTCAGAGCCGGCAGCAAAGATACGATTTGTGCCGGATGCTAAAACAGCACCCGCCACCGCTGATGTCTTGATAAAATCCCTGCGAGTTAGCTCGTGATTTTTTCTTTTTGTCTTCTTTCTCATAAATATCTCCTTTCGATTACCGGACTTTGCCATCTTAAAGTAACCCTGGGTAACACCCTCAAACTTATCTGGGAGTGCTGAAAACAACTACTTTGTGCTCATAAAGATACTTCCAATCTCCCAAGCAGTCAAGCGCAATTTCGAGACCTGCTGGGATGTCCAGGGAACATCGTATCCAAAAGATAAAGATAAGGAGTATCACTGTAGGGGCAACCCAATGTGGTTGCCCTGGGCAGGCATGTCGTTGCCCTGGGCAGGCACGTAGGCCTGCCCCTACCAGATGCGGGTTTCTCGAACCAAAAACGGGATTACAGAGAACAGACCTCTGTCTTCTGACTTCAGACCTCTGTCTTCCGACTTCTGTCTTCTGCCCTCTGACTTCTGACTTCTGTCTTCCGACTGAGATTTAAAGAAAATGGCGTTTTTTTCCGGACCTTCCAAGGGTGCTCAGCGGGATATTGGGCTATTTAACTAAAGTCGTTTGAATGTATAGACGAAAACGAATTTGGGCATACTGTCATCACTGGTTTACCTATACCAGCGCAGAGAAGGCCTATGGAAAAGACACAATAGTAACGCTCCCGCAGAGTAAATAATCAATGGCCATAATTTGGCCAAGAGATAATCGATGTCAGAGCACAAAAAGAACAAGGCAGCACTACACAAGAAAATACCATCGGTTTTCAATGGGGTACCGACTCAGCAAAACGATGATGTCCAGCAACCTTGTGGCGCACCTGAACAGCAACTCGCCGGCTATAACGAGCCGGAGCTGGAGCAGCAGGAACTCCAGACCTCGAAGCTGCAAATGAAAAGCACATTCCGCCAGCATGGTTTCATCGCTTGGTCTAAAAGGAAAAAGGCCAAGGCAATGGCCAAAATGGAAGAAAGGTTGAAGGCTGAATCATTAGCAAGGGCCAAAGCAGAGGAAAAGCTAAAGGCAGAAATTGAGAACAGAGCCTCTGTGGAACAAAAAGTGAAAACCGAAGCGGAAAAGATGCTCCTCACACAGTATCGCCAGTATAGTGTCCTGGCCGAGAGAGCCGAGGCTCAGGCTAAAAAGGAGATAGCGGCAGCCAAGGCTGAAGCAAAAGAAGCGGTAGAAAAGGCCCAATCGTATGCGGAGGCATTATCCCAGGCAGAGGAAAAGCTAACCAAAGCCCAGGAACAGGCAAAGACTGAGACTATGGCCAGAGCAAAGGCAGAAGAGGACCTGAAGACCAAAAGCAAAGAACGACAAAGCCTCGACGCTCAGGCTAAAGAGGAGATTGCGGCAGTCAAGGCACAAGCAGAAGAGAAGGTCCGATCGTATGCGGCGGCACTATCCCAGGCTGAGGAAAAGTCAACCAAAGCTAAAGAACAGGCAAGGACTGAAATTATAGCCCGAGTAAAGGCAGAAGAGGACCTGCTCGTCTCGGAGAAGGCCGAAGCCGAAGCAGGGAAGGCCAAAAGCATAGAACGACAAAGCCTCGACGCTCAGCCTGCACAGAAGATAAAGACTTTCAAGCTATTCCGCCGGCACCTTTTTCATCTAAAAACCGCGAAGAGGAAATTTGCCCTCTTTTTAGCATTAGCAATCCTATCAGCTATAGCTTTAACATTTGGAGTGAGCGTGATCAACGACCCGCCGGTGGCCGAGCCTGGTACTGCAATGACACAGGAGGAGAAACCGGTGCCGATTACCTTAATGGCAAGTGATCCCGATGGAGGGCGGCTTACCTACAATGTTGTAACAGGTCCGTCCCACGGGACCTTGAGTGGGACAGCGCCAAATATGACTTACACGCCGGCGTTGAACTACAGCGGACCGGACAGTTTCACTTTCAAGGTCAACGACGGAAAGGCAAATAGTGACCAGGTGATGATATCGGTTACAGTGCTGGCCGTAAACGATGCTCCTACAGCAAATCCTCAGTCTAAGACAACAAAAGAAAACAAATCCGTATCCGCCGCCTTGACAGGGAGTGATGTGGATGGCGAACCCTTAATGTTCATTATCTGCAAAGAACCTGAGCACGGCAGACTCACCTTCGACTCAAACTTCAATACCAACGGAAGGCTTATCTACACGCCCCTGCCTAACTTCACAGGTCCGGACGTTTTCACTTTCAAGTTGAATGACGGCGAAGTGGACAGTGCCCCGGCAACGGTATCCATCAATGTCGTTCCGAATCTCCTCCCTGTTGCAGAATCTCATTCGGTAACCACAGTGGAGGATACGCCCGTAGAGATTAGATTGATGGGCAGTGACCCGGATTCAGACCCGCTGACCTACAATATGTTAACGGATCCATCCCACGGGAGCTTGATGGGGACAGCGCCGAACCTTACCTATACGCCCAACACGAATTTCAACGGGTCAGACAGCTTCACCTTCAAAGTCAACGACAGCGCAGGGGACAGTGCTCCTGCAACCGTGTCAATCATGGTCTCCTCGGTCAACGACCCGCCGGTGGCAATTGACGATACTGCGACGACCCAGGAGGACACGCCGATAGTAAGGATTAATGTGCTGGCGAACGACACTGACGTAGACAACGTGGGTAGATATCTATACCTCGATATGTTGTCAGTAACTGATGTCAGCCAGGGCACCAATGGCTCGGTCACCATCAATCCCGATGACACGCTGAGTTATAGCCCCAACGCCAACTTCTACGGCAGCGATACATTCACCTACACAATTAGCGACGACAAAGGCTTGACTGATACCGCTAAGGTGAATGTTACGGTCAAAATGGTGAACGATCCCCCGGTAATCACTTCAGCACCTGTAACCACAGCTATAGCCGGTGCGTTATATACGTATGATGTTAACGCCGCAGACCCGGACCTCAGAGATAAGCTAACATACTCCTTAACCACAAAACCTGCTGATATGACCATAAATTCTACTACCGGGTTGATACAGTGGAAACCAACGAATGAACAAATAGGAAATAATGAGCAGGTAGTGGTAAAGGTCGCCGATAGCAACAGCACCCCAGCCTTGGATACACAATCATTTACCATTAAAGTAAATCCACCTCCACCCAAGATAGCAAAATTGACCGTACTGGATGGATACAATCAAAGAACCCAAAGAACATTATCAGCAGAAGGCAAAGTCAACCTTGTCCAATCCAGCGACAACAACCGGTGGTCAACCGTTTACTGTTCATACGTCTCCTTTGATTTTTCAGACGTATCTATCCCGGCAGATGCTGTAATAAAATCAGTCGTTGTTCGTGTCGAGCACTTCGAGGAAGAAGGATTTGCCCAGGGAAAATTAGATTGGGCTATAGGCACAGGCTGGCCGACTAAACCGGTGATTTGGGCCTCAATAAAGGCCCCTGTCCATGAAGAAGAACACCATGAGGGTGTTGACTCCTGGGATGTTACAAGCGTAGTCGATACACGCGAAAAGATAAATTCCCTCCAGTTACAAGTTAAAAATAATGACAAACTCGCTCAAAGAAAAACGTTGACAAATTATATCTATGTGCTCGTTGAGTGGGACTAATACTACCCTGCGATAATACCCTGCAGCACAAAAGTTTGCATTCATTCTTTCTAAAATTGGCCCATTCCCTTCGATTACACTCAGGGTAAACTCAATACGCTCAGGACAGGCTTTGATTGGGTTTGAATTGGGTTTGTTTATTCGGACTGCGAAATCATCTTTTTTTCTGTAATCCTTTGTTATAAGTGAGTTTATATTCATTTGGGCTCTTTTTAAATTGGGTTTGAATTGGGTTTGTTTTCACCAAGTGTCCAATCGCTTATATTTTCATAATCCATTTGTAAAAATATACTTACGTTCATTTGCAATCCGCCTACGGCGGACAAGATTGGGTTTGTTTTGCATAAAAAGGGGTGATTTGTAGAGGTTTCTCGACAGATGTAGTGCCTTATAGGCACGTAAATAATTGGATTCTCGATGCTCGATTCTGGATACTCGATTCTGGATTCTCGATGGTTGTGAGTGGTTCATTGGTTAATTTAGCTAATATGGATAATTTAGGCCATCAGGTTGCGAAATTCGTTGGCCGGTTGCGCAACTCGTCTCGGTTGCGTTAAGCTTAAAGCGTCTTTTAAGACGTAACCGAAAGACAATAAACGAAACGAGAAACGTAACCGCAACCGGATATTCGTTCCTGAGTCTGCTGACCCGAAAGGCCGTGCCACTCTGTGGCTTATGAAATGTCTTTTATAGCCGCCTTCTGGCGGTTTATGTTAGCCTGCTGGCCCCTAAGGGCCAAGCTAACATCGGTATTATACCACATTTATCGTTAAAAATCAAGTTAAATCAAAGAAATTGTCCATTAGAGAGCTCTGTTTAGAATTCAAGGCGGGATTCTAAATTTTTTCTTGCTTTATATGATAAGGCCGGACATAATTTCATCGGCAGAAGCGGAACGAACAACTTTGATACATACGAAATAGCAACCACGGATTACACAGATTGAGCGGATTTATTAGTTTTGTTTGGGTATTTAATGGTTTGAAAGTGAGAGATAATAGGAAAAAATAGAATGACTGCCCCTAATTTCGATTCACGTATGGTAAATGGAGAAATACGAAATGTCTATCAAACAAGACTATTCAAACTTCCTAAGAACCTTTCATTCACAGAAGTTTAAAAAACTGTGGCCTGCTCAGAAATATGTATTAGATAAGTATGTTGAGAAGTTTACAGAAAAACAAGATCTTGCTATCGAGTTGCCAACAGGTGCGGGCAAAACATTAATTGCACTATTGATTGCTGAAGCATGGCGGCGAGAAGGTAGAAAGGTGGCGGTACTGAGTGCAAACAAGACTCTCGCACGTCAAATGGAGATGGAGTCGAGGAATCTCGGGATACCGGCGGTTCTCATGGAGGGGAGAGGAATTGACATCCCTGCACGCGATAAACGTGATTACCACAGAGCTATAAAAATTGCATTGATGAACTACTGGGTATACTTTAATCAAAACCCAGTAGTTGACAATGCAGACCTACTCGTTATGGATGATGCGCACTTAGCAGAGCACTGTCTTCACTCACTGTGGTCAGTTGAGATTGATCGGCATAAGCATTACAACTTATTTAGTGACTTGGTCAGAGAATTGGTAAATCAGTTTCCAGAATATACGGTTCTTCATGACGCACTAGATGATAATGCAGAACCGAATACTCCACCTGAGCTATTATCGTTCATAGACCAGGTACGAATCGCTAAAAGATTTAAAGAAATAGTCGATGCTTCACCTTTATTGGAAACTGACACAAATCTGAAGTTTAGATGGAACAGGCTTCGGAATTCCCTAAATGAATCAAATGTTTATTTGAGTCGTGACTCTATATGGATTCGACCGTATATCTATCCACTAATTACAAATACTCACTATGCCGAAGCTTCCCAACGATTGTATATGAGCGCGACAATCGGGGAGCCATCTGACCTGTGCCGTCGGTTAGGTGCGAAGCGAATTGAAAAGATTCCAGTGCCAGAAGATTTTTCAGAGGCAACATGTGGCCGAAGATTTATCGTTATGAATCGCATAGAAGAGGAAGGTAAAGACCTTCCTGTCCGACTTCAAGCTGCCTTTATTACCGCTTTGCGAAAGTGTCCTAAGAGTGTATGGCTTTGTACAAGCAAGGCTAAAGCGGAGTCAATCAAAGAGATAATTTCTGAGTGGTTGAACAAAAATGGATTTATTGGGCATCAAACATGGGTTCTCAGTAGCCTCGGTGATGAAATAGATCAGTTTAAGACGGCACAAAAGGGGCATCTTTTTGTAGGGGGACGTTTTGATGGTATGGATTTCCAAGGTGATGAATGCAGACTTGTGGTATTGACGACATTGCCGCGAGCTATAAATATACAGGAAGAATTTCTCTGTGCATATTTAAGAGATGCTGGTTTTATGAAGAGGAGACTAAACCAGCGTATAATCCAAGCACTCGGGCGATGCAATAGGTCGGACGATGATTATGCTATTTATGTATTGGCTGACCGACGGTTTGCAACACATTTTGGTCGGGAGACGAATAGGCAAGATATTACGAAGAATATCGCAGCAGAAATTGATATGGCCGAAGATATGGCCGAGATGGAAATAAATGATCTAAGAAGAGACGTTAAGAGGTTCTTGGGGGGCGATTTTACTTCTTTCGATTCTACTTTTCGAGAGATGCTTGCAAAGGTGCCAAGTATTCCTAAGAGTAGTGAGTCGGTTGATGTTGTGGAGGATGAGATATTAGGATGGGCGGCTATGTTTGCTTCTCAGAACTATAATATAGCTGCACAAAGGTTTGAGAGGTGTTTTGATAAAGCGATTGAGGCAAACATCATAGAATTGGGGGCTTATTACGGTTGGTGCTGGGCGAAAGCACGCTATCTTGAGGGTAATCAGGGAGACCCCGCAGCAAAGCAAGATGCCCTAAATATTTTAGAAAAAGCAATAAATCGAGGAGGTATGTCTGCGTGGTTTAATAGAATGAGAGCATCATTGAATAGGGAGAGAAAACGGGCACAAGAAGGTGAAAAAATTTCTGCCCAAGAATATGTAAACGCAATTATCTTGTCTTTCGACAATTTACTGGAGGAAGTAGGATCTCGGGGGATTAGGTTTGGGAGATGGTGCACGCAACTGACCGATGAATTGAGTTCTAACCGACATGATCAATATCGCGCTGGGCTCAAAAAGCTGGGTAAAGTGCTGGGTTACGATTCAACAAGTCCACGACATGGTTCCGCGACAGACTGTCGTTGGCGCGGGATATTTGGGAATCGCAAAGAAGTGATCACGCTTGAAGCGAAGATTGAGGATGTTCCTTCGGGAAAGATTACTGCATCCGACATAGGGCAAGTGCATAAT
>Ga0315555_1002869_pt1 | contig 12011 bp, 6 predicted proteins | sample SalMarSW160380MG_FD_202113 | JGI IMG/M metagenome (GOLD analysis project Ga0315555, IMG submission 202113) | Salt marsh sediment microbial communities from the Plum Island Ecosystem LTER, Massachusetts, United States - Salt Marsh Sediment SW1603-80 ...
TTTGGTAGTAGTGCTGATAATGACATCTATCTTTTGCAGCAATCCGGTGACTCTTTGCTGGCCAGTAAAATTAAGGACGTTCCTGCTGCCGGATATCGGTCCTATGGCGGTGCGGCCGGTGATATCGATGATGATGGGAATCTGGACTTTGTTTTTGGTACCCGCCAATCCACTCCGAACGGCCTTATTTATCGCTGCGAATACCAGGGCGGAACCATCACCGATCCCAATAACTGGGAACTGACCGTTATTGATCAGGGGATTTCCGCTGCGCAACAGTATGATGTTTTTGCTATTTCAAATCTGGATGGCGACGGAGAAGATGAAGTGCTTTATACGGGCACACCGCGCGGTTTGACTCAGACAGTTCCGCCACAGCCACTGGTGATCCTGGATCTTATTCCGGGAAACCAGGCTATTATTACCAATGTACTCGATGTACCCAATGATCAGGGTCGTCAGGTCTGGACCATCTGGCAGGCATCTGAGGATGATGTACCAATGGATGAGGTATCAGGAAATAACGGAACCATACCTGTCGCCGTATTCGGTCCAAAAGACCTTGCTTTCCCGGATGTGACCATCAACGGGATGAAGCTGGTACCGGTCAGAATAGATGAATCGGCTGCAAATATTGAACAGGAAACCATTTCACAATATGTAGTCTGGAGAATTGATGCCGGCCAATACCCGGTGCAGGTCGCCTCGACGGTACCGGTGCAGGTTCCCTATTATGCTGCCGTGGTGCCCACCCTGGGCGATGGCGTGGATTACCAGGGAACCTTCGTGGTCTCCTCTCATACACCGGATCCGTATGTGAACTGGAAATCATTTCCCAAAACGGGTATGTCCAAAGATAATCTGATTCCCACTGCACCCCTGAATCTGCAGGCGCGGGTGATGGATTCCAATGTGGAATTGAGCTGGAATGAATCGCCTGATCCGGATATTAACTATTACTCAATTCGCAGGGGAGATCAGCCAGGCTTTAATGCCGCAGATCCAGCTACGGAAGTTGGTACAACCACCGGTCTGTCATTCGTTGATCAGAACGTACAGGGAACTGGATATTTCTATCGCGTGGTCGCTTTTGATTTCAACGGTAACCAGGGTAACTTATCCGATGAAATCTCGGTACCACTGGGAATAACTAATGATGGAAATAACCTGCCCAAGTCCTTTGCTTTGAAGCAGAACTATCCTAATCCGTTTAACCCGGAAACCTGGATAGCCTTTGATCTGCCTCAGGCAGTAAATGTGCAGGTGGTTATCTACAACGCTCTGGGACAGAAAGTGAGAACGCTGGTGAATGAATCCACACCGGCAGGATCTTATAAAGTTCTGTGGGATGGCACTAACGACAGCGGACTTAAAGTTGCCAGCGGTATGTATATCTATACCATAAAAGCAGGCAGCTTTGTCCAGTCGCGCAAAATGACTCTCATGAGATAGTCATTGAGGCACGAACCGCGTCATGTAAAAAGGCTGGCCTTAATGGCCAGCCTTTTTTTTAATGTTCCAAGCTCAGCGGTTCCAAGCTGAGCTTGGAACATTAAGACGTCACCCGCTGAACCTTCACAAAGAGTGATCTGAGGTAGTCATTGTAGAGGGGATGATCCGGGATCAGACTGTTAATTCCCACCTTACCGCGGGAATGAATATAGAAACCTTCTCCTATGTAAATTGCCACATGATTGATACGCTTCACGGATTTACCGAAAAAGAGCAGATCTCCCACTTTAAAATTATCAGGTCCTCCTTCCAGGAGAATAGTTTCACCTATGCGGGACATGGGGCCAGAATCACGCGGCAGTTCAACATTCAATAAACGGAAAACGGTTTGTACCAAGCCCGAACAATCAAATCCCTTGCTGGAATTACCGCCCCAAAGATAGGGGATTCCCAGAAATTTTCGTGCCTGCCGGATGATTTTTTTACCGGATATCTCTATTTTTTCCTGCTGGTCTTTATCAATCAGGATTTCCTTTTTTACATAACCGGCCTGTCCGTCAGGCATTTCAATGGTTACATAACCTTCAATTACGCCGGTCTTCCTTAGAACAGCACAGGGCACCAGATCGGTGATGATGTCCGATTCATCCTGTGGTTGTGAATAAACTACCCCGTAATTCTCTCTGACCATAACCTGTTGGGATTTTAACCAGCGTTCAGCCAGTTTTTTGTCACCCGGTACCAGCCCATGCCGGCTGATCCAGCCCTGGTATCCATCCCAGTTCCGGATCAAATAAAACTCATCGCGCTTATCCAGCACAGGCACGATGGTTCCCAGCAGAACCTGATTGACCAGTTCCGATTGAAACACCGATTGGGCTCGCATGTTGACAACGCTATATTGTACAATACCGTAAGATACTGCATCTTCATGCAGCCAGTATTTTTCCATTTCTTTTATCCGCTTTATTCAAAATATCGTTTTAAAACTTTCCTTTAACCGCATAGCGCATGGCGCAAAGCGCGAAGGCGAGATTAAGGATTAAGGATGAAAGATGAAGGACAAAGGCTAAAGGCTCAAGCCTACCCATTCTTCATGTATTTCCGCCTTTACCCTTTTCACTTTACCCTTGCGCTCTTTCTTTGTTTTTTGATCTTAAATACAGCCAACTGCCCACTAATTTTATTCATCCTTACTCAAATTCATCTTCTATTTCGGGATATTGATCGGGCGAATCCCCCGATGTTTTTGTAATCCTGGGATAGCCTTTTGTGTACGCGGTATCGCGGATGGATTCAAGGGTAATTTCATGCCACCAGCTGTCCCCAAAATCAAATAAGTAATAAAATTTATCTTTTATCTGCAGATTCAGGTTGCCAATTTTTGCTTTTGATGCATCATGTTTCTTCTTAACAGGATAAAAAGAAAAAAAATCCTGGAGTCCGCTTGGATGAACATATTCCGTAGCGTTAATTCTTGCCCTAAGACTTTTCGTTGCTGTTTTGGTGATATAAAAAGCATATAAATGTTGATCATACCTGTTGAATGCGTGAAAAATTATACCATGAAAATCATCCAGAGTTTGATTTCCCAATATGTCAATAATTCGGTATATACGTTTATTGTAATCAAGGGCAACCTTAAATGAATAAACAAACATGTTAACCTTCCTTCTGATTATTTTTTCAAGATGCTGGTTACTGGATGTTTGTAACTGCCAACTTATCCTATTTCCCTTGTCTGTTGTCCCTTATCCTTTAGCCTTGGGCCTTGAGCTTTTCTGCCTACTGCTTTCTGCTCTCTGCTTTCAGCTTTCTGCCGATTCATCCTTCCTTCTGTTCCATCATTTCCAGCAGTTTCTTCAGACGTTCATCATAATATTCAAGAAGATAGACCCGGTCTTCCCGTTCCAGCTTTACAATTCCGGTGGAATTTTCGTTGGCCTGATCAACCGTTCGGATACCCGGGATCACGGTTGAGACTTCCGGAAAGCTGAGTATAAAGCTTAAACTCAACTGAACGGGCGAGATTCCATATTTATCAGCCATTTTCCAAACCGGTTTAAGATCATTCAGAGCCTTTTCCATAACCGGAGGTCTCAGTCTGAAATGCCGGTGGTCGTTTTCACTGAAAGTCGTCTCTGTGCTGAATTTTCCGCTGAGCAAACCAAATTGTAGTGGCATGCGGGCAATAATACCAAATCCGCTTTCCAAAGCGTCCTTCAGAATAGGCAGGGCACGCTGATTGATAATATTGAGAGCCAGTTGAAAGCCGTAACCCAGATTATTCTCCAGCGCATGCTCCGCCTCGGGAAACGGATTGTAGGTATTAAGCGATGTCCCCCAGTAGCGTATTTTACCGGCCTTCTGCAATGTTTCCATGGCCATCAAACAATCACCCTGCCGGAGATGTGATACTCTGGCAGTATGTAACTGATACAAATCAATGGAATTACGCTTCAGTCGTTTCAGACTGGCCTCGCAGGCTCCCATGATATAATCTTTAGAATAATCGAACACGATAGAACCATCCTCACCCAGGCGATGACCCACTTTACTGGCAATGATTATGTCACGGTTATTTCCAAAAGTTTTTCCGATGAGTGTTTCGGAATGACCAAGACCATAGAAATCGGCGGTATCAATGAAATTTACTCCTCGATCCACAGCTGTCTTAAGTGCTTTACAGGATTCCTCATCGTCGGTTTTTCCCCAGCCAAGAGGAATATCTCCGGCCTGGAACGGGCCACCAATGGCCCAGGCACCAAAACCAACCTCGCTTACCTGTAAATCCGTATGCCCGAATCGTCGCTTATTCATACAGCAGATACTTTTTTCTGATAGTCTTAAATTCCGATAATTCCGGCTGCCAGTTATCCCGGATCTCAGTAACAGAAGTACCCTCCATCAGGGCTTTACGAATGGAATCAGTGCCACACAGACGGTCAAAATGAGGTGGACGAAATTTAAAACTATCCGGATATTGCTGAAGAAGTGTCTGACTTATTTGCAGGCCCGTATAAAAAGGCTCAAAGCCGTTTCGGTCAGTGATTTTTAACCTGATGCCCGAACATAACTGGTCCCGGTATTTGGGATTGTCGGCCGTTCCTGGAACGGCTTCCGGTGTAAACGAGGTATCCTTAAAACTTATACCATTCAGATTCAGTTTATTCAATGCTTCAGCCAGTGCCGGACCTTTTATCCACGGTGCGCCAAAATTCTGGAAAGGGGCAGACGTGCCCCGTCCGGCGGACAGGTTGGTCCCTTCCAGCAGGCAAATACCGGGGTATACGGTAGCAGCAGCCAGATTTGGCATATTAGGCGAAGGGGCTATGAATTTCAAACCGGTTTGATCATACCAGTCTCGCCTCTTCCAGTTTTTCATGGGAATTACGGTCAGGTCTGCCTTTATACCATCCTTCAGCCATCCTTCACCGTTAAACATCATGGCCAGTTCTCCCACCGTCATGCCATGACGGACTGCGATGGGAAACAATCCCACAAAACTGGCATAGGCGGTATCCACCACATTCCCCTCCACTGCCATCCCGGTAATGGGATTGGGGCGGTCCAGTACCACATATGGGATTCCCAGTTCCGCGGCCGCCTCCATGGCCAGGGCCATGGTAGAGATATAGGTATAATAGCGTGCACCGATATCCTGGATATCAAATACCAGTACATCCACATCCTGCAGCATCTCCGGAGTGGGTTTCCTGGTTTTACCGTATAAACTGTAGACCGGTATATTCAGGGAAGAATCGTATCCCGTATCCACCCCGGCACCCGCTTCCGCCATGCCCCGGAACCCGTGCTCCGGACCGAAAAGTGCAGTAATTTTAACATCTTTCAAAGAGCGAAATACCTCTGTAATAAACCTGCCCTGTGAATCATAGGCGGTATGGTTGGCTACAATTCCCACCTTTCTGTGTTTCAGAAAGCCGTAGTCAATTCCGATATTGTCCAGGCCGGTGCTGACCACCTCCTGTTTTTGTGTTTCCACCGAGCAATTACTGATAACCACCAACATAAACCATAAGAGAAAAATCACGGTTTTAATCTTCATCCTGCCCACCAGTTTTTAATGTATCATTTTTATTTAAAAAATCATCGGATTAATAGCATCTTGCGGAATTGGGTAAAGTGGTCCGTTTCCAGCTTATATATATACACGCCTGTGGCGATCTTGTGACCTTCCTGATTTGTACCGTCCCAAAAGACCCGGTATTTTCCCGGGGATTGTCTATTTTTGACCAGCGTTTTAACTTTCTGACCCAGCAAATTAAAAATAGAAATATTTACCCGGCAAGTCAATGGAATGCTGTGGTTTACCGGGATATCAAAAAAAATGCTTTCAAATTTTTATAAAAATTTTCTTTTGATACAAAATCATCATCATTCCCAGCCAGAAGAGAACAGTTACAATGGCAAATAACAGTGAGGCATTGATGGGACTGGCCCAGCTGGCAAAAATATTGTTATATATCCAGTTCTGCAACGATATCGGATTACCGTCCGGTCCGGTAAGTTTAGTATACGCCAGAAATTTCGCCAGCAGACCCGACAACACAAACACTGCAATAGCATTCATTCCGTAAACAATGGCCGGATATGCCCATTTCTGTATTCCTTTTACATCGATCAGCCAGTAACAGAAGCCCAGGAATTGCAGGGCGGCACCGGAGGTGAATACCACATAAGAACTGGTCCACAGAGATTTATTGATGGGGAATACAATGCTCCAGAATAATCCCACCACGATGGCCATCCAGCCAATCACAAACATCCAGCCGGCAATTTCCGACCTCTCTTTCTTCATTTGCAGCAGATGTCCGGTCAATATGCCGGATAAAGCAGTGGCAACCGCCGGTATGGTGCTCAGGATTCCTTCCGGATCCCAGGTGGCTTTCCACATATGACCGTGCAGAAGATGACTGTCCACAAAAGCGGCCAGATTACCTTCCACACTCAGATCACCCGCTCCGTATCCCGGTACGGGAATAAGCTTCATTAGTCCCCAGTAAAGCAGTAGAATGCCAGCGGTAATCCAGGCCTGGACTTTAAAATTGGTATTCATGGCAATCACTGCAGAAATTCCATAGACTATGGCAATTCGCTGCAGGACGCCGGGGATTCGCAGATGAGGAATTCTGGATATTGGAATAGCATTCAAAACAATTCCCAGGGCAAAAATGATCAGAGTCCTTCTCAAAATCTTTAAATACAAATATTTTCGATCGTGTTGAGAGAGCTGTTTTTTCTGTGACAGGGTAATAGCTACTCCCACGATGAACAGGAAAAATGGAAAGATAAGATCAGTAGGTGTCCACCCATGCCAGCTGGCATGGCCCAGCGGAGAATAAATATGAGACCAGCTTCCCGGGTTGTTTACCAGAATCATTCCGGCAATCGTGATACCGCGAAAAGCATCCAGAGATGTTAAACGGTTTTGCATAACACACCTTTCTATAATAGATGATTATACTTAGATGATCAGATTTACTCTGTGTTTTTGTCCAGGTTCAAATTCCGCTGTCCGGCAAAATTACAAATATTCTCAAATAGATAGCAAAAAAAAATTAATTATTCCAGTATTAATCCGGCAAATATGCCAATTATTTTAACATTTATTGCGGGATCGTCCCCCGGGTGAAAATTTTTTACTCAGTAAGACTTATATAAAGGGCGGCAATTTACTGTTTGATAATCCGGATTTCTTGAATGATATTATGATTGCCAGACCTGTTGTTCCGTCTTTTTTGAGTGTATACTGATGCGAAGAAGACTAAAATTTCCAGAGTTAGGGTTAATTCTCATACTTTTCTGCTAATTTAGTATCATATATAGTTAAAAAAAATGTAGAAAATTTCGTCTCAACCCTTAATTTTAATGCAGATTCAGGGACGAATCTTAAACATATCCATAATGACGGGAAAATAATTATTGAATGGCTTCAAAATCATATGTTTATAACGCACATAGAGTTGAATTCACCATCATTTTTCTAAAATTGTCCTGTCAAACAGATAAATATTTCTGAAGTACCTTGAATCCAGTAGGTAGGAAAGAGATTATGAAACTTTTCATGATTCCGGCCAGGTGGATATCTGCATTGATCATTTTCTACGCTCTGCTGCTTCTGCCGGGCTGTTCCGGTATCCGGCAGGAAAGGCCGGCAGACTGGGTCGACCAGCAGATTCGCTCCATGACCCTGGATCAGAAAGTCGGCCAGATGATGGTTTTCGGTTTTACTCCCAACTATTATAATAATAATGACTCCCGTTTCGAAGAATTTGTAGACTATGTGAAGGAATGTCATGCCGGAGGCGTTATTATCTGGAGGGGCGATCCGTACGCTGCGGCACGAAATATCGAAAGACTGCAGTCTGCCGCAGATATGCCCCTGATGGTCATGGCGGATATGGAGTGGGGGACGCCCATGCGTATCAATGAAGGTACCTATTTCCTGCCCAACATGGCTGTTGGTGCTACCGGCTCTGAGGAATATGCGTATCAGATGGGAAAGATTACTGCAGAAGAAGCCCGGACTTTAGGTATTCACGTGAATTTTGCTCCGGTAATGGATGTAAATAATAATCCCCAGAATATCATTATTAATACCCGCTCCTTTGGCGAGGATCCTGAACTGGTCTCAAAATTGGGAGCGGCGTTTATCCGCGGTACCCAGGAGAATGGTTTGATCGCCACCGCCAAGCATTATCCGGGACACGGGGACACCGATGTGGATTCCCACCTGGGTTTACCCACAATAGCCGCCAGCAGTGATCGTATTAATCAGGTGGAACTGGTTCCTTTTAAAACCGCAGTGGATGCAGGGGTTAGAATGGTGATGGTGGCACACATTACTTACAGCGCTTTTCCCCAGATGCAGGGACGGCCCGCCAGCCTGGACTCCTATTTTATTGAGGATGTTCTGCGCAACCAACTGGGATTTCATGGATTGGTGGTTACCGATGCCATGGGAATGGGAGGAATATCCAATAATTATTGGTCAGGTGAGGCCGCTGTCATGGCCATAAATGCCGGTAATGATATGGTCTTGAATTCACCCAACTTTGAATCAACCTATCGTTTTGTGTTGCAGGCCGCACGCGAGGGGCGCATTTCAGCGGAGAGAATTGATACAGCAACACGCCGGATTCTGGAAATGAAGGCACAGATGGGCCTGGAAAGGAAACCTGTTTTTAATGTCCAACATTTTGAAGATATTTTTTCCAGGCCGGAATACCGGGAAACAGCTCAAGAAATTGCCAATGCGGCCATCACGCTTATCCGTGACGAGAATAACAACATTCCTTTCAAAGCGGATCGTCTGGATAGTGTGCTGGTGGTGGCCATAACCGATCGTGAATGGGGCTATATGTATCGGGACCAGCTGGAACGGCAGGTGTCCCGACGGATACCGGCAGTAAAAAGTGCGCTTATAGACTCGCGTTCTTCGGCCGAGGAAATTGAAAAAATCATTAGCCTGGCCCAATCTTCCCGGGCTGTTATTACAGGAGTATTTGTGACCTGGGGTAGCTACAAAGGTTCGGTAACCCTTCCGGATACTACCGTAAATTTATTAACAAAATTTTTTGAAGTCGCCAAACCCATGGCGGTGGTCTCTTTTGGTTCTCCCTATATTCTGCGCCAGATACCTCAGGTCCGCAGTTATTTCTGTGCTTATTCGGCGGACCCGCTGGCAATAGCAGCTGCCACGCGCGCAATTTTCGGTGAAATACCCATTCGTGCTAAAATTCCGGTATCCATACCGGGTCTGGCAGAAAGGGGAGAAGGATTAACCCGTCCTGTTTACCCAATGCAGGTTGAGAAGGAACTGAATGATGATTTTCTATCCGAAGCGTATCATTTTCTGGAAAAAGCTATTGCGGACTCTATATTTCCGGGAGCCCAGGTAGCAGTATTATATGATGGTAAACTAATTGCATCCCGGGGTTTTGGCCACCAGACCTACCAGGCGGATTCTCCTCCCATCACCAGCGAAACCATCTATGATTTAGCCTCGGTGACAAAAGTGGCTTCCACCACTGCTGTGGCGATGCATCTCTACGATCAGAGAAAACTGCGTCTGGATATCCCGATTAAAAGCTATCTGCCCGGATTCAGTGGCGGCCGGAAAGATTCCGTGAAGGTCCGTCATCTTTTAACGCACTCGTCCGGACTTCCCGGATGGGATTCCCTGTGGGAAAAAGCACAGAATGCTCCCGGGGCTATAGAATATATTTATAATCTGCCTCTGAAATTTGCTCCGGGAGATTCTATGGTATATTCGGATCTCGGAATTATTCTGATGGGCAAAATACTGGAAACCATAACCGGGCAATCCCTGGATCAGATGGCACGGGAAATGATATATGATCCCCTGGGAATGTCCAGTACCCTGTTTAATCCGCCGGAAAGTCTGAGGTACCGTATTGCTCCTACCGAAATCGGTGGGAACATGAAGCGGGGACTGATTCACGGTACAGTCCATGATGAAAATGCCTTTTTCCTGGGGGGCGTAGCTGGTCATGCCGGACTATTTTCTATGGCGGAGGATCTTTCCAATTATGCCCAGATGTTGATCAATAAGGGAATTTACCGGCATACCCGGATTTTTTCCGCAGAAACTGTGCGGATGTGGACGACACCGCAGGATATTCCTCCCGGCAGCAAAAGAGCCCTGGGATGGGCTGTACCTGCCGGGAAGGGATCCTCGGCCGGTGATTATTTTTCGGAAGGAAGCTTTGGCCATACCGGTTTTACCGGCACCTCCATCTGGATCGATCCCCGGCGCAGAATTGCTGTTATTCTTCTGACCAACCGGGTTTATCCCACTCGTGAGAAAGAGGGAATATACCAGGCCCGGCGAGAATTCCATAATGCCGTCATGAAAGCGGTATTACAAAAATCGGGAGAAACATTGGCGCAGGAAGAAAGTGTTGAGGAATAAAAATTAAATTCTTATCGTCATCTGAGGGGATTAAAATCATTATTAAAGTAAGAGGATATATTCTAACCATGAATTGTGAATGGTGTACATCACTAATGTCAAAAAAAAGTTGTTAGACAAATTAAGTAGTTTAAATCTTAAAGATTAAAAAATACCATTCAAGTTATTTTTTTTATTTGAAATTTTTCTTTTTTTTACTTATAATTCGGAAGATATATAAAGGTAATGTTTTGACACTTGTTCCCATATCTTTTAAAGAGAATAAAGTTTATTCTCAACCACTCGGTTGCCCGCCGGAAATATCCGGTAATCAGACGGATGATATTTTTTCTTCACAGAAAACCGGCATTTTTCTTCAGATCAGAAACTGGCTATATACATGCCTTGCCGTTTTACTATAATAAACGGTGAAATGTGGCGGGCATTTTATAATATATATGAATAGTATTACTTCTGATGTCTGATACGTCATAATGGTTTGCCATCTTGGAAGCAACAAAAAATGATGGGTTAAGATCCGGATTGGATTAAAAAAAAGAAGTTTTTTACAGAATTTTGTTTCAGGGAAATCATGGTAGTCTACTGTAAAAAAATCGAAAATTTATCCTAATTAATTAGGGAGCTAAAGCATCCATGAAAAATTTGAAACCAAAAATCTTTTCTTTACTACTCATTTGTAGCTTGTTTAACCTCCCATGGGCCGCTACCACCGGAAAAATTACCGGAATTGTACAGGACACAAAAACGGGAGAACCCCTTCCCGGAGTTAATGTGGTGGTAGAGGGTACCTTTCTGGGTGCAGCTACCGATCTGGAAGGATTTTATGTTATCCTGAATGTACCCCCGGGTGATTATACCGTTTCCTTCAGCATGGTTGGCTATGCAACTCAAAAGTTTACCGAGGTGCGGGTTAATATTGACCAGACCAGCAATCTCAGCACCAAATTGGAGGAAGAAGCCCTTGAACTGGGAGAAGCCATTATAGTTGTGGCTTCCCGGCCGGTAGTGGAAAAGGACGTGGCAGCCAGCCGGTCCAATATTTCCATGGAAGAGATTAAAGCTCTGCCGGTGGTAAACGTCTCAAGTGTGGTGGGTCTGCAGGCCGGCGTTGAGGGTCTGTCCATCCGCGGGGGTAACGTCAATGAAGTGGCTCTTGTACTGGATGGTCTCACACTGCGGGATGAACGTAATAATACTCCCTATACTGCTATAAGTCTTACCTCGGTGGAAGAATTGCAGGTACAGGCGGGCGGATTCAGTGCGGAATACGGCAATATCCGTTCCGGTATTATTAATGCCGTTACCCGGGAGGGAAGCACCGATAAATACAGTGCTTCCTTCTTGGGAACCTACAAACCTGAGTCGGCTAAACATTTTGGTATGTCTCCCAACTCTATCAATTCCTACTGGATACGGCCTTTTCTGGACAATAATGTTGCCTGGACCGGTACTCAGAACGGGGCATGGGATCCCTATACCCAGCGTCAATATCCCGAATTCAAGGGATGGAATGCCATATCCGAGGAAACACTCCAGAATGATAATCCGGATGATGATCTGACACCAGCCGCCGCCCAGGAACTTTTTCTCTTTCAGCATCGCC
>Ga0315555_1002871_pt1 | contig 12008 bp, 10 predicted proteins | sample SalMarSW160380MG_FD_202113 | JGI IMG/M metagenome (GOLD analysis project Ga0315555, IMG submission 202113) | Salt marsh sediment microbial communities from the Plum Island Ecosystem LTER, Massachusetts, United States - Salt Marsh Sediment SW1603-80 ...
GCCCGTATCTAAACGCTAATTTGGGAGCCAGGAAAAAAGAGGCTGGGGTCTGCCCACCGGTGTGATAGTGAAATAGAGAGCTGGATTACTGGAGCCATTGACTAAAAGAATATAGTATGTTGTGTAAGCTGTCCTAAGCTACAGTTAATGGTCATCTGCTCCAGATCCCGTGACCCGGGTAAAAAATGTGTAGTATAATTATTATAACTTCAGGGGAAAAAAGAGGTGAAGAGTGAAGAACCAGTGTCATATCACCGCATAGGTCGCTGGTTCGAATCCAGCCCCGCTACCAAAGAAATTTAAGGGGCACCGCCAGGAGCGGTGCTTTTTGGTTTTAAGCGACCCCGACATAGCGCCCGCAGCCGAAGCCTTCGCCCAGTTTGCACCACGCGCAGCTGCCGGGCGTCTCGTCCATAAGCTGCGATTCGCATTTTCCGCAGAGGTATTCCTCCCCGGGTTTCATGGGGCCGTCACAGGGGGGGATGGTCATAGGGCAAATCTGGACGCAGTTGCCGCATTGCTTGCAGAAATCGGGGCGGATGCCGAAGGGGTAGTCCACGTGGCGATCCTTGCCCCGTCCGACAAAGCCGATGGCCCGGGCTTGCCAGATTTCGGTGCAAACCCGCACGCAGCGTCCGCATAAAACACAGTCCTCGTTCCGAAACGGATACCGGACCTCCTTGACCCCGCAGCGCAGGGCGATGTCCTGAATGGCGCGGGAGTTAGGAGCATCTGGGCCACCAGAGTTTTAATACAACGGCGAAATATCGAAAGGTAGCCGGCGAAGAGCATAGAGAGTGGTACCAAAGACTGTGGAGTAAGGAAACAAATGGTAATGCTACCTCTCAAGCCTAGACGGGGTGGCTTTCTGCGCCCCTTCGGCTGCGGCTGGTTTATTAAAGAGCTTCTCTCTGGCAATACTCCTTATGAATCACCAGCCACTGACCCTGAGATAGGCTTTCCTCAGGCCGATATCTTTTATCACTACAAGCAAGCCCTGAGGCAGGTTACCGCTCTAGACAGAGCAACCAGGCAAGAGGAAAAGAGAGCCAAAAAAGAGCACCGCTCTATCAATCCTGACAATATTGAAGTCCTTACCATGAAATACCTAGAGCGTTTGCCCTATAAATCAAGAGGCTACCGTTACCATTCATTTGTAACCTATTTTTCAACGCTCCAGAAGCTGGGCTGGGTGGAGCCGTCGGGTAAAGTAGAACTCTCTGCCTTCCAGGAGCATTACTCAGAGGGTAAACCACGCGTCTACTTCCGGCTTACCCAAAAAGGTAAATCTGCGTCAGGCGAACAATGGGCTGACCCCCGCAAAGCGCTCTACGGCTAGAGAGCCATACCCTCAATAGTTTCCTATGCCCCTACACCACTCTCCAGAATCAATAACCAGCCTCTTTAACGCCTTAAGTCATGGTTAACCCTGCCCCCGCCCCGAATTGCACAATTGCTCCAGCCTGACAACAAAAAGTGTAGTGCCTTACCCTCTTGAGAGAGGCTGTAGTGCCTGTAGAGGCTTTAGCCCCTCGGAAGCCTCTCACAAATTGTTTAATCCGAGACTATTCCAATTTTAAGGTGGCTTTATCCATAAATAAGAAATCCCGTAAATGTAGGTTCATTCTTTTAATGAACAATCGTTCCAAATGTGCAATATTGAAGCTGAAAAACGCACCTTAACAGTTGAATATCCGATGTCCAGAGCCTTGCCTTGTACAGCTAATAAAAGGCCGCCGGCTAGTGGAGCTAACCGACGGCAAGTCTAACAAAGGGAGAGTGTCCACGATGCTAGACCATCAGGAATATACCATAGACGGTAATGGCTATCAAGGGAACGGTAACGGGGATAACGGCAACGGCTATAATAAGCTAGACGGCAACTGGGCGCTGTTCTATAAGATAGCCAAAGGCTTTAAGCGCAGGGTAAGACCAGAGGATAGCGAGGACTTCTTACACGACTTGTTTTTATCCTTTGCTGGAGTCAAGGCAAAGTATGACCAGATAGGTAAGCCTTTGACGGAAGGGGGGCTAATACGGATAGCCTGTTATGAGGTAGCCGGTTACTGGCGCAAGTGGTATCGCCGTTACCAAAACACCGATTGCGGGCGGTGCTCTAATCGGCAAAGGCTCAAGTGCAAAGAGGATAAATCATACGGTGGTAAGTGCCCAAAGGCAATCCATATTGACAGCCTTGACAGGCTAGTGGAGGACGGTAACGGGGATTGCACCCCGCTACACGAATTGATAGCCGATGATAGCGCCGTTGACATAGTGGCCAGGCTAGACGCAAGGCTTACCTTAGACGGCTATCCTCGGCGTTTTGTCCAACTCAAGTATAAGCAATATGCGGGCTATCCTCTTACTAACACGGAACGGAATTACCTTTACCGACAAGCCAGAAAGTATCAAAAGAAGTTAGTTTTAGCGTGATGTTTTAGGGGTGCTTTGGCGATATATATAGTGGAAGGGTAAAATCCTTCTCTAGGACTTTGACTAATGCCAGCGGGTTGCGGGTTAGGCAAGGCTCTGGACAATTGAATATCAGGGCTACTACTCACGGTCAAGTTTACCTTGTTTTTGAGAATACCCCTACAAAGTGGCCAGTTGGCCAGTCCACAATATCAATAGTGCCAGCGAGTTGCGGGCTATTGATAAACACTTAACGGGGGTAGAGAGCAAAAACAAGGCGGTAATTGCTCGGTTTGATATAGGGTAAGTCTCACCTTTTTCACGATAGTAGCTTAAAACAATTACAGGCAAGGGTGTCCTGCTAGATGTAGGGATACTCTTGCCTTTTTTGTGATTATTTTAGGGGATAGCGGTTGCGCTATCCCCTTTTTTTATTTTCCAGCGCCAGTCCCACTCCCTGACCCAAAAGAACGCCTAGAATTTGATTCTAGAGCGTTTCCGTTATAAATAAAGGCTCTCCCGATGACTGCCCCCTGGGGATAGCTTATTTTTTGCCCATTGCAGGAAACAAGAGGCGAGGTCACAAAAGCCTCTTTGGTGATATCTGATAACCTAGCGCTTTTATTTCTCCCTCCGGGGACGACAAGCAAAACGGGAGAATGAAAGAGCCTACTTAATTAAGAGGTTCTTAAATAGGATAAGGAAATTCTTTCGGCAAAGATGAAACCATAATTAAAAAGGCGGGATGCCGCTTGCCCCGTTTTAGCCACTATTACAGGGGGGGTGGGAGAAATTCACGACGGTGAACAGCGCCGAGTGGCACACCCTCTGGCAGAAGCCCGCCTTTGCCCGTTTATTCTCTTGGTAATTTTAGCCCACTTATGACATTACATTTTTCAGAATCTCCGAAGTTCTGGCTGCAATAGCCACTCTTATGGATAATAGGTATATCTATTCCATCCAAAAGATAGCATGGTCTTCCTGGGGGCCCTTTTGCGAAAGAGCCCCCAGACCCAAAACAGTAGTTATTCTTACTTCTTGTAGATGTGGCGACACGGGTAGGTGCCCATGTCTACAATCTTACCCCCCTGCATCTGCTGAATACGTACCTCATCAGCACCTTCAACATCGTCCGGACCATAGGTCAGCGGTGAACCGGTTATGCCACCAGTGTCAAGATTCTTAATCATGTAGAAGCCCTGCTCCAGGACATCAGCCGAGGTTAGCTGGTCAGCAGATTTACCAGTATTTGCCATGGCCAGCCTCATTGCTTCAATCTGGGTCATGGCTTCAACTATGCCATCAACATACATGATGTGCATAGCTCCGACCTTGTCGGGGCGGTTAGCCGCCAGCAGGTCGTTGGCGAAGGTCATCCCGTTGCCGGGGTCATCCCAAGAGGCATAGCCACCAGCGACGCAAAAACCGTTACCCTCCGCACCCATAGCCGAAATGAACACCTGAATGTGGCTTGGTGTGGCACAGCCAAAGGTTATCTTATATTCCTCATAGGGTCCCATCCCTAGGTTGTTCATTTCCTTTACCGTTGGCTGGGAACCGGGGTTAATCATGACACCGAAGCAAGCGTCAACCTTGTTATCCTTCAGCCATAGAAGCTGGGTGGTGGGTGGCGCAGTGGGTACCAAAGGCACATACTGTTCGCCAACTATCACATACCCAATGCCCTCTAGATAAGCTTTCATCTCATCTGTCACAACCGACGTGCCCATGGCATTATCGGCGGTGAGGAAGGCAAACCTCGGTGCCTTGTCCCCTGTCCAGTTCTCCATAAACCAATCAGCGAAGGCGGCACAGTCATCAGTATAAATGGGATAATTGGTGAAAATGGTTTTTGGCGGTGTCAGGAGGTAGGGTCCAGCAGCCGCACTAGTGGCACCGATTCGGTCCTCATTTAGCAGGTCCATGAGTGCCAGTGCCTGTGGCGACCCTGATACCCTCTCGACCAGGAGTCCTTTGCCCTTAAGCTCCTCATAGATGGACAGCACCTTCTCTACATTGAGCTCATCATCTCGCCACAGCACCTCAAAGGTTACATTGTCAAGGATTGTCTTATCTGGGTACCATGGAGCCATAATCTTGTTATCATTTACCCACGCAATGTAGTCCTCATAGCCGGCCAGGCTCGCCGCCATATCCTCAGCGTAGGCACCAGTCAAGGCAAAACAACCACCGACATATAGTGTGTACTCAGGCGGTGGCGTCGTCGTTGTTGGTGGCGTTGTTGTCGGGGTTGTTGGTGGTGTCGTTGTTGGGGTTGTTGATGGACAAGCAGCCAACAGAGGTATTGCCAGCAGCAGAATAATCAGGGAAGCTATAAACACCCACTTAATCTTAGACATCTCTCCTCCTTTCCAGTCTTTGATTTAGTCTACTCCGCAAGTTTATCATTCTATCGAATTTCATCACCCCCTTTCAACAATATTATTATATCATTCCAGATATTCCTGGTACTTTAATGTGAGAACGGCCATAGCCGGTAATACGCCTTAACCATCTGCCACCGGTGAGCCAGTCCCCTGGGCTCAAAGATGAGGAAGATGATAATTACAAGCCCGCGCATGATTAGACTGAGTGAGGCCGCCGCCTGGGGAGCGACGGCTGCTGATAATATTGGGCCAACAATGGTGACCAGTTCGTCCAGCAGCTTGAGAGATACGGCGCCAAAGATAACCCCAACGGTGCTACCCATACCACCAACAATTAGCATGCCCAAATACCACACTGAATTCATAAAGGGAAACTGGTCAACAGTGGCAAAAGCAACGTAGTGAACCAGCAGTGAGCCCGCCACGCCGGCAAAAACGCAACCGATAAAGAATGCTAGTAGTTTATAAGCCCACAGATTGACCCCCATGACCTCAGCCGCCAGCTCATTATCTCTGATCGCAATGAAAGCTCTACCTGCCCTTGTCCTGACCAGATTTTTAGCAAAGAATGTGGCCAGACAGGCAATTGTCATCACCAGGTAGAAATAGCTGGCTTTGGACTTTAAGACAAAGCCGCCTATCTCAGGTCTAGGCACAGATAAGCCATTACCACCACCGGTGAGATTTTGGAATTGAAGTATAAACCATATAATAATAAAATGGGCGGCTATGGTCGCCATAATCAGGTAGAAGCCCTTGATCTTTAGTGATGGTAAGCCGAATAAAATACCCACAAGTCCCGCCATTAGGGCAGCGCAGGGCAGGGCTGCCCAGAATGACCAGCCGAGAGTAGCAGTGAGGATACCAGAGGTATAGGCGCCTACCGCCATAAAGCCGGCGTGACCTATGGAGATTTGATTACAATATCCAGTTAAAATACCTAGACCGTGTACACTGATAACGGTGATACCGATTACGGTCATTATGGTCAGTATCCTGTCACTAAAATAAAGCGGGCAGGTGAAAAGAAATATGAGAAAGGCAATCAGCATTACCCAATGCGTTTTGGTGCGGAAGATAGCCATATCTTGCGCGTAGCTCTGGTTAAAGGTTCCGCTGGGTAAACCCATCTATTAAATCCTTTCTATCTCAGCCAGACCAAATAGACCGTATGGTTTGAAGATTAGTACGATTATTATGACGATAAACGGGAAGACATTAGCCAGCCCACCACCAGCCGGTAAGAGTGGATCCAGGTATCCGGCAGCTACGTTCTCCAGCACACCCACTATTATTCCAGCGATAATAGCCCCGCCAATCGAGTTCACTCCTCCCAGCAGCACCACCGCGAATGCTTTCAGGCCGACGTTTGACATTGATACCATAACGCCAGATACACCTCCTAAGATAATACCGCCGATTACGCCAACAATACAGGCAATCACCCAGGATAGGGCATAAACGGTAGTTACCTTAATACCAGCACTCTGCACTACTTGCTCATCCTCGGCGGTGGCCATCATTGCCAGCCCGCTTCTGGTGTAACGGAAGAAAAGCATGAGTATAACTACCACAACAATAGACACCATTACTCCGATTAGTGCCTCCGGGGGGATGGATAGCTCACCAAGCTTTAGAGTTATAGTCGGTAACACTCCGTGGTAGGACTTATATTCCCCACCCCATATCAGGGTAGCCAGCCCTTCCAATACAGTGGCTAAGGCTATGGTCATCATGATTACCGCTAGTACTGGTTGGCCTACCAGGGGGCGCAGGGTTAGGCGCTCTATCAGCAGGCCCATTATAATAGCCACCGCTATCGCCGCCAGCAGGCTGACCCATACCGGCAGATGGAAGGTTACCAGGAAAGTAAAGCCCAGGTAACCGCCGATCATGACAAAGTGCCCCTGGGCAATATTGAATGCCTTGGAGCATTTAAGGATGATAACAAAACCTAAGGCGATTAGGGCATAGACCATCCCCAGGGCAAAACCGCTTATCACTAGCTGCAGAAAGAAGGTCATCGGGTAGCCCCCTCAATAGATTGAATACTAAGGGTGGTCTTTATTGTGCCCATTCGCCCATCCCCATGTCTGACCTGAGCTTCCAGGGATACCTCGGTACTATCATTATAGATGGCATTGATAAGCTCACGGTAGTGCTCTTCCAAAAACGTTCTTCTCAACTTCATCGTCCTGGTTAGCTCACCTTCATCGGGGTCAAACTCCTTGTGCAGATTGATGAATTTCCTCACCCTAGTGCTTGGCGGCAAGGCGCTATTTATTCTGCCTATATCCTGCTTCACTAGCTGGTAAACCTCTGGCCTTTGAGAAAGCTCGGTGAAAGTGGCATAAGTTACCCCTTTCCCCCCAGCCCAATGGCCTACACTGGTATAGTTGATTACTATGACTACTGAGGCGTAGGCTCTATCCGGGCCGGCTAGAACCCAGGCGTCCTTGATATAAGGACTGGATCTCAGCTGACTCTCAATAAATTGGGGGGCCAGTTTATCGCCGCTGGCCAACTCAACCAAGTCATTTATTCTATCCAGAAAGACAACATGTCCATCCTCAGTAATGGAACCGCTGTCTCCACTATAAAACCATCCGTCTTTAAGCACCTCGGCAGTCTTATCCGGATCTTTATAGTAACCAAGGAAAGTACCAGGCTGCCGGTAAATAAGTTCACCATCATCGGTTATTCTTACCTCTGCCCCCCGGTGAACGGGGCCTACAGTCTCTAAACGGATGTCGTCGTTCTCGGCTCCAGTTAGAGCTCCGCCCTCCGTTGACCCATATACGCTTTTGAGGGGAAGATTCAGAGCATGATAGAACCTGAAGGCGTCCGGGCTGAGTATGGCCCCGGTGGTATAGCAGATTCTGGCGCTTGACAGACCAAGGCTATCCCTGATGGGCCTAAACAGGGCTAGGTGAGCCAGAGCATATAGTATTTTCCATAGCGGGTTTATATTTTGCTTTTTAAATTTTAAATCGGCTATCTTGTAGCCAACGGGCATCATCAGTCGGAAAACGAATCTCTTGATGGCGTCAGCTTCTCGAATGCGGGCCTGAACCGTGCCTGCTTGGGCTTCCCATATCCGGGCTCCATAGAGTGCTATGCTTGGTCCTATTTCTCTCATATCCTCTTGCTGGGTTTCTGGATCCTCAGCGAAGTTAAGAATACTGGCTGATAGTAGATGGCAGCCAATCCCGAACCACTGTTCGGTCATCCAGGCCGGCGGCGAGTAGGGAATAATATTATCATCCTCATACCATGGGTCTAGGTGCAAATAATAGTTAGCACCGGCACTCATAGTCTTGTAGGTGTGAACAGCTCCCTTGGGCACAGCCCCGGTGGTTCCCGAGGTATAAACAATAGCGCAGACATCATCGGCTCTACCCGTTTTGATATTCTCCTCAAAGAGGTGGGGGTGTTCCTTTTCATATCCTTCCCCTAGCTCCAGCACCTCCCTGTACCCCATTAAAACAGGGTCATTATAGGAGGTTAACCCCTTATAGTTCCAGTAGATAATCTTTTTAAGGCGGGGAAGTTGGTCCTTAATCAGGAGCAGTTTATCAACCTGCTCCTGGTCTTCAACAACCGCAAAACTAGCCTCGGAATTTCCGGCGATGTATTCTATCTCCAGGGGGAGCATCTCTGAATACATTCCAACTGAGGCACCATGGTTGGCCTGGGCAGCCAGCTCGGCATAATACCACTGGGGAGCATTGTTTCCGATAATAATAAGCTTGTCTCCGGGTTCAAAGCCGAGGGATAGTAGGCCAAGTGCCAGTTTTTTGACATTAAGGTAGTAGTCCTTCCAGGTATAAGGTTGCCATATGCCTCGGTGCTTGTGGCGCATGGCTATGTGACTATCGCCATACTTTTGGCAGTTGTATGTTAGTACCTGGGGCCAGGTGTCCCACTTTTCTCTAAGGACCTGCTCCGTCTCTGTTGTCATTGCCCCCTGCCTGTTTTTTAGGTTAGCCACCGCTTCTTTCGGCGGTAGTGCTTAACTTCACGATAGCTCCTTTTGGAACCCGCCGTTGATAGCCCCATGTAGAATTCTTGAACGTCTTTATTGTCTCTCAGCATATCAGCCGCCCCGCTCAAGACCACCCGACCATTCTCCATGACATAGCCGTAGTCGGCAATGCCCAAGGCAGCCCTGGCATTCTGTTCTACCAGTAGTATCGCCATTTTCCGTTCTTTATTGATTCGGCGGATAATTTCGTAGATTTCCTGCACCATTATCGGGGCAAGACCGAGTGAAGGCTCGTCTAAGAGCATGAGCTTGGGACTTGCCATGAGCCCTCGCCCTATCACCAGCATCTGCTGCTCACCGCCGGATAGATATCCGCTCGTCTGGCGGCGGAGGGTTTTGATCTTGGGAAAGTACTCAAAGACCATCTCTAGATCGTCTTTGACCCCTTTCCGGTCTTTGCGATTATGGGCGAATACCATCAGGTTTTCCTCAACACTGAGATGCTCAAGAACCCGTCGCCCTTCCATAATCTGGGTTATGCCCATGGCGGCAATGTCACCCGGGCCATACCTGTCTATCCGTTTACCATCAAAAATAATGCTGCCATCAGTTACCTCACCCTCTTCTGTCTTTAATAGCCCTGAGATCGCCTTCAGGGTAGTGGTCTTGCCAGCGCCGTTAGCCCCGAGTAGAGCTATAATTTTACCGTCACCTACCTCTAGCGATACCCCATGCAGCACCTGAATGATATTCACGTAGGTGACTTCTATGTTGTTTACCTGCAGCATTTCTTCTCTTAGCCTGTTCTGGCTTACGTTTCCTCACCGAGATAAGCCTTGATAACCTCGGGGTTGGCCTTGATTTCGGCTGGGGTGCCTTCGGCAATCTTGCGTCCAAAATCGAGGACGATAATCCGGTCAGCGATATCCATCACCACTCCCATGTCATGTTCAACCAGGACGATAGTTTTGATGCCGTCCCTGAGTACAGGTGTGTTGGGGTAGGTATTCCCCTGGCCTTCAAAGACATCAATTATAAAGCGGGCAATGTCCTCCTTTTCTTCCAGGTTCATCCCGGCCATCGGCTCATCAAGGAGCAGGACTTTAGGTTCCAGAGCCAAGGCTCTCCCCAGCTCGACCCTTTTTCGCATCCCGTAGGGTAGAACAGCAACTACCTTCTTTCTGAGTGGCCCTATTTCCAGAAAGTCAATGATATCTTCTACCGTCCGGCGGTGCTCTATTTCCTCTTTGTGGGCCCAGCCAAAGTATATGGCACTAGCGATAAAGTTCTGCTTCATCAGCACGTGTCGGGCAGCCATAATATTATCTTGGGTGCTTAGCCCGGTGTACAGCTCAATATTCTGAAAGGTTCTGGCGATGCCGAGTTTTGCCACCTTATCCGGTCGCATTCGGGTGATTTTTTGCCCATCGTAAGTTATTTCACCCTGTTGGGGTTTGTAGAAGCCGTTTATGCAGTTGAGTATGCAGGTCTTGCCAGCACCATTGGGACCGATGATAGCCAGTATCTCTCCATCCCGTATGTCCAAGCTCACATCGGCAAGGGCTCTGACTCCACCAAAGCTAAGCGAGAGGTTATCAATCCGTAATCTAGCCTGCTGGTCAGTCGCCATCTATCGCTAGCCTACATCCTGAATTGATAATATAACGTATTAAAAAGCTCACCATAACCCTAGTTTAATACTAATATACAATTTCATCAACGCAATACCCTAAATAGGGTATTTTTGACAATAAGAATCAAAGGTGATATAAATTATGGTAAATGGCTAGGCTTACCGGCAAAGATTACCGTGATATTTTAAAGCTGATCTACCTCGCCAACCGCTGTGAAGACATAGAAAGCTTGATTCATACACTGTTCCCCCACTTGATGCAAATATTCCATGCCGAATGTGCCACTTTGCAGCTTATTAAAGGCTATCTATCGCACCCACAGATAGTCGAGTCACGGTCTTTCAAATCAGATAGTCATAATCTTTGTGAAGATAAATACTACCCCACCTTATACAAAGACTCTTTCTATCAGCATTCCCCCTTGTTAACAGAGGCGCTCTCTTCATCAAAAATCGCTCTGAAACTCGAGGACTCTATCTCCCTTCAAGACTGGGAGAGGTCAGTTTTATATAACGGTTTAATCCGCCCACAGCATCTATACTGGGAGCTATTCCTGACCTTGCGCTGGAAAAACAATTTATTGGGCATGATCACACTGTGGCGCACTAGGCAACAGCCGGATTATGAAGACAGTGATGTTTCAAAGGCAGAGATGCTGACACCTCATCTAGGGGTTGCCGTGCACAATATTTTTTTGATTTCACAGATTAGTAAACTGGGAAATCATTCCTTATCGGCTGATGAGGCTAGTAGCGAAGGGCTTCTTTGGTTAGACCATAGATTTACACCTTCCTCCTTCAACGCTAAGGCGAAAGACATCTGTCTGCAGTTATCCAGCAGAATGCCACATAATACATCTAATTTTGAAAAAGGTGAGTTCCCTATACCATCCTATGTTATTAGAGATTGCTCCGACCTTCTTGATTTAATTAAGGCAGAAGAGCAGCCTATTCTATTGCCGAAAGAGAGGACAGTCTTTACAGAAAGTGGCCAGAAATTCCGAATCGAATGCTCACTGATATGGAAATGGGACCAAATAAGTTCTACGCCTAACTTCATGGTTACTTTGTCTGACCTCACTGACGAAAGGAAACTGGAGAACACCTTACAATCTAAATTTCATCTAAGTAGAAGAGAACTGGACATTATTCACTATCTAATTAGAGGGCTATCTGATGATGAAATTGCGGAAAAGCTTTATATTAGCAGGCAGACGGTACATACCCATACTAAGAATATCTACAAAAAACTAGGCGCTAAGAGCCGAATTGAGTTATACAGGATTATCACCCAAGAGAGCTATCCAGGAATATTCAATCACCAACTCGCCTAATGTGATTTCCCCTAAAAATTCTTATTAAAATACTTACCTTCTAAACCTCTAGCTGGATTATTCAATAGAAGTCAGGATTTTTCCAAAGAAGTAGAATATAATGATGCCCAAACACGTCAGATGAAATAGTAATTTACTATAAAATTACTATTGATATAGTCTTTTTGTTTCATCTAGATGGCTATAGTGTTTGCAAAAACCGCTAGAAAGTGACACCAGCATTGCCTTGGTTAGTTGGTGAACTCCTATTTGCGAAT
>Ga0315555_1002880_pt1 | contig 11996 bp, 11 predicted proteins | sample SalMarSW160380MG_FD_202113 | JGI IMG/M metagenome (GOLD analysis project Ga0315555, IMG submission 202113) | Salt marsh sediment microbial communities from the Plum Island Ecosystem LTER, Massachusetts, United States - Salt Marsh Sediment SW1603-80 ...
CTCTGATCGAATCCTTGGAGTGTAGTCGATCATGAGCGGATTGTGCGGCATAGAAATTTGAGCTTTGAAGTTTTCAAGACAAACAAAGTCTTTTTTGGTATGCTAGAAGAAGTCGTACCGTGCAGTGGGAAAGTCCTTCAACGCCGGGGTTATTTCTCGCATAATATTGCAGGTAAAAAAAGGAACTGACGTGGGCAAAATATCGCGAAGACGATTCATACAACAGGCGGTGGTAACCGGCGCTGCGCTCACGGCTGCGACGACCGTTTTCGTCCGTAAGGCCCCGGCGGCCTGGGCCAAAAAGACGCCTGTTCATCCGAGTGTGGACAACCTCCGGGTGGTCGGCCTTGCCGACACCGGCATGACGAAGAACCACGAGACGGGTTCTTCCTGGGCCCGCCAGAATGAGCTTGTCATGAGTGAAGTGGTCTGGGCGAATATCGACAGGCTCGCCTGCGCTCTTGTCGAGACACGGAATTCCGAAGAGGCATGGCGGCAAATCTTTATCAAACCTCCGCGCAAGTCATGGTCAGACGCGGTGGTAGCCATCAAGACCAACAATATCGCTCAGCAGCATACCCGCAGCGCTGTCATGGCTAAGATGGTTCATACCCTGACGAATACCCTCGGTGTGCGGCCTGCGAACCTCCATATCTATGATGCGTGCCATGGATACGACATGGGTAAGTACACACCCTTTGCCGGTCTTGTTGAAGGATGTCGCATTGAAGACACATGGGGTGGCAGCACGACATTCACTGCAGTGCCGGCGCCATGGAAAGGTTCAGGAGGCAGGGCCAGCTGTCTAAGACACCTGGTCGATGGATCGGTGGACATCCTCATCAACATCGCCCTGTGCAAGGGACACAGCTCTCGGTTCGGCGGATTCACCATGACCATGAAGAATCATTTCGGTACTTTCTCGCCGAGCCCTGGGCATCAGTCCGGAAGCCAGGATTACCTTATCGCCATTAACAAGACACCTGAGATCCTCGGCCCCATGGATAAGAAGACGGGAAAGGTCCTCTACCCCCGTCAGCAGCTTTGCCTCGTCGATGCGCTCTGGGCCAGCAAAGGCGGTCCCGGAGGCAACCCCAGTCATCAACCCAACTTTCTCGCCATGGGCGTTCTGTCTCCAGTTGTTGACTACCAGGTAGCGACTCAATTTCGCGGCAAAAAGCTGAGTTGGGAGCCGAATAGGGAGATGACGCGCCGTATGCTGACTGAGTTCGGCTACACCGAGGCTGATCTTCCGGCCGGGGGAAGGCTGATAGAAGTCTGATCTCACTGGACGAGGTGTCACAAAGACCTCATGGGGCAACAGATTCAAGCGTCAGGCAAAGACGAAGCTCGTTGCGCCCTCACTTTTTGCAATACCCGGCAATGGACACATGCGGATTGACATGCATGTATCATTGTCATCGAGCACACGAGGAGGGTATATATTAGTCGCTTGGTGAGTAGCGGATACAGATGGTACAATCTATTGATCAAGACTATACAGAGGTCATCTACAGGAGGCCAATGAAATGGAGATAAACGTTGTATTTATAGCCATTGTGCTGGTGCTTTTAGGGTTTTCGGCTTTTTTTTCTGGTTCGGAGACAGCGCTTATGGCCATCAGCAAACTGCGACTCGGGCACTTGGCTGAAACCATGCCTGTGAGAGTCAAACTTGTCGAGCGCATATTGAAGAGACCTGAACGACTCATCGGGACCATTTTGCTGGGGAACAATCTGGCCAATGTTGCAGTGTCTGCCATCGCGACGGCACTGGCGATATCTTTGTGGGGAGAAAAAGGGATTATCTATGTTACTGTTGTATTAACCCTCGTTATTCTAATCTTTGCTGAGATTACCCCGAAGGTCTACGCCAAATATTTCAACGAGCGTGTATCGTTGCTTATTGCCCCTGTGCTCAATATAATTATGAGCTTGTTTCATCCCATGATTGTGGTGATTACGTACATAACGAATAAAATCTTGTTACTTATTGGTGTTGATGTAACCAAGATAAAGAAGCCTCTCTTCACTGAGGCTGAAGTCTTGACCTGCATTAAGATGGCGACGGATGAAGGGACTATTACCGCCGAAGAGAAAAAGATGCTCTCACGGGTGTTCACCTTGAACGACAAGACCGTCGGGGAGGTCATGGTCCCCAGAAAAAACATGACCTTTCTTTATATCGATACACCGAAGGAAAAGATTGTGCAGACTATCTTGAGGACCGGCCATTCGCGGTTTCCCGTCAGCGCGGGAAGAGATTCAGAAATTGTGGGCTTCATACACAGCAAGGATTTCTTTCAGCTGATCGGCGCTCAGAAGCCCATCTCCATACGAAAGATCCTGAGACCCCCCTACTTTGTCCCTGCCGACAAGAAGATAGATGTTCAACTCCGCAGCTTTCAGACAAAAAGGCTGCATCAAGCGATTGTCTTAGACGGTGAAGGCAAGGTCTCAGGCTTGGTTACGCTGGAGGATATCCTCGAAGAGTTGGTAGGGAGCATCAGGGATGAACACGACTTTGTATAACATGTTACTGCAATGGGTACTTCCTTTCTCTTGTTATTTCTGCTCAGTCAAAGCTGACGTTTTTTGTTTACAAAAAACCAAAATGAAACTAAAATTAGGATAGTTTTTACAGGGAGACGAGACGCCTGCGAGAGCAATGGCCGAGGATCTCTGCAGGGCGCTGAGAAGCGGAACAGCTGCATGCGTTAAAAAGGGATGAGCATGAGAAAATCGAATATAATTTTTTTTATCATTGTATGTACATTAGTGGTAACATTGTTATCCTCCTCCCCACTGCGCTCGGAGATTTATAAGTACGTTGACGAGAGCGGTACGATTCACTTTGTAGATGATGTGGGCAAAATACCCCAAGAATACAGGAATCAGGTAACAGTGTATGAAGACAAGTCCGAGGCCGCTTCTGAGGGGGAAACGCCGACCGTCTCTGAGGGCGAAACACCGGCCGTCTCTGAGGGGGAAGGAGAGGAATCTGAGGATTATTTGACGCGACAAATGGAGGAATTGCAAAGACAAAAAGAAGAAGAAGCTCGCGAAGAATACGAAAAAAGCCTAGAGACAAAGGTGACAATCAGTGGTAATCACGTATTGGTCCCTGTCCTGCTTGGCTACGGGGGGAGGGAAGCTCAAACCATGCTCGTTCTGGATACCGGTGCTGATCTCATAACCATCCATCGGCAGATCGCTGATCAATTGCATCTCCCGCTGACTAAAAGGGCTGATGTGCGGGTGCCAGGAGGGAAGACGGTCAGGGCCAGATTGGCGCAGCTGGATTACGTGAGAGTCGGACCATACGAAGCGCGCGATATAGATGCATTGATCATATTACATGAGGGATCTCCTACCCCGCATGAGGGGTTATTGGGGATGAATTTTTTGCGAGGGCTCGAATACAGCATAGATTTTGACAATCAAGTGATCAGGTGGAGACCATAAGCATCTCGATTGAATGACTATAGGTGATTGGCTTTACGAATGATGCGCTCACGCAATTTTTGAGTGACGAACGGCCTTATGGACGCTGGTTTCCGGCTGCGATGAGGCCGAGGTTTACATAGATGGAATAATCGTATCCCGCTTCAATCCCTTCATCAGATCTTTGCCCCATTGTTTAAGAAGATTTGGCACAGGCATGGATCTCTTTGACACCCTTTTCCCTTTACAAAAGAATGATATAAGGCTACTATTCCGGCCAATATCGGGGGATCAGCACCACGCGTGCGCCCGGTAAAGACTTTGCAGATATGGAGGAACAAAAACCTTTATGCAGCAGGCGTTGCTGAAACCACCCAGTAGTTTTGACGATGTCCTGGCGAAGATTCTGCAGTTTATACACACCATCGCCAGCTGGATCGGCGGACTGATTGCCGCTATCATTCACTCGATTTTGCCCTCAGTGACCATACCCAACGATTTGGTGGAAGCGATCGGACTCATGGCGATATTGACGATCTTTTTGGTGATTATGCAGATTGCTAAAAAGCTTACGTGGATTGTGGTGGTTGTTGGGTGGGTATTAATCCTGGCACGTATCGTGATGATTGTGGTTAAAAGTTAACGCCTGACAGGTTGACTGTGCACGCTTTATTCCACGCATGAGAAAGATTGCGATTACGGCTGCAGGATCAAACAGAATGGATCGTCGTCGCCAATGGCATAATTCCTTCACAGCCTCTTCACGATTTCCCCCGCCAGATCATAGGGTTCTGCCTGGGTAACCTTTACCATGACGCTATCCCCGATGTCGGCCGTTCCCTTTTTGATAGAGACAACCCCATCTATCTCCGGGGCCTGATAGGCAGTCCTCCCCTGCAGCATGCCCTTCGGTTCCGTACTTACGCCATCAATTAATACCGGGACCATGGATCCGATCATTGCCTTATTTCTCTTCCACGAGATCCCTTGCTGTAACTCCATGATGACGGCTGCCCTCTCCTCGGCCATCTCGGAGGATACTCTACTTTTTATCCGAAAGGCCTTGGTACCCTCCTCAGGGGAATACGTGAATACACCAAGGTGTGTGAACTCCACCTCTCTGACAAAATCCACGAGATCCCTAAACTCCTCTTCACCTTCACCGGGAAACCCGACCATAAGGGTCGTGCGCAGGTGGATTTCGGGGTAATCTTTTTTTATGCGGTTGATTAAGGTCCTGATCTCCTTTCCTGAAGCCCGCCTTCCCATTCGCTGAATGATCTTGTCGTCGATATGCTGGATGGGTATGTCGAGATAAGGGCAGATTTGCTTCTCACCGGCGAGCATATCCAAGAGTTGAGGGGGAAAATTGGCTGGATGAGGATACGAATAAAGAACCCTGATCCACCTCAACCCCTCGATCTTTATCAGTGCCTTCAAGAGCCGATAGAGCCCTTGCTGCGCCCCCGTATCCACCCCATAGGCTGTGGTATCCTGGGCTACAAGATTTATCTCCACGATCCCTCTAGCGACCAACTGCTCGACCTCCCGGATGACTGAATCCATCACCCTGCTCCTATATTTTCCCCTCAACTGAGGAATGAGACAGAATGTGCAAGGGTGGGAGCACCCCTCCGCTATCTTTACATAAGCCGAGTGCGGTGAGTTGGTGATAATCCGAGGGGTGTCATGATCATAGAGATAAAGGGGTTTTCCGATCAATACTCGGGGTTCACTTCCGTGTAACAACTTGGGTATCTTCGGGAATTCACCTGCCCCTGTCCAGAGATCGACCTCTGGTATTTCCTTGACCAATCCTTCCCCATACCGTTGGGGCAGACATCCGGTGACGATTAGTTTGTTAATCGACCCTCGTGCCCTCGCCTGGGCCAATTCCAGGATTACTTCGATAGATTCCTGTACGGCCTCTTGGATAAAGGCGCAGGTGTTGATAATGACTATGTCCGCTTCCTCAACAGAGGATGTGGGTACCAGGCCATCGTGCGCTAAGAGTCCTAAGATCACCTCGGAATCTACCTGGTTTTTGGGACACCCTAAACTGATCAGAGAGACCTTTTCCATTCCTGAAACCAATAAAAAGGGGGGATATATATGGCCCCCCCGTAGATTCAGCTCCTCCTATTTGCCTCTATTTACTCCGTCCCCTCCAACGGCTTTGCTCCTGTAATTTCTATTCTGCCAGTGTCCAAGTGGAGGGTGATTTCATCCCCTCTTGTCCATATTCCACCAATTCTCCGTATCTTGGCATCTTCTGTCATTACTATAGTTTTTTGAGCTGAGGACCAGACGGCCTTTTTGCTGAAGAGCTCGTCTTCCCCCTTTGAGATCCTCACCTCATCTCTCGCCACCATCTCCGTGGGAATATTACCTTCGTCCATGGTCAACAAGAGGGATTCGGCGCGGATGGTGATCTCATCACCGAAGGCCACCGCATCGCCTGTGTATAAGATGGTATTTTGCTCAGGGATGTTTTCAGTCTTTTTGGCGGAGAGCCGGAAGGGAAAGGTTTCTCCCGCGTCTTCCAGGGTCCTGGCTTCCCTCATGCCCATCTCCCCGCTCGCGGTCGAGGCAGCAACAACGCCTTCAGCCTTCAGGCTGGCCAGGAGCTTCCCCCCGGGTTTAGCAAAGGGACTTTGAGGATAATCCCCAACCAGGAGCGTTAAGGGGCTCAGGGCCTCTGCATCCTTCTCCTGTTTGTGCAGGGCAAAGGCGAGATAATAGAGGGCCTGATCATCTAAACCGGAGGCGGAATACTTCGCCAATACTGAAGACGCTCTCTTCTCTGCAGCCGCATATTTACCCTTGCGGAGATAGAAGCGGGCGATATACAGCTCGTTCTCTGCCAGCCTCCGGCGACAGAAGATGATCTTCTCCTGGGCCTTCTGGGCAAAGACGGTGTCAGGGTAATTCGCTGCCACATTCTGAAAGGCGGTCAGGGCCCGTATGGTGGCCCTCTGGTCACGATCCTTCGATAATACCTGTCGATAATAGCAAAGCCCTAACTGATACTCCATATAGGGGATGTCGGCGTGAAAAGGGTGTTGCTTTTTAAACTCCGTATATCTGGTGATGGCTTCGGGATATTCCTTCCGGAAGCAATAGCAGTCCGCGATCCGGATATCCGCCTTAGGGGCATAAAGCTCATCAGAGGGGAAGTAGTCCTTCAATCGTGTGAAAATCTCTATGGCTTCTTTGTATCTTCCTCTATTGAAGAGAACCATTCCTTCGGTATAGAGTACCGCCGGGTCCTGAGGAGCGGATTGGATTTTCTTTTTGCCGGCACAACTGGGAAGCACAACGCAGCATATCAATACCACGCCGATCAGCTGAAGATATTTGGTCTTCATAACAGTATCCCCTTTCAATTAAATGCTCAATCTTATATAAAAATGATGTCTCAGTCAACCTTATAGGCCCAGTTGACTGCTTATTCCTTGCATGGCCTTGAGGCTCAGCTCAGCGAATTCCTCCAAGCTCAAGCCGAGCCTCTCGCACTCTCTAATGGCATCTCTGCGTACCCCGCGAGCAAAAGCCTTTTCCTTCATCCTCTTCACGATTGAGGAAGGCTTTACGCTCGCTATTTTTTTATCGGGATAGACCAGCGTGGTGGCCACGATCAAGCCGGTGATGGACTCCCCGCACGTAATGGCAAAATGGAAGGGCTTGTCCCGCTTGATCTCTAAGGCCTCGGCGTTGTGGGCCTTTATTGCCTCTATGATTTCTTCCTCAACCCCCTGTTCCCGGAGGATTTCTTCGGTTCTCAGGGTATGACGGGCAGGATCTTCCTTGGTCTCATCATAATCCAAATCGTGGAGGAGGCCTGCAATCCCCCATCGATCGGGGTCATGGCCTAGCCGCTTCGCAAGGGCCTGCATCACCGCCTCCGTGGCCAAGGAGTGTTTGATCAGTACCTCCTCGGCACAATGCGCCCTCAGCAGATTAAGGGCTTGTTCTCGGTTAATCATGCCACCCCCTGAGTTTTTAATCACAAAAAAGCACAGATATCCCAAATAGTCAAGTTTCCCGCAGTTTATCCTTGAAAATTTTTTTCGATACCTTTATCTTTATGGTTGATATATCCTTCATGTCGAAAAGGGGATCTTCTTCTATGCAGAGAAAACGGGTTGTCGTCACGGGGTTAGGCCCGGTTACCCCCATCGGAATCGGGAAGGAACCCTATTGGAGGGCCCTCACGGGGGGAAAGACTGGGATTGATCAGGTTGCGTTCCCCAATTTTGATATGGAGCAGTTCAGAACCAGGATTGGAGCGCAGATAAAGAATTTTACCCTTCACGATTACCTCCCTTTTCATAAGGGTGACCGATACATGGGGAGGGCCTCCCAATTCGCCCTTGCGGGTGCAAAATTGGCCCTGGAGGATGCGGAGATAGAGCTCCGGCCTCGAGAGGGGGTGGAGGGAAGATATGAGCTCGACCACTCCGATTCCTTCAAGTTCGGGGCGATCCTGGGGGTGGCGGTCGAAAATATGGAGATCATGGAGGGCTCTTACGATAATTTGTTGAAGCACGGGGGGCCCCGGAGGCTTTCCCCGTTCTCCCTTCCTAATGTCTATACCAGTTCCGTGGCCGCCAACGTCACTGAAAGATTCGGCATACGGGGGACTACGTATGTGATCTCCTCGGCCTGTGCCTCGGCCAGCCATGCCATTGTCACCAGTTACAACAGGATACAAGATGGTCCTGAGGAGATAGTCCTCACGGGCGGCTCTGATGCCTGTATCACCCCCCTCACCTTTGGAGGATTTATCGCCCTGCGGGCCATGTCAACCCGCAACGACGAGCCGCAGAAGGCCTGCCGCCCCTTTGACCTGCACCGGGACGGTTTCGTCATGGCGGAGGGGGCGGGAATGGTCATCGTGGAAGAGATGAACCATGCCGTCAAGAGGGGAGCACCTATCTATGCCGAGCTCATCGGCTACGGGATGACCGCCGATGCCTTTCACATTGCCGAGCCAGAACCTGCGGCCACCTCGTTGAGCAAGGCCATCGCGCTGGCCCTTGAGATGGCAGGGGTTAAGCCTGAGGAGGTGGACTACATTAACCCCCATGGGACGTCAACCCAGTTGAACGATGTCACCGAGACTAAGGCCGTTAAGAAGGTCTTTGGAGATTACGCCTATGAGATACCCGTGAGCGCCACCAAGTCGATGGTCGGGCACCTTCTTGGAGCGGCGGGTGGGGCGGAGGCCATCGCCACCGTTCTCACGATGAACCATGGGGTAATCCACCCCACGATCAACTATGAGTTTCCGGACCCTGAGTGCGATCTGGATTATGTCCCTGATGGCCCTCGTAAGAAAGAGGTGAAGACGGCGCTGTCCATCTCCGCGGGGTTCGGGGGGGTCAACTGCGTTCTTCTGTTCAAGGCCTTTGAACCGTAACAATGCCCTGGGCAATTAAGGCCTTACTGCCAGCCATCATCCCCATTTTTATCTCCCTCATTGAGGGGATCCTGAGTCCATGAAGAGCCACGTTGCCATCGTGAGATGTCCTACCTACGACTACCCCCAGGTACTGGCAGGGGTCAGGGCAGTCTTAGAGCCCCTGGGTGGGATGAAGTCCTTTGTAAAGCGGGGGGACAGGGTCCTGCTCAAGCCGAACCTCCTTTCGGGAAAGCACCCGGACAGGTGTGTGACGACCCATCCTTCTATTGTGAAAGCCGTGGCCCAATTGGTCCAGGAGACAGGGGGGATTCCCGCTATCGGGGACAGCCCGGCTGTCGGGAGCGTGCGCCGGGTCGCTGCCCAGGCGGGGATCGCGGAGGTGGCGGATGCGATGGGTTGCCCCCTGGTGGAGTTTAAGGGGGTGGCAGAGATAAGGACGGACGAAGCGTACATCTTCCGCCGGTTTGAGCTGGCCCGGACTGTCCTGGAGGCCGATGTGGTCATCAACCTCCCCAAGGTCAAGACCCATTCCCAGACGCTCCTCACCCTGGGGGTGAAGAACATCTTCGGCTGCATCCCGGGGATGCGCAAGGCCCAGTGGCACCTCAAGGCGGGAACCGATCACTCCTATTTCGCAGGGATGCTGGCAGAGCTCTGCCAGATTGTCAAGCCGGCCCTGAGCATCGTGGACGGGGTTATCGGCATGGAGGGGGATGGACCGGGCAACGGTGAGCCGCGCCCCCTTGGCCTGATCGTTGCCGGGGAGAACCCTTTTGCCCTCGATACCACCATCTGCCGGATCATCGGCGTTTCCCCCGACGAGCTTCTCACCATCCAGGCCGCTCGACAACGCGGATTTGAGGGGACGGATCCCGGGCAGATAGAGGTCCTCGGCCACAGCGTTGAGGATGCAGCGGTTGCCCCCTTTCGCCTCCCGGCAAGATTTGACGTACAGTGGAATCTGCCGGGTTTCCTCAAGCGGCCGCTCAAGGATATCCTGACCCCCAAACCAATCGTGGATAGAGGACTGTGTAAGGTGTGCGGGGCCTGCGCCGAGGTGTGTCCTCCGCAGGCCATCGCCCTGACCGATAAAAGGGTTGAGATCGATTACCATACGTGCCTCCGCTGTTACTGTTGTCAGGAGGTGTGCCCCGAGGGGGCGGTGCGCCTTCAGAAGGGTTGGGTGAGAAGGCTTGTCTCGTGAGGAATGTCAAGCTGACCATTGAATACGACGGGAGTGCCTATCACGGCTGGCAGATCCAACCCGGGCTCCGGACCATCCAGGGGGTGATACGGGAGCAGATCGCCCAGATCACCCAACAAGAGGTAAATCTCATCGGCGCGGGCAGGACCGATGCCGGGGTCCACGCCCTGGCACAAGTGGCCAACTTCCAAACCGAGAGCACGATAGATGTACCTTCCCTGCAGCGGGGACTGAACAGCCTCCTGCCCTCCGATATCGTGATCACAAGTGCGGAAGAGGTGCAGGAGGGATTCCACGCCCGCTTCAGCGCCCGCTGCAAGACGTATGAATATCGTATCTTAAACCAACCCTATCCCTCGGCCATCCGGAGGGCTTACGCCTGGTTCATCCCCCACGACCTCGATCTCCCCTCCATGAAAAAATGCGGGAAACTTCTCATCGGGAGCCACGACTTCTCCTCCTTCCGGGCCTCGGGTGATGAGAGCCGCCATTCTATGAGAGAGGTCCTCCGTCTGGAGATCGAACGGCGGAATGGTAATCTCATTGTGATAGTAATCGAGGCAAACGCCTTCCTGCGGGAGATGGTCCGCAGCATCGTGGGTACCCTGGTGGATGTGGGCAGGGGAAGAACAGCTTTTTCAGAATTTAAGGAGATCTTTCAGGTCCTTGACCGACGCCGGGCAGGGATGACCGCCCCGGCCCATGGGCTGTTTTTGGTAGAGGTTAAATATTGACAGGCTTCAATCCCGCCCATGGCGGGATTTCGATGTCCCCCGCAACAGAGACATCTCAACATTTTTGAACAGCCTGCGGAAAATAACTTTTTCGACAACCTCTTTGAATGTAAATTCAAGCCGGAAGTTTGCAGTTAAATTATTGTTCAAGACCCGACCCCCTGTCCCTGTCTGTCCCCCTCGATGGACTCCTTAACCAAAAACTCACAGAAGAAGACCAAGGGGATACCATGTAACCTCTCAGTACATTTTTATCTTGACAATGGCTGATGAGGCTGCTAGATATTAACACAGGAAGATGCGGGGGGTCTCATCTGCTTGCTTAAACTTTCACAAAGGAGGTATGTTATGAAGGTATTAAAAATTTTAGTCATTAGCATTAGCGTCTGTTCTCTGTGCATTGCAGCTTCTGTAATAATCCCATCGGATATATTGTCAAAAGCAACAGCCCAGCCCAAGTTAGATTGTAAATGGAAGTGTGACGAAACGAAGAAACAGTGTGTATGTTACGGCAAGGATTGCCAAACGTGCGCAGGAAAACAGGGAAAAGCATATGGAGGGGGGGCGATGGTAATAGCTCTTCAGACTTGCTCAACAAGTTGTTCTTGGAGTTGTAGCGCTAGTGTTGGTGGAGCATGTTACGAATGGGAGAAAACTTGTATGACAATCTGCCGCGGGAGGTAGTTTACTCTTGAATTAATTGGCGTCGTCGCTTGAAAAAAAGGGGGCCAGGTCATCAAGACCTGGCCCCCTTAATCAGAATGGATTATCTTTTGCGTTTACGCTTGGCAGGGGCCTTGGCAGCTTTAGCACCCTTGGTTGTCTTCACGAGATCTACCGCCAAGATTATAGCGAAGAGACTGCCCAGGATCGCAGGGACGATGTAGACTTCTTGATAATTCAGGCCTTCCCACCACTTGCCGAATACCGGGGAACCCATCCAGGCACCGATCCATCCGATAAGGACCTTGGACAGAAAAGACCAAAACCCCGGCACAATGTAGTACTTAAAGCCGAAATGCAAGATCCCCGAGACGACAATACTGATAATCAACAAAACGAGAAAGCTCATGAAATCCATTGAAATCCTCCTTTCACTGCTGTTGATTGCAAATACATGTTATAGATCCCTCACCTATTGAGGGATCTCCACCCTCACCTTTATCACATTAACAACCTAATACTGGAAA
>Ga0315555_1002884_pt1 | contig 11992 bp, 4 predicted proteins | sample SalMarSW160380MG_FD_202113 | JGI IMG/M metagenome (GOLD analysis project Ga0315555, IMG submission 202113) | Salt marsh sediment microbial communities from the Plum Island Ecosystem LTER, Massachusetts, United States - Salt Marsh Sediment SW1603-80 ...
TGCTTCAAGAACGGACAGGGGCAACCCTTCCCACCTTGAAGGTAAGAAAAAAACATCCATCCGAGAAAGAAGATCGGCAATATCATTCCTCCAACCTAAGATTTTAATCCTTTCATTAGATAAAAGTACATCTTCCACACTTCTCCTTAAAGGTCCATCCCCAATATAAATGAATATTACATTATTAAATTTCGAGGTAATTTCTAAAGCAACTTTTGCCCACATCATTGGGTTTTTTTGAGGTTTAAAGTTGGCTACCGTTCCGATTTTCACCAGATGACTTTCCTTCTTTTCAACTTTAAAGTTATTAATATTTACACAATTCGGAATACAAAAGTACTTAACTTTTTTACTCATACCCCACTTGAAAGCTTTGGGGATATGAGCTCTGGCAACCGTTATAATTATATCTCCGAAATAAGACGAAATGCGTTCCGCGTTTAAGTAAATAAACCTTTTAAGAGGAGAAATATAAGGATTAATAGCAAAACCATGTATAACATGAACAGAGTAAACAAAAGGTAGGGAGCCGGAAACGATTCGACCTATCACTCCCGCTTTAGAACCGTGAGTATGTAAAATTATCCGATCGTATCTATCATAAAGCTCAATTAGAATTTTTCTTAATTTAAAAAAACAAATTAGGTCGGATATTGGACTAACATTTCTTTTTAAACAGGGTAATGTTATGTGCCTCTTTCCAAATTCTTTTTCTGCATTAGCGTAAAGCTCCCCTCCCTTTCCTGTTATTAATATCCCCTTTTCTTTTAATTCTCTCATTAAGTCCAAAACTATCTTTTGGGCACCCCCTAATTCTAATTTAGCTATACATTGAACGACTATCACGGACATAATAAGTCTGCTATTCTCCTACCTTCCAGTATGGACTCTTCCATGTACGAATATTCCCATTTGCCGAATCTTCCCGCCAAAAGCACATTATAATTGTTAAGTAAATATTCTATTTCTTCAAGAGTATTTTTTCTTTTTTTATTATAAATAGGATACGCATAAGGAATATCCGCCAGGGAAATGTGAGCCACTGATTCTTTTTTAAATAAGCCTATTTGTACCAAACAATCAATAACAAAATCAATTATACTTTCATCCGGGATTTGCTCCCTATAAGATATTTCAGCCCAAAGGGAAGAGTATCCTCGCGGAACCAATTTCGATGAAACATTAGAAAGGGAACCAATACGGTAAAAAGGATATTTTTTCTCAGGAAAATATATCCAATGAAAATCAGAAGAACCTGAACTATGATTTCTGAATTTACCTGTTTTACTTTTAAAAAAAATTTCTCCCTCAATGCCAATATTTATACATAAAATAGAATTCCATATTAAATTATCCTTTTTGGGCTTACTTTTACTTTCGTCGACTGTAAACATACTTAAAAATTCAGGGAGCGGAATTGTTGAAATAAGATTATCATATTTAATTTCACCCTTATCAAAATACACACAACTATTATCGACTTTTTCAACCTTTCCGTGTAAAATGTCTATATCTTTTGACAAAGAAGAAACAAGTTCGCCGATTCCCATCTCAGGATAAAGAAACTCCGCATTATAACCAATATTTCTCTCCGCGGAACCGAATGAATATTCCGTAACATAGCTTGTAAGGAAATCCGGTGAAATTTCTTCTAACGGATATTTCCATAACTTCTGATTGTAAGTAGAAAAAAACACATCGTATAATCCCTGTCCAAACTTAGAAATAAACCAATCCCTAAGATTAGTAGGTTCTTTTTTGCTTCTAAAAATATATCCAATCAATGTTTTTATCCTCGAAAAAAGCGGCAAATAACTAACGTTTGCCTGAATTGGATAAGGAATAATTCTTCCACCTAAATATATACATGAATTACGTTTAATCGCTTTTATCCCGGGTACAAGTTTTCGGGCTAATTCATTAACATATGCAGTACGACAATGCAAAAAATGTCCGGTATAATTAAAAATATAACCATCGATATTTATGTTTCGGCAAAGTCCGCCCGGGGTTTTTTCCTTTTCGATAATAATAAAATCTTTATTTTTTTTCTTAAGATGATACGCGATAGACAGCCCCGTAATACCCGCACCCAAAATTACCGTCAAGTTTTACTCCTGAAAATTATACCAAAGAAAATAAATATTAAGGCAGCAATTGAATACAAAATCACCGCGCCCATAACAGTTAAACGCGTAATAATAAAAGCCGCTTCACAAAGAGCTATTGTAGCCAGATATATTATAGCGATTATAGAAGGGACTGGCAAACCACTTGCCTTAAGTTTTAAAACAAAATGATCATGAGACCCCTTAAGAGGATTTTTACCTTTCACAATTCTCAGAATAACCACATAAGTCGTATCGAATATCGGTATAAACAGAATAAGTAGAGGAACAAATAACGCGATAGGGTTTGCAGCCGTATATCTTGTTAAAATAGCTAAAACGGAAAGCATATAACCTAAGAAAAGGCTGCCCGAATCCCCCATAAATATTTTAGCTTTTGGCAAATTAAAAGGTAAAAACCCAAGACAACTTCCAGCAAGCGTTATAGCAACAATAGGATACGAGCCATTACCGGAAACAGAAATAAAAATAAAACCGAAAACGGCAAAAAAACCGACCCCGGCAGATATACCGTCCATTACATCGATTATATTAAAAGCGTTGGTTATTCCTACTATCCAAATAACAGATAAAATAATATTAATATATCCGGGCAAAACCTTAATATTTATTTTTATTCCCAGCCAAATAGTAAATACAGCTATCAAAGATTGGAAAAAAAGCTTTAAATATCTTGAATACGGACGTATATCATCAAAAAAACCAAGAAGAAATACAGAAAAACCGAGCACCAAGATTCTCCAATCATTTCCCCAAAAAACACTTATTAAAGTTCCCAGAAAAATCGCGATACCGCCGCCATAAGGTATCGGCTTAGAATGGTCTTTAATCCCCACAGGCTTATCGACTAAACCTATCTTGGGTGCAGTCTTTGAAAGGATAAAAGATAGCAAAAAACTAATAACAAAAGCAGCTATAAAATAAATCAATATTTTTCCCTTTTGACTTCAAGTTAAATGCTCTGATTTTGTTTCCAAAAACTTCATTTCCTTCATTAAGAATTTATAAACTTATACAAATTAGTCAAGTCGAACAGCATCCCCCCCAAAATTATCTCACACGGAGACAACGGAATTGTGTTTTGAGTCTTAGACAAAAAAATCCTGTCAATCTGTGTCCATTTGCAACCTATCTTCTCGCTGTTTCTGTATGAAAATAATTTTTCGGATTGCGAATTCGTAAGAAACAATCTTGACATAAATATTCCTTTTTAATATACTAAACAAAATAAATAGAAAAAGATTTAAACCTGAAGGAATTTATAATTAATATAAAGTTTAAATAATTTCATTTATCAATTTTAAGGAGGTTGTAGATGAAAAAGGATAAAAAAAATACTTCTAAAAAGTCGACAAAAGAATCAAAAAAAACGACTAAAATAAAAATAGACAAAAAAAAGATTTTAAAAAAAATTAAACAAAAAAAAGTATGGATTCCGGCAGTTTCCATTCTCGGCTTGATTCTAATCGCGCTTTTGCTATACCCAAAAATAACAAAAAAGAAACCATATCAAAACGACTATGTAGAATCCCAAGCTGACAGCTCTCAATCGCTCGCACTCTCAGGTGATTTTAAAATAATAAACTACGGTCCCACAGGAGAATCCCGCGGACAGGTTCAAATCAAAATACATTTCAATAATCCTATAATTCCTTTAACCACTCTAAGTGACACAAAACGGGATTCTATTTTAAGCCATTTCAGCCTTGAACCTCAGGTTAAGGGAAAATTCAGACTTCTCGGAACTTCGGGTGTAGTATTTGAACCCGAACACAGTCTTCCTATGTCTACCAATTATACTGTGACAATCAAAAAGGGAATAAAGGATATAGCAGGGAATGAAATGAAAGAAGATTTTAGCTGGGAATTTAGTACCCCTCTGCCTGAAATAGATATCAATCCATATAACGGTACACATCATGTTGAATTAGACCAGGAAGTAACCATAAGAAGCAACACTTCCTTAGAATTAAAATCCTTAAAAAGTAAAATAGAATTTTTTGAAAGCGATTCGAAAAGAAAAATAGCTTATGAATTTCTGGAATACGAAAAAAACCCGAAAGATGAACAGGATATCGGAATGTATAACTTAGCATACAGATATATATTAAAACCGAAAAGAGAACTTAAAAAAGATACCAGATATACTGTTATAATTAATCCGGGAATAATGCCCAAAAGGGGAAACAGACCAACAGAAAGAGACTATGCTTCGGTTTTCAGAACATATCCTCCGTTTAGATTTACCCAATCCGGTTTCTGCGGTCACTGCGGAAATAAACTTACAACTCTTCCCTATATAGCTTTTACGAATGAACCCGAGTGGGAAAGCGCAGAAAAAAATATTTTTATTCGCCCAAAAGGAGAGGAAAACCCATTACGAAGATATTCTGGTTGCTATATAGATTACGACCTTGGGTTCGATGAAAATCTATTAGAACCCAATACAAAATATACCGTTAACCTAAGATCCGGGCTAACCGACATTTACGGACAGAAATTAGAAAATCCCCAGGAAACTTCTTTTACAACCGGAGAACTGACTCCAAAAATGTGGGGTCCCAGCGGATATCAAATTATAACCCCGAATACAGAACCTAAACTCGGAATTAAAACGGTTAATATAAATAAAAGTTTCTATATAATACAGGGATTAGAACCCAAAGATATTCTGGTTAGAGAAAGATTAAATTATTACTACTCTATAGATAATTTAATCGATAATCTTAAAACAGAAGAATTGCGGCAGGATATCAAATTGAATGATGAAAAAGTCGGTAAAGCGTATTTTGATTTAAGCAAATATCTTCGAGGCGGAAAATTCGGCGCGGTCGCCTACAAGTTTACCTCTCCACAGGTACAATGTTATAGTGACCACATAAAATTTAACGGTTTAATTCTTCGAACAAATATCGGAATATACACTCAGTTACACCCAACTGGCGGGATAATCAAACTAAATCAGCTTACCGACGGAAAACCCATAGGCAAAGCAAAAATCAAAATATACAGAGAAGACGACCTCCCGAGACTCGAGAAAATATGGGACCTTATCACCGATAAAAATATAAACAGGATATCATCCTGCTTCGAAGGAATAACGGATTCAAAAGGAATGCTTTCGCTTTCAACTTCAGAAATGCTTAAATGCACAAAAAGAAGAATAAGCAATAAAATATTAAATGAATTGTACCCACCAGAAGCCGACCCAGATGACATTCTATATGACCAGGAAAGATTTGGTTTCGCCGAACCACCAACGCTTCTAATAGTAGCGGAAAAAGATGATGATTGGACTTTTATTCATACAGAAAGCGAAGGAAATCCTTCTCTATGGTCTTTCGGATTAAGTTCTGCCTGGGAAGCCGAAAGACCTCTCTGTAGAGGGACGATATTCTCCGACCAGCATTTGTATCGTCCGGGAGATACAGTAAGATTAAAAGGGGTTTCGAGATACCTGCTTTACGGAAAATTGTTAACAGGCAAAGGTCTTACCTTACAAATCGAATTACGGGATCCTCTAGGCGGAGAAAAACAAATCGGAAAAGTAAAGATAAATGAATTTGGAACTTTTAATCTTGAAATACCAACAAAAGAAGGACAATCACTTGGCTATTATAATATCACCGCCACAAATACAAAACATAATATAAAATTCTACGGTAATTTCAGATTGGCTGAATTCAGAGTTCCGGAATTTGAAGTTAATATGGATATAAATAAAAAAGTAACCACAACGGGAGAATCTTTTAAAATTTCCTGGGAAGGCAAATATTTCTTTGGAGCACCTATGGCAGAAGCAACTTCTTCTCTTAATATAACACGAAGAAGAACGTACTTCAAACCAGAAGGCTGGGAAGATTTCTCCTTTGGAATTCCATCATATTTGCAGGATATTAGATCATCGATAAGCGGCAGTTACTTACGCGAAACAATTAACCTTAGTGAGTCGGGTAAAGCTTCCAAAACAATCACACTTAACCGTGACGATGTCCCGTACAACATGACCTATCTTTGTGACGTTGAAGTAACCGATGTTTCAAGACAAACTTCTTCCACCCAAAAAAGCATTACGGTTCTGCCGGATAAAAGACTCATAGGAATACAACTCGACGACTGGATAATCGCGGCAAAGGATCAACTAAAAGCTTCAATAATAGTCTCTTCACCGGAAGGAAAAGCATTATCAGAAGTACCTGTAACTGTTAAGCTTGTCAAAAGAGAATATCACTCGGTTAAGACTAAAACACCCGATGGAAGATTCCGAGTAGAAAACACAATGGTAAAAAAGATTGTCAGCGCCAAAAACATTATAAGCGGAAAAGAGCCTAGACTCGTGACCTTCTCCCCTGAGACGGCAGGTTCATACTTTGTTCTTGCCGAACTAACAGGCAACCCAAACAGCGGGACATCTGCCGCATCTTCAGTATGGGTAGCGGGAGAAAGTTATGTACCCTGGGAAGAAACAGGGGAAGACAGACTGGAAATTATTATGGATAAGGAAAAATATAAAGTCGGAGATACAGTAAAAGCGTTCATCAAATCTCCCTTCCCTGAAGCGGAACTATTTTTAACTGTATGCAGGGAAAAGATTTTCCTGAAAGATTCCAAGGAAATAAAAGGTGGCGGGTTTACCTATAATTTCGTGGTAACCGAAGACATGCTTCCAAACGCTTACATAGGAGCAGTTCTTTACCGCCTCGGGGAACCTATCGTTCCCGTAGAAGAAGAAATAGGAAAACACATGGAGAGAATAGGTTTCACTTTATTCAAAGTATCTATATCCGATAAATACTTGAATGTAAAAATCAATCCTTCGAGCAAAAAACTAAGACCCGCGGAAAAATTAAACGTCGACATCGAAGTAACCCGAACAAATAAAAAGGGACACAGAAGTGAACTAACAGTTATGATAGTTGATGAAGCCGTACTTTCCTTAACGGGTTACACTCCTCCCGATCTCGTAGAAATAGTATACAGCCACAGAGGCCTTTCCGCCAGACTCACGGATAATCGTCCGTTCATCATAACAAAAGAAGAATTACTACAGAAGGGTTACGGCTATGGCGGCGGAGCAGGAAGAATGGTCGCGGGACCGCGAATAAGAAAGAAATTTTTGAAACTGGCTTATTATAACCCTAATCTTATAACAGACAAAAACGGAAAAGCCCATATCAGCTTTAAACTCCCGGATAATCTCACAACCTGGAGAATAATGGTTGTCTCTGTTGGTGAAGATAATTTCTTCGGTTATAACGATGAAAAAGTTATAGCTACACAACCGTTCGTTCTGCGTCCCGTCATGCCGAGATTTGCCAGAATCGGGGATAAATTCAATTCCGGAGTTGCTATAACGAATTCCACAGAAGGAGAAGGAAGCGTAAAGGTATCGGCCCAGCTCTCAGGAAAATCGATATCCCTCGAAAAGAATAGCCCTCAAATAAAAGAAACCACTATTAAAAAAGGACAATCAAAAACAATCCTTTTCCCATTAGAAGCCGTAGGTAAAGGAGAATCTAGTTTGGAATTTACCGCGTTCTTCAAAGGTACCTTCGCGGGCAACCAAATAGAAGAATCTGATGCTGTAAGAACAAATCTTAATGTTAAGGAATTATCGGCGACGGAAACAGTGGTAGCAGTAGGAGAAACAAAAGAAGAAGCAGAGCAGGCAATTAAAGTCGGGAACAAAGTACGAAAAGATATGGGAGGATTATCATTCACTCTTTCAAGTACTGCCCTAACTAATGTCGGAGAAGGCGCTAAATATCTCGTAGAATACCCGTACGGATGTCTGGAGCAAACTTCGAGCAGACTTCTTGCTTTAATTCAGCTTAAATATCTATCCGACAAATACGGATTCACGCTCGAAGCAGTAAAACCCGTAGATAAAGTAATAGACGCGAATATAAGAAAAATTCTCCTGATGCAAAACACGGACGGCGGATTCAAATTCTGGCCTACAAGCTGGCGTTCAGACTGTTTCCTATCACCCTACGTAGCTTATCTTTTCAAAAGATGTAAAGACTTAGGATATAAGGTTCCCGGTGAGGCGACGGATGACCTTCTCGATTTTCTCGAACACACATTGAGAAATCCATGTTATCCATTCGTTAGCTGGAAGTCACTAGCAGAATATAGGATCAACATCCTGCTGGGTATGCATTACTTGGGTAAAAACGATGAAACTTACTTCGAAGAATATTTTAATAGAAGAAACGAATTAAGTTTCGGCGGGCAAATTTCTCTTGCCTACCTGCTTTATAAATCCGGAAGATGGGAAAAGGAAGCCCGTATACTATTAAAAGAAATAAAGAACGGAATGTTTGTAACAGCAGGGGCCGCCCATTTCGAGAGTCCGAAAGATTTGCCGCCTTCATGGCTATTTATGTATTCTCCAATAATAACAACCGCCGAAGCGACTAAACTCTTCCTCGAAATGGAACCTGAGAGTGAATTCATTTCCAAATTCGCGCATTATATGTTAAACGCTAGGAAAAACGGAAGGTGGAGATATACATACGAAAACGCTAAAGCTATAGACGCTCTTGTTGAAATTTCACTAAAAAGAGAATCCGAACCTCCGAAATATTCGGCAAATGTTCTTATAGCGGGAGAAAAAGTTCTTACGCATATGTTTAAAGGACATCAATATAAACCTTTCGAAGAATTCATACCCATCGCGGAATTACCCGGGGGTCCAAGCAAAATAAATATATCCAAAAAAGGGCAGGGATATTTATACTATGTACTATCTTACTCATACAGACTAAAGGGAGCCCAATCCTCCAGGAATGAAGGACTTACAATAAAAAGAACAGTAAGAAATAAAGACACAGGAAAACTTATCGCGAAGTATGAAAATGAACCTCTTGCCCCAATAGCAATCAAAGCCGGCGCCGTTCTCGAAGTCGAACTCGAATTTAAGGTAAATCAAACCTCCTATCATCTCGTAATCGATGATCAAATCCCTCCGGGACTCGAAACAATCGATGCCTCCTTAAAAACAACCTCGTCCCGTTATGATATCGATTCCCAGAGTAGAACAACCATAGGTGGTTCCTGGAACCCAATAAACCATACGGAGATGAGAGATGATAGAGTAGCTCTTTTTGCCGATATGGTCAGACCCGGAATATATAAATACAAATATTTACTCAGAGCTACAACATCGGGTTATTTTTTGTGGCCATGCTCGAAGGTTAGCTTAATGTATGAACCAGAACAGTTCGGAACAAGCAGTGAAGGTTTTATAGAAATATTGAATGATTGACCTTAATAAGTTCAAACCTTTTGTAAAGAAGCAAAAAGTTATTTGGGTGTTTTTTGGGTCTTTGATTTTGTTTCTGCTCGTTTTTCGGCTAACACCTTATTTGTTTTCAATAAAGGAAAAAGATATAACAAAGGAGAGTTTTCACTCCGTTAAATTCTACGATAGAAACGGAAAACTGCTTCAAGAAGTTCTATCGGAAAACTCGAGCCGTTCGATACATACCGACCTAAATAAAGTATCTCCATACTTTATAGAAGCAATAATCGCCTCCGAAGATAAAAATTTTTATCTTCATTCCGGTATCGATTATAACGCGGTCATAAGAGCCGCATGGCAAAACTTTAGAGAAAAAAGAATCGTATCGGGAGCTTCAACTATAACACTTCAGCTTGCCCGAATGATGCGGCCAGGGAAAAGAACACTAATAAAAAAAATAAAAGAAGCGTATTTTTCTTACCGTCTGGAAGCGGGACTCGGCAAAGAGGAAATTCTCGAATCATACATAAACAGGATACCTATGGGAGGAAATCTTTACGGTATAGAGGGAGCTTCAAAAGCATATTTTGGTATTTCTTCTTCCGATTTGACTCTCGCACAAGCCTCTTTTCTGGCTTCAATCCCCAATTCGCCGACCAGGTTAAATCCTTATAATAACCGGAAAGATATAAAAAAACGCCAAAGATACGTTCTTGAAAAAATGGAGGAACAAAAACTTATAGAAAAAGAACGGATCGAAAGAATTCTTAAAGAAGATATTTCCTTAAGACCCCAGACAGCTTCCTTTCTTGCCCCGCATTTTGTGTTTACACTTATGAAAACCTTACCGGAAAACGCTCAAAACATGAAAGTAACCATCGACTGTGAAACACAAAAGATGATTCAGGAACAATCAAGTAGAGTGGTAAAGGCGCTCGAACCTTTTAACGTTACTAACGCGGCCGTAATATTACTCGACAATAAAACGGGCGAAATTCTAGCTTACGCTGGCTCGGCAGATTTTTTCAATTTTGAAAATGAAGGAGAAATTGATGGAGTAAAAACTCTGAGACAACCCGGTTCAACATTAAAACCCTTTCTTTATCTATTAGCGTTTGAAGAAGGTTTCACGCCGGCAAAACTCGTTTCAGATATACCAACTTACTATAAAATGCCAACCGGAATATACAGTCCGAAGAATTATTCCGAAGATTTCTACGGCCCCGTAAGGTTAAGAGAAGCTCTGGCTAATTCTCTGAATGTTCCGGCGGTTAGAGTTTTAGCTAAAATAGGTATAGATAGATTTCTCTCCCGTCTCAGGGAATACGAATTCAATTCCTTAGATAAAAACGCTGATTATTATGGTGTGGGACTCGTACTCGGCGGAGGAGAAGTATCTTTATACGAATTGGCAAGAGCTTATATGTGTTTGTCTCGAAATGGCAGCTTTATACAGATTAAAGGAGTTCTGGAGATAAATGGAAAAGAACAACAAAATATAGAAACAGAAAAAACAATCTCTACACCCGCTTTAAATTATATGGTAACCGATATATTAAGTGATAAATTCGCGCGTACATCCGAATTCGGATTTAACTCAGTACTAAATTTCCCCTTTTTCTGCGCCGCAAAAACAGGAACTTCATTCCAATTCTGCGATAACTGGACTGTAGGTTTCACCGAAGACTATACTCTCGCCGTATGGGTTGGAAATTTTGACCATACTTCCATGCAGAAAGTTTCAGGAGTATCGGGAGCCGGACCCCTTTTCGCCAACATTATGCATTTACTCTACAGTAAAAAAGATTATCCTGAAAAAGGCCCCTTACCGGAAGAACTTACAATGATCCCCATTTGCCCTCTTTCGGGTAAAAGACCCAATCACAACTGCCCCTCTACAATCGAAGAAATAATACCAAAAGATTGTCTGGTTTCTTATTACAAAGATAGCTGTTCCATGCATACCAACTATAATGGAAAAGTTCACACAGTACTACCGGGCAGATATAAAGAATGGGCGGAAGGATTCGAAGCAAGAAATACCGCCCGCGATATAAGACAGGAAGAAAGATTCAAAATAATTAAACCACAGGATGGAGCAATTTTCTACCGGTTATCCAACGTAAAACCCGAATATCAATCTTTAGAGATAGAGCTTACGACCACCGAAAAAAAAGAAAAAGTAACGTGGTCATTAAATGGGAAAAAATTAAAAGAAACTTTTAAAGAACACCGATTTCTCTGGCAAATAAAACCCGGAGAATACTGTCTTACTGCGAGATCAAATAAAGATAAGAATCTGTCAAGCAGTATTAACTTCATCGTCAAATAAAAACTTCCAGCTTAATAATACAATAAATTATAGTTTTCCAAAAAACTTATTGACATTCCAGGCAAATACATTACTCTGTATATTGAAATTAAGATGGCAAAAATAAGTAATAAAAATATCGAAGAAATACTTATAGAAGGAATTGACCAGGCTGAAACAGACCTTCCAAAGGACGTTTTAAGGGCTTTGAAAAAAGCAGCAACCAAAGAAAAAGGGCTTGCCAAAATACAACTGGAAACAATCCTAAAAAACATAAAAATCGCTTCAAAAGAAGGTATTCCAATG
>Ga0315555_1002885_pt1 | contig 11989 bp, 13 predicted proteins | sample SalMarSW160380MG_FD_202113 | JGI IMG/M metagenome (GOLD analysis project Ga0315555, IMG submission 202113) | Salt marsh sediment microbial communities from the Plum Island Ecosystem LTER, Massachusetts, United States - Salt Marsh Sediment SW1603-80 ...
GCGGCACGCGCGGAGGCCGGAGCGAGCAGCGTAGGCCGCAGCCGTGACGGCGCCAGGGTGAATGCCGATTCTTAGGCCCCTAATGAGCCGGTTTTCCCCCGCCATACAATGATGAGTTCCCTGACATTAAAGGGGTGAGCCAGGAAAGGGGGGCGGGGGAAAACCTGCGGCGAGGGGCCGGCGGTGACTGAGGGTCAGGGCGCTTCCGGCGACGATGGGCCGGGCGTAGGGGTTCCTGCGCCTGGTCCCTGAGGAGCCGGAGATACGTCTCCTCTCTTGCCGATTCCCCATGCCTTTCTAATCGGTGCGAGTAGGTTCGCGGAAGACTGATTTGAAATCCACGTTTCTCCAAGCACAACCTTGCCGGCTTCATCTCGCGAGAACATGACTCCGCGAGAGATGACCCGTCCTGTATTATCAGCCGCAATAAGCTCAAGAGCTTCCTTTTTCTTGGGATCATCACTTGCATGTTGTACGGGGTTGCTTCTATCAAGGGTTGAAACCCACATTTCTCCGATGAGAAACAAAGACGTGGCCCCGGTCTTCTTTATCGTAGCGGCCAGCGATCGGAAGACAAGATGTTTTTGTGCACGGTCTTCCATCACAAGAGACATCGGAAGTATGGGCTTGCCGGGATATCCCAAAAGCGCGACGGAAACATGAGAGCCGTCTTTTACCAGAAGAGTTTTGGCGTGCTCAAAATAGACAGAAGCCTTTTCGTCGAGGGTGTGCGTCGCCTTCAGCTTTTTTACCGTGGAAGGTAGATGTGGGTATCGGCGCAACATTTTGGGAACGTCATTTTCTTCGCACTTGATGACTTCTTGTTCTGGTCTACAGAAAGCTCCTGTTTCCATGTTCATCCATATGATCCGGTCCCATTCTTGCGCTAGCATACAAGGAGGTATTTGCCCTTTGGGTCCTGCCATTCCACTCAGGCATGTGCACGAAGAAGATCGAGTCTTGTCTAGAAGATTATCGTGTGCGTCAAACAGGAGTTCGCTGAGCACGTTAAAAACATGGGCCAGCGCCTCAAGGAGTTCTTGATCTGGTAGACGAGCATCGACCCAACGACGCTCAATCCGAAGCAGCGAAACTCCCGATTCTGAACTCTTGGGATGCCGCTCACGCATGATTCTCGCGAAATTCGAAGCCTTGGAAAACGGTGGAATCTCCACCTCAAAAACTGGCGGATCAAACCAAGTCTCGACCACCCCAATGCGGGCGATGCTACGAGTATCGAGATCTCCTTGCTTCACCACCAAATTCCGAGAAGAGACGAGCCATCGCATTAAGGGATCGGAACGCATCTTATCCTGCCAGAGGCCATACCATTTTTCGAAGCGGGACAGCCTATTCTTCTGCTTCTGCAGAACAAACGTTATATTGCGGAGCGCTTGAATCAGATTGTTAAGGCTAAGCCTGAATTGGTCTGGTTCGCAATAATGTGTTTTCGTTTCGATCCATAGATTCAAGGCATCGGTGAGGCGCCTATCTGCGTTTGCTAGCGGGCAAGGATTCTGTTTTGTTTCCATTGCATTGAAACTGTGATCTCAGCACTCGACTCCCGCACCTTTGAGAAACGTCTGGATGGCCTTGATGACTTCCTGCTGTTTGCGTTTGGGAAGCGTTTCGATCTTGCGCATCATACGGGCGATTCGGATATTGGGCTTTTGCTTTTGATCCCGGGAGTTCTTTGCCCCCATCAGCTCGTCGATACTGACGCGGAGCTTCTTGGCGATCGCGGGCAGTAGATGGGCCGGGGGGTAGTTGGTCTCGGTCTCGTAGTAGGCGATCACGCGTTGCGTGACGCCGATGGCTTTAGCGAGGCGGTCCTGGGTGTATCCAGCGGCCTTGCGAAGGGAAGCAAGGCGTTGGCCGAAGTGCGTATCGGTCTTCGGGGGCGTTTTTCCGGGCATTGCGAAAGCTCCTGATGGTCCTCGGATCGGATCCATTGTAATGGCGGATTTTGTTGCCCGAGATTTCTTCGGATAATCCATTGACATAGATTACACGAAGATCGTATAATTCCCGCGTTGAAAATAAGGGTCAAGAAAAACTGTTGTTGCAGGGTGGGGAATTCTTGACAGGATATTGAAAAGAGAGCCGCCGGTCTCCCGCAAAAGATCCCGACGGCTCAAAAGAACCCAGAGAGCAGAGCCCTCTTTGTTCGGTGGTAGTGTAGCAAGCACGCATGAGCCGGACAAGAGCAGCTCACCGACGACAGAAAGGAGGTGAGAGCTACATGACGTCCGGCGACATCCCGATCTCGGATCTATTCGAGGGAGCGTATCTTCTCTGCCGGGGATTCCATCTCAAGCGAATCACCGTGGTGGGATCGAACGGTCGGAAGCTGTGCACGTTCGCCTTCGGCGAAGGTGCGCAAGACGCGATCGACGAATACCGGCAGGGAAGGGCGACGTGCAACGTCGCGCTTCTGAAATTCACGATGAAGAATCTCAAAGACTCGATGTACAAGAAGATCAAAGAAGCAGAGAACAAGGAGAAACAAGAATGCCCGAAAAGGGGAAGAAAATAGAGCGCTACTCGGCCGAGGACATCGACCGGCTAAAGAAGAGCATTTCGATCATGGATCTATGCAAAGAACGCGGCATAGATCTCACCCGCCACGGCCTTCACGACTACAAAGGACGCTGCCCGCTTCACGACGACGACAAGCCGTCATTTATCGTGACACCTGAGAAGAACCTCTGGCACTGCCTGGGGTGCGACAAAGGCGGCAGCGTTATCGATCTTGTGATGGCGATGGAAGGGATCTCATTCGCCGAAGCGGTGTACAAGCTCATGAACCATCTGCCTCCGGAGGCCAACGGTCAACCGACCTCGCGGACATCACCCGTTGACCAGGAACGACAAGAGATCCCGCCGGGCAAAGCCCTGGCGCTGCTCGAGCGAACGATGACCGTCTACGAGAGGACCTTCTCAGAGGACGACAAGGCGAAGAAGTATCTCGAATCGAGGGGGATCGTCGATGCGGGATTATTTGCCAAGCATCGCATCGGCTACTCGAACGGGACGATCGCCGATATCCTTCCCGGCAACGGCGGCGTCAGGGACGAGCTGGCCTCGATCGGGATCCTGATCGACAGGAAGCGCGAACGCTTCGCCGACTGCGTGGTCTTTCCCGTATTCGACATCGAAGGATCGATTCAGACGCTGTACGGTCGTCACCTGGGATACGGCCAGATGCGACACCTGTATCTGCCCGGCCGGCCGAAGGGGCTGTGGAACGTCCAGGTCATAAGGACGTACAGCGAGATCATCCTCGTCGAATCCGTGATCGATGCGTTGAGCGTCGAGGTGGCCGGGTACCCGAACGTCGCAGCGATCCAGGGGACGGGGGCGATCGGAGATGACGCGGTGAAGCTTCTGCAGCGATACGGCGTCACGAAGATAAAGGTCATGTTCGACGGGGATGACGCCGGGCGCAAAGCGTCGCAGCGTATGGTCGAGAAGCTTTCTTCTTCCTTTAGCTGTTCCGCGCTTTTACTTCCGGACGGGTTGGATCCCAACGACTTTCTTCTCCGGTTCGGTGCCGAAGCGCTGAAAGAGCGCATCGGCGCAGCCGACGAGAAAGCAGCGCCGGTCACGACCGGAACAGCGGATCAATCCCCGAAGGATTCATCCGCTGGAAGAGCGGAAGCGCCGCCGCCGACGCCGGCAGGCGGCAACGGCAAGGGGCTCATCTTCACGTACGGGCTTCGGACATACCACGTGTTGGGACTCGAACGGGGCAAGAGGAAGCTCAGGGCAACGGTCAGGGTCGAGCATGGCGGGAAGCTGCACGTCGATACGCTGGATTTTTACTCGGCGAGATCCCGCCGGATGCTTGCGCAGGATCTCGTGCGGGTATTCGAGGAACAAGCCGAAACGATCGAAGCGGACATCACCCGTCTTCTCACCGCATGCGAGGAAGCGCCCATCGGGGGAGGGGACCGGGACGACTCCGGAGAGCCCGTTCCCCACGTTCTCACATACGAAGAAAGGAAGGCCGCCGAGGCCTTCGGCCGGCGGCCGGATTTGATCGACCGCATCCTTGGCGACTTCGAATCCTGCGGTCTCGTCGGGGAAGAGGCCAACAAGCTCCTCTCGTACCTGGCCGCCGTCAGCCGGAAGATGGTCGAGCCGTTGAGCGTCCTTGTGCTCTCGAGCTCGGGAGCCGGTAAGACGGCGCTGCAGGATACGACGCTGGCCTTCGTGCCTCCCGAGGATCTCGTCAAGCTCACGAGTCTCTCGGGCAAGGCATTGTTCTACAAGGAACGATCCAGCCTCAAGCACAAGGTGCTCTCGCTGGAAGAAGGGGACGGCGCCCAGGAAGCCGATTACGCGATCCGGAACCTCATAAGCGCCGGTGAGCTCATGATCGAATCCACCGTCAAGGATCTCACCACGGGGCGACTCACCACGATGGCGAATCGCGTGGAGGGGCCGACGTCGGTATTCATCACGACGACGGACCCCGAAACCGATCCCGAGACGAGATCCCGCTTTTTCGTCACATCAATCGACGAATCCCGGGAGCAGACACGCGCCATACTCGCCTTCCAGCGTCAGCGTCATGCCCTCGATGGTCTCGCGGTCGACCGCAAACGCGACGAGACGCTTCGTACGCATCAGAACTTCCAACGGCTTCTTGCGAACGTCTCGGTGGCCAATCCCTTCGCCGATCGACTCGCCTATACTGATGACCGGCTGCAGGGAAGACGAGACCAGCCCAAGTATCTCAATCTCATCAAGGCGGTAGCGTTCCTTCGCCAGATGCAAAAGGAGATCAAGCACCTGGGCGCTCATGACAACGATCCCGGCTACATCGAGGTCGATCTCGAAGACATCCGTATCGCCAATAGATTGGCTCACGAGATCCTGGGCAGATCGCTCGACGAGCTCACGCGACCCAGCCGATCGCTTCTCTTGCTCTTGGATGAGATGGTCGAGGAGATGGTCAGCACCATCGCCGAGAAACGAGCCGAAGCCGGGCGGGAGACGGTGCCGCGGCGGACCGCGGTCACCTTCACCCGCCGGCAGATACGCGAGTACACCCGGTGGAGCCATACCCGCGTTCACCGGTACCTCAAGGAACTGGTGGATCTGGAATACGTACTTGTTGAATCCGGCCGAAACGGCATTACATGCCGTTACCGCCTGGCATATGAAGGGCAGGGCAAAGACGGGGAGCGGTTCGTGCTGGGGCTTACGGATCCTGAGGATCTCTGATGAGATCGGGAACCGTTGCAGTACCTTTTCACCAGCTTTTCACCACCTTTTCGGTACCTTTTCACTTGCGAAATCGAAATCAACTAAAGGAAGAACATTCAATTACGTCAAAACCAGTTCACCATTCCGGGAAAAGGAAGATATAGGGATTTTTGTGCAGCCACGTCAGTGACGTTCGGAGGGTAGTATGCAGGAATGGACGGGAAAGACCTCGACCGAGGAATTCATAGAGCTTGCGGACCGTTTCCTGGCGCATTTGAGCGATCGACGGCAGAGCGTGAGCACCGTCAAGAAGCGCGAGCAGGACTTGAGACGCTTCTTTCTGCACCTCGACGACGTCCGGATCGAGCGCCTTCACGACGTGACGCTGGCGGACCTCCAGGGCTTCCACAAGCGACTCAGCGATCACGGCTACAAGGATAGCGTCATAGAAGGCTCACTTCGAGCCGTGAAACTCTTCTTTGACTTCCTGCAGGACGACGGCGTCTTATTCGAGAACCCTGCCCGCAAGCTCAAGATCCCCAAATCCCCGGTCATCCTTGGTCATGTGCTGACGGAAGGCGAGATCAAGCGACTGATCACGATGCCCAACCTGGCCACGAACGAGGGGATGCGGGATCGAGCGATCATGGAGACGCTGTATTCGACCGGCGTTCGCCAGGCGGAGCTTCTCGGTCTTGCCGTGTGCGACGTGGATCTGGACCGGATGACGGTCCGGGTAACCGGCAAGAGGAAGAAGGTCCGGGTGCTTCCTCTCGGGCGCCAGGCGGTGAAATATCTCAACCTGTACCTGCAGCATGCCCGGCCGTGGTTATTGCGCTTCGTGGAGAATCCCCCGGAAGCGCTGTGGATAAGCCGCCGGCGCGTGCCGGTGGACAAAAACACCTTCAGCCGCATGCTCACCGGGTATTGCAGGGAAGCCGGCGTAGAGCTTCTGGGGGTGCACACCTTCCGGAGATCCTGCGCGACGCACATGCTGCAAAACGGAGCTCACCCGGTCGTGGTGGCGCAGCTTCTGGGGCATTCGAATCTTTCGAGCCTGGCGCATTACCTTCGAACGACGATCACGGAATTGAAACAAGCCCATGCCCGGACGGTACTCGGCCGATGAAAACGCTGAGGGATCTCACGGAAGACTTCTACGAGCTGTACCGGGCGGTGAATTCCAGCCATCATACCATCGCAAGGCTGAAGACCGCTCTTCGCCAGTTCCTCGGATACCTCGAGGACGCGCATGAGATTACAACAGCCGACGTACTGCTTCCGGAACACATGCACGCCTTCCAGAAGCATCTCGCTCACCGGCTCACCAAAAAGGGCTTGCCGCTCAAGACATCGACAATCAACACCGTCATCAAGGCGGCACGCCCCTTTCTCGAGATGCTTCACGACGAGGGGTATCTACGCCGTGGTCTGGCGAAGCATCTAAAGTACATAAAAGAACCAGAGATCCTTCCGCAAAGCGTCCTGCAGCATGCCCAGGTGAGAAAGCTTCTCCGGAAGATCGACGCCACGACGCCGGAAGGGATCCGGGACCGGGCGGCGATCGAGCTCATGTATTCGTCGGGGCTTCGGATCGGCGAAGTGGAGACGCTAACCCTTCGAGATCTCGATCTGGAAAAGGGCATCGCCCGGGTAGTGGGGAAGGGGCGAAAGGAACGGTTCGTTCCGATCGGAAAGACCGCGCTCAAGTGGCTCTCGTCGTACATACGAGGCGTGCGGTCGTTTCTGGTAAACGGTCACGACACGGATGCGGTCTTTCTCAATACCAAAGGAAGGCCGCTCAACCAGGCGACGCTTCGCTGCCGGGTTCGCGAATACGGCCGTCTCCTCGGATTAGACATCCAGATCACTCCGCACACGTTCCGCCGGTCGTGCACGTCGGAGATGATAAAGGCGAACGCCAATCTCTACCACGTCAAGCAGCTCCTGGGGCACAAGCGATTCGACACTCTGAACCACTACGCCAAGCTCAATATTGCCGATCTTCGGAAGACCCACGAGAAATGCCATCCCCGGGAAAAAGACGAGTAGCGTCTCGTTGAATCCACCTCAATAGCGTGCTACCTTACCCGTATGAAGCGGGATAGGTTCACAGCAATTCTCCTGGCCGTCGCGGTGGTGATGGTGAGCGGCGCGGCACATGCGTCGATCTCGACGCCGGCGCTTCGTCCTTCCGCTCCCGTTCCCTCAGAGCCCATCTCTTCTTTAGCCGTCCCTTCCGAAAGCCACGTCGCCGATCCTGGCGAGGTGGACGTCTTCGTCGCCGTGATGCCTCTTGGCATGACGGACGACGGCGAGTATTTGGACCTTGTCATGGTTGTAGAGCCGGAGACGCATACCCGCGAATGGTACATCGTACAATCCCCCCTCGGGTTGTTCACCAAGGAAGGAATGTACGAAAAGTTCGCAGATATGTACGGAGTGGAAGGGTTGGGCCTACTTGCGTGGGCGATGTCCAGAGGCTACCAGGTCGAGAAGAAGTGCTACAAGTCATACGACTGGGCAGTTGAGGAAAACATAATTGGCATCAAGGCCAAGACTCGCATCTTCTTCGAACGGTCGGATAAGAATGCTGCCAAGCAACTGATGCAGGCTCTGCAGGACATTTACGAGAGGGAGTATGTGCTGCCGAAAATAGCGCAGAACTTCGGTGGCGAAAGTGGCGAAGTTGGAGCAGGATACTGGTATTACCACACCGGGCGAATTGTGGGCTTCGCTCGAGTGTCGGAGGCAATTCTTGGCGGTGGTGCTGAAGGTGGAGACTGGTCAGGTTGGCAACGCGTGAAGGTGGGAACCATAGGCGCTGTTCAGACGGGCCTTTGGGTGGTGCCAGCGGCCAAAGGCATTACCGCCTTGGGAGCAAAAGCCGGTCTAGGTACTTTAGGGAGTAAGGTCCTTAGCAAACAGGCAATTGCGATCCTTCAGAAGGACATCCTTTTCAAAACACAATTGAAAGGGTTACTCTCGAAGTACGGGGGCAGCCTGATTTCGAGGAGCGCGAACCTTGAACCCTACGGCGGACCTGGCGGCGGACACCACGTACCTGCGCAAAGCGCATTTGCAGGGGCTCCCGGCTATGATGCAGGTGCAGCGTTAGCTGTACCAAGGGCAGAATTGGCTAGATTGGGCGTAAGACACGGTATTGTCTCCGGCGCGCAGCAGACTCTGTATAGAGCTTTTGCTAAATCAGGAGAAACCCTAACATGGGAGGCAATGCAAAGCATAGAGACGCAGGCCTTAATACAAGGCGGAATGAAAGCCGGGGTAGCACGAGCAACGGTGCGCCAGGCGATCAACGCCTTGCAGCGTGCAGGGGTACACGGGCCCACAAGAATACCTTGGGGAGGATAATATGCCGATTCCCGAAATAGAAGAGTTTGCGAAGATACTTGTCGAACATGTGAGGGATGCTGCGATTCAAAGCAACGACAGAGAGATGAACCCCGATGCTGGGTCGCCCGTCGCTAAGCGGTGGCGAGAAGTCGCCGCTGCTGGAAATGTTGAAGCGCTCTTGAAGACGGTGATTCCTGATATTGTGGATGACACAGTCTTTTACCTACTCCAAGCGATAGACGAAGGATTAGTGACTCTTTCCTTCATCGCCTCCAACGGCAAAGTTGTCAACCTCTCTAAGGAAGGGCTCGGAGAATTATCCGGATGGTACATGGGGAGCGATGGCTGGCGTGCAACGCATTCGAAGGAAAGATTGGCCGACGATTTCTCGGCCCTTGTTGAATGATGACCTCTTGGAAGCGATCTTCCCCCGCCCCGCAGGCTGAGCGATATTCTGGCACGCGCCGCCCGGGCGCACGGCGCGGCGCTCAGTCCATCCGATAGTGGATCCACTATCCGACGGAATCCCCCGTCACACTTATTGCAGCTAAAGCAATAAGTGCGCCGGGGCATTTCCTTCGCGCCGCTCAACATAAATTCTTATGTTGCATGCGCCCGGGCTCGTCTGACACCCCTCCGAGATTAGCTCTGACACGTACGCCGATGCCCGCCACCCCCCGGGCTATATCAGGATGAAATGTACCGGGGGGTTCCCCATGAGGTGGCCGCTCGCCGAGCTCGCATGGAGAATGAAGCGAGCCGCTGTGCGGCTCCAGAAGGCCGCGGCGAAGCCGCGGACAACTGTGCATTCCGGGAGAAAATTCCGGATTCGGCCGGATTCCGGTCCGCCGGGCAAAAAACGACGCATGAGGTTGTCGTGTAAGCGACGTTGACGGGTCGACCCATGTAAAGCCGCGGTCCTTTTGGCCTAGAGCGCAGGGTTGACCAATATCCCTCTAAAGTTCTATTACGAGAGTTCCGAGGATTTCCTTGCGGCGGAACAACTTGCAAGGGATATCCAGGATGTGCAATAATTGCATGCACACTGATTTCTCTGGGGGAAAGGATGCAGGTGAAACTTCCTCGGTTCGACAATACGGCATGCAAGAACCTAACCGTGTGTGGAACTATTTGTTCCGGAGAAGAGGGTTTTCTCAAGGAACTCGCTAAGAAGAGGACAATGGTAGCGAGATACCGGACGAATTCTGGGACCGCCTACGTTCGGGTCCTGACTCCCGGCAGGAGCGGAAAAGGGTTGCACGTTGATTGTGCGTTGAGAGATTTCTTTCCCAAGAAAAAAGCGCCGACAGTTACGCACAAGAAAGCCGAAGTGATCCAGTTTCTCAATAAAGCAGTAGGAACGACAATCGATGTAGGAATAGGCGGCGCATATGTGCTTGGCATTCACGAGTTGCCGGAGCGAGGGTTAATTCGATCGTTGGCAGTAGGCGAAGAGACCGGTGGCATGAAGATCCGGCTTACCGGCGGAACCTTCTCAATCACCGGAGCACCGATAAAGACAATTCGTTGGTGGAGCATTGAGAAAGGAAAACGAGTGATGGTGCATTTGGAGGCAAGACGAACCGTCAAGATTGACGAAACATATCTCCAAGATGCACTAGATTGGGTAAACGGGCAGGAGGGGATTTTCCTCCTGGGAAAAGCGGACAATGGAAAGACGTAGCGGCAGTGTTGGAATCTGCGAGGATGTGCTCGTTTTTCAGCCCACAGCTGGATGGGAATCGCCGGAGTGCCTTTTTGAGCCGGAAACCGTACCGCGGCGCAGCAAAATAGCTTCGCAATGGGAAGATCTTGCGCCGACGATTTTCGACAACCTAACGAAAGTACTGCTAACGCGGTGGCACGACGTAGCTCGGATACAAAGCCTGGAAAAAGAAATTCTTCTGCTGCGGGATCGGCTGACGATGATGGAAGAGATCTTTCCAGTCGAAGTTCCGATAGAAACCCTCGCGCCAGATCCGTACGAAGTAATCAGATCCTTTCATGTAGTAGTGCAGCCTTTTGCGGAAGAATACCTTGCCCGCTTTTTTGATGCCAACCTTGCTGCCAGCGGTGCTACGGTCGAAGAAGCCGTGTTCAATTTGAAAGACATGATCGTTGCCACATACGAGATGCTCTGTGATCATGAAGAATCTGAGCTTGGACCGGGACCTGCCAAACAGCTGCAAGTGCTCAAGGCATTTTTAAGAGAATCATCTTGAGATGCCGATTATTACCAAAGAGCTTGCTCTCAGCATAGCGAAAAAATTGGAAGCGGAGATACAGAAACGTTCCAAGAAGGCCCACGATCTTGCCAAGGTATATCATGATGGCAAGCTCATTGCCTCCTTTGGTATTCGACGTGGATCCAAGAAAAACCTCGGTCATGATTTCGTGCCGGCGGCACTATATGTTGGTCCTAATCAAGCAAGACTGCTCGGCCAATGCCCTCTGAAAAGAGAAGAGTGGCTGGAGATCTTGCGAGAAAAAGGAAAGCTTCCCGCTTAACGTCATCTTCTTCTCTCGGGTGGGAGGCGGGTATTCATATTCTCTGCGCCCCAAGCTGCGGAGGTGGGGAGCGGGGCCCCGCCTCCGCAGCGCAGCCGAAGGAGCCGCAAGAAGCATCAGAGGGGAGGCACTTAGGCGAAGGGGTGGAGGCGAAGCGACAGCGCAGCCGCAGCCCCTGAGGTGCCGGGGTGAATGGTGATTCTTAGGCCCCTACAGGAGCTGGTTCCCCCCTGCCATTCATCATGTGCCCCCTAACATTAAAGGGGTGTGGCCGAGGAAGGGGGTGCAGGGGGGAACCTGCGGCCAGGGGCCGGCGGCGACAGAGGGCCGGGCGCTTCCGGCGACGATGGGCCGGGCAAGGGTGTGGCTTGCCCGGTCCCTGAGGAGCCGGAGACACCTTTCGTGTGAGATGGGATTGGTATTCCTGTGTCGAGGAAGAGTTAGAAGAACAATGCCTTGACGGCTTCCTTCATGGTCTCGATGGTCAGAATTTTCCCAGCGTTCTTGACCCAATCTTTCACTTTTTGCCAACGCCCTTCATCCCGAATGGCCTCGACACAATCATGACCATGCCAGGTCAATCCTTTGGCTTTCCAGACGAAACCGTCCCTCGTCGAGCAATCTGTGGCGCTGATAATGCCCTGCTCGGCGAGGATCTTGACGTGGTATGAGATCTGTTCATCGCTATATCCATCAAATTGGAGAGGAATCACTCCTCGCGTCTGTTCTGAATCTTCCAGGGCAACCAGTATCCTTCGAATGAGTTCCATATCGCGCTTCATTCTTTCTCCTCACAAAGAGCGAGACCGTTACTATGGGGAGAGCCTAAAGATCTCCTTCACGATAGACAATCTGCTTGCTTGAATGCCGGCAACGAATGCTCCCCCTAAGATGCTTGCAAAGGCAATCCAGA
>Ga0315555_1002886_pt1 | contig 11988 bp, 7 predicted proteins | sample SalMarSW160380MG_FD_202113 | JGI IMG/M metagenome (GOLD analysis project Ga0315555, IMG submission 202113) | Salt marsh sediment microbial communities from the Plum Island Ecosystem LTER, Massachusetts, United States - Salt Marsh Sediment SW1603-80 ...
CCTCGAGGACTGATTTGCCGTTAAACGCCAGCACTAGAGGACTCAGTAAGGCACTGGCTACTCCATTAGGTGTAAAAATTACCGGCAGCAGCTTGGTGGACACGGTAGCTTTTTTCTTAGCCATTTCCAGTTGCCATATTACTCTATCAGCCAGGCCCTCAATCTCGATCAAATCGGAACGACATGAGCTTTCGCTATCACCCACAAAAAGCATATCTGTATCCCGAACAAGAATGCCCTCCAGGCTAAAGCCGAAAAAGCTGCTGTCATACCTTCCCTCACCGCCTTGAGAATTAATTAAGGATATGGAGCTTGTCCCCTTGGTTACTTGAACATCGCAAAGGATATCGGGAGTATGCCCCCTGATCTTGGCTATAAGCTCCTTCCCGATCTCAATCAGCCTCTCCATGGCTATTCCTTCTACCTCAGGGTCGAAGATGGACACTTCCGAATAGTCCTGACGAGAAGGAAGTTGAAAACTGGCCGGACTGCCAAATTGAGAGGTTTCCACCGCCATGTCAACCAGAGCTTTCACATCTCCCCCTCCGCTGGCGGTAGCAAAGCCAATTCTCCCTTCCTTGAAAATTCGTAAGGCAGTACTGCTGCTCTCCTTGGTCTGAACCTGTTTTAGTTCATTGGCTTCAAACTGTATCCCGATGGAATCGGGAGAAGAAACCGAGAAAACTTCAGCTTGCTCAGCCTCCTTCAGAGCAGAGCGGAGAACCTCCATAAGATGTTCCATCTTAAATCCTAAACCCCAAATTAGTAGTCAGGAGTCAGAATTCAGTAGTCAGAAGCCACCCCTTCCCTACTGACTACTGTCTACTGTCTACTGACTCCTGTATTCTCAATTCTTATCTTCCTCCTACCACGCAACGACGAATCCTGATATGTGGGCTGCCATTGGAAACGGGCAGTGGAGATTGCCCGGCCTTTCCACAGCCACCACCCTGATTCATCTCCAAGTCATTGCCTATGGCATCTATATTCTGCAGGGTGGTGAAAACATTACCGGTTAGCACCACGGGGCGCAATAACTCTGCTAATCTCCCCTTGCGAATCATGTAAGCTTCTCCGGCGGAGAAGGTGAACATCTCCAGGCTGGTCGTCCCGCCGTACCAGTCCTTAACATAGACGCCTTCCTCGATGTCACCGAGCATCTCCTCGAAGGAAGTGCTGCCCGGCGCAATAAAGGTATTGCTCATTCGCACTATTGGGGGAAAGCGGTAATTAACGGCTCGAGCATTCCCCGTAGCCTTTTCTCCCATCTTAGCCGCAGTTTCCCGGGAATGAAGCCTTCCCTCCAGAATGCCCTCCCTGATAAGATAGTTTTCCCTTGTCGGCGTCCCTTCATCATCGTACTTATAACTTCCCCGCAGGTTGGGAATCGTAGGGTCATCAATGATATTGAGATGCTTGCGGCCGAATCTCTTTCCCAGCACCATGACTTGCTGCAGGTTTTCATTTTGATATACGAAATCCGACTCGGATAAATGCCCGAAGGCTTCATGAGCAAAGACTCCAGCCAGAACAGGGTCCAAAATTACGGTATACTCTCCACCTTTTACCTGGGGGGCGGAAAGAAGGGCGGCGGCACGCCTGGCTATCTCCCTGGCCTGCTCATGTAGCCCCTCCACGACGGAAAACTCCCCCGTACTGCCCAGACTTACCCCTGCTTGCTGGACCTCGTTATCCTCGCGAGCTATGGCTGTCAATCGTAAATTAAGGTCGGTTTTAGCTTGCTCTATGTAGCTGCCTTCAGAATTGGCGAAGGTACGTTGCTTTTTGCCATCGCGATAGTTGATTCTCGAGCTTTGAATTTTCGGGCTGCTTAATATAATGTCGTTGTATTCATCCAGAAGCTCTTTCTTCGCTGCTAACGGTATAGCCGTGGAATCCTTCTTCAATCGTGACACCACCGTATCCACTACAGGCTCTGTAGGGAAAAGCTTAAATGGGCCCCTGCTGGCTAACCTTGCTTCCTCTACTGCCAGAGCCACCTTGTCCCGCAGTCCGTCAAGACGATTAAAGCTGACGAACCCCCAGCTACCCCGGACTAACGCACGAACATTGCCGCCGGAACTACGAGCCCTGCTCATCTCCTCCAGCCTTTCCCCCCTGTAGGCAATGTTGGTAGCCTGGCTCTCTTCGAAATGGATTTCGATATAGTCGGCACCGTGGCCTTTCAAGGCATCGGAAATCAGGTCGCGCATGCTGTTATTGTAGCCTTTGCCACGAATAAAGGCAAAGAGCGCTGTCATTCCGAGCCGCCTTTCTTTTGTCATTGCGAGCCCCGACAAGTCGGGGCGTGGCAATCTCATTGACTAAGGCCCAAACACGATTGTAGTGCGACCTTTTAAGGTCGTGCAATCCTGCCCTTGCACGAGGCTAAAGCCTCGCACTACATTTTTGCATTTTGAGTTGCCATTTTGATTTTTACCCTTTGATTTTTGAATTTCAATGACCTCCCGACATAGTAGAATATTGCCGACCTTTAATTTATACTCATCTCCTGATATTATCTTGGTTACGGCGATGAAATTCACCGATAAACTACTTAATGCCAGCCGAAAAAACAAAAGCTGGCTTTGCATCGGACTTGACCCCGACCCGGAGCTTATGCCCGCGGTAGACGTTCTCCAATTCAACAAAGCCATTATCGAGGCTACATCCGACCTGGTCTGTGCCTATAAGCCCAATCTGGCTTTCTATGAAGCTTTAGGGACCGAAGGGCTTGCTATCCTGGAGAAGACCGTTAAACATATACCCGGCGATATTCCTGTAATCGGTGATGCCAAGCGCGGCGATATCGGTAACACCGCCAGGGCTTATGCCAAAGCTCTCTTTTCGGTTCTTGGCTTCGATGCCGCTACCGTCAATCCCTACCTTGGATTCGATTCCATAGAGCCCTTTATCAACTACCAGGACAAAGGGGTATTTATCCTGTGCCGAACATCGAACAAGGGAGCCACGGATTTCCAGGACCTTCGCACCAATGGCCTACCGCTATACGAAGCAGTGGCTCAAAAAGCCAAAGAATGGAATATTTATGGCAATATTGGCCTGGTGGTCGGGGCTACCTATCCTGAGGAATTAAAAAAAGTCCGCTCAATTTGTCCCGAAATGCCTTTGCTTATCCCCGGCATTGGCGCTCAGGGAGGGGACCTGGCTTCAGCAGTTGGCTATGGGGTGGATGCCCGGGGCGAGAAGGCGATTATCAATGTGTCGAGGCAAATTCTCTACGCCTCCAAGGAAAAGGATTTTGCCCAGGCGGCTAGAAACGTGGCTGAAAGAATCCGCAACCAAATCAATGACTACAGAAATAAAGCTGGGTGACATAGTCCGGCTGCGCAAAGCGCACCCCTGCGGCAGCTATGATTGGGAAGTGGTGAGAGCGGGCGCCGACATCGGCCTTAAATGCCTCAAATGCCAGCGAAGGGTTCTTTTGGAGAGAGGGGTGTTTGAGAGAAGAGTGAAAGAGTTTGTCTCCAAAAGTGACTAACTAAACAACTTCACGACAATAGAAAACACCCTGCGATGGTTTGTGTAGTGAAGTAATAAAAGAGGCTTGTGTTACCCAACAAGTTGCTACTTTGTTGTATAATTTTCTACTCGATTGTGAAGGTAGAAATGCTTACAATTGTTACTTTGGAGTGCTTTTCTGTTCTTGCAATCAAAGCACACCGGATTATAGAATTAATGTCTCAAAGGCTAATTCAGGATGTGCAGTGGAAGACATCGGGAATTTGCCATCTGAAATCAAAAGGGATATGCCTTATCTCCCCATTCATTGTCTAGTCCGATAAAAAACTGGAAAGATGAAGGAATTTGGTGCTAGTATGATTTTATTTGGTGGCTCGGTTTCAATTGGGAGGCGATAATGAGAAATGGCGGACGAACAGGCATCTCCAAGCTTAATCTAATCAGGAAACCTTACCGAACACTCTTGAACGGCGAGAGTGGTTATGCCGCGTTCGATGTCACCGCTGTAAGCGACCTTGTAAACCGACTGGGTCAAACAGTGATCCTAGATCCAATGTCAGGCTACGGATCTCTGTTAGGCATCTGTTCCAAAAAGGGCATCCCATCAGTGTCAATTGAAATCAGTGCACCGCTTTATCTTTGGCACTTAATAAGGTGGGTTGACCTAACTGATGATTTCATTGGAGCAATAGATACCTTACTTATGAGATCAGCGAGTTGGCCAAAGGTTGTGACGAGAGCTGAGGCCTCTAATCAATGGTTTACGGAAACGGCATTAGGTCTTTTGGACGACTTGATGCAATTAACTTGCAGTTCATTGGAACCAAAGCGGAACTCAAGTGTAATAAAGACAGACATTATGGCAGCAGCTCTTATGATCCCCTTCTGCGGTCGTTTATCATGTTGCACTGAGAGCGATAATAATCCAACTTGGGTCAAAAAAGGTGGTATTGTAGTATACGACAAATGGGAGTGCGATTTCAGAGAGTATTTGACATCTTTGAGATCATTCTTGGTTAAGAATGCCAGTACCGCTATTCTAGGTATTACTCACAATATAATCTTGGGGGACTGCAGACTAATAGATTTCAGCAAAATGCAAGTTAGAGCTATGATTACGTCACCACCGTATCCCAATAGGTCAGATTATTTTAAGATGTTTGAACCCGAAATCTATTATTGCTCGCATTTAAATCTTCCTGACCTTACCGTAGCTTCACCGACACAGTATATTGGTTCTACTAAAGTGAAGGGAACCACACACAAGCCATATCCTCTAAAGGTAGCTAAAGCATTTCTTGATTATGTTCCAACCTCTGTTAGCAAATCGAAGAAAAAAGCTGCTGCTAATGCAACATATTACTATCCCAGCTATGCCAACTATTTCAATGGATTATACGACGCTTACGCAAACATATCGCGGGCCGCAGCACCTGGTTTCAAGGGCTACATAATAGTACGAAATAACCATTTTCGTAATATAGAAATACCAGTAGCTCAGACTGTTATCGAAATCTGGCAAAATTTTGGCTTCAATGCTAAGATTATCAACCAGATAGAAGTATTTCACACGGGAACCAAGAACCCCAGAGCTAAAGGCACAAAGGCAAAGCAATCAGAATTCATAATCGAGATAAGTAAATGACTAAGCAAGACAATAAAGTCAGACAGACAAAATCAGGACTTTTTATTCGCCTAGATGAAGCAGTAGGCTTATTGGTTTACTCTCCGTATTCTGGTCTTATTTTTCTCGTTCATCCTGAGGATATACGTGATACTCTCCTTTGGCTAGAAAAAAGTGATGGCGTATCTCCAAGTGAGATGATCACAAAGGCTCTGGGTGTTGGTTGGAAAATCAATTCATGTGACGCCAGCTTCGGAGCGACACACTATCTTGGTGACCGAGAAAAATGGGATCGATTTCCATGGACTACCCACTTCCCCATTTTGATTAACTGGTTTCTAACTGGGAAATGCCCATTATCTTGTCAGTACTGCGATGCTGTAGATTTGATGGGAACACGTCCAGAACCCACGGAGGAAGATGTGCGGCGAATCGCTGCTTCCATCCTTGCATACAATCCTCTTGCTGTCGTATTAACGGGTGGCGAACCACTCGAAAGTCAATACTTGGAGGAATGCATAAAACTTCTATATGGCCAAACGGGAATGCTAGTAGATACTAATGGCCTGTACTTAGACAAACGCCACATAGAATTATTTAAGAAATACAATGTTGTTGTGCGCATATCTTTGGATTCTCCAATACCTGACGTCAATGATAGACTTCGATGTGTCCGTAGAAATGGGGCGAAGGAAGTAGAGACGAGGACGATGTCTTCTCTGCAGAAAGCGCTTAACGCGTTGTGTTTATGTTTGGATGAGTGTGTCCCCGTATCTGTTCAAACAGTGGCGACTTATCAAACTATCCATGATTTGTCGGCTCTCGGAGACCGCCTATACAAACTGGGAGTGCAATTTTGGCGTGTGCATCTAGTCGCCCTACCCCCAGATAATGATATGAACAGAGAATTTAATAGGCAACATAGAGTACCGAAGGAATCTCGCGATCATACTTTGAATGAGGTAATTAGACTCAGACGTAGATGGAATGGTATGGATTTCCAGTTAGTAGAAGACGACGTGAGTAGGAATGCTGTGGTCATCGTCGCAACTGATGGTGAGTATCTTACTGAGTCAAATACGGGGCATGGAAAGATACTTATTGATCCCAATTCACCAAAAGCACCTTCGCTGGACCGCATATTCAATTTCGTATCACCTGATCATCATGCATATAGATATCTGGGTGACCCGGACATTCAGCTCAGGGGGTAATAAAATGAATGAATCTAAAACGCTAACGATCTGTTACACCGATATAAAAGGTTCAAGTGAGTTAAATAAGAAGATTGGCAATGACAATATGGATGCCCTCAAAGCTGAGCATTTCCGAGTAGAAAAAGAATTGATCGTTAGGAACAAAGGAACTTGGGTTAAGTCCCTTGGCGACGGTTCAATGTCATATTTCGACAGTCCAGCAGATGCTGTTAGGTTTCTTTCCGAGTTCCAGTGGCTTGAAGCAAAACACCCTGGCCTGCAGTTTTGGACCTTCGAAATAAAAGCCGGGATAGCTCATGGAGAAGTAACAGTCAGCCAAAATCCACTTGATGTTAACGGCAATGCGTCCAATCTAGCATCTCGTGTTCTTGGGCAATCTCAGCCTGGTCAGATTCTGTTGGACTTATCTGCACATGAAGCCATTATATCGAGATTAGGTGCCGGGGCTGAAAAATATTTTACTTCTTTGGGGAAAAAGGAGTTGAAAGATTTTCCTCAGCAAGATTTATGGGTATTCGAATGGTTAAATTACATGAAAGCTGACAACACTGTCAGTAAGCTGATTATAAAGAATTTACAAGATGCTCATTTTGCATTATCCAACTTAATCGATGTACCACTTTCACAACCAGGCTGTATTTTTTGGCCAGTAGTCCCCAGAGGAATGAATGCAATTCACAAAGGACAGCTTGAGGCAATTAAGCTGCTTTGCTTTTGCGGTTGGGAAACATACTTGTTTGTCGCCGATTCCGACCAGCTGTTTGATTCAGGTATTACTGCTTCTCAAGATTTCGAAAAAGAAGTACAAGAATATGCGAAGAAGATCGGAGTATCCCTGACCACTATCCAATACCTTAGCACGGTATTCGATAGCTCATCGACAGAGTTCCCCGACCTCCTGTCAAAATTCAAAGAACTATCTAAATCATTCAAGGTTGAGGCTGTGTTTCAGTACGAAGGTAAGTCATACGAAGACAGTCAGCAGATAGTCATGCACAAGACAATCCTAGAGTTCCTTCGCACGATTTTTACTTTGGTTGCCTTTCAACACTTTATCGATAGCTATGCAAAGCCAATCGCGATTGTTGCTGGCGTAGATGAATTGCCCAAGTGGGAAAAATACCTCGAAACTAGGGGCTTGTTAAAGAAGGTGAGTCTAATTTGCAATCCTGAATTGAAGAAAGGAGAGCACCTGATACAACAAGATTCATTCCGTCCAGTCTGGCTCTCAAAACATAACTTCATCAAGGATACTGCAGAGACAAACCTTACGCAGTGGGCATTTGACCTATTTGTTTGTCTGCCACAGTTCCCAAAAACAGAAACTACAATCTGCAATCAGTTTTGTAAGAAAACCGGATGCGAGGACAAGCCTGAATCATGTGGAGAAATCAACAAATTGGCAGATAGTGTCGCCGAATTTGTGAAGGGTCGCCTCGGATTCGTGTGAATGAAATATTTACATTTGAAAAATCATATTAAATCCGAGACGGGTATTCAATAGGGGGCTATTATGGCAGAGTCAAATGCCGAGGCTGAATTACAACAAGTTTCCGGTATTCAAATTACTGGAAACGCTCTGCGTATCCTTGAGGAAAGATACTTAAAAAAGGATAGGCGTGGCCGAATAACTGAGAAGCCCGAGGACATGTTCCGCCGAGTGGCAAATACGATAGCGCAGGCAGAGTTGCGTTATGATCCCAAGGCAGACATTAAATCCAGAGAAGACGAGTTCTACCAAGTGTTGGCGAATTTTGAGTTCTTACCCAACTCTCCTACTCTTTTGAACGCTGGACGGCGATTAGGGCAACTTGCAGCTTGCTTTGTTTTGCCCATTGAGGATTCAATGAAATCTATATTTGGCACAATGAGAGATTCTGCTCTGATTCAGAAGAGCGGCGGAGGAACTGGATTCTCATTCTCGAGAATACGCCCCAAAAAAGATAGAGTAAGGTCTACTGGTGGCATAGCGAGTGGTCCAATCTCATTTATGCGAGCGTTTGATGCAGCCACTGGGGTCGTCTCTCAAGGCGGCGTGAGGCGCGGTGCTAATATGGGAATCCTAGATATTTGGCACCCGGATATTCTACAATTTATCACTGCTAAGAAGGAGCCTACCGAACTCACTAATTTTAATCTCGCTGTAGCAGTAACCGACGAATATATGGAAGCAGTCAAAGCTGGTACTGATTACAATTTGATTAATCCTCGGTCTAAGAAACCAGTAGGTAATAAGGCAAACGCCAAAGAAGTATTCGATATTTTGGTAGCATCAGCGTGGGAAACTGGCGAACCTGGTATTATCTTTATTGATAGAGTGAATCAGGCTAATCCAACTCCCCGACTTGGCAAGATTGAGAGCACAAACCCTTGCGGGGAACAGCCGCTGCTTCCATATGAGTCGTGCAATCTCGGATCGGTCAATTTAGCCAGAATGATAAAGACGGAGACTGGAACTCCTGTGATCGATTACCCAAAACTAGCCAAGACGGTGAGAATTGCCGTCAGGTTTCTGGATAACGTAATTGATGTTAACAAGTTTCCTTTGCCCAAGATAAGGGAAGCAACTAAAAAAACCAGAAAAATTGGGGTCGGAGTCCTGGGGTTTGCAGATATGCTTATGCAATTGGGCATTCGCTATGACTCGGATGACGCGATCGGCCTTGCTTCCCATGTCATGAAGTTCATCAATGAAAAGGCAATAGAAGCTTCTGTGGAACTTGCAAAAGAACGCGGTCCCTTTCCAGCTATCAAGGACAGTATCTACAATGTACATGGTGGTCTCAAACCAAGAAATGCAACATGCACCACTATAGCTCCCACTGGTACCATTAGCATGATAGCTGGCTGTTCCACCGGTATCGAACCACTTTACGGATTAATCTATAATCATAACATCTTAGATGGCAGTAAGCTGCTGGAGGTCAATCCATACTTCGAGAAGGTTTCTAGAAAACTTGGCTTCTATTCTGACAATCTCGTGGAACAACTGAAAGCTGGGGTGTATCTTAAAGACATAAAAGGGGTACCTGATGATGTCAAACATTTATTCGTCACAGCCTATGAGATAGCCCCTGAATTTCACGTTAAGATGCAAGCGGCTTTTCAAGAATCCACGCAGAACGCGGTATCCAAGACTGTTAATCTTCCCGAAGAGGCCACTATGGAAGATGTAGCGAAGGTATACATGTTGGCTTATGAAAAAGGGTTAAAAGGAATAACAATCTATCGAAATGGAAGCCGCAGAGGGCAACCTCTAAGTATGGACCAGGTAACAAATGGAGTCGATAATACGTTGCTCACCCCTAGACAGCGTCCCGAGTCGCTTCGTGGCCAAACCGATAAAGTCCAGACCGGTTGTGGGCCCATGTACATAACCCTTAATTATGATGACCAAGATTGCCTGTTTGAAGTTTTTTCAATCCTGGGTAAAGCCGGAAGTTGTGCCATAGCTCAGCTTGAAGCTATAGCTCGTTTGACGTCTCTGTCGCTCAGGTCAGGTGTAGCTATTTCGGACATATCAAAGCATCTGAGGTTCATTCATTGTCCAAATCTATATGTACCCACAGATGGGAGCAGGCAAGTGTTTTCCTGCCCTGACGCCGTCTCACTAGTACTTGATAGAAATGTTGGGCGGACACCTAGACCAGCAAAGGTGGTTAGGCCGAGACGACGCCCACAAGTTCTTCGAGGCACCACTGACAGGATGGAGACGGGTTGCGGTCATCTCTACGTAACAGTAAATTACGACGAACGTGGCCGTCTTTTTGAGGTATTTTCGGTTTTGGGCACGGCCGGTGGTTGCGGTACGGCTCAGCTTTCTGCAATCTCTCGTCTAGTTTCTTTGGCGCTTCGGTGCGATGTGTCTGCGTTAGAGATAGCTCAGCATCTCAAGGACATCCGTTGCCCATCTCCTGCGGTTATCTCAGAGGGGAAGGGGCGTGTTTCTTCCTGTGCAGATGCAATCTCAATGGCACTTGAAAAACATATGGGCATCAGCAAATTAGAGGTCAATAATGAAGGTAAGCAGCTTTACCAGCTTACTGGCAACGTGGCTGGTCAATGTCCCAATTGTGCCAGCCTGTTGATATACCAAGAAGGGTGTTACATGTGCAGAGCTTGCGGGTTCGAGAGATGCTAGCGTACGGCCTGATGAAAAAGATGGCCTAGATGTACGAGAAGCCAGAAGTTAAGGAACATACTTAATCATCACAAATCAGTCTTCGAATTGTTAGAGCCGAAGCCTCCCTGCCCGAGAGACTTTTTCTTTTGCACCTTCTCGATTTTCTCTGCTCAGACGAGTGATAAACGAGCTATTTCTTGAAATATCTCATTTCGTCTTTTTGTTAGACCCGAATGACACCTAGCAATACCAAGAATTGTTGGGGCACTTTTCGATTGAAAAGTTGGATAATAATCCGACCAAGGGTTGGCTTTATCAGCTCTGTGTGCTAGTTTATATGCTGTTTCATGGCTCGCTGTATCCCCCATATTGATTTGGATGCCTTCTTCGTTTCCGTGGAGCAGGCGCTTAACCCGGAACTAAAGGGAATCTAATCTAGATTAGTCGTCACCCGACCAACGGTTTCCCAAGAGGGATTCTTACATTCAGCGGCGCAAGTGCGATATGCGCCATGATATACCAGGCAGTGAGCGCACAGATTGTGAGAACTACTGCTGCGACGATGGTGAAGAATGATACCGCAGGCCCACCAAGATGGCTAACATCGAGGAAGGCAAAGCCGAGAAGTAGTGTGAAGAATAGAAGCCCATGCGCACGACTTATCCGTATTGCTCCGATGAGGAATATTGCAGTGATCAAAGTGAACATGACAAGGAACCAACCAATATCAGCAGTCGTGGGCTGAAGAATGCCAAAATGGGTTCCCAGCAAGATGCCGCCGAGGGCCATCCAGAACCCACCATATGATGAAAAGGCAACAAAGCCAAAATTGTTCCCGGTTTCGAACTCTTTCATCCCGGCCATGAGTTGCATGAGGCCGCCGAAGAACAACGCTGTCCATAGAACGGGGCTGGCACCGCACCAGCCAAAATTGTGAAACTGCAGCAGCAACGTTGTGCCGCCGAAGCCAGCGAGTCCCACCACCGCAGGGTTAGCTAACGTTTTCTCGTTCAATCCAGATTAATCCTCTCTTTTGTTATTTTGTAATAAACATTTCGTTCATATCCAGATTGTTTGTACAGGTCCTCAAGATACCAGGCGTAATCTGCAAGTGATGCCCAGACACTGCACAGATTGACCGAATCGAAAATGTTGCCTTCACTGCTGATTAAGATTATCCATAATAAGCTAACTGGCGGGTGCAGTCAATACATCTCTATCACACAAATGTCAGAATTGTTGGATAAGAATCCGACCAAGGGTTGGCTTTATCGGCCCTGTGTGCTAGTTTATATGCTGTTTCATGGCCCGCTGTATCTTCCATATTGATCTGGATGCCTTCTTCGTTTCTGTGGAGCAGGCGCTTAACCCGGAGCTGAAGGGCAAGCCGGTAATCGCCGGCGGAGACCCCGAGCGCCGACATTGATCTCAAAGGCCAGCGAAGGGTACGGGACCAATGAACGAAGAAAGCAACAGACTCAAAGTTCCAAACTCGGTCAAAAAGATGTTGCTAACAGATGAACAACTAATGGCAGTCATAA
>Ga0315555_1002887_pt1 | contig 11988 bp, 8 predicted proteins | sample SalMarSW160380MG_FD_202113 | JGI IMG/M metagenome (GOLD analysis project Ga0315555, IMG submission 202113) | Salt marsh sediment microbial communities from the Plum Island Ecosystem LTER, Massachusetts, United States - Salt Marsh Sediment SW1603-80 ...
CTCCCCGGAACAACAATCGATATGTATTGATCCGATGCCGTAATATTGAAAAATATTGATGTGAAAATTGTTGACATGATCAATGATCCTGTTGATTTTACTCTCCTGATTATCGCTTCTGTAATACGTGATAAAAATCCGGCCGCCTCCATAGAACCACCAAACACCATTGCAGATATTATGAGCCAAACCGTATTCAGCATACCCTTCATGCCACCGGTAGAAAATAGTTCGTTTACAATCGAATTCTCCGATGCAATATTTATATCCCCAAACATTGCCTGCATAAATGCTTTATAAGATTGAATCAGATAAGGCGCATGCATTTGAGCAATTTCTCTGATTTGATGAGGTTGAAAGATTACAGCGAATATACCTCCCAGCAATGTTCCGATCATAAGCGAAGGCAGCGGAGGTGTCTTTTTAATAATAATAACGATTAATAATACAGGAACCAGCAATAATACAGGAGAGATATAAAAGTCCCTGTCAATGGCCAGCAGTACTCCTTCAATATTCGCCACATCATTGTTGTAATTATGCATAAATCCTGTTGCGAGAAAAATCAGTATGGCTAATACAATTGATGGCCCGGTAGTAATGGACATATATCTGATATGGGTGAACAAGTCAGTTCCTGCAACAGCCGGCGCCAAATTTGTTGTATCAGATAAGGGTGACATTTTATCTCCAAAATATGCACCTGAAATAATTGCCCCGGCTACCAGTCCTTCATGTATCCCTAAAGTTTTTCCAATTCCAAGGAGAGCAACACCAATCGTGGCAATAGTGGTCCATGATGATCCTGTGGCAAGAGAAACAAGTCCGCAAACAACAATTGCTGTTACAAGAAAAACTTTGGGGTGAATAATTTTTAAACCATAAAATATCATTGCCGGGACAACACCACTGATAAGCCATGTGCCCGCAAGAGACCCTATAAGAAGCAGAATGAGCATGGCCGGCATGGCTTTACCGATATTCTGCAATATTGAATCGCTGATTTTGACCCAATTGATCCTGAAGTGAACTGCAATGAGTGAAGTTAATGATGCAGCAAGCAATAGAATAATTTGATTTGATCCGTCAAGTGTTTTTTCTTTGAAAATCAGGACATTGGCTGTAAGAAAAACGATCAGAAAGATAACCGGTGAAAGTGAAACCAGCAATGAAGGTTTTTTTGAGATGTTCATGAATTGTCAAATAAATTACATGCATTTCAAAGAACGCATTTTTGCAAGAAAAATCCTAAAATACAAGGATAGTATTTGAAATTAAACCCAAATTACGCATTAGAAAATGCATGATCGATTAAGTATATGTAATTCAAGATTTTATAAAATCCTTCAAACATTTACTAAATCGGGGTTACCCTTCCCGAAAGATCGGGACAAGCTATGGAATCAATAGTACGTTCATTCTGAACTCCTATTGATTAATTCGGGTTAAACATGTTTGAGAATGAAGCTCCCCGCTGCAAGCAGTCGGGGTATCTCTAAATGATTTTATTCTTTATCGCCTCAAGAGGCGGGGTATTTACCCTAGCTCCCGCCTCCGGCGGCATTGTTCGACTAGAAAATTTCATCTCGCTAACTCATGAAATTTTAGTCTCACGAATAAATTAATTGTCCGGGATATTCACTTCTTGCCACCGTTGTCAAATCCCGTTAGGGATTGAATTTTTATACCTGCAGGTGTAACTCGTGGAACGAATAAAGAATAACAAAACAATTTTTTCAGGCATAGTGGCAAGATATAAATACCTATATAATTTAATGTAATTATAAGATATGAAAGAAATAATACACAATGAATGAATTAATTTTGTAATTTTTACATAGCAATGCCAGACAAAATCCTGCATAATACATTTTACTATGGTATTGAATTATAATTTTTTTGAACCGGACGAAAATCAGGAACCTCAAAAGGGGAAAGTCCTGTTAAGTGAGCCCTTTTTACTGGATAATTATTTCAAGCGATCTATTGTACTGATAACAGAGCACAATGAAAATGGCACCATTGGTTTTGTACTGAACAAACCCGTTGACGTAAATATTAATGAGGTAGTTGAAAATTTTCCAAAAATAGATGCCGATGTTGCACTTGGAGGTCCGGTTAGCACAAATACTTTGCACTACATTCATACCTTAGGAGATATTATACCTCAGAGTGTTCATGTTCTGGGAAACATATACTGGGGAGGCGATTTTGAAGTTGTTGAAAGATTAATATCATCAGGGAATATAGATAAAGGGCAAATCCGTTTTTTCCTCGGATATTCGGGGTGGTCACCAAATCAATTGCAAGATGAGCTTGCAGAAAATGCATGGGTAGTAGGTGATATTTCTTCGGAAGAAGTTATGATGCCTATGAACAAACATTTCTGGACAAAGACATTACAACGCATGGGTAAAAAATATGAAATGTGGGCAAATTTCCCTGAAAATCCGGAGATGAATTAAAAATCTTCTCGCGTTGAGGATACTGAAAAAATAATTTGCAATCTAATTTATTTATTAATATCTATATAAATCCTACAGGTGAGTTATTTCAATCTAAAGCAACCATACTTCAATATGGTCCACAAAATTTTTAAACCATCAAAACTCTTAAATTTCTTTCCTTCTCCCGCATTTCTTGGAAAGTATTGTACAGGTACTTCAGCAATGTTATTTTTGCGATATCTCAGTGCCTTTAAGATAAGTTCTGCTTCAAAGCCAAATCTTTTTTCGCGTAAAACTATTTGATCAAGCAGTTTTCTGTCGATCAGTTTATAACCACATGCCATGTCGGTAAGCTTAACATTTACCAATACAGAAGTAAGAAAAGTAAATAGTCTGTTCGCCAGATATCTTCTGTATGAGCTTAAGGGTCTTACCAGTCCCGGCAAATACCTGGATCCATTAATAAACTGCACTTTAAGTTCATTCATCGCAGAAAGCAGCATAGGAATATCATTAGGATCTAATTCAAGATCTGCATCCTGAATAAGTAAAATATCTCCTTTAGCTTCCTGAAAACCACGGTGAACAGCTGCTCCCTTACCCTGATTTGATTGCAAAGCTATTAACCGAATTATCTTGCTGCCTGAATAAGTGCTTCTCACCTTTTCATGAGAATTATCTTTTGAACAGTCATCAACCACAATTATCTCATAACTTGAAATAAAAGAAGGGTATCTGACCTTCTCAAGTATATCAAGAACTACCAGAATATTTTCTTCTTCGTTATATAAAGGAATAATAATGCTTAAGACCATCGTATATTATTCATTGTTAAATATCTCTACCTGTAAATCATCTATCCAAAAAATTGCCTGTCCCGGATTCCAAATATAGATTTTTATTTCATCGTTTGCCTTGATATAATCTGATAACCAAACGCCCTGTGAAAATATCGACCAGTCATTTTCGAGGTAATTAAATTCAAGAAGATTTTCAGTTTCATACAGTAAGGTCTGATTCCCCCTTTTTATTTCCACTACCAAATAGGAACGTGCCGGTTTTTCCCAGTAAATCCTTCCGTTAAAAGTAAGTATTCTGTTTTTTTTCTCTATAAGATCTTTTCCATATAATGTCAAGGTAGGGCCATATAAATATTCCTTTCCTATAAAGCAAGAGACCGGTGATGAATAGAATCTTAAAGAATCCATCTCAGCATGAATATGCCATTTATTATCAACATTTTCTGATCTGAATATATTTGATTGCATACTACCATGTAATAGGCTTTTACTAAATAATTGTTGTGTAAAATTTCTATCCGCAAATATTTTTTCAGATTCAGGATATACATATTTTAATAAACCAAGAGCCGTTGGATTTTCAATGGTCCTCCTTCGTGAATAATATATATCTCTATTCGTTCCCGTAGATAAGATCTTCGACAATTCAATGATATCTTTAGTTCTGATATTTTGACATGCATAGTAAGTTTTGTCTTTCCAAATGCTTTGATTTCTTATAAGATTGATATTATCCCAACTTAATAAAAATAATGTGCTATCGCCTAATTCAGCTTGTTTTCGGGCAAATACCCTATCGTTACTAAGCTGTTTATTAATTCTATTCTTTTCTCTTTGATTCTTTACTATTAAAAATGAAACGAGGAGCAAACCACTGATAAATAAAGCAAGAGATATACTGACCCATCCTGGATTCCCATATTCTTTTAGCCGATAATAATAAATTAAAATAATCAGAAGAAGAAAAATAAGGACTGAAATAATGTAACAGTCTCTAACCAGATCCATTTGAAAAACAAACATTACTTCATGATCTCCGGCAGGAACAGGCAGGCTTATGAGTGAAAAGTTGGATGTATAATGATCAACCGCTTTACTATCTATAAATACCTGCCATCCCTTATAATCGTTTTGAATAAGATTAATCCACTGCGAACTCTTTAGGGATACTGAACATACTATTTTATCAGGCTGGAAAGAAGCAATAAAAGCCGTATCGCCTGGGTGGCTACTATAGGTCAGTTTTGCGAATCTTTCCCAAACTGAATCTGGCAAAAAAACTGTCTTTTTGGATATTGCCGAATCGACGTGATCCCGAGATGATCTGATGTCATTTGAAAGATACACCAATTCATTGCTTAGAATTGAGTCCCTTAAAGAAGGATAATAATCTGCCAGCTTAGTCCAGCCAGAAAACATAAAGGAAGTAAAAGCATCAGAAGATACCTGCTTATTGAAATTTCCAAGATTTCTCCATAAAACACCGGAGGTATTATTCAAATCCAGATTTTTTCTAAGTTCAATTTGATCAGGAATAGGAAATCCTTGTGGAAAGCGATTGAATTTTTCCCTTATCTCTTTCGGATCTGCAGATCCAAAACCGGTAACCGGTAAGTTCAGTTGAACAGCAAGGATTAGCTCAAGAATGGTAAAAAGTAAAATCAAACTCTTATTTACCAGTTTTTTGAACAAAATCAGAAATAGGAATATCCCAAGAATTATAAACTGAATAATCCCCTGAATAAAGATATTTTCATAAAAACCCCCTTGCCTGAAGCTTTCTATGGTATTCATTTGCCGGATCCTATTACTTAAACCAGGGAAATTTATTTTAGTAGTACTAATAAGTACGCCTGCCAGGTAGGTAAACAATGCAATGCTCAATAACCAAAGAAATGTTTTATTCCTGTATAATTTATCATTTTCAATATGATGAGTAAAAAAATAACCTGCTGATAATAACAAAGCCAGAATAGCAAAATATCTATAAAAGCTTGGAAATCTAAACAGGTTCATAAAAGGAACATAGCTAAATAATAATTTTTGCACAGGAGTATATTTTCCAAAAGATGCCAGGAAACAAATGGCTCCGAAAATTAACAGGATAGTCATAAATCCGGATTTTTTTCGAAATAATCCGATAAATCCTCCTATAAGCACCAGCACTCCAATGAAACCATTTGTTATGCTAATGTCGGTATTGAAAAATTCATGGTTTGTGATGGCAGCAAAGGGGTACAAGAATGAAATAAGGCATTGAGGAGTAAATGCATAACCACGTGATATTTCATAAGACAACCCACTCAGTCTGTCTACATAGGGAAAAGTATAATAAAGTGAAACGATTAACCCAAAACACAGGATGAGAATAAAAACTACATAGATAATATGTGAAAGAATTAAATATTTTAATTCCTGATAATGGCGACTTATAATAAGCCCTCTCAATTTGTAAACAAAGAGCGCAATAAGCAAATAGAACAACATGAAAGATACCGCCTGATACCCACCTGTAAGCATCAGAAAAGTGAAAAGGACTAATTTTAAAATCTGAGAAAATTTGAATTTAGAATTGATTGTACGGATATAATAGGCAATCACCCAGGGTAGCCAGGTGGCCCCCAAAATTGAAACAAGGGATTGAGCATGACCTACAAAAATACCGCATAACATAAATACAGAGCCAGTCAACAGAGCATAGTGATGATTAATAGTAAGCTCCCTAGCCAGTTTATACATTCCCAGGCCGGCCAGCAATATATATAAGATATACAATAGTTGAAGGGTAATATTCGTATACCCAAAGATGAAACCAATCAGATAAACTTCAGGATACCATAGGGAATACTGAAAATCAGCATGGATTGGAAAGCCGCATTGCTGATAAGGGTCCCACAAGGGTACTAGGTTATTCTGAATACATTCTCCAGCAAAATATCTCCAGGGAAGGACAACATCTATCATATCATACTGTATACTGAAAAGGAAAAATGAAATTGGCCAATAGGCAACAATTGCAAGGAGGAAATAGAATAGTAAAGGTTTGTTATATATATATATACCTACAAGGTAAAATCCTGAAGCTTGTTTTGGCATACAGATTGGATAAAGGCTTTTTTATAAATAATATCCTACAAAATTAGGACTTTTTACTCGGATCATATTCATTGGATTTCCCCATTTTAAATGCCATTTGATTCAATATAAGAATCAGTTTTCTTGTTATAAAATTAAAATACCTTCTGTTTTTGTATGCTCCAATCCATCTGATCCCCTGAATTGCATTTGTAATAAAAATTTCATCCGCTTCAAATCCTTTTCAAGTATATTGCATTCTTTGATGTTGAAGCCTGAGGAGGAAGCGATTTCAATTATAACCTCTCTCATAATTCCTGAAATACAACCTTCTGACAAAGGAGGTGTTATAATCTCTTTCTCAAAAACAAGAAATAGATTTGAACTTATACATTCAGCTATACGCTTGTACTCATTCAGAATAATACATTCATCCAGATTGTTATCCCTGCGATACAAACCGGCCAGGATATAAACCAAAGCATTATTGGTCTTTAAATTTGACAACCCGTTAACGGGCTTATAAAGCTCATTAAAAATATCTGTCACCAAACCCTTTGAATTCAGCTCATACATCTCATTTTCAAGAGCCGAAGCTTCAAGCAGCCAGGAAATGGAATTTTTCTCAGGAGTGTACAAACCACCCTGATCCCGATATACTGTAAGCCTTAGTCTCGCACCTTTAAAAATCCTGTTTTTGTTCAAAAGCTTCTCAATATAATTCCGGAGTATCTCAAGTGTTAAATCTTTTCCGGCATTCATCTTTAACACATTCATACCATGTGATAACCTGCGCCAGTGTCGATCTAAAAACTGGGATTCCGTACCCAGACAATGTATGGTTTCGAATAAGGCATCTCCATAACAAAAAGCTCTGTTATCATGTCTTAAACTGTTTTCATCGCTTAACAAAAACTTGCCGTTATGACAAATGAATCCGGAATGCATAAAGTATATGAACAATCAGTTTATAAAATACCAAGCTGTGAAAGAAAAAATTTAAACAAGTTTACATCAATAAACAGTGGAAAAACAAAGCCAAAAACAGCACCGAGAAAATGTGCGTCGTGGTTAATATTATCACCTCCCCTGCGCGACATAAATTGAGCATACAAAAGGTAAAATATGGCAAATATTATTCCGGGAATACCAATTACACCATAGAGATATAACTTTTGCCATGGTTCAAAAAAAATACTGAAAAAAACAACTGCCGATACAGCGCCTGACGCTCCAACAGAATTGTACATCGGATTATCTTTAAATTTAATCAAACTGATTGTTGATGCAAAAACAATTGCCGACAAATACAAAATCAAATAAACCAGCAATGGGAGTTTTATCATATCCTGGCCGGCAAGAACCTTTAATGTCTGTTCAACATATACACCAAAAAAATACAAAACAAGCATATTGATAATTAAATGCCACCAGTTTGCGTGAACAAAACCATGAGTAAGTACCCTATAGTATTCTTTCCTGTGATATATCTGGTAAGCATTGAATTGAAGACGATAAAACAAAGATTTGTTGTTTAAAGCCAGTACAGATATCAAAGAGGTAATTGCAATTATTAGTAAAGTCATATTTCCAATTCAATTAAGTATTTTATAAATCAATTCTTTCAACAGATCATGCGGAGTACCTGATAAATTTCCAACACCTTTCGATTTTAAATCATATTCTCTTAGCAGATGAATAATATTTGCCGTTTTTGTAGGATTAAAAGCTTGTGCCGCTTTTTGATATTCTGAAACAAAGTAAGGATGAATTTTCAGTTTCTCAGAAATATTTTGTCTCGATTTGTCTTTCATAACAGCATATAGAAATACTTTGTTAAAGAAAAAATACAAGGAAGTAATAGTGACAGTTATTGGATTACTTTTTTGATTGTGTCCAAAGTATTCTGCAATTCGAAAAGCTTTCAATGCATCTCTTTCTACTAATGCTTTCTGTAATTCAATTGTATTGTAATCTTTACTAATACCAATGTTTTCTTCAATTGATTTGATCGTTATTTGCTTTTCATTATCCGGAAGAGTAATAATCAGCTTTTCAAGCTCCATTTCAATTTTTTCAAGATCACTCCCTAAATACTGAGTTAATAACAGGGATGCCTGCGGTTGAATAGAATACCCTTTATCCTTTAAATTCTGGTTAATCCAACCGGGGATCTTATCTTCATACAGTTTTTTGGATTCAAAAACGACACCGGTCTTTTCAAATTCTTTGTATATTTTTTTCCTCTTATCAAGACTCTTGTATTTATAACCTAAAACAAGAATTGTTGATTTTAAAGGATTAGAGACATAATAAATAAGGTCATCAAAGTTACCTAAATTCTGAGCCTCCCGTATAACAACAACTTGATATTCCGACACCATTGGAAATCTTTTGGCTGCATTTATCACTGCAACTGCATCATAATCTTTTCCATACATGATGGTTAGATTAAAAGCTTTCTCCTCCTCTTTCAGAACATTCTCAGAAATGTATTCACAGATCCTGTCAATATAATATGGTTCATCGCCCATAAGCAGATAAATCGGAACAAATTTTCTGTTCTTAAGATCTTTAATGATTTGCTCAAAAGTCATAGAATAATTTTCAATCTGGCTAAAAATAGAAAAAGATTATTAATTTGCCTTTGCTAAATACAAATATCAACAATCTATTATGAAGAAGCTTAATCTTCCTGAATATTCGTTTAGGATAACTTCTGAAGGCAATAGGTTGTTGATATACGATACATTCAGAAAAAAGAAGGTAGTACTTACTCCTGAGGAATGGGTAAGGCAAAATATCCTGATGTTTCTGGTCCGGGAAAAAAAATACCCTGTATCTCTCATTTCAATTGAGTCAGGAATCAAAGTAAACCAATTAATAAAGCGATATGATGCGCTGGTATATAACCGGCAAGGAAATCCGGTTATGCTAATTGAATGTAAAGCTCCTGAAGTAGCTATCCGTCAGGATACGTTTGATCAGATATCAGCTTATAATTTATCTGTTATCGCACAATTCTTATTAATAAGTAATGGAATGAAGCACTTTTGCTGTAAACTGAATGAATTCAGGAATTCTTATAATTTTCTGAACGAAATCCCTTCATTTCATGAACTATGAAGATTTATTTTTCCCTCTTTTCCAAATACCTTTATTCTCCTCTTTCCCCTCAACATAGCCGTATCCATATCCATAGCCATATTTGGATTTTGATACAATAACATCATTGAGTACAAGGTTAATTTTTTCAATCTTTCGTACCTCAAGATCTTCAAGAACATTGGTTAATACTTCCTGTGATGTAAAATTATAGCGTACAATAAGAAGAATAATATCACAACGTGAATACAGATGCAGTGCATCGGAAACCACTCCAACAGGTGGAGAATCGACAATGATGAGATCATATTTCTCATCCATCTCTTTGAAGAGCAATTTTGCCTGATCAGACGCTGCCAGTTCCGATGGATTTGGAGGTGTAGGTCCTGCTAATATGAGGTCAAAATTCATTTTATCATCACTATAGATAATCTCATCGTATCTGGCATTTTTGCTCAAATAATTGCTCAAGCCAACTTGTTTATCCAAACCAAGATATTCCCTGAGATGCGACTTTCTTAAATCAAAATCAACCAGAATTGTTTTCTTACCATAGAATGCATAAACTGATGCAAGATTTAAAGCCGTAAAGCTTTTCCCTTCTCCTTGTATCGCAGACGTTACAAGAATTGTATTGGGTTTACTCTCATCAATAACAAACTGTAGATTTGTTCGTAACGTACGATAGGATTCAGTAAGTGCCGAGTTTGGCTCAGTAAGTACGGCAGAAAAATCTTTAAATTTTGAATCAATAACCTGTCCTACAATGGGTTGTTTGGATATCCTCTGGATATCTTCCCGTGTTCGTATCTTGTTGTTTAAGGTCTCTCTAAGATAAACCAAGGCTCCCGGGACAAAAAGTCCCAGCATCAGTGCAACAATCAAAGTCAATTTAACGTTTGGAGAGACAATCACTGCATCCGCAGGATCAGCAACATCCAGAATCTCATTCGCCGGCAAATTGGATGCTTTAAATATCTCCATTTCTGAACGACGGGTTAAGAGATAAGTATACAGCTCATCGTTCAGTTTAAATTTTCGTTCAATATTCAATAACTGTTGCTGATCTTTAGGAAGACGGTTCAATGTTTGCTCAGCACTAAAAATCTGAGTATTGGTTTCTTCAATTTCAATTTCTGTAGCTTCCAGAATAGTGCTGGCAGCTTCTATTAATTTTCGCCTTGTATCATCAATTCGTACTTCGAGTGAGCTTAGATAAGGATTATCTTTAATTGAGTTAAATGAAATTTCACTTCGTTCACTGTACAACTCTGCCAACTCAACAATCAGACTGTTCAGAACAGGATCGTTGATTTCAAGGGTTGTAGGTGCTATTAAATCGTTAATATCAGATTTCGTCTGCAGACTCTGAAGCAAATAACTGAAATAACGTTTTTTTACAAGAAGTTTGGCTCTCTCAACTTCTAAAACTTCAAGTTTTGTATATACTTTCTCTGCCTGAAATCCAATATCCAGTACCTGTTTTGATGATTGAAAATCCTGAAGTCGTTCACCTGAAAGATACAGTGAATCAACGATATCACCCAATTGTGCATCAATAAAACGAATGGTTGCTACTGCTATTTTATTATCTCTTTCCACACCTCTGATCAAATACTCTTTTATAAGCTTATTCAGAAAATCTCCAGCTTTCTCAGGATGCCTGTAACGAAAAGAAACACTAAGAATGGAAGATCCACGATCGTTTTCGATCTTAAAATTTCTGAACATTGCGATGAGTTGCCCCAGAGAATGAAACTTATAATAATAATCCTTATCCAACTCCTGATTCTTGATAAACGCATAACCCGGTAAAATGGTAAAACGACAATATGAATTGCCGGTAATCTGACCAAATCTGACCGTGTCAGAGAATTTAAATTCAGGTATAATTTGCTGAGATTTCTCTCTTGAAAAATCATAGAGCACCACTTCTTCTTCCTCCGCTTCAATTTTCATCAATGAGTCGTTTATAAAGACCAGTGAAAAATAAATACCCACAGGTTGCAAATGTGTTGTGTCCATTTCAATTGTAAATGGAGTATTTTTATACAACTCAACTTTGTTGAATCCCTGCCTTATGTAATAACTTGTTCTAAAATCCAATTGCCTTAATGCGCGGGAAGTAACTGATTTCGAACGCAAAACACCTTTTTCATTTTCCAATTGATATGGATCGGAATACAGAGTAGTGAACAATTCTGCTTTATCGAGTGGATTTTGTTCTCTATTTACCAGTATATGGGTAGATAATTCGTATTGCTTTGTGGACAATGAAATAAAAATGATACCAAGCAGTATTGCCAATATGATACTGCCGGCAAAAAGAAACCAGTTGCAAATAAATAGCCTGAACCATCTCCTGATGTCTATACCCTGCTCTTCTACTGCAATCAGATTTTTATCTTTCATTTATGTAATCCTGTATTTTAGTCTAAAAACAATGCCGTTGCCAAAATAGCTATTGAAAAGAAATAGAACAGAGTTTGATAAGGAAATTTTTCGTAGGCCCATGATTTTGAACTTCTCGGCTCGATGTATAAAACATCATTAGGCTGCAT
>Ga0315555_1002888_pt1 | contig 11986 bp, 9 predicted proteins | sample SalMarSW160380MG_FD_202113 | JGI IMG/M metagenome (GOLD analysis project Ga0315555, IMG submission 202113) | Salt marsh sediment microbial communities from the Plum Island Ecosystem LTER, Massachusetts, United States - Salt Marsh Sediment SW1603-80 ...
CGCGAATTGACTGCTGGATAATTGCCATTCACATCAAGCCGAAGTGAATTTATTCAAGTTATTTGCTTCATTTTTCCATAAAAGTCGACGGATAATTATATCTTTACTAATAATTACCCCGATTGGTTTTTTGAGTAAATTTTATCGGGGTCCCGCGCATTTGTGGGTGAACAATTCACTAGGCGGGGTGTTTTATGAAATATTCTGGTGTCTGGTACTGACATTGTGCTTGCCCCGGCTCAGACCGCTGACAATTGCCTTGACGGTTTTAATCGTCACTTGTTGTCTGGAATTCATGCAACTCTGGCATCCGCCGTTTTTGGAATGGCTCAGAGCCTCATTTATCGGACGGACAATTCTGGGCAATTCCTTTGGCTGGTCTGATTTTCCCTACTATTTCGGTGGATCGCTAATCGGCTATTTCTGGCTGAATCGAATTCGCCGTTAAAGAGCAAAATGAGTTTGTAAGCGTCTGGCTAAATTTCCTTGGGATAATTATCTTATGCACCGGTTATAATTTGAGAAAAGAATCATGAACGATCAGAAAAGTCTGCAATCCAAACTGTGCCAGTTAAAAAGTAGTTTTAGTGGTGATATTTATATTGATGAAGTCACCCGGCTGATGTACGCCACCGACGCCTCGGCTTACCGGGAAATCCCGCTGGCGGTCACCCGCCCCAAAACCGGTGCTGACATTCGCCTGCTGATTGAATTTGCCATTCAAAACCAGACCGCGCTGATTCCCCGCGCCGCCGGAACCTCGCTGGCCGGACAGGTGGTCGGCAGTGGGATTGTGGTTGATATTTCGAAATACCTGAACCGGATCCTGGAGCTGAATCAGGAGGAACGCTGGGTCAGAGTCGAATCGGGGGTCAACCTGGATGAGCTGAACCTGCACCTGAAACCGTTTGGTCTGTTTTTTTGTCCCGAGACTTCCACTTCGAACCGCTGTTTGATTGGCGGCATGCTGGGTAATAATTCCTGTGGACTGCATTCCTTGATCTACGGTAGTGTGCGGGATCATGTTCTTGCCGTGAAAGGATTTTTAGGTGATGGTTCCGCAGTTGAGTTTCGCCCGCTGACGAAAAGTGAATTTACTGCAAAATGTAACGGTCAATCTTTGGAAAATAATATTTACCGTCAGATCCGGGAGATATTGTCAAATCCGGAAAATCAAAATGAAATTCGGGCTCAATTTCCCGATCCCCGCATCAAACGCCGGAATACCGGCTATGCTATAGACGAATTGTTGAAGACAGAGCCTTTCAGCGATTCCCGGGAGCCGTTTAATTTTGCAAAGTTGATCGCCGGTTCCGAAGGCACGCTGATGTTTGTCACCGAAATCAAACTCAACCTGATTCCGCTTCCAACGAAAAATAAAGCATTGCTCTGTGTCCACTGCAAAACGCTGGAAGAGACCTTTCAGGGTAACCTGATCGCTTTGAAATATGATCCGGGTGCGGTCGAGTTGATGGATGACATTATTTTAGCCCAGACCGAAACTCATCTCGAGTATCACAAAAATCGCTTTTTTCTTGAAGGCAATCCCAAAGCTCTGTTGTTTGTCGAATTTGCCCGGGAATCGAAGGTAGAAATCGAAGGACTGGTTCAAAAGTTGGAAGCGGAATTGAAATCCAATGGAATCGGCTATGCTTATCCGGTTGTCTGGGGACGTGACGTTCAGCGGATTTGGGATCTGCGCAAAGCCGGTCTGGGTTTATTATCCAATCTTCCCGGCGACGCCAAGCCGGCTTCGGTGGTCGAAGATACCGCCGTTTTGCCGCAAGACCTGCCCGAATATCTGCGGGAGTTCGGCGGCATTGTCGCAAAATATCATAAATCCTGTGTCTATCACGCCCACATCGGCTCCGGCGAACTGCATCTGCGCCCGGTGTTGAACTTGAAGGACAGCCGGGATGTTAAGATTTTTCACGATATTTTGTTTGATACGGCGCAGCTGGTCAAGAAATACCGCGGTTCGCTGAGTGGCGAGCACGGCGATGGGCGCTTGCGGGGCGCGCTGATTCCCCTGATGATTGGCGAAAAGAATTATCAATTACTCAGGGAGATTAAGCATACCTGGGATCCGCACAATATTTTCAATCCGGGAAAAATCATTGATACGCCGCCAATGGATACTTGCCTGCGCTATACACCCGATCAGCCGGCCCGGGAAATCGAAACGATATTTGACTTTTCCAAAGATCAGGGCATCATGCGGGCGGCTGAGAAATGCAACGGCTCGGGTGATTGCCATAAGTCGCATCTGCTGGGCGGTACGCTCTGCCCCAGCTTCATGGCAACCCGCGACGAACATAACGTGACCCGCGCCCGGGCGAACATTTTGCGCGAATTCCTGACCAATTCACCCAAGCAAAATCCCTTCGATCATAAAGAAATTTACGCGGTGATGGACCTCTGTCTTTCCTGCAAAGCCTGTAAATCGGAGTGCCCCTCGGCGGTGGATATTGCCAAATTGAAAGCCGAGTTCTTACAGCATTATTACGACGCTCACGGAATTCCGCTGCGTTCGCTGGCGGTCGCCTATTTGCCGAAAATCCATGCCCTCGGTTCCTGGCTGCCGGGAATCATGAATTTCTTTATGAAAAATCGCCTGACTTCCGGACTGGTGAAGTTTATCCTGAAATTCAATCAAAAGCGGACTTTTCCCCTACTGGCGAAGAAACCTTTACGCCGCTGGGCAAAAAAGTATGTCAAGCAGCTGGGCGAAATCCCCAAAAAAGGTCGGGTGTACCTGTTCAGTGACGAATTCACCAACTTCCTCGATACGGACATCGGGATCAAGGCAATTATCTTATTAAATAAGCTGGGATACGAAGTGATCCTGCCGCGCCACGATGTCAGTGCCCGCACCTTTTTGTCCAAAGGTCTGGTGCGCGCCGCCCAGAAAATTGCCCGCCGCAATATTTTAGCCCTCAAGGATTTGATCACCGCCGAGACGCCGCTGGTTGGATTGGAACCATCGGCGATTTTAGCCTTTCGGGATGAATACCCGGAACTGGTCAACGGCGAATTGCGCGAAGCAACTAAAAAGATTGCCCAATCAACGTATATGTTCGATGAATTTTTTATGCGTGAGGCGGGCAAAGGCAATATCACTACCGAACAATTCTGCGAAACCCAGCAGCAGATCAAGCTCCACGGTCACTGCCAGCAGAAGGCAGTTGCCTCGACGGAGTCAACCCTCGCGATGCTGTCTTTTCCGAAAAATTACACGGTGGAGGAAATTCCCTCGGGCTGCTGCGGCATGGCGGGCGCGTTCGGCTTCGAGAAGGAACATTACGAGGTCTCGATGAAAATCGGGGAATTGGTGCTGTTTCCGGCAGTGCGGGCAGCATCACCGGAGACGATCATCGCCGCGCCGGGCACCAGCTGCCGGCAACAGATCCGGGACGGCACCGGACGCATTGCGCTTCATCCGGTGGAAATCATGTATAAGGCATTGGTATAATTTGTACATTTCCGAGTTGTAAGCCCGGTTTGTCCTGGCTGCGGGGCTGTGCTCCGCAGCCTACATATTGGAAACTTATCCGGTGTGCTAGTTCGTTCCAGAGGGAGAGCCCTGGAAATAGAAGAAACTCCAATGGGTAAGGCGGGTAGTTAGAGCATTTTTCCGATTTTTAGATCCATTCTTCTCTGGTGTCTGTAAGATCACCACCGGCATTTCCCGTATTTAATGTGCCGGCAGGTTCGATTAAAATAAGTTTACATTCTCCGATTGATTTGGGTTTATGCTCGATACCTTTGGGAATGACCACGAAGTCATCCTTTTTTAATCTTAATGTCTTAGCTCTTAATGCTATTTCCAATTCTCCCTCAACCACAAAAAATGTTTCGTCGGTATCGGGATGAGCGTGCCAGATAAATTCTCTATTCATTCTTACTAATTTGAAATAATAATTATTCATTTGAGCAATGATCCGATATTCATTCTGAACATTTATTTTCGAGAATTTTTCATTTAAAGAAACCACTGATACTGACATGTTGATCTCCTTTTTATAATTATCTGTTATTGGCGATGTTTATTTGAAGTTTCATCCCCAGAACACGGGCATATTTTTCCAAGGTAGATAATCTGATATCTTCGGCATGATTTTCGATTCTTGAAATTGCGGATTTTTTGGTCTCTAATTTATTGGCCAGTTCTTCCTGAGTATAGCCCGACTTCTCGCGCATCTGTTTTAGTAGTATACCAACTTTGAAATTTTCATAGCCTGCATCAAAATTCTCTGAAAATTCAATGTCTCTACTTTTTCTTTCTTCAATATATTCGTTTAAATCACTCATGCTTTGGTTCTTTAAAATATTATTTCTCTCACATCCAGAAGTTAACATATATGTTAACTTATTTCAAGTCTTTTTTAGACTTTACTCTGGTTATGTGGCTTGTTCAGCCGAGATTATGCCTATTTAAAAAGTTGGGCAATATGGTACGTTCCGGTGTGGAGCTCCGGAAGTAGAATAACGATATACCGGTTGACCCGTGTATAAAATGCTACTTATTTCTTGATTATTTTTCAATGATGAGTATATTTACTCATGATATTGAGTAAATTGTAATACAATGAAACGGACACAATATAAAATACTATTTAAACGTTTGGAGGAACCACGTCGTTTTATTCAGGTACTATTGGGACCACGGCAGACCGGGAAAACCACTTTAGCCCAGCAAGTAATTGATGATATGGACTGTCCGACGACTTATGCCAGCGCGGACGAACCAATTTTGAAAGATCGAACCTGGATTGAACAGCAGTGGGAGATAGCGCGACTAAAATTGGATAAGGATAGTACAAAAACCATATTGGTTTTAGATGAAATTCAGAAAATACCGGGTTGGTCCGAGACTGTAAAACGGTTATGGGATGAGGATACCTATCAACGTCGTAATCTATATGTTATTATTCTTGGTTCGTCAACTCTCTTAGTCCAGTCCGGTTTAGCCGAGAGTCTTGCCGGTCGGTTTGAGATTATTCCTATTACTCACTGGTCGTTTAGCGAAATGCAGGATTGCTTTGGTTTTACCTTGAATGATTACATTTTCTATGGCGGCTATCCCGGTTCGGCGCCACTGATTCAAGATTTTCCCCGGTGGCGCAATTATATCGTTGATGCATTGATTGAGACGACCATATCACGGGATATATTATTAATTCAACGGGTTGATAAACCGGCACTGCTGCGGCAATTGTTTTATCTCGGTTGCCAGTACTCGGGACAGGTATTGTCCTTCACGAAAATGCTGGGTCAGCTGCAGGATGCTGGCAATACCGTAACCCTATCTAATTATCTGCGCCTTCTCGAAAAAGCCGGTTTGATTAAAGGTCTTGAAAAATACTATCAACAGAACTTCCGCAAGCGTGCATCCAGTCCGAAATTACAGGTGATGAATAATGCGTTGAAAACGGCAATATCGCAGGTGACGCTGGATGAGTTATTGAAGTCGCGGGATTTATGGGGACGATTGGTTGAAAGTGCGATAGGCACCCATCTTGTTAACCAATCTTACTCGGGGGATTACTCGGTTAATTATTGGTCAGAACGGAATTACGAAGTGGATTTTGTATTAAAGAAAGGTGATGCCTTAATTGCAATTGAGGTGAAAAGCGGATGCAAAAAATCCAGTTTAGCAGGAGTCACTACTTTCGCAAATAGATTTCCGGTTCGGCGCAAAATTCTTATTGGCGGTGATGGTATTCCCATAGAGGAATTTTTAAAGATGCCGGTTACGTCTCTTTTTGCCTAGTTCCGAACGAGTTGGGCTTTACACTGGCTGCGGGGCGGGCAGGGAGCCCCGGAGCAAGAATAAAAAAACAAGAACAATTACAAAAAGATTCTCAACAGCAAGGTCGGCTGCATTATTTTGTTATGGGTTTACTTTTACAGCTAATATGCCCATAACTTTAAGCCGATCCATCCCCAGTAACACCAATAGAGAGTGATACTGACACAGGCGAGACTAAGAATTACCGCATATATCCGTGTCCCGGTTTGCACTGTTTTCTTGAAGCTTCTTACGCTAAAAATCAGACTCAAAAAAGAGAGAATACCAAAACTCCAGGTTGAGAGATAGAAAAACACATTGGCCGGTGTTTTTTGTCCGATATAGGCAATCGATTGGGATACTTGCATTCCGACCAGGGTAAATGAGAAGAGGAGTATGATTACTGCCAGCAAAGGAATGATACGGATATGCAAATATTGTGACCACGCTTGCCTTTTGATGATGCGCCGGTAAAGCACGACTGGAATCCATACAAGTGCATAGGGAATACTGGATAGCATGATAATCCAGGCCAAACCAAAAAGAATCCCATGGAACCATGGCTTACACCAAACTGTTTTTTGATAATAGCTGTCTCCGCTGATAAATGCCTGTTTCCCACCCGCTGTTTTGACAAAAACCGTGCTGGCATGAAATTCGTCACTATTCCGAAAGGAATTTTCGGTAACCGGAATAAGCGATTCCCAGGTACCAAAGAACACGTTTTTGGAATATAAACGATGGTCTTTCAGTTTGATCATTTGATAGTTTAAGATCAGGTCAATCCAGGCCGAGAGTCGTTGGTAAGGATTGCGCCATTTATAATATCCCGGATATGCTTCTAAGGTCTGCCTGGATATCTCCGGTTCGGGTGGTTTTTGTGGTAAATCCGCGTCCTTCATCAGGTAATTTCTCAGGGTATTCCATAATTTGGTGATCCCGGCTTCAAAGTCCACATCCCAGCGATTCGTTAAAAGCACGCAGCCTATATCGAGATCCCGACAATAGCCATACGCACCACAAAATCCCATGATCGAACCGTAGTGAGTATACCATTTCAAGCCTTTGTAATATCCGGTCCCAATCCCTAAGCCAACCCTGCTTTCCAGTCCGGCCAATGCGGCTGGATCAGTGGTTGATCTTTCCATTATGTCTATGGTAGATTCAGCCAAAATTCGAGTTTTGCCGATCTGGCCTCTGTTCAGCATAAATTGCAGGAATTTCGCCATTTCGGATGCGCAGGAATTCAAGGAGCCAGCCGGTCTCGAATAGGAATGCCACCACTGACTAACCTGATAGTTCGCCTTGTATCCCCGGGCAAGCAATTGTTGGGTTTCCGCATTGAGCCTGAACGTGGATGTGGTCATGCCAATGGTATCCAGGATTTCTTTTTTCAAATAATCTTCAAATCTTTCACCGGTTAGCTCTTCAATAATGATCCCGGCCAGCATATAGCCCGCACTCGAATATGACCGATAGGCGCCGGGAGGCCATTTGACGTCCAGATAGTGTTTACTTACTTTTATTCCCTCTTTCAAGGGGATATCGGGGCTGCCATCGAGATAGTAATCGTTGAAGTGCGGATCGTTAAGACCGGCCGTATGCTCAAGCAGGTGAACGACCCGGATCGGATGGGTATCTTCCCACGGATTATTGATCCCGATTTCGGGGAGTATCTGTTTTACCGGCGTTTGCAAATCAATTTTACCTTCTTCGACCAGTTTCAGGATGCCTAATGCCACGAAGCTTTTACTGATGGAGCCCACCCGGAAAAGAGTATTCTCATTAACCGGCGTTTGCAAATCAATGTTGGCATAGCCTAAACCACCAAGATAGATTATCGAATCTCTTCTAACGATTGCAATACCTGCCCCGGGAATATTGTATTTTATCATCAGGCTATCCATTTCGGCTTTTAATTCATCAACGGTTAGGGGAACAGGTTGGCTATTTTGCGGTCCGGCGGTGGTTTGTGAAAAACAGGGAACGAGGAAACGCAGCAGAAGAACCGGCAAAATTAAAGAATACTTTTGAGGAAAACACGATTTGATCACATCTAACCTGAATGTTGTTTATTGCTTAAACTTAATCCGGCTAATGGCAGTAACGAGCTGATCCTGACGATTGGTGAAAATTTTAATCTCGTTTGCATTTATTACTCAGCGTTTACCTTTGTCATAGGGTGACAAATTAAACCGCAATCACTGTGTAAAATTGTCTGCAGTGTGATATGTTTGTTGGTTGCTACATGGTTATGTAAAAACAGTACTTCCCGGCTTCTTTTGCGTAGCTTGTATCAACTTTCACATAGAAGTAGTAGTCACCTGGTGTACATTGCCAACTAAAAGTAGTTTTGGCGTTAGAATCAAGACCTTTATATAACTTGAAACAACCTTTGGGAAATTCTGTCTCATTGAAGAAACAACCATCAAGGGCAAAATATTCGGTCATGTTCTCCAGGTCAAATTGCAGCTTAATTTCGAAGGTATCCATACCTGTTACTGAGATTTTAAACCAGTCAATGTCGTTCCTGTCCGCTAAAAGACCTTCTATTTTCTGAACCGGCAAAGAGATAAATTCATAAGCCTGTGAGCGTACATCATTGGGCTCATATACGTCGCTTGATTGAGACTGACGGTCAGCGTCCTCTCCCGCGGGATTATTGATTGTATCGTCCCTGCTACAATTCAGGAAGAACAATGACAGTAATACGAGCATTAAAAGGGTAATCGGGTTTCTAATATTGGAAGGATTTTTATTCATTTTTCAAAATCCATATTCTTTTTTTTCATGCTATGAAACCAAAGTAGCCCAAAACAAGCCCAAAGAGTATCATGAATATTCCCCAAAGCCGATTATTTACAATAAATTTCTTCATATATAAGAGGGATTTAGGAATTATTACAACTATTACTCCTCCGACTAACATGATCCAGGAAATTATTGTGATTATTGCCGTCCAATTTTTAACCCAAATGTTATGGTAATTAACTAATATCATTCCAAATATTATCCCGATACATCCGGATATAAATGTCAACGTAGAAGATTTTTCAAATTCATTGACAAAATCACTGATTTTAAACGCACCTATCAGTACAGCAATTCCTGATGAGATATAGATGACAGAAGTGATTTTTGCTATAAGTATTGATAGTTCCATAATAAATGCTCCTATTTTTAACAGACAACGTTTCCATGATCAGCTTGAACAAATGCTTTTAACATTTTTTCTGACTCTAATGATATGAATTGTTTCTTTTTCATATCCATTTGCAAAAACAATGTTATCAAAGAACATTATGAAAGTCAAATGGAATATTGGCAAAGTCGGGTAATATTTTACTCTGGCTAGGGGATGTGCTCTAGAGCCTCTTTAATATCGATAGAGATTTAGCATTTTTTTACTTTTTGCGGAGCCAATCCCGATTCATCGGGACAACCCCAGGCGAGATTATTTGGAGTTGATCAGTGATTCGAGATACGTACGGCTTTTCATGCGTTTAATTTCTTTTTCCCTTCGTATTGCATCAGATTTCGAGGGGCATTTTTCTGAATAGACCATAATCCAGGGGATACCCGCTTTGGTTGATTTTGTCCAGCCATTGTTGTGGTGCATTAGGCGGAGATTTAGATTATGGGTGTAACCAACGTAGTATTTATTTTTGGATTTGGAATAAATGATATAGACGAAGAAATCCATCGGGATCTATGATTTCTTAACTTTTTGCGAAGCCGATCCCGATCTATCGGGACAACCTCCAGCGTTACCAAATGTTGCGGAGCCGACGGGGCTTCCCGACCAATCGCCCGGCGTGATTAAATTTTGCGGAGCCGACGGGACTCGAACCCGCAACCCCCGGCGTGACAGGCCGGTGCTCTAACCAAATTGAACTACGACTCCAATGCTAAAAAACAATTCCCTTTATGAGAACGAAAATCTATTTTCTATCATACCAAGCGGAGCCGATCCCGATCCATCGGGACAACCCCCGGCGTGACAGGTAAGTGCTCAATCCTGCCTTGGCGGGAAATTACGACTCCAATGCTAAAAAACAATTCCCTTTATGAGAACGAAAATCTATTTTCTATCATACCAAGCGGAGCCGATCCCGATCCATCGGGACAACCCCCGGCGTGACAGGTAAGTGCTCAATCCCGCCTTGGCGGGAAATTACGACTCCAATGCTAAAAAACAACTATCTTTAAGCGGATGAAAATTTACGATTTTTAGTTTCGTCGTGCAAGAATTATGTCGGTCTACTCTTTTATGTCCAGTCAACAGACTATCAGCCCGTTCTAAAAGTTAATCCTAATCGATTAAGACTTTTTAGCTATTGTTACTCATTAATTTTGCGGAGCCGATGGGGCTTCCCGATCCATCGGGACAACCCCCGGCGTGACAAACCAGTGCTCAATTCCGACTTGTCGGGAAACTGCGACTTCAATATTAAGGAACAGCTTCCTTTAGGCTGAGGTAGATTTACGATTTTTAGTCTTAGCGCGTGAGAACTGTATGGCATTTATTTTGTTTCCACTTACCTGGAATATTTATATTTTTAGCATCATAGATAATAACTAATCAAAGAGGTTGAGGTGGGATTTAAATGTGGAATAGTTGGTTTGCCAAACGTAGGTAAATCTACGCTCTTTAATGCCCTGACTCATGCCGGGGTGCCAATGGAAAATTACCCGTTCTGTACTATTGATCCACATGTGGGAGTTGTGGAGGTTGCCGACCAGCGACTGAATTTATTGGCGAAAATTTATCAGCCGCAAAAAGTAATCCCCACGGTTTTACAATTCGTTGACCTGGCAGGCTTGGTCAAGGGCGCTTCGCATGGTGAAGGGCTGGGTAATCAGTTTCTTAGTCATATCCAGGCAGTGGATGCGGTCGTGCATATTGTCCGCTGTTTCGAGAATCCCAATGTGGCGCATATTGATGCTCAGCTGAATCCTCAGCGCGATTTTGAAATAGTCGAATCGGAAATTATCCTGAAGGATCTGGAAACTGTCGAAAATCGGATTCATAAGATTCAGCTGAAAGCACGCTCGGGCGATCAGCAGCTACAGAAACAGTTAGCCATTCTGGAACAAATTAGGGATTTATTGGGGCAGGGGAAACCGGCGAAAAATTATCATGCTCATCCTGAAGAGGAAGCATTTATCAAAGAATTATCATTGTTATCAAGCAAGCCGGTGCTGATCGTTGGCAACATTTCCGATGAGGAGGTGACCTCCGGCAAAAAGTCTCCTCAAACCGAACAATTTGAGCAATTTGCCTTAGCCAGCGGAAATATGTTTTTAACCCTGTCGGCAAGTCTGGAACTGGAAATGACCGGGCTGGAAGCTGCTGAGCGCAAGTTATTGATGAAAGAGTGGAATATCAGCGAATCCGGTTTAGATCGTCTGGTGAGCAGTGCCTATGCTCTGTTGCAGTTAATAACTTTTTTTACAATGGAATCGAATATCTGTCAGGCATGGACAATCCAGCGAGCCACACCGGCAGTCAAAGCTGCAGCGGTCATTCACTCCGGGTTTGAGGAACGCTTTATTAAAGCCGAGGTGCGCCACTGGACTGATGTTGAGCAAATTCGGTCCGAGCATCATTTACGGGAGCAAGGCTTAATTCACATTGAGGGGAAATCCTATCTGGTTCAGGATGGTGACGTAATAACTTTCAAACTGGCGCTCGGCTGATTGCGGATGTCATCAATTTTCTCTGCATTTTGCCGTTTAAATCAAATATACCAGCTGATCGCGCCCGATCAGAAAATTCTGCTGGCGGTCTCGGGCGGGATTGATAGTCTGGCTATGGCAGTTCTATTGAAGGAGTATCAAAGAGCAAGTGGCATCAATCTTGACCTTCAGGCAGCTTATGTTCGCATGCCTCAAGTAGTTTTGTCGGAGAAAGATTTAGCAACTCTTACCACTGTTCTATCAGGAATCCAGATTCAGCTAAAAGTAATTTCAGGCAAAGTAAGTCCGAAAGATATTTTCAGTTGTTATCTCTGTGCCAAAGAACGCCGCAAACAACTCAGTCTTTATGCCAATCGGAATAGTTTCGCTGCAGTAGCGCTGGGTCATAATCTGGAGGATTATCTGGAGACTGGCACGATGAATCTGATTTATCATGGGACTTTGGAGTCTCTGCAGCCGCGGCAAGTGCTGTTTGATGGTGCAGTTACGTTTGTA
>Ga0315555_1002890_pt1 | contig 11982 bp, 14 predicted proteins | sample SalMarSW160380MG_FD_202113 | JGI IMG/M metagenome (GOLD analysis project Ga0315555, IMG submission 202113) | Salt marsh sediment microbial communities from the Plum Island Ecosystem LTER, Massachusetts, United States - Salt Marsh Sediment SW1603-80 ...
CAACTGCAGCACGTGGCTGCGATACGGTTCGCCGGGCGCGGCGGTCGATTTGACCTCGACGGGGATGATGCGCTTCCGCCGCCGCACCAGGTAGTCAGGCCGTCCGGCCAGGTTGGCCGAGGGCGCGTACAGCGGTTCGGGGACGTCCTCCCACCGGCCTGTATCGCTGTACACGAGCCTGCCCACCGGCACCCCGGCGCGCCGCCGCAGCCAGGCCGCCAGCCACAGCAGGGCCAGCGCGGCAGCGAGGAAGGCGGCAGCGACGATCGCCAGCTCGCTCATACGGCTCTCGACACGCCTAGCGGGCCAACAGCGTGCCTGCGCCCCAGATCAACAGCAGCAGCCCCCCGCCGAGGAACATCCACAGCGCCAACCGGCGCACGCCCTGCGCCAGGGAGACCTGCCAGCCGTGCCGCTCGTGCGCGCGGACGCCACCCTCGATGGCGCCGAAATCGACCGGCGTCTTGTGCCTGACGCTGCCCAGCCACCAGGCGTGAGCGCAGAAGGCATACTGCCCGACCTGGCTGGCCGATATGCGTCTAGCCCTGCGTGGCATCGCCCATCCTTGCCTCGAAATCGAGCAGCGCCTGGCGAAGCTGCTCCTGCTGCTTGGTCACCGTCAGGTCGCCGCGCGTGCGTTCCAACACTGCGCGCAGCATGTCCGTCTTGCGGCGCAGGCCGCCGGTGACCGCATCGGGAAAGTCGACCGTGGTCATGGCCACATAGACGTCTTCCATGTCTTCCAGGAGCACCTCTCCCCGCTCCAGGTTGCCGCGGCGGATGATATCGAGGATGGCGCGGCGCATCTCGCTTGCCGCCTCGACCAGGCCGTTGAGGTAGGCTGGGTAGTCGATCGCCACGCCCAGCTCGTCCGGCCCCGGCATCGGCTCGCGCCGGAGCAGCGCGCACACGGCAGAGGCCTCGACGAACTCTTTCAGCGCGTCCTGGGTATAGCCAGCGTGATAGACGTCTGGATAGGCCACCACGTCCTCGACCATCTGCTGCGCTGCCTCGCGCGCCGTCTGGAGCAGCTCGCGCGCCTGGTCGAACTCGGCGCGATGCATGGCGCGGATGCTGTTTGCACAGTAGCGGATCAGCGTCCGCGAACGGCGGATAGCCTGATCGCGCGCATCGCTGCGCACCTCCAGCTCATCCCGGATCCGGTCGACGATCGTCTGTACGTCCAATCGCTTTGCCTCCTTGAGGGCACCTTTGTGTGGACCAGGATCGTACACAAGAAGAGCGTTTCTGTCAATCGCCGGCCCGGCAGCGACAGGCTGCTGCAGTGCCAATGACCATGTCAAGGAGCTTGTCGGGGAGGGGAACGCAGGAACGTACAGGTGGGGCTGCGGAGCGGCATGCACCCTGGCGGGTATCCGTGCGGACGCCGCCATGCAGTGCTGAACGGCTACGCCGGGTCGACGTGCCCGATCGCGACCACCTCCCGCCCGGACCGGGCGGCGTCCAGGATCTGCTGTGGGGTCGCGAACCGCCCGGGAGCGGCGAGGACCACGCCCAGCTCGGCCTTCATCGGGACAGTGATCCGCCCAAACTCGCGGTCCTTGATCGGGTAGAAATAGTCGAGCGCCCGGGCCAGGCGATCCGTGATCTGCTGGCGGACCAGCACCACCTTGGGCTGCTGCGTGATCACCAGGAAACCGGTCTGATCGACGTGGGCGACGAAATCGTCCAGCGTGCCAACCTCGTCCACCACGTTGTTCAAGATCAACCCCACCGCACGCAGCACGTCGTCGCCCGCCACGAACCCATAGGCCTCGTTGAACGGCTCCAGGTCCACGATCGAGACATAGACCGCGGCCCAGCCGTCGACGTCCAGCACGTCGACCAGGCGCTCCTCCGCGACCTTGGGGCCGGGCAGCCCGGTGACCGGGCTGACCAGGCTGGCATAGCTCGCCCGGCGCAGCGCGTTGCGCACCTTGAGGCGCAGCTCTGGCATATCGCACGGCTTGGCGATATAGTCCACCGCCCCCAGCTTCAAGCCTGTGATCCGGTCGTGGCGCCCGCGGCGATCGGTCAAAAAGATGATCGGCACCGCGCTGGTACGCGAATGCCCGCGCAGCTCGCGCACGACCTCGTACCCGCTGATGTCCGGAAGGCGGATGTCCTGGATAACAAGGTCCGGGGCTGCCACCTGGCAGAGCTTGAGCGCCTCTCGTCCCCACGCGGTGACCTCGACGTCATAGCCCTCTGAGTGAAAGTAGGTACGCAGCATCTCGGCCGTGTCCGCGTTGTCTTCGACGATCAGGATCTTGTTCCGATTGGCCATCCCTCGCCCCCGTCGCTCCCCTCGTAGCGGCTGGATCCTGCTGGCTGCCAACAGCCAAGGACCAGCCGCTCCTCCCCCCTCCCGGCTGTCACCTCGCTAGTTCAGGGGCTCCTTGTAGACGTCAAAGCGACAGTCGCCGTCGCCCATAGCGTGACAGTCGGTTTGCACGACCTTGAAATCCTTGCCTCCGCTCACCCAGTTCAGGCCGCCCTGCAGCAAGCCCACCGCGCCGTGACAGATCGGGCGGCTCGCCTCGCGCCCCCAGCACACGGGACACTTGTGGATGATGTACACGAAACGGTCGCCGTTCTCCTCCACCGTGCTGAACTGATCGCTAAAGGTGGTAAAGATGCGCGCCATGCCGGCCAGGCCCACCTTGAGCTTGGCGCCGAGCGGCAGGACCTTCATCGCCAACCCGGCGATCCCGACCGAGGCGCCAAAGGCCTCCAGGCCGGCCTTGACCGAGGCTTTGCCCCCCCGCAAGGCAAAGACGCGCCCGCCGCGCGGGCCATAAGTATCGTCCAGCGCCTGGTTCAGCGCCGAAAACTCGGCAAAGTCAAACTCGCGGGCCAGGTTGTCTGGCGGATAGTTGCCGATCAGGCGCGACAGCTCGGCCTTGTTCAGCACCGAATTCAGGCCGTTGCGCCCCATGATGTCCTCGAGGACTTGGAGATAGATCCTCCCGATCTTGTTCGGATAGTACAACCCACTCTGCTCGATGGCCACGTGCATTTCCTCCTGGTCGCGGTTGTGGGAGTCACACCGACGCACATTGGCCGGGCACTCTATGTATCAGGGCCAATGCCTGGCCGTCTCTCCCCTCCCATACGGCAACCATGCCGGATCAGACGATCTTTGCCAGTTCTTCCACCGCCCTGCGCATGTCGAGAAAGATCAGGCCCAGCTTGGCCTCCCTGCGCGCCAGGGCGGTGAGCACGGCTTCCTCGCCGACGGACATCAGGATCACATACCCGTTCTCGCCCTTGATGTATACCTGATCCAGGTATCCGCGGCCCAGCTCGCCCGCGATTCGCTCGCCGAGGCTGAGCATGGCAGCGGACATGGCCGAGACCCGATCTTCCTCGATCCCGGTCGGCAGCGCAGAGGCCATGATCAGGCCGTCTACGCTGACCACGGCCGACGCTTCGATATCAGAGCTATTGAATTGGAGGTTACGCAGTTCGTCGACCATGCGTTCCGTCCGCGATTTGGTCATACAGTGCGCTCCTTTCGTCACAGCGAGGAACGGGACCCGGGGCCCGCCAGGCACAATACGAGACATAAGACAATGCCATTTTCAGCTTACTACAGCTACAGAGAGTTGTCAAGTTACCTGCCGCCGTCCCGCGAACAGCTCACACGACGCACGAAGAAAGGCCAGCCGGCAGTCATCGGCTGGCCTCTTTTGTGTCGGGAAAGAAGAGGGCGTTTCTAGTCCAGCGCTGCCTGCGCCAGGTGCGCCGCCGTGGCCTCCTGGGCGACGGCCGTTCCCTCATCCGGGTTGACGCGCGTCAGCAGTAGGCCGCCGACGATGAAAAAGACGACCACGGCGACGATGCTCAGGCGGCTCCCGCCCGCGAGCTGGCTGACCACGCCAAAGAGGAGCGGGCCAAAGATGCCGGCGAACTTGCTGCTGGTGGAGAAAAAGCCAAAGAACTCGGCCGCCTTGTGCTTGGGCACCATGGCCCCAAACAAGGAGCGGCTCAGCGCCTGGCTGCCGCCCTGCACCAGGCCCACCATAGAAGCCAGGATATAGAAATGGACGGCGGTCTGCATGAAATAGCCGGCCAGGCTGATCAGGACGTACACGCCCAGGGCCATCAGGATCGAGCGCTTGGCCCCCACTCGCCGTGCCAGGCGGCCAAAGAGGAAGGAGAAGGGGATGCCGACGAACTGGGTGATGATCAGGGCGATCACCATGTCGGTCAGGTCGATCCCGATCTCGTCGCCATAGGCGGTCGCCATCTTGATGATCGTGCCGATGCCGTCGTTATAGATCCAGAAGGCGACGAGAAAGATCAGCAACTGCCGGTAGCGCCGCAGCTCGTGAAAGGTGCGCGACAGCCGCCCAAAGCCGGCGCGCAGCGGGTGGAGCGCGACGCCACGCCGGTCCGGCGGCGGCTCTTGCACGCGGAGAAACATGGGGATCGAAAAGAGCGCCCACCACACGGCCACGCTGAAAAAAGAGGCGCGCAGGGCAAAACCGACGTCGGGCATGCCGAACCAGGCCGGCTTCATGTACCACAGCACGTTGATCACCAGCAGGATGCCGCCGCCCACATAGCCCAGCGCATAGCCCGCCGTCGAGACCTGATCGATGTCGTCTCGCTGCGCCACGTGCGGAAGCAGCGACTCGTAAAAGACGTTGGCCCCGGCGAAACCAATGTTGCCACCGATATAGAGCAGCGAGGCGAGCACCCACGTGTCGGTCCCGATCAGGACGAACGCGCCCGTGCACAGGATGCCAAAGATGGCAAAGGCCGCCAGGTAGCGCTTTTTGCCGCCCGTATAGTCGGCCACCGCGCCCAGCACGGGCGCGACCAGGGCGATCAGCAGCAGCGCCACCGACGTGGTATAGCCCCAATAGGCAGTTGCCGTGTTGGCAGCCAGGCCCGCCGTGGTAACAAGCGAGCGGTAAAAGGGCGGGAACATGGCCGCCATAATCGTCGTCGCGAACGCCGAGTTGGCCCAGTCGTACATGCACCACGACCAGATCGTTCGCCTGTATGCCCTGTCGCCCTCCAACTGCATGGAAGCGCCTCCTCTCCCCTCCTACGCCCGGCCGCGATGGTGGTTCATAGCACAGCCATCACCCACACCTGGTAATAGTACGCCAGGACGACCGCAACCAGGACCGTGTCGATGCGATCGAGCATCCCGCCATGCCCGGGGATCAGGTGTCCCGAGTCCTTGACCCCGGCCTGGCGCTTGATCATCGAGATGCCCAGGTCACCGATCGGCGTCAGCAGCGAGACGAGCAGCCCGAGGATGGCGCCGTGGACCCAGCCCAACGCGCCGAGGCCAAACGTCAGCAGCCCGGCCAGGGTGCCGCTCACCACCTGTGCGGCGTAGCCCTCCCACGTCTTGTTCGGGCTGATCCGGGGCAGCATATGATGCTTGCCCCAGGTCGAGCCGATCAAGTACGCCATTACGTCGCCGGCCCAGACGATGACCAGAGTCGCCATCAGGCGGTAGAAACCGCGAGGCAGCAGGCGAATCAGGATCGCGTGGCTCACGGCCCAACTGATAAAGAACGCGCCGGCGAGGGGGAGCAGCCAGTTCTCGATGCGATGGGCCGTCTGATCGCCGAACACGTGCCAGGTCAGCGAGCCGAGAAAGAGGAGGGCCACCCCATGCTGCAGGTATACGGGCTCGCCCCAGAAAAAGAACAGGATCACGAGCGGTCCGAGGGCGATCGCAAAGGGGTAGGCCGGCTGCAGGTCGAGGCGAACCAGCATGCGGAGGTACTCCCAGGTAGCGAGCGCTACCACCAATGCGACGAGACCCACGAACCACCAGCCACCTACCCAGAGTACCAGCAGGAGAATGGGCACCAGGACAAGTGTACTCAACGCGCGCAGCAGCAGGCTCGACCTCAAGGCTACCCTTCCCCCGGCAACCCTCCGTAACGGCGCTGACGCCGATTGTACTCGACCAGAGCCTTGTAGAGCTCGGCCTCGTCAAAGTCGGGCCAGTAGACGGGCGCAGCATAGTATTCGGCATAGGCGCCCTGCCAGAGCAAAAAGTTGCTGACGCGCAGCTCGCCGGCCGTGCGGACGATCAAGTCTGGATCGGGTTGACCCGCAGTATAGAGATAGTGCTCGAAAACCTCTTCGGTCAGCTCTTCGGGAGACAGGCCGGCCTCGATGATGCGCTTGGCCGCGTCGACCACCTCGGCCCGACCGCCATAGTTGAAAGCCACGTTAAGCAGGAGGCGGTCGTTGTCCTTGGTCAGCTCGATCGCCTCGAACACCCCCTGCCGCAGCCGCTCTGGGATGCGCTCCAGGCGCCCGATGTGATTCAGCCGCACGCCGTTCTTGTGCAGCTCGGGCATCTCTTCGCGCAGCGCGCGGGCCAGCAGGCTCAACAGGACGTTGACTTCAGATCGAGGCCGGGTCCAGTTCTCGGTCGAGAAGGCATAGAGCGTCAGGATCTGGACCCCAAAGTGCACGCTCGCCTGGAGCACACGGCGGACGTTCTCGACGCCCGCGCGGTGCCCGTAGGTACGGCGCCTGCCATGCTGCTGCGCCCAGCGACCATTGCCGTCCATAATGATCCCAATGTGGACGGGCACGCGTTCCAGGGGTGGGAAACGCTCCTCCCACGCGTCAGTCATCTCGACCTCTCAGATCAGAAAAGGAGGGCACGATGCCCTCCAGCACGCGAGCGACACGAACGCTAGACCTCGCGGATCTCGGCTTCCTTGCGCGCGCCGATCTCGTCGATGCGCTCCACGTACTCGTCGGTCAGCTCCTGTACCTGATCGAGGCCGCGGTGCAGTTGATCTTCCGAGATCATCTTTTCCTCTTCGAACTCTTTGAGGTCGTCGTTGCCTTCGCGGCGGATATTGCGTATCGCAACCTTGGCTTCCTCGATCCGTCGCCCCACCCGCTTGATCAGGTCCTCGCGACGCTCTTCGCTGAGGCGCGGGATGGCCAGGCGCACCAGCTTGCCGTCGTTGGTTGGGGTCAGGCCCAGGTCGGATTTGAGGATCGCCTTCTCGATCGCCGGGATGGTGCTCGCTTCCCAGGGGCGAATGGTCAACAAGCGCGGCTCGGGGGCCGAAATGGTCGCCACCTGGTTCAGCGGCGTCATCGTCCCATAATACTCGACCGGGAGCCGCTCGACCAGCGCCGGCGAGGCCCTTCCCGTCCGGATACCGCGCAGGTCCTCGACCAGCGAATCGACGGCCTTTTCCATCTTGGCACGCGTTTCCTGTACAATGTCCTTGATCACGGCGTTCTCCCTCGTCCTCAATGGCCAATCAACGTGCCGATCGGTTCGCCCATCACCAGCTTGACCAGGGCATCCTTGTCCCACAGATTGACGACCTGGATCGGCAGATCGTTGTCCATACACGTGGTGATGGCCGTCGCGTCCATCACCTTGATCTGCATGTTGAGCGCTTGCATGTAGGTGAGGTGTTCAAAGCGCCGGGCGTTGGGGTTCTGCATAGGGTCCGAATCGTACACGCCGTCGACCTTGGTCGCTTTGACCAGCACCTCGGCGTGGATCTCGATGGCGCGCAGCGCACCTGCGGTGTCGGTGGTGAAATAGGGATTGCCCGTCCCCCCGCCCATGACGACCACGTATCCCTTTTCCAGGTGACGGATCGCCCGCAGGCGGATGTAGGGCTCGGCAATCTGGCGCATCTCGATCGCGGTCTGTACGCGAGTGACCATGCCCTGCTGTTCGAGCGCATCGCGCAGGGCGAGGGCGTTCATCACCGTGGCGATCATGCCCATCTGGTCGGCTGTGGCGCGATCCATGCCGTACTCGAGGCCGATCACGCCGCGCCACAGGTTGCCCGCGCCGATCACGATCGCGACCTCGACGTCACGGTCGCGGAGCTGCTTGACCTTGGCCGCAACCTCCATCGCGCGCTGCGGGTCGATTCCCGTCCCGTCCGAGCCCGCCAACGACTCACCACCCAGCTTGAGCAATATGCGCCGGTACTGTGCAGCCATAGGATTCTGCTCCATAGAAGCGCAGAGGCTAGGTGGTGGACCACCTAACCTCTGGCTGTTTACTCGCCGACCTCGAGCCGCGAGAAGCGCCTGAGCACAATGTTCTCGCCCAGGGCGTCGATCATCTCCTTGAGCAGGTCGCCGATCCTGACGTCCTGATCCTTGATAAAGGGCTGCTCGAGCAGGCAGACCTGCTCGTAGAACTTGCCCATTTTGCCCTCTACGATCCGATCCAGGATGCGCTCGGGCTTGCCCTCGGCGATGAACTGCTGGCGGTATTCGGCCCTTTGCGCCTCGAGCGTCTCCTCGGGAATGTCCTCGATGGCGACATAGCGCGGCGCGCTCGCCGCGACCTGCATCGCCATATCGTGCACGAAGGACTCGAACTCGGGCGTACGCGCCACAAAGTCGGTCTCGCAGTTGACCTCGATCAGGGCGGCCAACTGTTCACCGGCATGGATATAGTAGCCGATCCGGCCCTCGCTGGCCTCGCGATCCATCTTTTTCTCGGCGCGGGCCAGGCCTTGCTCGCGTAGCTGGGCGATGGCTTCCTCAACGTCCCCATTGGTCTGGATGAGCATATTCTTGCAGTCTAGAACACCTGCGCCTGTCTTTTCGCGCAGTTCCTTGACCATGTCCAGGGTGATCTCCACGTGTACCGTAACTCCGTTTCTATGCTGAACGAGCGCCTACTCGCCTTCTCCCTCGAGTTCCTCTTCTTCCTCTTCTTCCTCTTCGTAGTCGATATCGAGCTCTTCTTCGTACTCGACGGTGTACTCGTCCTCGTCCTCGCTCTCTTCCTCCGTGGCGTCAAAGTCGAGCGCGCCCGAGCGGATCTTTTGCAGGGTCGCTTCGCCGAGGTACATGAGGTCTTCTTCCGAGATCTCTTCTCCCTCTGCGCCGCGTGTCTTGCTCATCTGCTTGCCTTCGAGCACGGCATCGGCCATCTTGGTGGCCAGCAGGCGAATAGCCCGGATGGCGTCGTCGTTGCCAGGAATGATATAGTCGATTGGCGTGGGGTCGCAGTTGGTATCGACGACGGCGATCACCGGGATCTTGAGCTTGTTTGCTTCGTCGACGGCGATCTTTTCGCGGCGCACGTCGATGATAAAGAGCAGATCGGGCAGCGCCTCCATGTCCTTGAGGCCGCCAAAGCGCTCGTTCATCTTGGCAACCTCGCGATCCAGGCCAAGCTGCTCGTGCTTGGGCAGCGCGTCCCAGGCGCCTATGTCTCGCTGCGACTCGAGCTCGTGCAGCCGATCGATCTGCGAGCGGATGGTGCGCCAGTTGGTCAGCGTACCGCCCAGCCAACGCTGGTTGACGTAGGGCATCCCACAGCGGTCGGCCTGCTCTTCGATCGATGCCTGTGCCTGTCGCTTGGTGCCGACGAAAAGCAGCACCCCACCGTCGGCGACGGTGTCGCGCACCAGCGCGTACGCGTCTTCCAGGCGGCTGATCGTCTGCTGCAGGTCGATGATGTGGATTCCGTTGCGCTCGGTAAAGATGAATGACTTCATCTTTGGGTGCCACCGCGGGGTGCGGTGGCCAAAGTGCACGCCCGTTTCGAGGAGCGCGCGCATTGTTACAACTGCCATTGTGCCTCCTAGTGTGTTTTGTCGTCCGCGCCTTTCACCCTGCGCGAGGACCGCCACGTCGTCGTGGTCGGCACACCTCGTGCAGTCGAGGCGCGTGCTTGTTCGGGCAGGAACTGCCCGACGCACTAGTATAGCATAATGCAGGCCGAGGAGCAAATCCTGGGGCGTTGGGGCGTTACCCGGCATGGGATGCCGGGCTACGAAGATAGTCCCTTGTAGCTCACGTGTGTCACGTGACGCAGGACTTGTGCGACACTAAGCTACGGCTGTAGCAAAGCCCCTTGACACTGTCATTGCGAGCCGGTGCTGTCCCGGCGAAGCAATCCCCGAGGCGCATACAGGAACCAGCATCGGTGCTCCTGATGCAGGGTGGAGATTGCGCGGACGTCTGCGTCCGTCCGCTCCGCTCGCAATGACAATGCAACAGCCGTGACACGTGAGCTACAAGCTTTCCCGCTTCCGTGGAGGTAGTGTATAATACATGTATATGCCCAGGGGAGCCGCGACGGTGTCCGTGTCTGTGATCGCAACGGTGCTCAACGAAGCACGCTCGATCGTGCGCTTGATCGAGTCGCTGGCCGCCCAGTCGCGGCCGCCAGACGAGGTGGTGATCGTCGACGGCGGTTCGACCGACGGGACGCTGGACGCGCTGCACGCGTACGCGGCCCGTGGGCCGCTGCCGCTACGTGTGCTCTCTCGACCGGGCAGCAACATCTCGGAAGGAAGAAACGCGGCGATCGAGGCGGCAGCGGGCGAGATCATCGCCAGTACGGACGCGGGCGTTCGCCTCTCGACGGACTGGCTCGGCGCGCTGGTGGCCCCCTTTGCCGACCCCGAGGTGCAGGTTGCCTCGGGTCTTTTCGTCCCCGACGCGCGCAGCGCGTTCGAGGTCGCGATGGGGGCGACGGTGCTGCCGTCGCTGCCCGAGATCGTCCCCGCCACGTTCCTCCCCTCCAGCCGCTCGGTCGCCTTCCGCAAGGCGGCCTGGCAGGCGGTAGGCGGCTACCCGGCGTGGCTCGACTACTGTGAGGACCTCGTGTTCGACCTCAAGCTGCGCGAGCAGTGCGGCCCGTTTGCTTTCGTGCCGCAGGCAGTGGTCCACTTTCGCCCGCGCTCGAGCCTGCGTGCTTTTTTCCGGCAGTACTATCGCTACGCCCGGGGCGACGGCAAGGCCGACCTGTGGCGCAAGCGCCACGCGATACGCTATGCCACCTACCTCGTCGCCCTGCCCGGGCTGCTCGCCCTCGCACTGTGGCACACGCCGCTCTGGCTCGGCGCCCTGCTGGCCGGCGCGGCGGGCTATACCTACCGCCCCTACCGGCGGCTGGCAGGCAGGATGGGCCAGCTCTCGCGCGCGCAAAAGCTGTACGCGATCGCCTTGGTGCCCTGCATTCGCCTGGTCGGTGACGTAGCCAAGATGGCCGGCTATCCGGCCGGCTGGGCGTGGCGCCTGCGCTACCGCGACCGCATCGCCGGCATACGCTGGAGACAGGATGGGAAATGACGGGCTTTGTCTTTGACATCTGGTCGGCCTTGGTGCTGGCGGGGCTGGTCGCGTCGACGGCCGTGGCAATGTGGACCCTGATCCCGCGTTGGCACGGCATTCCGGCGACGCCGGCGCGCATGCGCTGGATCCAGAAGGCGCTGGTGCAGGCCAAGGTGCAGCCGGGCGAGGTGGTGGTGGACCTAGGCGCGGGAGATGGGCGCGTGCTGCGTGTCGCGGCGCGGGAGTACGGGGCACGCGCGATAGGATACGAGATCGAGCCGCTGCACTGCGCTGCCGCCTGGCTGGGCGCGCTGTTCGAGGGCGTGCTGGGGCAGGTGTCGATCCGCAACCGGGACCTGTACGGAGCCGACCTGTCGGGCGCGGACGTGGTGTTCATGTACCTCAACCCAACCTTTGTCGCGAACCTGCTGCCGGCGCTGGAGCAGCTCAAGCCCGGCGCCCGGGTGGTGAGCCTGAATTTCCCAGTCGACGGCTGGGAGCCGAGCGAGGTAGATATCGGCTACCTGATCTTTACCTATCACGTGCCGTCCAAGCCGGGCAGCCTAGAGACCTACCTGCGCCGGCGGATGACGCCGCTGCCGACGGTCGAGACGGCAGTAGACGAGATGGAGCTGCCGGTAGAGCGGCCGCCTTCGCCGAACGATTGATACCCTAACCTTGCGAAGGGGGCGCATCGGAATGCAGCGCATCGGAATGCGCCACATTCTGATGCGCAGCACCCTTCGCAAGGTTGAGTTTGCACAACGCTGCCGCGGCGGAGAGGCGGACGCAGGGATCGCCATCGCCGAGGGCGGCGGTCAGCGGTTCGAGCGCGCGCCGGTCACCGATCTTGGCCAGGGCCTCGATGGCAGCGACGCGGAGCCGGTAGCAGGTGCTGCGCAGTGCGGCGACGAGCGCGTCGACGGC
>Ga0315555_1002892_pt1 | contig 11978 bp, 8 predicted proteins | sample SalMarSW160380MG_FD_202113 | JGI IMG/M metagenome (GOLD analysis project Ga0315555, IMG submission 202113) | Salt marsh sediment microbial communities from the Plum Island Ecosystem LTER, Massachusetts, United States - Salt Marsh Sediment SW1603-80 ...
ACTGAAGCCCGGGACCGGCGAGCTGGCTGGAGACGATATCGAGAGCCAGACCCGCCAGGCGCTTGAGAACCTGCGATCGATCCTGAACAAGGCCGGCTACGACGTTTCAGACGTCGTCCAATGCACTGTGTACTTGAAGAACATCGGCGACTATTCCAGGATGAACCAGATCTACGGTAGTTTCTTCACCCAGGGTCGCTATCCGAGCCGTACTGCTGTGGAGGTTTCCAACCTTCCGCGCAGTGCGAAAATTGAAATCACTGCCGTTGCCTGCAAGGGTCGGTAGTGAACTCCAACAAGGGAATTGGACCATGAAAACGGATAACAAACCACTGATTCACCCGGCGGTTCGCGCTCCCCGCGGTACAACACTTTGCTGTAAGGGCTGGCTGCAAGAAGCTGCGTTGCGGATGCTCATGAACAACCTCGATCCGGAAGTAGCGGAGAAGCCGCAAGAGCTGATCGTCTATGGCGGCACCGGGAAAGCCGCGCGAAACTGGGAATGTTATGACGCGATCGTCTCAAGCTTGAAGAACCTTGCGAACGATGAGACCTTGCTCGTTCAATCAGGGAAACCTGTCGGCATCTTCAAGACGCACACGAATGCTCCCCGGGTGCTGATCAGCAACGCGATGATCGTCCCGAAATGGGCAACGTGGGACGAGTTTCGCCGCCTCGAGGCCCTCGGCTTGACGATGTACGGACAAATGACCGCCGGCAGCTGGATCTACATCGGCACGCAGGGGATTCTCCAGGGGACGTACGAGACATTCGCTGCCTCTGCCGCCCGACACTTCCGCGGAACCCTCGCCGGACGATTCCTCCTCACGGCAGGGCTCGGCGGCATGGGGGGCGCTCAACCGCTCGCCGCTACCATGAACGGAGCCGCTTGTCTTGTGGTTGAAGTTGATCCCGATCGCATCCAGCGTCGGCTGAAGACCAGCTACCTCGACACGACGGCGGACAACCTTGATGATGCTCTCGTTCAAATCCGCGCGGCAAAAGAGAGAAAGCTTCCCCTCTCTGTCGGGCTCCTCGGCAACGCAGCGGACATCATACCAAAGATCGCCGACGGCAAGTTCCTGCCGGACATCGTTACAGATCAGACCTCCGCGCACGACACGCTCAACGGCTACGTCCCGGCCGGCATGCTGTATCCCAAAGCCCTGGAGCTGCGAAGAAAGGATCCCCAGAAGTACGTCCAACAGGCCAAAGCGTCTATTGTTGATCACGTGAAGGGACTGCTGAAGCTCCAGAAGAAAGGCGCGATCGTGTTCGACTACGGCAACAACATTCGGGGCGAGGCACTCGCCTCCGGAGTCAAAAACGCGTTCGCGATCCCGGGATTTGTCCCCGAGTATATCCGTCCCCTGTTCTGTGACGGGAAAGGGCCGTTCCGCTGGGCCGCTCTGTCCGGGGACCCGGAGGACATTTACCGGACCGACCGAGCCGTTATGGAGACTTTTCCTGATAACAAGCAACTCTGCACCTGGATCGACAAAGCGCAGAAGCAGGTGGCGTTCCAGGGCCTCCCGGCCCGCATCTGCTGGCTCGGGTATGGCGAGCGGGCGAAAATGGGCGCGATCTTCAACGATCTCGTGGCACGCGGAGAGGTGAAGGCTCCCATCGTCATCGGCCGTGACCACCTCGATTGCGGCAGTGTCGCTTCCCCCAACCGTGAAACGGAGAAGATGAAAGACGGCAGCGATGCGATCGCCGACTGGCCCATTCTGAATGCGCTGCTGAATGCCGTAGGCGGAGCAAGCTGGGTGAGCGTTCATCATGGCGGCGGCGTCGGGATCGGGTTATCGATTCACGCGGGGATGGTCGTTGTCTGTGACGGGACTAAGGAGGCAGAAGAACGAATCCAGAGAGTTCTCACCTACGATCCCGGGCTCGGCCTCATGCGACATACCGATGCAGGATACGAGCGGGCGATCCAGAACTCAAAGAAGTGGGGCGTGAAGATCCCGATGATGGGCTGATCCGCGACGGTCTCGACCCCGCGCCACCTCTTCGTGCTCTCAGTCCCCGGCTTCGCGTGGACAGGCTGATGCTGTGTTTGAGGAGCCTGTCGGGCAGCGTCGACCGGAATTTGCATCCTTTGTAGGCTTTCGAGGCATCCTATGAAATGGACTGTTCGACCGCCATACGCGGCAGGAATCGGAATAGCACTCGCCATTCTGCTCCTCATCGCGTTCTTCTCGGCTCAGACGAGCGTAAGCCTCATCGAAGATGCTCGGCAGGTCACACACAGCTACGAGGTTCTGCTGAAGCTCAAGTCGGCAGAATATCGCTTCGCGCAGGGAGAGGGAGCTATTGACAATTATCTCCTCACTGGGGCGCAAAGTTCGCTCGCCGTCTACCGGTCCGCGCTCGATTCCTCCTCGCGAAGGCTCAGCGACCTCGTGACGCTTGCGGCCGACAACTCGTACCAGCTGAGAAAGCTCGACACGCTCAACGCCTTGCTCCGGCAGAGGTCCGCCCAGCTTGAGGAGGACATCACCGCGAGAACAGGCAAGGGGCGGTCGATCGGCGGTCGACCTGCTCGAGTGCATGACGAGGGGAAGTTCGCGCCGGACATCCGCAGGATCTTCGCCGAGATGGAGTACGAGGAGCGGACATTGCTGGCTGACCGGAACGCCACAACAACCGCGAGAGCCCAGGCCGCAATTGTCATCGTGGCCGTCGGCGGCCTGCTCGGCTTCGCCCTTCTGTTGCTGGTTCTCTTCTTCCTGAACAGAGAGTCAACTCGGCGTCTGCGAATCGAGGACGACCTTCGTCAAAGCGAGGAAAAGTATCGGCAGCTCGTCGAAACGGCGACGGATATCATCTACCGCACGGATCGGACCGGACATCTCAGTTATGTGAATCCCATAGCCCTGCGCATCTTTGGCTACTCGGCCGAGGAAGCGCTTGGGATGCATTACCTCGACGTCATTCGACCGGACTGGCGCGATGAGATCAAGCGGTTTTACGTGACGCAGCGCATCTCAAAGACCCCGAGCTCCTATTTCGAGTTCCCCGCTCTCTGCAAGGACAGACGCGACCTGTGGCTGGGCCAGAACGTACAGCTCCTCCAGGACAACGGCGAGATCATCGGATTCCAGGCAACGGCTCAGGACATCACCGCACGCAAGCGGGCGGAGGAAGAACGCGACCGATTCTTTGCCCTCTCACCCGATTTGATTTGCACGACGGGATACGATGGGTTCTTCAAAGATCTTAACCCATCGTGGGAGTCGATGCTCGGCTTCTCGCGAGAGGACTTGCTCTCGCGACCCTTCCTCGACTTCGTCCACCCCGAAGATCGCGAGCCGACCCGTGCTCAGTTTCTGCAAGTACGATCGGGGGGGAAGCTCCTCGCTTTCTCGACGCGATTCCTCTGCAAGGATGGATCGTATCGGTGGACCGAATGGGCCGCGACGTCGAGCCCCCAGCTCTCCGTGATTTTCGCGGTCGGCCGGGACATCACGGAGCGCGAGACGGCCGAGGCGGCCGTGCGAGAGAGCGAGACGCGCTACCGGATTCTCGCTCAAAACTCGACCGACATGATCGCCCGTCATTCCCCGGAAGGGATCTATCAGTACGTCTCCCCCGCGTGCCGCACCTTGCTGGGTTATGAACCCGAAGAGCTCATCGGTCACTCCGCGTACGAATTCTTCCATCCCGATGATCTTCTCCACGTACGGCTGCACGAGAGGAAAATCAAAGACCTGCCGGAGACCTTCACGAATGTCTATAGGGTCCGGCGGAAAGACGGGAATTTCCTCTGGTTCGAATCGATGAGCAGGACGGTGCGTGACGCGGCAACAAGACGCGTGCTCGAGATCATCACCGTTTCCCGAAATATCACCTCACGAAAGGCGGCGGAGGAAGAGCTTGAGCGGAGCGAGGAGCGTCTCCAGCAAGTGATTGAGACGGTGGAGGAAGGGATCACACTCAGCGACGAAGGAGGCAGGTTCCAGATCTTCAATTCCGCAATAGAGCGACTGACGGGGTACACGATGGCGGAAGCAAACGCAAGCGGCGACTTCTCGCGCGTCATGTATCCGGATGCCGCCGACCGACAGCGCGCACTCGACGGGCTGGAGGAGCTGCTCGAGAAGGGAAAACCGACGGATGTCGAGACAACCATTACCACGAAATCCGGCGAGCAGAAGATCCTCCTCGTGGTCACGACGCTCTTGCACATCAGGAATAGTCGGATGTTTCTGAGCGCGTACCGCGACATCACTGAACGGAAAGGCGCCGAAGAGGAGCTCCGGAAAGCAAAAAATCTCGCGGAAGCGGCCACCCGGGCGAAATCGGATTTTCTGGCGATGATGAGTCACGAGATCCGAACACCGATGAACAGTGTCATCGGGATGACCGATCTCTTGCTTCAATCGACCCTGAGCGAGGAACAGCGGGATTTTGTTGACACAATTCGGATCAGCGGGGAGTCGCTTCTGTCCATCATCAATGATATCCTGGACTTCTCGAAGATCGAATCGGGGAAGATCGAGCTCGAGCATCATCCCTTCGAAGTACGAACGTGCGTCGAAGATGTTTTGGATCTCCTTGCCGCAAGGGCGCTGGAGAAGCGGCTGGACCTGCTGTATTGGATCGATCCGAAAGTTCCTCCATTCATCATCGGCGATGTCCTTCGCGTCCGGCAGATCTTGATCAACTTGACCAGCAACGGCTTGAAGTTCACCGACCGTGGCGAAATTTCCATTCGAGCGACACTTCTCTGGAAGGTGGGCAACGACCTCGAGCTGCAGATGTCCGTCCAGGATACCGGCATCGGAATTCCTGCCGACAAGCTCGATCGGCTGTTCAAACCGTTTTCACAAGTCGACTCGTCGACGACGCGCCGCTACGGCGGAACAGGCTTGGGACTGGCGATTTCCACTCGCCTCGTCCAGCTCATGGGGGGGAGGATCTGGGCTGAGAGCGTTGAAGGGAAGGGGTCAACCTTCTTCTTCACGATACGATCCTCCACACCGCCGGAGGATGTTCTTGTCCCGAAGGTCTACGTTCGCGGCAAGATTCCCGAACTCAACGGTAAGCGCATTCTCATCGTCGACGACAACCAGACCAACCTCGTGCTCCTCCGGATGCAGTGCGAACTCTGGGGGATGATTCCTCGCACAACTCAAGCCCCACAAGAGGCACTCCGATGGATACGCCAGGGTGATCCGTTTGACATCGCAGCCCTTGATCTGTTCATGCCGGAAATGGACGGCGTCGAGCTCGGCAGCGAGATGAGAAAGCTCCGATCAAAGGAGGGCCTCCCGCTGATCCTCTTGAGCTCGGCCGGGAAGGACTGGCCGGGACTCCCGGCGGCGAAAGAGCTCTTTCGCGTCATCCTCGCAAAACCGTTGAAACACTCACAACTGCACGATGTCATTGTAGAGGTGCTCTCCGGCAAGAAGCTTGCAGCGAAAAAAACGGAGAAACCTCTCCCAAAACGGATCGGCGAACAGTTGGCTCTCCGGATTCTGATCGCCGAGGATAATTTGCTCAACCAGAAGCTCCTCCTCCGAGTCCTGAAACAACTCGGATACGAAGCAGACGTTGCCGTGAGCGGCGTCGAGGTTTTGGCTTCCGTTGAGCATTCGAGGTACGACCTCGTCTTCATGGACGTCCACATGCCCGAGATGGATGGGCTGGAGGCAAGCAGAAGGATTGTGAATCGATGGAAGAGCGGCGAGCGGCCGATTCTCGTCGCCGTGACAGCCGATGCCATGCAGGGTGATAGAGAAAAGTGCATGGTAGCAGGAATGGACGACTACATCAGCAAGCCGATCCGCCTCGACGACATCCGGAGGGTACTTGAACGTTGGGGGGAATCCATCGGGCAGCGTTCGCCTGCCGAGCCAGGAACGTTGGTCGCTACGGACTCCTTATCCCTGGAAGATTCCCTGATGGCGCGCATCGAGCAGCTCGGCCGTGAGACGGATCTTGATTTTATCCTTGAGCTTATCGATTCCTATCCGCCGATGTTCGAAAACAAACTAAAGGAGCTGCTCAGCGCGTACTCTTCGAACAACAGCAAGAAGATGCACTTCCTTGCTCACTCTCTCAAGGGCGCCGCGCTTACCGTCGGAGGCAACGACTACGCCGCACTCTGCAAAGAAATCGAGGATCGAGCTTCCGAGGGGGAACTGAAAGAGCTCGAGACTCTGTTGGAGAGGCTCAAAGCAGCTCAAGCAGAAATGCTTCGGACGCTGCCCGTGGTCAAAGAGAAGCTTCGGGCAAGAATGAAGCCAACCTGAAGGATTGACGGCAGCAACAGAAGAGACAGGGGTTATGCGGTTTCTGGTCTTCGGCACAGGCGGCGTCGGCGGCTTTTTTGGAGCGAAGCTGGCACACGCCGGCAACGATGTTTGGTTCGTCGCCCGCGGCGAGCACCTGAGGGCGATGAAATCGGGCGGCCTTCGCGTCCGATCGACCGAGGGCGAGTTCGTCATTCCCCCGGGGAAAATGACCGATGTACCGCAGGGCTCCGGACCTGTGGATGTTGTGCTCTTCTGCGTCAAGTCCTATGATACGGAGACTGCGGCACAACAGCTTGTGGCCGTCCTTGACAAGAATTCCGTTGTGTTGAGCCTTCAGAATGGAGTTGATAACGAAGAGAAGATCAGCCGCATCATTCCGCACGCCCGAGTGTATGGCGGCGTGGCATATGTCTCGGCGCGCATTACCGCGCCCGGGGAGATAACGGAGACAGGAGGATTCCATCGGATCGTGTTCGGGCCGATGGACGGCGCGATCGATGAGCGCTCTCGGGAAATCCATCGCTTGCTCGTCGGCGCCGGCATCAAGTGTGATCTGCGGGAGAAGGTGCTCAACGACCTCTGGAACAAGTTCGTGTTCATAACATCCATGGGATCCTTCACGGCGGTCTCGCGCCTTACGCAAGGAGAGATCATTGCACAGCCGGAAACCATCTCGGCGGTCTTCCGTGCGATGCACGAGGTCGAGGCGCTCGCCTGGAAGCAAGGTGTGGACATCGAGCCTCTGAACGAGGCGAAGATGCTTGAGAACCTGAAACGATTTGACCCTGACACCCGCTCATCCATGTACTACGACCTCGTCGCCCAAAACCCTTTGGAGGTCGAGGCGTTGAACGGTACCGTCGTGCGTCTCGGCAAGGAAGTTGGCGTCCCCACTCCCGTTCACAACGTCATCTACGCCGCGCTTCTGCCCTATCACCTCAAGCACCTCCGGCTCCGACAGATCCCATCGTAGGACAACGTGACGCATGCCTGAGAACCGACCGGACTCTGCAATCGGTTTGTGCCTGCGCTGCCGGCATGCAACGGTCGTCAAAAGTACGCACAACACTTTCTACTATCTGTGTGAGCGATCGAAGACCGATCCTCAATTCTCCAAATACCCCCGCCTCCCCGTCCTGTCCTGCTTTGGGTTCGAGCAACGCTCATTCGAGGACTCCGATCAGAAACCGCATTCTTGATTCTGAAGGCACTTCTTCGTTTCTTGCAATCCGCAAAGGAGATTGTCTTTGCGCCCCTTTTCAGCCATCCAGTTGCCTCAATCGAAATAGGCGTGTTGAACGAAGAACGATATCGTGAGCTCATAAAGAAGGAATCGAAGCATTGGGGCCAGGTTCAACAGGATGCGCAGAATCCGCAGATCTGGCACGATCAGCAGCTTTTTGAAATCTTCTTCGGGAAATGGTACCGATATCTCGTCGAGCGAGCGACCGCATCCGGTCCGAACGTCCTCGAGCTCGGCTGCGGCGAAGGAAACCTGGCGATCGAACTCGCCCAACACGGCCTCCGGGTCACGGCCGTCGATCTGAGCGCAGAGCGCATCGAGCGAGCCACCCTCAAGGCGCGGCAATCGTCCGCCAGCCGGCCCCCGACGTTCCTGGTCGATGATCTCAATACGATCACCCTTCCCCCCGAGACGTATGACTGCATCCTTGCGCACGATTCGCTGCATCACGTACTCAAGCTCGACCGTCTCTGCGATGAGGTTCGGAGGAGCCTCAAGCCATCGGGTGCGTTCCTGGTAATGGATTTCAGCGGTATGGGTGTGGTGCGACGAATTCTTGCCGCGGTCCTCTACGCGGTCTTTCCCACCTATCAACCCTATCGTGCTAAGTGGCGTTTACGACACCGCCTTTCAGGTTTTCTCGCGGGCGAGTCGAGAAAACGCGACGCTTTGGAAGAAGGATCTTCGGCACTTCTTCATCGGGATTCACCGTTCGAAGAAATCTCCCAGGCATCCATCGTTCGTGAGATCTCAAAACGATTTGCTGTCGTCACGCACCTGACCTTTTGCCCATTTTGGTACTATTTTGCGGCGAAGATCCGGTGGCCGAGGAGATTCAAGTACGCTGCCGCGCGCCTGTTGCACGCCCTCGACCAGATAATCCTTACGCTCCACCTAGCGAGAGGGGCTTACTTTTTCCTGGAAGCTCGCAACGTCCAACCTTCAACCTGATACTTCCGTGATGCAACTCCTTTTACAGAACATCAAACAGCTCGTCACTGTGGAGAGCCACGGGAAAGCCTACAAGTCGGGCGGGGAGATGCGTGGCCTCGGCGTTATGGAGCACGCGTCCGTGTTCATCGAGGATGGGGTGATCCAGTGGGTTGGACCATCCGACACGTTTGCCGGCAGCCTCGGCCCCGAGGCTGATATCCTCGATGCCTCCATGTTTGTCGCACTTCCGGGCTTCGTCGATGCACACACGCACGCTCTCTTCGCGGGAACGCGGGAAAATGAGTTCGCCCTCCGTTCCGAGGGAAAGACCTATCAGGAAATTGCGGCAAGAGGCGGCGGAATTCTGAGCACCGTGACTGCCACTCGGAGTGCGACCAAGAAGGAGTTGAAGAAGCTCGCGAACAGGCGGCTCGATGCGATGATGAAGCACGGCACGACAACCGTCGAAATCAAGTCGGGCTACGGTTTGGAGCCTGACGCGGAGATCAAGATGCTGCAGGCGATCGCAGAGCTGGCCCAGGAACATTATATTACGATCGTCGCGACGTTCCTCGGCGCTCACGCGATTCCGCCGGAATACAAAGAGAGGAGAGGCGACTACATCGATCTGGTATGCGAACGAATGCTCCCGTACGTCGCCAAACGGAATCTTGCCCAGTTCTGCGATGTGTTCTGCGAGGTCGGCTATTTCTCCGTCGAAGAATCAAGGCAGATTCTGAAGAAGGGCCTCTCGCTTGGACTTCGGTCCAAACTCCACGCTGATGAATTCAACTCGATCGGCGGAACCCAGCTTGCGGCCGAGCTGCATGCCGCTTCGGTTGATCACCTCGAGCATGTCACCGACGAAGACATCCGTGGGCTGAAGGAGAGTGGAACGGTGGCCGTGGTTCTACCCGGCGTGTCCTTCTTCCTTCGAAACCCCTACGCGCCCGCCCGCAAGATCATTGACGCCGGCATCCCGGTGGCCATCGCTTCCGATTTCAACCCGGGTTCATGCATGTCGTTCTCGCTTCCCCTGATGATGACCATCGCTTGCACACAGATGTCGATGACGCCGGAGGAAGCGATCGCCGCCGCGACATTGAATGGCGCCGCAGCCCTCGGTCTTTCTGACACTCTTGGAAGCATCGAAGTCGGCAAGCAGGCGGATATCATTTTGTACGAAATCCCCAACTATCGCTACCTCGTCTACCATTTCGGCAGCAACCACGCGGCGAAGGTCATTAAGAAGGGCATCATCCTGGAATTTCCATAACGAGCAAACAGGTAGATGATGAAGCAGATTGTCGAGTGCGTTCCGAACTTCAGCGAAGGAAGAAACCCCGAAGTCATCGAGGCCATCGCGGCAGCCATACGCGAAGTGAAGGGCGTGAAGCTCCTGAGCGCCGAACCCGACAAGGATTACAATCGCACGGTCGTGACGTTTGTCGGCGAGCCCGCAGCGGTCGTCGAGGCAGCCTATCAAGCGACCGCCGTCGCGGCAGAGCGCATCGACATGAAGAACCATTCGGGCGAGCATCCTCGCCTGGGGGCGGTCGATGTTGTTCCCTTCGTCCCCATCTCAGGTGTAACGATGCAGGACTGTGTCGCCCTCGCAAACCAGTACGGAAAACGCGTTGCCCACGAGCTTGCCATACCGATTTACCTCTACGAGTACGCCGCGACCAAACCCGAAAGAAGAAACCTGGCGACCATTCGCAAAGGGGAATACGAGGGATTGCCGGAGAAGCTGAACGATCCCGGCTGGAAGCCGGACTATGGTCCGGCGAAATTCAATGAGAGATCCGGTGCAACCGTCACCGGCGCAAGAAGATTCTTGATCGCTTACAATGTGAACCTCAACACGCCCAACCCGGCGATAGCACACGAAATTGCGCTGAGGATCCGTGAGAGCGGACGTCCCTTGAAGAACGCGGCAGGCGAGGTGGTGAAAAATGAGAAGGGCGAGACTGTGAAAGTCCCGGGCACCCTCCAAGCCGTCAAAGCGATGGGAGTGTTCCTGGAGCGTTTCGGCATCGCGCAAGTATCGATCAATCTTGTTGACTATGAGACGACACCGCCGCACGCTGCGTTCGAAGAAGTCAGGAAGCAGGCGAAGAGCCTTGGCTTTGACGGAACGGGAAGCGAAATTGTCGGCCTCACTCCACTGACGGCCCTCTTGCTGGCCGGGCGATTTTACCTCGAGCGTACAGGGAAGGTGGGCACGGCTTCTGAGGATGAGCTGGTTTCGGTTGCGATCAAAGAGCTGGGGCTGAGCCAGCTTGAGCCGTTTGATCCCGGCAAGAAGGTCATCGAGTATATGCTGTAGACTGACAACGTTCGCCGCTCGCTCTCCCCGAGCGGATCGCGGCTACTTTCAACCGGAGACACTATGCTTACATCCCGTACGGTCACCGAGTTTCTCGACGAGCTCGCATCGAGCTCCCCCGCACCAGGAGGCGGCAGCGTGGCAGCCCTCGCCGGCGCGATCGGGGCGGCACTCACGTCCATGGTCTGCAACCTCACGATCGGGAAGAAAAAGTACGCCGACGTTCAGGAGGAAATCCAAGCCGTGTTCGCCAAATCCGAAGAATTGCGGAAGAAGCTGACCATTCTCGTGGAGAAGGATACGGAGGCTTTCAACGCCGTGATGGCGGCATTCGGGATGGCGAAGAGCACCGAGGAAGAAGGGAAGCAGCGTGCAGCAGCGATTCAGCAGGCCACGAAATCCGCGACGCTCGTTCCGCTGGAAGTGATGAGCCTCTGCGGCGACGCTCTTTCGCTCTCAAGAGTTGTTGCCGAGAAAGGAAACAAGAACTCTGCTTCCGATGTGGGTGTCGCGGCGCTGATGTTCCACGCTGCGTGCGGGAGCGCAGAACTCAATGTGCGGATTAACCTTGTATCGTTGAAGGACGAGGCGTTCGTCAGGCAAACGACCGAGAAGGCGAGGGAGTTAACCGAGAAGGTGAAGCAGCTCGCGTCGGAGACTCTTCTGCTTGTGAATCGGTCGATCAACGGCGCTTGAAACGGGGTCGAATCGGCTCGGAACGCCGCGCTTTCCACCCTTTCGCGACTTGCCCCTCCTTTACCCAGCCGATCCTATTTCTTCCAGAAGGACGAGCTGAACACCACGAACACACTGTAGATCTCCAGCCGACCCAGCAGCATGCTGGCATCGAGGACCCATTTCGCGAAAATGCTGAGATGAGCGTAGTTTGATGCCGGCCCCACCGTCCCCAGTCCAGGGCCGCAGCCGGCCATGCAGGTCGCGACCGCGCTCATCGATGTCACCAGATCAAGTCCTGTCGCGGCAAGCACGATAGCGGAAATGGCAAATGTGGCGAGGTACAGTATGATGAATCCCCCGATGGCAAACAGGATTTCAGCCTCCACGGCCCTTCCGTCGTTGCGCACCGCCGTGACGAGCTTCGGGTGAATGAGTTTCTTCAGCTCGTTCGCTGCCGTCCGCAGCAGGAGCAAGACGCGAATGTTCTTCATCCCGCCGGCCGTCGACCCCGCACATCCCCCCGGAAAGA
>Ga0315555_1002893_pt1 | contig 11977 bp, 13 predicted proteins | sample SalMarSW160380MG_FD_202113 | JGI IMG/M metagenome (GOLD analysis project Ga0315555, IMG submission 202113) | Salt marsh sediment microbial communities from the Plum Island Ecosystem LTER, Massachusetts, United States - Salt Marsh Sediment SW1603-80 ...
CCTTCACCAATCTCAGATAAATTTCTAGGTTGCATGGAAACTCGTTCAGGGTTCCCGTTTTCCCGAAAGGATTAACCCGAGCAGGATTCTCGCGACCTGCGCGGCGAGCACGCTGCTGCGTCCGGTGTGATCGAGATCCGGGGCGAGTTCGACAACATCGGCGCCCACGACCTGGCGGCCTTTGAGCGAATGGACCATCTCGGAGAATTCGCCCCAACCGTACCCACCCGCTTCCACCGTGCCGGTTCCGGGCACCAGCGCGGGATCGAACCCGTCCACATCGACGGAGATGTAGATCGGTGCGTCCCCGATCTTCTCCAGGAATTTCCGAATGCCCTCAGCGCAGGGAGCATACTGCAGACTGTGTTTCCGGATCAGTGCGAATTCTTCCTTCGTGCCGCTGCGCACACCAAACAGCGCAAGCCGTGCCGGTCCGACCAGGTCGAGCACACGGTAGGTGACACAGGCGTGGCTGAAAAGCGATCCCTCGTAGGTTTCGCGAAGATCGGCATGAGCGTCGAAAACAACGCACGCCAGATCCGGGTGGCGCGATAGCGCGCGTTCGACGAGCGGCAGGGTCACGGAGTGTTCGCCGCCTAACCCGAGTACCGGAAGTCCGGCGGGTATCTCCCTGATCGCGGAACGCATCTGGTCAACCGCTTCTTCGGCGGACACGGTGTCGATCTCTGCATTGCCGAGATCGACGTACCGGCCCACATCGAACAGATTCAGCCCTAGATTCGGATCGAAGGTTTCGATGCTGTCGCTGGCGATGCGTATCGCATCCGGACCGAATCGTGCGCCTCCGCGGTATGACGCCGTCCCGTCCCACGGCAGGCCGACAATGGCGGTATCTGCGCCGTCAAGCGAAGGGGAGGAATCGACAAAATGCAGCGGTCGGATCTTCATCTTGCTCCAACCTTAATCGAGCGGCGTGCGGGTAATCGTTTGCGTCGCGGATCGAGCGCTGAAAAGGTAGCACCATCGCAGCTGTTGCCGCTACAGGTCCAGCTCGCGGCGCGCGTACGTCGGCAAAGCGAAACTGCCCCGGTGGATCTCCTCATTCCAGTAGCTGCACCCCTCGGCGATCTCCGCGGCACGGGTGGGGTCGAGCGCCTGGAGTGGATCCGGTCCCTTGCTCGCCAAGGCGAAAGCCCACGTCCCTGAAGGGTATACGGCGATCTGGCTGGTATAGACGCGTAGCAGCGGAAAGATTTCGCGCAGGGTCAAGGTGATGCTTTTCAACATCTCCATGCCGTACAGCGTGGACTCCGCCTGGCAGACCATCACGCCATCCTTGTCGAGAATCCGGTGAACGTTCGTGTAGAATTCTTCGCCGAAAAGGCCAAGCGCCGGACCGAACGGATCGGTGCTGTCCACGATCACAACGTCGTAGCTGGCGTCTTCGGCGTCGCGAACGTAGCGCACACCGTCCCCGATCACCAGGTCCACCTTTGGGTGGTCGAACGCCGCGGCGATTTTCGGCAGGTGCTGCTTGCAGATCCGCACTACTTCGCCGTCGATCTCGACCTGGCGGGCCAGTTCGACCTCGGGGTGGCGAACGATCTCGCGCAGCGTGCCGCCGTCCCCGCCGCCGATCACGAGCACTCGCTTTGGGTGGGGGTGCGTCAGCAGGGGGACATGCACGATCATTTCATGGTAGGCCGTTTCATCACGTTCGGTCAGCATCACGCAATCGTCCATGACCAGCAGTTTGCCGTGGGTCTCCGTTTCGAAAAGCTGGATGCGCTGAAAATCACTCTGCACATCCTCGAGGATTTCCTTCACTTTGAAACTCAGACCGGTTGCACCCGGAAACCACTCCGTGTACACCAACCCCGCCCCGTTCGGTTCGGCGACCGGTTTTTTTACCTGCTTTGCCATCGCACTGCCGTCCCCGTTGGCCTGTCAATAAGAATCCGGCCGGGAATACCCCGCCGGAACGATGAACGACGTCCCGCGTGCCTCCGATTCGGGGCGCTGCCTAAAAACCGAGCACCACCGCCGCGAACGCCGTACCGATGTTCTGCACGTGATGTTCAACTGACGAGGACATCACGGCCTTCAATTCTCGCCCGCGCATTGCGAACGCCTCCTTCGCCATCTGCCGGGCGATGCGTTCCGCCGACTTGGCCGTGCCGCGCGCCGAATACTCCATGATCACACCGGGTTCCTCGGGATTTTTCGGAACTCCCACGGCAACGGCCGCCGCGATCTGTTCCCCGGGGAGATGGCTGGTGATCGACGCGTAGGCCACCGGCGTCAACGATCCGCTATCAAGCGGCCAGGGCTGAAGACTGCGCTTGCACCCGGGAGGGAGGATACTCGAGAGCTTAACCAGGTTGACATCACCGACTTTCGCCGCCAGCAGCGCGCCGTCAAACGAATTCAGCGGTGTATAGCCCTCGGAGGATCCCTGTGTAAGGAAAAAACGTGTCGGGCGTGGCAAATCCACGGCACCCTCCGCTGTTTTACCGGTCGCTGTTTTCGCGCGGCTCTTCGCTGGCGTCACTGGGCAATCTCCGCCGCGGCCTGAACGCCGTTTCCGTTCGCCGGCACCGGAATGCTTGGAAGTACGGCATCGGCCGCAACGGCGTAGATCGGTTTGTGAACGCCGTTCGCCTGGGGAAGGATACCGCGTTTCATCTCGACAACGGACATGTTCTGGCTGCCCAGACGCTCCTCGAGAAGTTCAAAGCCTTTCATCGGATCCACGGTGTCGCCGCAGGTGAAAAGATCCACCGCGGCGTACCCGTACTCCGGCCACGTGTGAATCGAGAGATGCGACTCCGCGATCACGATTACACCGCTGACACCCCATGGACTGAACCTGTGAAACACCTTCTCGACAATGGTCGCTCCGCTCGCGAGAGCGGCTTCGATCATCGCCTCCTCGATGCCTTCAAGATTGTCGAGAATGTCCTTCTCGCATTCGTAAAACTCCACCATCATCTGATGGCCAAGCGCGCGAGGTTTCAACGTTGGATCCTCCTGGTGGCCGGGACGTTCCCGGCAGGCTTTTACCCGCCCGATAAAAGGCGTCCTTCACAGTTTCAATGTTCGCCACCCTCAGAAATTGGGTGGACTGGTTATCCACAGAAAGCTCGCCTCCCGCCCGGTGTGATTCTCGACGGTCAGCCGGCTTTCGCCGCTCGCGTAGAATGTGTCGTTCCGTCCCGCCTTCAAGTTGCTTTTTCCGAAGTGAACCGTGATCTTGCCGCCGAGAACGTACCCGAACTGCTCGCCCGAATAGGGTTCCAGCGTCGCGCTCTCTCCGGGGGAAAGGTGCACCCGGACCGGTTCCATCTCGCGGTTCGCCGCGCCGGGCACCAGCGCCACAAAATCCTTCACACCTTCCCGCTCCAAGTGAACCTGATCCTGTTCGCGGAAGACGAACCGTTCCTTGCTCGGGCGGAAAAAGTCGGCGATGTGAATGTTCAACGCGTCCAGGATCATCAACAGACTGTCGATCGAGATCGAAACCTTTCCCCGTTCCAGCTGACTGATGAATCCGGGGGTCAGATCTGCGCGTTCGGCGAGCTCCCGCAGCGTCATCTCGGACGCCTGGCGGAGCCTGCGAATGTGCTGACCGATTTCTTCCAGCCTGTCTGCAGCCATCAGTATAGTAAACTTTTTGTTTTACTATCATGCATGACGTTTTATGGCCGGTAATGTATTTGGAATGGATATTCAACACAAGAGGCTGCCCCTGCTCCGGAGCCCGTTGTGCCATGATAGTGTTGCTTGAAATGATTCTATGTGAAACACGAAGGAAAACGAGAAGAGCCTGATAAGATCCTAAAATAAATGATCTTACGATTCAGTCGAGGAACGTTGAGGCGAATTGTCGGATGGAGAATTGTGCTCTTTCCGGAAAAATGTGCGGAGACGGCTGAGGGCGACGACGCGATAGTGAGGGCGCCAAGTCGAATTGAAATACTCGCTGTGGTGGATCGGCGGCCAACCGTGTTTGCGCACCAGCCGCGTGACATCGAGCAGATCGCGCGTTGAAGGCCCGTGGAGCCGCCCGCAGGCGAACAGGCGAAGCGTTTGATACCAGGCTCTTTGGACTGCGGTGGAGTCGTCGGGCACGGCGGAGTCGGCGACCAGTTTCGCCAGTTGTTCGAGGGTTCTTCCGGATGCCAGCCAACCCGCCAAGTGCACACGGACGTATCCCCGGCCGATCGGCTCCACCAGCACCGTGTCCGCCCAGTCGAGAGAATCCATGCTGCTGCACTCGACGTTCAGCCAGTGAAGCAGGTGTTGGGGATCTTTGCCGAGATGACCCGGACCGGAAGCGGTCTGGAAAACGAGCTTGTAGAGATCCGCCGCCTCCATCCCGGAGTATCGGGTGAGATGATCGCGAAGAATCGCCTCATCCGGTGCGGGCGTCCACCGGGTGCCGATCACGTAACCGATGACGAGCAGGAGGCTCACAAGGAGAACAGCGCCAGGAAATATCCTGGACAACTGTGTCATTTCCTGGAACCCCAGGAAATCTGGAGGCTGATCCGGTGAGTTGCACCGAGCTCCTCGTGCCCGATAAACGCGTAATCGAGGACAAAGGGGCGGAGATTCAGTCCCGCGCCATAGGTCAGCCTGTTTTCATCAAGTCCGATTCGGGCCGAGACGACGTTGCGAATCGTGTATTCAAAACCGGCCTTGAACGCGAAGAAATCGCTGTTTCCCCAGGATTCTGTTCGGGCGGCAACCTCCACGACAGGCATCGCGCGGGCCTGCAGCCGGTCGAGCGGCAGATCAAGGGACGCGCCGACACGCAGAGTGGGCACAATCGTTTCCTTTAGTCCGGTGTCCCAGACGAGCAGCGTCGACAGGGCGTCGCGGAGCTGAACTCCGAGCAGCAGCGGTCCCCACCGGCGTGCGGCGCCGACATCCACTCCCAGGCCGAACGCGTGATTGTCCGCGAGGTGCTTGTAAAGCAGTTTGGCGCTCGCACCAGCCTGGAAACCGTACAGGGAAGGTTTCGAATACCCGAGCAGGAACGCGTATTCGGCTGCGCTGGAGTTTCCCGTAACCTGGGGGAGGTTATCGGGGCCGAGCGGCAGGTTCGGGTCGCGGAGTGTTTCGCTGAGCAGGATGTCATCGACACCCTGGCGCACAATTCCGAGACCGAGGGCGGTGCCATCCTGCCGGGTCGACACCCAGTCGGCGTGATCCACCTTGACCGCGCTCGAGAAACGGTCGGCATGCATCAGCGAAAGCGACCGGCTCGAGAGTGTTGCGAGCCGGGAGGGGTTGGCGAGCAGCGCTGCTGGCCCGGTCGCGAAGGCCACGCCGGTTCCGCCGAGTGCGAGCAGGCGCGCGTTCGATTGGCCGCTCAGGTAATCCCCGGCATATTTCGCACCCAAGGAAAATTCGCCCCGTGCAGATACCGGGTGAAAGACAAAGAATGCAAGAGCGAGAATCGAAAGGGTGAGATTTTTGCCGAATCTCATGAATACTCCTGGTGTCGGGGTGTAGCCCCTGCACAGATCACCCTCACCGAGAGCGGTCTTCTGCGCACACTACGATCCTGCGATACAGCTCCATCAACAGCGTGCGCAATGGTCTGGCTACGCTCCTCGGCAAGGGTGATCCTGTTGTTGAAAATAGCGCTCTCCAACGTATACGGGCAAGTGTCGAACGAACTCGAGAAACCTGAAAACAGGCCTCTGGTCCCGTGGTTTATGGACCCAACAGAGTGCAGGCGGCAGGTGCACGGGATGCGCTTCGGCTGTTCCGTGACACGGAATCCGCTCGCCGAGAATTGGGTTGTACCTCTGTTCTACCTACTTGCCCGGGGACTAACGGTGGTATCTTCTCAAGTACCGTTTCAGTTTCATCACGCTCTCAATTCCACACTCGTGGTGCTGGTTTGGTCGCCTGCCCACGACGACGTGCTCCAATTCGACCTGAAACGGCAGCGGCAGTGAGTCGGAAACGGGCGCCGCTCGGCTCCCGGTTTTGCTGTAAGTCGGCCGGGATGCCGGAGTCCGGGCGGATGAGAGGGATTGAATGGAAGAGTGGAGAGGGTCGGGCACCGTCCTCGTCGTCGATGATGAAGAGCCTGTCCGATACGTCTGCAAGCTGATCCTCGAGCAGCATGGGATCACGGTACTGACGGCGGAAGACGGGAAACAGGCGCTGAAAATCTACCAGGAAAACCGTGGGCAGGTGGATCTCATCCTGCTCGACATGATGATGCCGCAGATGAGCGGTGAGGAGACCTTGAAGCTGCTGCGCGATTTGGACGACAAAGTGCGCATCATCCTGTCAAGCGGATTCTCGGAGCAGGATCTCCAGCGGGACATGGAGATCCGTCCCAACGCGTTCATTCAGAAACCGTATCTCCCGGAAGAGCTCGTGCGCACGGTTCGGGACGTGTACGAATCCGGCACATCGGGAAACGCGTGACCCTTCCGCGGCCACATTCACCCTTCCCACGGGAGATGCTCCCGCCACCGTGCAAAACGGCCTCTCGCCATTCGCGACGAGAGGCGCGCGATAGCGGTTCTCATCCGCCAGTCAGTTCTTGATCGTTGTCCCCAACACCTTCAGGAATGCCTTCATCCAGGCGTCGTTTGCGGGCCACGCGGGCGCGGTGACGAGGTTGCCGTCCGTGATCGCCTTATCAACGGGAATGTTGCGGTAGGATCCTCCGGCCAGTTTGACCTCCGGGCCCACGGCGGGGTAGCAGGTTGCTTTCCTGCCCTTCAGCACTCCTGCGGCAGCGAGAATTTGCGGGCCGTGGCAGATCGCCGCGATCGGTTTCTTTTTCCTCGCGAAGTACTTGACGATCTCGATCACCTTCGCGTTCAACCGGAGGTACTCGGGACCGCGTCCGCCCGGAATCACGAGAGCGTGGTAACTTTCGTACTTGATCGCGGAAAACGTGGCGTTCAGGGTGAAATTGTGACCCCGCTTCTCACTGTAGGTCTGATCCCCCTCGAAGTCATGAATCGCGGTCCGTACGGTGTCCCCCTTTTTCTTGCCGGGACACACCGCGTCCACCCTGTGACCCACCATCCGCAGCATCTGAAACGGCACCATTGTTTCGTAATCCTCAACGTAGTCGCCAACAAGCATCAGAATCTTTTTCGCAGCCATGGTTGTCCTCCTGAAGTGAGATTGTGCCTTTTCCGTCCACTTTGAGGATAACGAAGGATTGTCTTGTGGGGCTTTGTGCAGGCGAGACAATCGTTGAATATCGACTGCCTCCAGGAGGAATCCAAAAGTGACAGTTGCTTTGATTTCAAAAGCAACTGTCACTTTTGGCTCATGAACGCTTATTCGTAGCGCAGGCTGTCGATCGGATCGAGCCGGCTCGCCTTCCAGGCCGGCCAGGTGCCGAAGACCAGTCCGATCACGCTGCAGAACACGATGCCGAGCAGGACGCTCCAGAGCGGGACCGCCACCGGCAGGTTGGCCGCTTTTCCGAGCACCATCGCCGTGACAATCCCGATGCTGACCCCGATCATCGCCCCGATTTCGGTAAGGATGATCGCCTCAGCGAGAAATTGGTAAAGGATGCTTCTCCGTCGGGCTCCGACCGCCTTGCGAACTCCGATCTCGCGGGTCCGTTCCGTGACCGAGACGAGCATGATGTTCATGATGCCGACACCGGCGACGATCAGTGCAATGGAGGCGATACCGAAGGCGGCGATGCGGATCCAGCGAGTCATGTTGTTAAAGCTGTCCACGAGCTGGTTGCTGTAGAAGGTTGCGAAATTGTTCGGTTCGCCGGGTTTCAGATTCCTCGCCGCCCGCAGCGCGGCAACGGTCTGGTCAATGCCTTCCTGAATTCGAGCCGGATCCGTGACCTGCACGGTGATGAACCAACTCTGCTGGGTGCCCCACCAGCGAGTCCAGGTGGTAATCGGGATGACGCAATGGAAGTCGGAATTGCCGCCGAAGATCCCGCCCCGCTCTTCGAGCACCCCGATCACCTGCGCCCGGTTCCCGTTGACGGTCACGTACTCACCGATCGGATCACGGAAGGGGAAGAGGTGATTTGCGACACCGTACCCGAGCACCACGACAGCACGGTTGAAGTGAACGTCCGTATCCGAAAGAAACCGGCCGCGTTCCACCATATAACCGTTGTTCGGAGCGAAGCCGGGCACTCCCCCAGCGACAATAATGTTAGGATTCGTTGATTTGTCCTTGTAGCGGATCGTCACCACGTATCTCCACACCTCGGGAGCAACGATTTTCGCCAGGGGAACGTTCCTTTCGACGGCGCGCACCTCCCGCCATCCGATTTTCGGCCAGTTGAAGAAGCGATTGCGCCGGGCGACGTTTCGCTCGAACGCCTCCACCTGAAACACACCCGCCGAAAGCACAGACATTTGCTGGTTCACCTGATTTTGCAGACCCCGGATTACGGACATCGTCGCGATAATCGTCATCACGCCGATGACAACGCCGAGCAGGGTCAGCGAACTGCGCAGCTTTTGAGACAGGATGTTCGTGACCGACATCCGGAAGGATTCACCGAGATTCATGATTCACTCCTGCCTGAGGGCTACGATCGGGTCCATGCGTGCGGCTTTCGCGGCGGGGAAGAGGCCGAAGACCAGTCCGACCACCGCCGAGAACAGGACCGCCATCACGGAAAGCCAGAGAGGGAGAGAAACCGGAAGTTGTGATTTGATCGCCTGCCCGGCGAGGGCAGCCAGGGCCAGGCCGATGGCGCCGCCCACCATGCAAATCAGCATTGCCTCGACGAGAAACTGAAAGAGGATATTGGTTGTTCTCGCACCCACCGCTTTGCGCATCCCGATCTCCCAGGTGCGTTCCGCCACCGAGACGAGCATAATGTTCATGATGCCGACGCCGCCAACGAGCAGCGCGATGCCACCGATTACCAAGCCCGCCGCATACACCCCCGCGGTAATCTGCCGGTAGAATCCTTCCAGCATCTCCTGGCGGTTGATGACAAAATTGTTTTCTTCGCGGGGCATCAGACGGCGCGATTTGCGCATCAGGAATGTGACTTCGTCCTCGAGTGCATCGAGGTCAACCCCGCTCTTTGCTTTCACCACGATCTGCACACTTCTGCGCCGTCCGAACACATTCTCGAACGTGCTTACCGGTATGACGACTCGGTTATCCATCGATTCACCGAAGGTGGTGCCGCGGGGTTCGAGGATGCCGACAACGCGGTAGAGATCGTTGCCGATGCGAATGCGACGGCCGACGGGATTGAGCGTTTTGAACAACTCCGACTGCACATCGGTGCCTATCAGGCAGACTTTTCGTGCGGAGCGAACGTCCGCGGTGGTGAATCCCCGCCCGACATCGATAGCGAAGCCGCTCGCGAGGGTGTAATTCTCGCAAGCGCCGTTCACCTCGACGCCTTCTCGCAGCTCATCGCGATATCCGATCGTTCGACGGGTGCCAAGGCCTGCCGCCACATACTCCGCCAGTTCGGAATGTTGCCGGACGTATTCGTAGTCCTCCATCCGAATCGGAGGCCGGTTAATGTATTTCCACCAGCTCCCATCGGTAATCACCCAGGGCCATTTGTTGACGTAGATCGTGTTGCTGCCAAGGAAGGCGATTTGCCGCTGGAATGAACGGTTCAGCCCCTGGATGATCATCAACATCAGGGTGACCGTCACGACTCCGATAACGATGCCGAGTGTGGTCAGAAGGGAGCGGGTTTTGTTGGAGAGCAAAGCGCGCAGAGCGATGTCCGTCCCTTCCCAGAAGTTGAAAATGGCTTTACCCATGACGCACCTCGCGTCAGGTGTAGCCGGCTCTGTCGCTTGGGATCATTGAGTTCCTGCCTCTTCCCATGTACAAGACAGGGAACACTGCGTGTCAGTTACTGTGTTATTCATACCTCAGCGCTTCGATCGGGTCGAGGCGGCTTGCCTTCCACGCCGGCCAGGTGCCGAACAGCAGCCCAATCACACTGCAAAAGAAAATACCGATCAGGATGCTCCACATCGGCACGGCGACCGGGAGGTGGGCCGCCCCACCGAGCAGATAGGCCGCTGCAACCCCGATCGCGACACCGACGAGTGCACCGATTTCCGTCAGGATTACCGCTTCGAGCAAGAACTGGGCGAGGATGCTGGAACGCTTGGCACCAATCGCCTTGCGCACGCCGATCTCGCGGGTGCGCTCGGTGACGGTGACGAGCATGATGTTCATGATCCCCACGCCGGCGACCAGGAGCGAGATGCTCGCGATCCCAAATGCAGCAATCGAGATCCATCGGGTCATCTGGTTGAAGCTGTCTACGAGCTGGTTGCTGCTCCAGATAGCGAAGTTGGTTGCCTCGCCCGGTCTCAGTCCGCGGGCGCTGCGAAGAACATTGGTCACCCGCTCGATGGTTTTGTCCATCTCGGAGGGATTCGCCGACTGAACGGTGATCACCCAACTGCGTTCATACCCCCACCAGCGAGTGAAGGTCGTGATCGGCACGGCGATAATGTGATCGGCGTTCTGATCGAGCATGCTGCCCTGTTCAGCGAGCACACCGATCACCTGCGCGCGTTGTCCGTTGACAGTAACCATCTCGCCGACCGGATCGCGGAGGGGGAATAGCTTGCGGGCAACGGCATCTCCAAGCACGACCACCGGCCGCGCATACTGCACATCTGGCTCGCTCATGAAGCGTCCGCTTGCGACTGACCAACCGTTGTTGAAAGCCGAAGCCGGAACGCAGCCGAACGTAAGGATGTTGGGATTGGTCGCTTCGTTCTTGTATTTGATTACCGTTTGCCATTTGTGCACCTCAGGTCCGATGAATCGGGCCGACGGCACATGCTTTTCTATCGCGCGAACCTCTCGCATGCCGATTTTCGGCCTGTATTCCCGGCGGCGACGGCCAACGTGGATGCCGACCTGAACGTCATACTGCTGCACCTGGAACACACCCGTGGAAAGCTGCGACATTTCCCGTTCCATCAGGTTATTGAGACCGCGGATGATGGACATCGTAGCGATGATTGTCATGACGCCGATGACCACGCCAAGCAGGGTGAGGCTGCTGCGCAGCTTGCTCCCCGCAATACTGGAGAGCGAAACTCGAAAGGCTTCGTTCAGGTTCATCCGGCGCCTCGATTACTGATGCCGCAGGGCGGCGATCGGGTCCATCTTCGCGGCCTTGGCGGCGGGGAAGAGGCCAAAAACAAGTCCGACGACAGCTGAGAAGAGCACGGCAGCGATTGCAAGCCAGGGCGGAAGGACGGCCGGGAGCGCGTTCCGGATAGCGAAGCCGCCAAGGAACGCGAGACCAATGCCGATTGCACCGCCGAGGCTGCAGATGACCATCGCCTCGATCAGGAATTGCCAGAGGATATGGCTTGTGCGCGCTCCGACAGCCTTGCGCATCCCCACCTCCCAAGTCCGTTCCGTGACCGAGACGAGCATGATGTTCATGATGCCGATCCCGCCCACCAGCAGGCTGATCCCGCCAATCACCAGGCCGGCGCCATAGACACCCGCCGTCATCGCCTTGTAGAACGATTCCAGCGCCTCCTGGCGGTTGATCGCGAAGTTGTTTTCCTCAAGCGGTTTCAGCTTACGCGCCCTCCGCATGATTCCGGTCAGTTCATCAATCAACCCGTCAATGTTTGCCCCGTCCTTGGCTCGAACCGCAATTGTCACGCTGCGATTCCGGCCGAAGGTGTTGATAAAGGTTTCGATCGGGATAATGATGATATTATCTCGCGACTGGCCGAATGTGCTTCCCTGTTGTTCCAGGATGCCCACGACCTTGTAATTGTTCGCCCCGATCCGGAGTTCGCGCCCGAGTGGATTGAACGGACCAAAGAGCTCCTTGACAACATCGACTCCGATCACGCAGACTCTTCGGCTGGCACGGTTGTCGATGTCCGAGATGAAGCGTCCAAACTCAGGTTGCGCACTCGAGATGAATGCGAATTCGCTCGTTGTCCCCAGGATCGCGACGCCCGAAAGCGCCTTGTCGCGGAATGCGACGGTTCGCCGCGTCCCAATCCTC
>Ga0315555_1002899_pt1 | contig 11955 bp, 6 predicted proteins | sample SalMarSW160380MG_FD_202113 | JGI IMG/M metagenome (GOLD analysis project Ga0315555, IMG submission 202113) | Salt marsh sediment microbial communities from the Plum Island Ecosystem LTER, Massachusetts, United States - Salt Marsh Sediment SW1603-80 ...
CGGCGGGACGATCTGGACGTTCGATCACAACGGCGAACTGCGGCGGGAGAGTGCGGTGCTGGCCGGCAAATTGCTCAATGGGGTGGGCATAGATGAGGACCGGTGCCTGTACTACGTGGCCGGGAGACCGGAGAATACCCGGATGGTGAACGGCAGGCCGTTTCTCCAGAACCGGTACGGTCATTTCGGCACGGAGAAGAAGCCCATGATCGGGCACGCGGACTTTCCGATCACGGGGACTCTGATGAAGACGGCGGGGGAAGAGGCGACGCTGATCATGAAACAGGCGCCGATTCCGCTGGACCAGCCATTGAAACGGCCGATGGACGTCGTGGGCGGCTGGGTGAAGGGCACGGAATGGATGTATGCGGGCGCCTCGCCGATCAAGGCCGTCGCCTGTACCTGCCCCACAATGCGAGCACACCTGGATTGGTACAAACGCTCCTTCGTGCCGGAGGCGTACCGGCACTCGTTCGGGGTTCTGGATACGGCGGGAAACCTGATCATGCACCTGGGCACCTACGGCAACTTCGATTCCGGCAGCGGCGCGCAGAGTACAATACCGGTGGGCGGAGACAATATCGCCGTATTCATGCCGCGGATGATTTCGGGAACGGACAACTACCTGTGCTTCGACGACTGGGGTGAACGGCTTGTCGTGTTGAAACTCGACTACCACGTGGAGGCCGATGCCCCGGTGGCGCAATAGGATTCACGCGCGTGGTGTCATTCGGGGTTCGGCGCGTACGTGGGGGAGTCCGTTCCCGCGCGCGGCACGGACAGTCTGGAGTCTCCGGCGCAGTACATCGTGCGAGGCCCGATCACGCCGGAATCATGCCCATCTGGCAGTTGCGAACCCGATATCGCTGCCGGACGTCATGCGTCTTGCGTGATTCCCGCTGCGGGAGTACGATAATCACCTCTGTTCAGAGAGCAATTATCGGCAAACCTTCGGCAATCGCCGACATTGGCACCGCGACGCGGAAGGGGTAACATGGGTAACATGGACTATGGTATCAGTATTACAGAGCCTCTGCATATCACCGTAGAGGTCATCCCTTCAGGCCACATCGAGAGGAGGATGGAATGAACAATCTGCAACTCGCCTGCATTCCGACGTTGATCGTGATCATACTGGCGGGAACATTCACCGTTTGTTCTGCCGGGGAGCTGAAGTCTTCGGAGGAGGCGGCCGGTCCGGCCGGTCAGGTAATCCTCGATGCCTGCTGCTACTGGAGGGTGCATCTGACGCTTCGTCCTGCCCTGGTTGAGGGCGCAGGCGCAGAGGTGAAACTGCCGCCGGAAGAAATCCAACCGAATACACCGCTGCCACCCCCGGACTGGATCAAACCGAACTTCGACGACAGCTCCTGGTGGCGGGACCCGGCCCCGCTGTTCGATGGCGCCGGCCTGGCGCAAGGCATGAACCTGGCGCTCCTGTGCATGCGCGGCAAGTTCGAGGTGACCGACCCGGGCCAGGTGCGGGATCTCTCGCTTTCCGTGAGTTTCCGCGGCGGCGCCGTGGTGTACCTGAATGGCAGGGAGATCGCCAGGAATTACCTCCCCGAGGGCACGCAGGACCCCCTGGCCCCGGCCGAGATCTATCCGGAGGAGGCACACGGATTCAATGTCCATCATTACGCCTTGAGTCCCCGGATGAAGGCGATGGAGCGCCGTACGCGTCAAATCGAAAACGTGAAGATTGATTCCTCTGCTCTTCGGAAAGGGATCAACGTTCTGGCGCTCGAAATACACCGCGCGCCGCTGCGGCCGTCGGACTTCGGCGGCTACGGGAGCCCGAAGATGTGGAACACGGCCGGGTTCCTGGACCTGCACCTGATGGCCGGATCCGATGCGGGCGTGGTCCCTGCCATCGACCGGCCCAAGGGCTTGCAGATCTGGAATGCGGCGACCACGGAGCTGATTCTCGACGTCGATTACGGGACCCCGGCAGAGAAATTGCTTCCGGTTCGCATTGCGGCGGCACGTAACGGTTCCTTCTCGGGGCTCGTCGTCCTGAGCTCGGATTCGCCGATCCGGAAGCCGCGTGCAAAGATGGGCGATCTAACGAGCAGGAACGGCAGGATAATCAAGGGTTCCGATGTTCTCGTGAGGTATGCCGTCGGGGGCGGCCAGGTCCCCAACACCCGGGTTCCACGACCGTTTTACAGCGGGTGGGACGGGCATCGTGGCTGGGACACCCATAGGAGAAAGGCTCCCACGGTTCCGTGGAGACTCTGTGAGGCGGCGCCGACTGAAATAAAGGTTGCGTCTCTGAACAAACTCGGAACCGGATACCGCCGCGTGTTCGGTGCGGTGCTTCCCGTCTGGATAACCATCGGGGTGCCGAAGGACGCCGTGGCGGGCCCCTATGAAGGAACCCTCGCCGTTTCGACCGGGGACGACCGATTCGATGTTCCGGTGCGACTTGAGGTCAGCGATTGGACCTTTCCGGATCCGTCCGACTACAAGTCGTTCTGTGACGCCATTGAATCCCCTACCTCGATCCGTTACCGGTTCGGCGTAGAGCAGTGGTCCGACGCTCATTTCGAGATGATGGGGAAGACCTTCGACGTTCTGCGCGGTCTTGCCAACCGGACACTGTACATTCCCGTGCGCACGAAGACAGACTTCGGCAACGAGGAAGGAATGATCCGCTGGATCAAATCCGGCGCGACCTACACGTGCGATTTTACAATCTTCGAACGATATCTCGATCTGGCCATCGAACGAATGGGCAAGCCGCAACACGTGGTTTTCTACGTGTGGGATTGCGACATGGGCGGCCACTCCCGTCCCGCAACCCCGGGAGGATTCGTCGACGCGGGATTCCCCGGCACCGGCTATGCCGGAGCGGGCAAGGTGCTTCCACCCAGCGAGGACACGGCAATACCGGTAAGCTTCCTCGATCCGGCGACGAAGCAGGTCTCCGAAGGGTTCGGGCCGTCGTTCGGAGACGCAAGCGCCAAGGAATTCTGGAAGCCTTTCGTGGAGGGCATACGGAAGAGGCTGAAAGAACGCGGCTTGGACGGAACGGCGACACTTGGTCTGTTCGGAGATTTCCAGCCGCTGCCGGGAGTGATGAGTTTCTGGCGGGAAATGATGCCCGAGGCCCCTTGGGCGAGCTCCGGGCACGTTTGGGTGAAGGAACTGCACGGCTCGCCGGTGGCCTTCGGCACCGCGTGGCGGTGGGACGGAAACTACAGCCTGCCCGATCCGGGCGTCGAGAGAGTAATGTCCTGGCGCGACGACAAGGTGAAGCTCGCACCGTATCGCATTCCCGTCAACCGATTTCCTTCCGGTTACTTCGCCAACATGTACGAGTTCAACCTGTCCTGCGGGCAGGATGGGCTGGGGCGGATATTCGCCGACTTCTTTCCGGTGAAGACGCACGAGAAGGCGAAGCATTCGGCCCGCCTCCTCGGCCGCTACCAGGCGACCACCTGGGGAACCATGAACTGGGGACATACCTGGCTGGGCCCAGCTCCGGAGGGTCCGGTAGCCACCGTCGCCGTCGAGTCTCTGCGAGAAGGAATGCAGTGGGGCGAAGCGCGGATTTTCATCCAGGACGCGATTCTGGACCACCGCGACGCATTGGGAGAAACGCTTGCGAAATCGGCCCAGGATATCCTCGACAAGCGCGTCCGCCTGATACGGTGGGCGAATATGATGCCGGGGCACGGGGACATCCCTCCCTTCGGGGAGTACTGGCTTGGAGGGACCGATACGTTCGCGCGGAACCGGAAGCTCTACGACACCGCGGCCGAAATTGCCCGGACGCTCAAGTAATCAGCCCCGCCGTGAAGCGCTTCTCCAGCTCGTGTCGCTCGGCTGCAAATCCGGCCAGCTCGATCCACAACTCATCCTCCGGCAGCTGCGCCTGCACTACTCTCCCCGTCGCGCCAAGATGGCCCACGATCCTGCGTCTCTCAGATCGTCCTTCGCACGCGTGGAATCCCTGATCTTCCTTTTTTGCGAATCTTCTCCGCGTGCTCGATGAGCCGCTGGACGCCGACCCTGCTATTGAGTATCCTTATCGAGGGTGAGACGAGCGTACGGTCACGGTCAAGGAAACCCACAACATGCGCTTTCTTCGCAAGGTCGGTACCCACGATCAATGGTGCCGGCCCCAGGAGTTCCTGATGCGTCATGGCCCTCAGCCGCCGCTTACGTGCTCCCTTCGATATATTCATGGTGGCCTCCTGTAAAAAGGGGCTAAAGAAACCACAGATTTCTTCCCTTTTTACACGGCCACCATAAGTTATGACAACTACGGAAGGAAAGGAACTGGCCGCATGCGAAACTTACTGTTTGTGTTTATCCTGGTCCCTGCGCTTGCCGCGCAGGCCGATGAAACGAAGGATATCCTGTACCCCAGTTCCGCCGATAAATCCGAGCAGCATGCCATGTTTTACGCTCCTCCCTCCGAGAAGCCCGTGCCTCTCGTTGTTGCCCTCCATACATGGTCCGGGAACTACAAGCAGACATACCACAAGGCCATCGAACAGTGGTGCGTGAAGAACGGCTGGGCATACATACATCCGGATTTCAGGGGCCCCAATAAACGTCCCGAGGCCACCGGATCGGAGCTGGTGGTGAAGGATATCGTGAGTGCCGTGGAATACGCCAAGAAGACGACCAAGATCGACGATTCGGCGATCTATCTCGTCGGCACCTCCGGCGGCGGCTACACCGCGCTGGTGATGGCCGGGCACCATCCTGAAATATGGGCGGGCGTGTCCGCCTGGGTCCCGATATCAGATCTGAAGGCGTGGCACGCGCAGGGAAGGTACGTCGCCGACCTGGAGAAATCCTGCGGCGGCGCGCCGGGCGCCGGCGCCGCGGTCGATGCCGAGTACGTCAAGAGATCGCCCCTGACCTATCTGAAAAATGCCAAGGGCCTGACCCTGCATATCAACGCGGGGATTCAGGACGGGCACGGCGGAAGCGTTCCCATCAGCCATTCACTCCTGGCGTTTAACGAAGTAGCGGCACCGGAGGACAGGATATCCGACGAGGATATCCGCTTCTTCGTGGAGAAGGCGAAGGTCCCGCCGAAGCTGCAATCCGACATATCGGATCCGAGCTACGGCAAGAATCCCCCGTTGTTCCGAAGGAAGTCGGGGAACGCGACCGTGACGATATTCAAGGGCGGCCACCAGCTCGTAGCTTCGGCAGCCCTCGCCTGGATCGAACAGATTCACAACGGAAAGAAGTAGCCCGTTCGGATCATGCTATGGCGGATGGAATATCGGGGGGATACAGAAGAACGCCGCCAAGTGGATCACGCAGGATCGTCCGGATATCATTCTGCTTCTGATCGGAATCAACGGAATCAATGCCAAGAGCCCGGGACAGCTGGATGCCCTGGTCAAGACGAGCTGTGAGGCCGATAAGGATGTGACGCTTGTTGTCGCACGGATAACTCCGCTGAGAAAATACAATCAGCACCTCTTCGACTACAACACTCCCATACAGCCGGTGTTCGCCAGGGATATCGAAGGCAACGTTCTTCACGTGAAAGACGTGCGCATTCCGACGGCCGCATGGACGGCAGGGATTCTCGAAGCTGTCAAGTATTGGTGCTGTTGAATCACTTGTGGATCATATCGGGCATTATCGTTGTAGAAACGGGGGCTGCTACCGGTTTTCGTCGAAGGCGCCGTCGAACGTGGGCTCGTCGGCGAGGCCGTCGGCGCCCACATTGTTCTTGAATGCCCAGCCGTACGGATGGCCGCTCCAGCTTCCGGCCTGCCACGACCCCCACGCGTCGCTCGTGTCCGTCGACTGCAGCCAGCACTCCCGCCACGGACCGCCTCCCACGTGGCCGTCCAGATGGACCGTGTTGAACTTGAACATCTCCAAAAGGGCCTTGGCTCCGCCGAAGTGCGAACGGTTCGTCCGCACGGTGTCCGTCTTGGGCAGATGGCAGGAAGCGAACCACACCGATCCCTTGCAGGACATGGTGATGTTGCGGTTTCTCGTCGCGGGCCGGTAGGGTTCCTCCGCCGAGTACGGGCCCGCGACGCCATCGGGGTGGTTCAGTATGTGATTGCCCCACCCGGTGGTCTGATACTTGTAGCAGCCAGTGGGCTGAATGAACAGCATGTATCCCATGACGCCGACGGTGCGCGTTGCTGCGTCACGCTGCTCTTCCGAACCGACCGGCCGGCTGCCGTCCAGGGCGTACTTCCAGTCCCGGACGATTACTATGGGATCCCAGAGGACTTCCACGTTCAGGTATTTCCCCGGCTGGCGGGGTCGCCCGCGCCAGAGGCCGTTTTGCGACTCGTCGTTCCAAAGCCGGCCGGGGTATGTGTCGTCGTAGTACAGGCCGAGCGTGATCCAGCTGGAGTTCTGACCGGCACAGGAGGTAAGCCACTGTTCATGCTGTCCTATCCTGCGTGTCCCCTGCATCGTGCTGCCGCCGAAGCACCTCTGGCTGTAGTCCCACCCTTGAAAGGGAAGGTAGTGCGAAGTGGGCGCTTTGCCCTTGTTGTCGCTCGCGTAGATCGTGAGACCGATGGCGATCTGCCGGAGGTTGCTCTTGCACGTGGTGAAGTACGCGTACTCCCGCGCGCGGGTGAGGCCGGGAAGCATGAGGGACGCGAGCAGGGCTACGATGGCTATCACCACCAGAAGCTCGACCAGTGTAAAAGCGTGTCGGGCCTGGGGGAATCCTGGAGTAAGATGCCCCAGGCATATTCTCAAGCGTTTCATCCCATTTCCTCCGGAGCTTGGCTGATACCCCTGTGTCCACGGACGGCAAAGGGCACTTCACTCCGATATCGATCAGGGAGTATACCCTCCGTACGTTTCGGAAACAATGGAGGCTCACGTCACTTCTTGGCAATATCGAATCATGCGGAGAGACCGTGCCGCGGTGAGGATTCCCGGTTGTTCCGGATACATCCGGGCGGTCTTGTGAATGATACAGCATTGCCAATAAATGATTCCTTTATCCATTGTGTCTCGGGCGTACCGACGGTATGATGTGACCGAAGGGGCAGATGCCCCTGACGCGCATTCCGGGAACGGTCAATTCAACGAGAGGGAGACACGCAATGAGATCACGTGTATCGATCGGACGGCGATTCGTCTGGCCGGCAGTGGTTCTTTCGGTCGGTGCCGCGTGGGCCGCCGATGATTTCCCCAAGCCGTACACGGCCCCGTGCGTGGAGCGGGAGAACGTGTTCGCGTTTACGGAAAAGCCGGCGATGAAACTGGTCGCCAAGGACAAGTACGAGATCTCCTTCGCCGTGAAGGGCGCCTGCGACGCGGCGGTGGCGATCCTCGATCCGGATCCGAAGAGAGAGCTCGTCGAAGGTCGCGGCACCGTGGTGCGTCACCTCGCATCGGGTGTGCTGGGTGCGAACGCCCCCGCGCCCTTCCAGAAGAACTCCCTGAAGCAGACGATTGTCTGGGACGGCAAGGACGATCTCGGAACGTACGTGAAGGACCCGGAAGCGCTTCGAGTGCGCGTGTCGCTGGGCCTCAAGCCGGAATTCGACAGACGATTGGGGGGCACGAGCCCGAAAAACCTGCCGGGGGTCGTCTGGGGAGTTACCGTTGCCGAGGACGCCGCGTATGTCTTTACGCTGGGCGGCGGCGGATTCAGCCACTTCGGCGTTCGTGCGTTCGACCACGACGGGAAGTATCTTCGATCCCTGGTGCCGCCGCCCGCCGGCATGGCCGAATCGAAGATCGAGGGGATGGGCTACGTCGAGTACGAGAAGGGCCGGCGGGCGGTGCACTCCCCCTTCGTCAACGACAGCGTCTGCTATTCGGCGCAGATCCTTCCCCATATCACGGGGAAGGGTTGCCATAACTTCCAGCCGGCAAAGGTCGGCAAGCGGCTGTTTTTCTGCAACTTCGGGGAAGGAAGCTGGGGCTCGTACATCGCGAAGCTGGAATGGGCCGGAGACGATGCGCTGAAGCTGCACTATATCCACGACGACGGGTCCACCGATGTCCGCGGGCTCGACGGTGTTCCCATCCTGGGCGGCGGCGGCACGTACACCAACATGGCGGCATCGCCGGACGGCCGCTTCATCTATATGACCACGATGGCCATATGCAATGGTGCGACGGTTCCGCCCATGGTGATGCGAGTCGCGGCGGGGGGGGAGTTGTCGAGCGAGAAGTTCGTCGGCGATCCGAAGAATCCGGGTTCGGACAACGCGCACCTGAACACGCCGTTCGGCGTGGCGTGCGATTCGAAGGGACGGGTCTACGTGTGCGACGGCCTCAACAACCGCGTCCAGATATTCTCCCCGAAGGGTGAATGGCTGAAAACACTGCCCGTGAAGAGCCCGCTTCTGGTGTGCGTCCATCAGAAAACCGGGGCGCTCTACGTACTGCACGAGGATCGCCTGCGGGGCAAGACGACCGGCCGCCTGACGAAGTTTCGTTCCTTCGACGCTCTCGAGGAGGAATGGCACATGGACGACTTCGGCGGCGACGTGATGGCGCTGGACTCGTGGACGGCAAAGCCGCGTCTGTGGGTCGCGGGCGAGCGGACGTCGATCACCAGGCTTCCTGCCCACCCCAGCGTTGACAGGCCCGGCCTGCGGATCTACGAGGATGACGGGAAGACGATGCGCAGGATAGCCGACTTCGACGAGGAAGCGAGGAAGGAAGCGGGGGCGAATTACATGGGCCGGTGGAGCGGGGTGTCATGCTCCGGAAAGCTGGCGTGCGACCCGACCCGGGAACGGGTGTATGTTTCGGGCGGAATATTCACGCAGGCGCGGTGCTTCGACCTTAGAAGCGGCAGTCTGCTCCATTCCGTGCTGTTTCCCGGGAAGATGAATGACCTCGCTTTCGACAAGCGGGGCTACATGCACGCGCATTTCGACCGCGGTTTTTACCAGCCGGGCGTCGGACGGCTGGACCCGGACCAGGCGACGCTCGACGAGGACCGGTTCAGCAAGAACCGGTACCGGCTGAAGGAGTGCCCCTACGATTACGGCGTTCAGGACCGGGGGGGTCGAGGATCTCGTGGCGGGCAGTGGCAGGGCATTCTCCCGGTCAAGGACCAGGGCGGATCGAAGTTCTTCCAGGACGGCATCGGCGTTAACATGCGCGGGGACGTGGCCGAGGTGTGCAATATCTACTACATACCGAAGATGGACGACATGATGCTGCAGACCGGCTGGGGAGGGGACAACAAGCAGAACCGCGGCGACCAGAGCTACGCGAGTTTCCTCCGCCGCGTCCAGGAGGCGGAACAGCGGGGAGATCAGGTCTACTCCATGCGGCGCGCCCCCGGCTTTCCATTGTGGGGCGGCACGGTATGGACGTTCGATCGAAGCGGCGAGCTGCGCCGGGAATGCGCCGCCATAGGCGGCCAGCTCATAAACGGCGTCGGGATCGACGAGGACCGTCACCTGTACTACGTCGCCGGCAAGGTGGGAAGCACCCGGATGATAGACGGGAAGCCGTTCCTGCAGAACCGATACGGGCGGTTCGGCGTGGAGGGACGGGCGAAGGCAGGCTGGTCGAGGGACCACCCCTTCACCGGCACGCTGATACGGACCGCCGGGGAGCAGACGAAGCTCCTTCTGAAGGACGCCAAGATACCGCTGGACGAGACGCCCGAGCGTCCGCTGGACCTGGACGGCGGCTGGGTCGAGGGCGCCGAATGGATGTACGCGGGCGCTTCCCCGACGGTGGCACACGCCTGCTCGTGTCCGACGCTGCGCTCCCATCTCGATTGGTACAGGCGGACGTTCGTGCCGGAGGCATACCGGCACTCGTTCGGGGTGGTCGACACGGCGGGCAATCTCATCATGCACCTGGGAACGTACGGCAACTTCGATTCCGGAAACGGCGCCAAGAGCGCCATACCCGTCGGAGGAGACAATATCGCGGTATTCGTGCCGCGGATGATCTCCGGCACGGACAACTACCTGTGCTTCGACGACTGGGGAGAGCGGCTGGTGGTGCTGAAGATCGCGTACCACGCCGAGGAGACCGCGCCCGTCCGGATGAAGTAACCCCGGACGGGAGACTACCGGTTCTCGTCGAAGGCGCCCGGGAATCCCTCCGTGAGCCGCACCCCGTCGTAGTTCGGTATGCTCCACTCCCACCCGTAGGGGCGGTTCCCCCAGCCGCAGGACTCGACCACCCCCCACGTGCCCTTGGCGATGCTGAGGTACTCCGCCCATACGGCGTCGTGCACGTGCCCGTCGAGATGGACGATATTGAATCTGAGGGATCCCGGGATGGTCTGACCAACATTGAAGTGGGATGCGTTCCGGCGCCACTCCCACGAACCGAACGGCTCCCCCGTCATCGGCATCGGGCATCCGGCGAGCCACAGAGAAGGCTTGTGAGTGGTGCGCGGCTGGGTGCTGTTCGTATTCCATCGGAAGGGCGCTTCCAGGTTCGGGCCGCGGCTGTTCGAAACGTAGGCGGGGAGCACGTGCACATTCCCACCCGCGGTGGTGCGCCCGGTGTTGTACTTGGTGCAGCCGACGTTATGCAGGAAGAGGGCGTACCCGAGGATGCTTCCGGTCGTGCCGCTGCCCAGGTCCAGGCCGCGGCGGGCGAGCTTGTCTCTCTGCTCCTCGTCAGAGGCGGGCCAGAGGGGGGTTGATCCCATGTCCCACTCCCTTACCTTCACTATGGGATCCCAGAGCGCCTCGATCGGAAGGTACCTGCCCTGGAGACGGGGCTTGCCGATGTACTGGTAATTCGTCGGCGGATTGCTCTCCCATGCCATCCCCGCGCTGTCGTCGTAGAGCTGGCGGATCAGGGCATTCCCGTACTTGCGCGAGCCGCCCAGGGGCCGCATCCAGCCTTCGTTGGCGTAGTATCCGAAGCGGTAGTGCGTGACCCCGCCGGAATCGCTGCCGCAGTCGCCGCCGTCTCCAAAGGGAAGGCGACCTTTGTTGTTCGCGGGGTACGTGAGGCATGAGATACCGATCTGCCGCAGGCTGCTCTTGCAGGAGGTGAAGTAGGCGTATTCCCTCGCGCGTGCGAGTCCGGGCAGGGTCATGGAGGCGAGAAGGGCGATGATGGCAACCACCACCAGCAGTTCTATTAAACTAAAGCCTGTCCGCCACCGGCGGATCAGGCTACCTACCTGAATTGGGCAATTGGTAGGATCGGAACTTCGCATCCGATTAGTTTCCCCAGCCTTGTCTGGGCACACGCTCGACCAGCGAAAAGCCGTTCCGCCGCATTCTATACACATCAACCTCCATTCGGAAGTATACCCTCGGCACACATGGAACACAATGGACGAAATCATCAGATTTTGGTACTATTGCATCACTGTTGGGCCGTATCCGGCATTATTGTGTAGAAGCAGGGGGCGCCGTCGTGGAATTCCAGGGCCTTGCGCCGAACGCGTTCATTCCTCTCGCCGACTACCGGCAGTTCTCCGCGGGCCGCCGCTGGTCGTCGTCCCGTGTCGAGGACCGCCTTCTCCTGTGGTGCGTGAGCGGCAGGGGAACGCTCCGGGTCAACCGGAAGACGTTCGTCATGACCCCCGGACGATTTCTGTTCATGCCGTGGGACCGGGCCGTCACCTTCGAAGCGGACGAGGACGATCCCTTCATGGTCGGGGGCGTTCACATCGTTCCGGACGCGAGCCCGGCCGCACCGCAGGAGTACGCCGTGTACCGGGCGGGAGCCGAGCAGCCGTCCGGATCTCCTTCCCGCGAGGATATCGCGCTGCCCGGACTGGACGGGATCTTTTCCGGAGATTTCTCCCGCACCCCGGGGCTCAGACCGCTCGCCGAATACATTGTGGAATGGTACCTTCGCAAGCCGAGGGACGAATGGATGGCGCGCCAGCTCGCCCGTATCCTCGTCGCGGAGCTCGTTCGCATCGCGGTCTCGCCTGCGGGCCCGCAGGAGGGCTTTCCCTCGGCGCTCCGGCGGATGCTGGTGTACATCGACGACAACCTCGACAAGCGCCTTACCATCCGCACCCTCGCTCGGGCC
>Ga0315555_1002900_pt1 | contig 11951 bp, 8 predicted proteins | sample SalMarSW160380MG_FD_202113 | JGI IMG/M metagenome (GOLD analysis project Ga0315555, IMG submission 202113) | Salt marsh sediment microbial communities from the Plum Island Ecosystem LTER, Massachusetts, United States - Salt Marsh Sediment SW1603-80 ...
TGAAGTATATTTGTTGATATCAAGTCTAAGCTTGTTATTCAGTTTATCATCCGATGAATCTTTTTCAAAATATATTGGCCCGGATATTACTTTAAATAGTTTTGAAGAAGAGTTTTACTTTGGATTAATTTTAGGGGCTCAATATAATCTTCACCAGAGATTTAAACTTTTTTTAGAGATTGGACCTAGTATTGGGAATGTTTATGGATGTTTTACATTGTTAAACACCGGTGTCGGGATTAATTATTATTTCAAATAGACTTTATTTCTGAAAGGTGATTATTTGGTGTTTGCAAATCACGTAGGTCGAATTGATAATTTGACTAGACGATTTGGCAAATCGCCAGAACTCAAGGGTATTCGTTTTACCTTGCTTTTCTTTTTCTGTAACTTCTTCTGTTCGGTATATCTTTTTGCCGCCAGTATTTCCGGGATCGTTACGGAATCGGAAACACTGGAACCATTAGCCCATGTCAATATCTTCCTGGCAAATACTGATCAGGGGTGTGCCTCGGATTATAATGGCTATTTTTTTATTGGCGGAATTGAACCCGGTAAATATCAACTGGTCGCCAGCCACATCGGCTATGAAGTGCATCAGGAATGGATTGATATAAAAGCTGGGGAGAGACGCTTTCTTGAAATTCAATTGAAACCCCTGCCAGTACCGATTGATACAGTTTCCGTAATTGGAGAGCGGCGATTTGCAGAGGAATTAGAGAGCGACATTCTTCATATTAACTCAATCGAATTGAATATTGCTCCGAAACTCGGCGAACCCGATCTGTTCCGGGTAATCGAAACCTATCCTGGTGTGACGACGGTTAATGACTATAATATGGGTCTATATATTCGGGGCGGCAACTCCGATCAGAATTTAATTCTGCTGGATGGAATGCCGATTTATAATCCTTTTCACCTGATCGGGATTTTTTCGACTTTCGATGAATCGGCTATCCAATCGGCCGAGGTTTCAAAAAGCAAAATCGAGCCAATTTACGGCAACTGCCTCAGTTCAGTCATAGATATCAACGTCCGGGATGGAACCTCAGCCGAACATGCCGGCTATGTCAATCTCAGTTTCCTGAGTTCCAAAATCCGGGCGGAAGGACCCTTGCCTTTTGGGAGTTATCTTTTTACGGTTCATCGGACATACGCCGATTTATTTGTGAATACATTACACAAGGTTAAAGTCCTGTCACCCGAGATAAAATTGCCCTATTATTTTGTGGATGGAATAGGAAAAGTGGTCGTCAAGCCGGGTCAGCGGAATCGGCTGGAAATCACTTCTTACCTTGGAAGAGATTTATATGATATGAATGTTATTAATGATGACTCAAGTTCCGGAAAATACATCTGGCAGAACGCGGCGCTTGGATTGAATTTTTTCACTATCATATCGCCGCAATTGGTGTTCCACTTGCGGGGCAGCATAAGCCGGTTTAGAGCACAGTGGTTACCGGCTGACACCACGGATCCCGAGCAAATTGATAATGTCTTTACAGGAAAAACTATCAATGCCTATTTCAAACTCGAAAGTCCGTTCCTCGGTCAAATCAATGTCGGTGGAGAATTGAGCGCTCATAATTATTACCTGGAAACCGAGGGATTCAGCTACGAGCCGATCTACCTTGAGAAAAACGAATCACAGGAAAATTCAACCTTTATCAGTATTAATCGACAATTCGGGGTATTGTTCGATATCGGTGGTGGTTTACGACTGACTTATTTTTCAATTCAGGATACGTTGACATTTTCACCACAATTATCTTTTGGCTGGAAAATTACTCCGGCTCATGAAGTCCAATTACATTGGGGAAAATATCACCAGGATTTACTTACGATCGGCACAGAGGAAATCATTCTCTCGATGTTCGACGCCTGGGTGACGGTGCCCGAAAATCTGCCGGTGATGTCTGCGGATCAGTATACCTTGAGTTATAAGTGGAATATTCATCGCAATCTCGGGCTGGACGTGGCTTTGTATCATAAGTACTTTAGTCATCTGATTGAATACAACACCACCAAGTATTCGGCACTCGACCCGGATTTTGTCGGTGGCACCGGGACTGCGAATGGTCTGGAAATTCTGCTAAAGGGAAATATCAAGAAAATTCAGGGTTGGTTATCTTATTCGTACTCGCAGGTGAAGAAAACGGTCAATGGTATTAACTATCCGCCCAAGTACGACCGTCCGCATGATCTGGATCTGGTGCTGAATTATCAACTTTCCTCAAAGTGGTCACTCGGCAGCCGTTTCGTCTATCATTCCGGAACACCATTCACAAAAATTATCGGATACATACGCCAGCCACTCTATGAAGATTTTCTTTCGGGTAGTTTTGCACGGGAGGTTGAAATCTATGGAAAACGAAATGCCTGGCGTTATCCGGCTTATCACCGGCTGGATTTGAACTTTATTAAGAGATTCGAATGGAAGTCTCATCCGATGGAATTTTATATCGATTTAGCTAATGTTTATGCCCGCCTGAATGTCCTGGCATATTCCGAAGACGGCGATACCTGGATCCAGATGCCGCCCCTGGCGACAGTTGGGATAAGGGGAAAATTATGGTAAGAACCAGATTTTTATTTCTCATCCCGGCATTGTTTTTATTATGGGGCTGTCCCGCCGGACCGCCGACCGGACCCGATACCAATATCAGCCGGGAATTATCGGCAAATTGTCTTATCAGTCCTTATGAGGATACTTTAAAAGTCTTTGTATCAAAGTGGAGTGAAAAAAGTGAACTGGATGGAGATTTTTCATTCGAATCTATTAACAACCCGTGTGGAGATTACTGGAGTGTTTCAGGAGCAGAAGTAAAAATTGTAGTTGATGGAAATTACTTACCTGTTGAGGAAGATTCGCTTAAAGAGTATAGTGAGTTTTGGAAGATTTATCATTACTACTACTATAAATTCCCAAATGTATCTGTGCGTCCGGGACAGCACTGGGAGTTATATGCAAGCCATCTGGAATATGACAGTGTCTATGCTGAAACAGTCGTACCTGACTCGGTTGAGTTAATCGAGCAAACAACCGATACAATTAGAGAATCTTCTGGAAGGTTGAACTTCGCCTGGATTCAGGCTGATGGAGCTGAGGGGTATTTACCATTATTATTATTTATTGCTAAAGAGGATGATGGTGAATTTTGGCAACAGGAGATTTATTTGGATTGGGAAATTTATTACACAGACGGTGAACCGGGAGGATCTGGCACATCTACATATCCTCAAAAAGGTCGGTCAATACAGTATTCTGTTACGTCTATAATTGAACAAATCAGATTTTTTATGTCTGAAATGGACGATTGTAGTCAATTTGATGTATTTTATCTTCAGTTTTATGTCTATTCACTGGATGAAGCGTTATATAATATTCAACGTTGGGAAATTCAGCCCGATGAACTCAGTGGTTTTAATGCACCGGTCCAGATCTTTTCCAATGTTAACGGCGGCAACGGGATTTTGGGAGCATTCTGGCGGACAGCAAGTGAAAAGATCATTATCGATAAGGAATTTTTAATTAGTCAATGTCGATAAAATACGTGGGGCGATTTGGCAAATCGCCCTACCATTTGAGTACCCCATGAAAAAAGAATATTACCGCCGGCACTTGCCCCATTATCATCCAGAAAATGCAATATTTTTTATAACCTTTCGATTATCTGGATCAATTCCGGTAAAAGTATTAGCTGATTTTCGACGCGAGACACAACAATATGAAAGATTAATTAAAGCCCAAGTCTTAAGTAAATCTGAGGTTAAAAAGACAATAAGTGATCATCGGCTTCTACGATGTTTTGCCTTTGATGATTTGTTACATTTTTCAATTAACAGTCCAGTTTGGTTACAAAATCCAGAGGTTGCAAGACTTGTTTCGGAAGCAATTTGTAGTCGTAATGATAGGATTTATCATCTTTTTAGCTATTGTATCGTGCCTAATCATGTTCATATGGTTTTTACTGTAGGTCGAGTTGGTAACTCGACCTCGGCCAGGCAAGTTGGCAACTTGCCCTACAATGGTAAACTAACCTATATTGCCAAAATCATGCACAGTTTAAAAAGATATACCGCAATCGAAGCCAATAAAATCTTAGGAAGAAGTGGTGCATTCTGGCAACATGAGAGTTATGATCATGTAATCCGCAGTCAGGATGAATTTGATCGGATAGTCAATTATGTTCGACAAAATCCAGTTAAGGAGGGATTGGTTAAAGATTGGAAAGATTGGGAATGGCTTATGTAGGTCGAATTGATAATTCGACCGGGCGATTTTACAAATAGCCTTACATAGATCTCAAGTGTTGACCAGACAATATCTAAATCAGACAGATACTTTTGATAATGATGACCGATCCAATTATTATTAGAATTATACTGCTGATCCGGCTAATGCTGCTAATCATATCACCATGGATTTTTTTGCGAAATTCGTTTACCAGAATACTTATCAGCAGCCAGGTAACAGTCGCGCCCAGCGCAATTCCCGACAGCAGGGTTAGTGACTGAAGATGATTTTGACTGAAATCGGTTAGACCTATACCGGAAAAAATCGCCATGTAAACGATGATCACCAACGGATTCGTAAGAGTAATTACTAATGATTTAAAATAGAATCTGGCTAATCCTTCTAAAACCAAATTCGTTTGTTTTGTGCTCTCCTTAGTGAAGGAGCGAATGCCAACGAAGATTATAAACAGGCCACCAAACAATCCGACGACAGTATGATGAATTTCCAGAAAGGACACTACTGTGTACATTCCCAGACCGGCTATTGAGGCAAAAACCAGATCCGCGGTCACAATGCCCAGACAGGCGATAAAACCGACCAACCAGCCGTGTTCCAGGGTTTTGCGGATGCTATAAAAGCCCGCTGGACCGGCAGGCAATGAGACGAAAATACCGACTATCAGTCCTTTGATCAATATTACTAAATTCGTTTCCAAATTTTTAACCGTCAAATTATTGCTTAATATAATTTTCCTGAGATTACTCCGCTATTAAAATTTTAGGGTGAACACTATTTGTTTATTTGGAATCGAATGGGCTGTGATTGTTCTGTTATGTTGTCTCATTAATATGTAAGAACCTTCAGAAGGTTTCCTGATAAATCAGACTCAAATATCAAATTATTCTGTCAACCTTCTGAAGGTTAGGTTTTCGTAGATCGGAATGTTACTTCGACCGGGCGATTTGACAAATCGACTTACGGTTCAAGATAACCTTTTTCGATAATATCATGAATTTTTACCGATAGATTCCGGGTTTGTTCCAGCCAATCCTCTTCTGTCGGTTCAAAAACAGGAGGATGAATGGTTACGGCGACTTCAAATTTTTGCAATTTTAAAACATTCCAAATGTGATCAAGAAAGGTCATCCCGCCATACCAGCAAACGCGATCGCGATTTTGTTCCGAAAAAGGCTCTCCATCAATAAAAGTATATCGGTTTGTAATTGGTAGAATTGCTGTGCCAGCTTTAACCGGACAGGAAAAGATGGTCTTTTTGAAGGGCAGCACGTTTTCACCATTAGAGGTCTTACCTTCCGGGAAGATCAGTACATTGAAACCGTTTTGCAGATACTTGATTATTTTTTTGGAGTATGGTCTTTCACGCATGCTGGTGATCGAGCGATCCACAAAAATTGCACCCCGGATCCAGGCAATCGTTCCGAGCAGCGGCCAGTATTTTACATCATGGCGGGAGACAAACAGAGTCGGAAAAACCGATGCCATAATCAGAATATCAAGGTAACTCATATGATTGGAGATGAGGCAATAATTTTGCCCACGACGATGATTTTCAATTCCCTTGACGTTGACGTGAATACCCAGAATTTTGGTAAAAAGTTTGCCCCAGAATGGACCACAGAAGGTCGAAATTCGCTGGCTGGTTAACTTACCGAAAGGTCTGAATAGGATCAAAATTAGTAGGTCAATACAGAGTAAAACCAGCCAAAATGCAAGAAGAAGGATTAGTTTAATGGTTGCTCGTACTGTTTTTATCAATCTCATTCCTGTTAAAATTAAGGTTTTTTTAATATCAATATCAACCCGATTTCGGCCTTGAAGTTAGATAAAACAATAGCACAAAATAGAAGTTGTTATTTTTACGAAAATTTATGACTCATAGTCGGGCAGATTCTTTCAGTTTAGATTTTCTTGAAAAACAAAACAGGGTGAGAATCCTCACCCTGCAGAAATAGACCGGTGGTCTATTTTACTTATCGTCAACCACTTCGAAATCGGCATCCTCGACCGTTTGGTCTTTTCCACCCTCAGTACTGCTTTTTGGTTCTTCTGCTGTAGATTCGTCTTGCGGAGGTGGGGGAGTTTCTGTTTTTACCCGTTCGTACATCTTGGATGAAATTTCGGACCAGGTACGGTTCATATTTTCAATTGCCTCTTTCATTGCTTTAACGTCGGCGCTGCCCTGAACCTTCTTTAGCTGTTCGAGAGCATCATTAATTTTGCCCTTCTCTTCCGGCTGCAGTTTTTCGCCGAATTCTTTGAGGTTTTTGTCGGTCTGATATATCATTGTGTCAACCTGATTTCGAGTGTCAACTTCCTCTTTGCGGTTTTTATCCTCTTCTTCGTGCATTTTGGCATCGTTAACCATCCGCTCTTTTTCGGCATCGGTTAATCCGCTGGAGGTCTGGATGCGAACGCTTTGCTCCTTACCGGTAGCTTTATCTTTGGCAGAAACATTCAGGATACCATTGGCGTCAATATCGAAAGTGACCTCGATTTGGGGAATTCCGCGCGGTGCCGGTGGAATGCCATCCAGGTGAAATTTCCCGATGCTCTTATTGTCGGCAGCCATCGTGCGCTCTCCCTGTAAGACATGAATTTCCACGGTCGTCTGGCTATCGGCAGCGGTGGAGAAAATTTCGCTTTTACGGGTGGGAATTGTGGTGTTCCGTTCGATGAGCCGGGTTGCCACACTACCAAGAGTTTCGATACCTAATGACAGAGGGGTAACATCCAGCAGTAAAATGTCATGTACTTCTCCGCCGAGTACGCCACCCTGGATTGCGGCGCCGATTGCCACAACTTCGTCTGGATTGACACTCTTATTTGGCTCTTTGTTGAAAAGTTCTTTAACCAGTTCCTGGACTTTGGGAATGCGGGTCGAACCCCCAACCAGAATTACTTCGTGAATATCGCTGGCATTAAGTCCGGCATCCTTTAAGGCTTGTTGGCAGGGTTTGCGAGTCCGCTCGATCAGGTCTTCCACAAGTGATTCGAATTTTGCCCGGGTTAATTTTTCCAATAAGTGAATCGGACCGGCTACCCCGGCAGTGATGTAAGGTAGGTTGATCTCGGTTTCGGTATTTGAAGAGAGTTCGATTTTGGCTTTTTCACAAGCCTCTTTCAGCCGCTGCAAAGCCATCGGATCTTTCTTTAGATCAATGCCCTCTTTTTTCTGAAATTCGCTGATTAGCCATTCGATAATCCGTTGATCGAAATCGTCACCTCCAAGATGAGTATCGCCATTAGTGGATTTGACCTCGAAAACTCCGTCGCCGATCTCCAAAATTGAGATATCAAAAGTACCTCCACCTAAATCGTATACAGCAATTTTTTCATCCTTTTTCTTGTCCAGACCGTATGCCAGGGCTGCTGCTGTAGGTTCATTAATAATACGTTTGACATCCAAACCGGAGATTTTCCCGGCATCTTTAGTAGCCTGACGCTGGGCATCATTAAAATAAGCCGGAACGGTGATCACGGCTTCGGTGATTTTTTCACCTAATTTTTCCTCGGCTGTCTGTCTCATCTTCTGCAAAATCATGGCGCTAATTTCCGGCGGCGAATAATCCCGATCACCAATTCGTACCCGCACATCGCTATTTGGACCTTGGACAACCTTGAAAGGGACTTCTTGTTTTTCATGGTTGACTTCATTAAAAAGCCGGCCCATAAAGCGTTTAATCGAGTAGACCGCCCGGTCATGATTTATTACAATCTGACGTTTAGCAGTATCTCCAACAACACGCTCTCCATCTTTCTTGAATACAACGACTGATGGAGTAATTGGACGACCTTCCGAATTTTCCAGAACTCGTGGTTTGCCAGCATCCATTACCGCCACACAGGAGTTGGTTGTTCCCAGATCAATTCCGATTATTTTTCCCATCTTGATCTCCTTATCCGCCCTTTTTATCGGGCTGTTTAGGTTTCATTTATTTCAAATGACTGAATAAAAGTGACAAATGCTGTGCCATAAATTTACTCGGACATATCGGCACAAGGGTATCTATTGTTTTTTAATTTGTTGGTTAAATCGGAAATATTGTCGGAAGATCAGCAGAAGTTGTTATTCTTTAACAGTAACCGGTTTACTTGCCACGGGTTGAGTATGAGCTTGCCAGAAGGATAATTTTTTGTTTTTTACTCTTACTTCGATGGGATAACCTTTTGTAAGAAAACCTTCTAATATTTTTTCGGCAATCTGGTCTTCAATCATAGTTTGAATTGCACGCCGCAGCGGACGGGCGCCATACTGCGGTTTGTAGCCCTCTTCGAAAATGAGCTCCTTTACCTGTGTGCTGATTTTCAATTCGGTGTTTGACTGTCTGAGATTTTCGGCGACCTCATGTAATTGTAAATCAATTATCTTTAGTACATCTTTAAGTGTCAGAGAGTGAAATACGATTGGATCGTCTATGCGGTTGATAAATTCCGGATTAAATAGTTTATGAGCTTCTTCGATCATTTTCTTTTTCATTGTTTCGTAGTTGCTCTCTGCGTCAGACTTGGAGAAGCCAAATCCGCTGCCCTGGATATTGCGCAATCCGATATTAGTGGTCATGATAATAATTGTGTTTTTGAAATCCACTTTGCGACCGAAACTATCCGTGAGAACCCCATCATCGAAAATCTGGAGTAAGATATTAAATACATCACGGTGAGCCTTTTCAATCTCATCGAAGAGTACAACTGAATAAGGATGCCGTCGGACTCTTTCGGTTAAAGTACCACCTTCTTCATAGCCTACATATCCCGGAGGAGCCCCAATCAATCTCGAAACAGCGAATTTCTCCATATATTCGGACATATCAATTTTGATCAAAGCACCCTTGCTATTGAAGACGAATTGGGCAATAACTTTGGCGAGTTCAGTTTTCCCGACTCCGGTAGGACCCATAAACAGAAAACTGCCGATCGGACGTTTGGGATCCTTCAGCCCGGCGCGGGCGCGGCGTAAGGAACTGGCAACTGTCCGGATAGCATCGTTCTGTCCGATAATATGTTTTTTAAGCTGTGATTCCATCTCGATCAATTTCTTATTTTCCGATTCGGCAATGCGATTAATCGGGATTCCGGTCATCATTGCTACAACATCCGCAATATCATCTTCAGTTACCGTGATAATTGAGGAAGCTGTATCTGCCTCCCATTTATCGTAAGTACTTTTAATCTTTTGCCGCAGCTTGCGTTCCTGGTCGCGTAATTTTGCTGCCTCTTCGAATCGCTGTTCCCGCACCGCAGTCTCTTTTTCCTGTTTGATCTTCTCGACCATCTCTTCCATTTCCATGATTCCTTTAGGAACATCGATATTCCGCAGATGGACTCGTGAACCGGCTTCGTCCAGGACGTCAATTGCTTTATCGGGCATAAACTTATCGGTAATATAGCGGTCACTTAATTCGACAGCTGCAATCAGAGCCTGCGTGGTATACTTTACTCGATGATGTTCTTCATAATGAACCTGCAAGCCTTTGAGAATTTCCAGCGTCTCGTCTTTTTGCGGTGGATTGACGATGATTTTTTGGAAACGTCTTTCAAGTGCGCCGTCCTTCTCAATTACTTTACGGTACTCATCCAATGTCGTAGCACCAATACACTGGATATCGCCCCTCGCCAACGCCGGTTTGAACATGTTCGAGGCATCGAGTGAACCGGATGCACCGCCAGCTCCAACTATAGTGTGGAGCTCATCAATAAATAGAATAATATCATCCGAATTTTCCAGTTCCTGCATAATCGTTTTCATCCGCTCTTCAAATTGACCGCGGTATTTAGTACCGGCAACAATCGAGGCGAGATCCAGGTCAATTATCCGTTTGTTATATAAGAGTCTGGGTACTTTTTTCTGAATTATGCGAATTGCCAGGCCTTCTGCAATGGCCGTTTTCCCCACACCCGGCTCACCAATCAGAACTGGATTATTCTTTTTTCGGCGGGATAAAATCTGAGCTACTCGCTCAATCTCTTTTTCACGTCCTATCACAGGATCAAGTTGATTATTCCGGGCTTTTTCGGTGATGTCTCTTGAAAAATGATCCAGTGCTGGTGTTTTACTGGATCGTTTTTTGGTTGGTTTTGGTTTATCCAGAAAAGAAGAGCTACTCAGTTCTTCACGAAATAAATTATAGTCCAGCCCAAAAGATGCCAGAATCTTGTAGCCGATTCCATCACCCTGTTTGAGTATGGCGAGTACAATATGAGCGTCAGTAATTTCTGATACGTTTAACTGCTGGGCTTCGTAGTAGGTATCTCGTAAGATCTGTTCCGCACGCTTGGTCATGGGGAGGCGACCGATTAACAGGGTTTCACTGGGACTGGGAACCGCATCTTCGATACTTTTAATGATTTCTTCGATTTCAATGTCCAGGTGAGTTAGAATGTTGTTGGTATGGCTTTCGGGGTAACTCAAGATAGCCAGAAGCAGATGTTCAGAATCCACGTGATTGTGGCCTAAACGATTCGCCTGATCTCGGGCGTCCTTGATAATCTGCTGGATTAATTTCGAAAATTCGTCTTTCATTTCTAACACTTACTCACGATTGAATATATAACAGGTTGAAGCCTAAAGTCAATTAAACTTTTCAACGGAAACGGGTCTTGCCGGTACTCAGCTGCAACACGCGGTGGGACTTGGCAGCGATTTCGGCGTTGTGGGTGGCAATAATAAATGTCCGTTTGAATTGCCGATTCAGCTCAAGAATCAGGTTAATCAACATTTCGCTATTTTGAATATCCAGATTTCCTGAGGGTTCGTCGGCAAGGACAACTAGCGGGTCATTGATTAAAGCCCGGGCAACAGCTACCCGTTGACGTTCACCGCCGGACAAAGCAGAAGGCCGATGATGAAGACGATGACCTATACCAACTTTATCCAGCAGTTCGATGGCTTTCGCTCTGGCTGCCTCGGTATTCGATTCGTAAATGATCGAGGGTAGCATGACATTTTCCAGGGCGGTAAACTCCGGCAACAGGTGATGAAATTGAAAAACAAATCCGATAGTTTTATTGCGAAAGTGGGCTATCTCTTTTTCCGGCAGAGTGAAAGGATTGACTTCCTGATAAAATACCTCACCGTTATCGGGAAAATCAAGTGTGCCTAAAAGATTAAGCAGGGTAGATTTGCCAACTCCCGAAGGTCCCATGATTGTAATGACTTCTCCGGGATTAACCGAAAATGAGATTTTATTCAGGACCGGAACCTCGACTCCGTCGTTATAATAGGATTTTGAAAGTTCCTTTACGGTTAAGATAGGATTTTCGTCATTTTTCATATTGGATTGCCTCTAAAGGAGTAAGTTTTCCGATCCGCCAACTGGGATAGAGAGTACCGATAAAAATTAGAATTATTCCAGCAGCCGCAATTGCCAGAATGTCCAGCGCATGAATTTCCATAGGTAGATAGGGAATGATATAAACTGAAGGTAGGGGGATAAACCGCAAATTAATTTGCAGCAGGCATAATGTCATTGCCAGGATTAGACCGATAATCAAACCGATGCTGCCGGTTATAAATCCTAATCTCAAAAAAATACCTTGAATATGTTTGGAGTTCATTCCAAGGGTTTGGAGCATGCCGATCTCTCTGATTTTCTCCATGATTAACATAATAAGTGAACTGGTTAAATTAAAAATAGCAATGAGGATAATAAAAGTTAACGCCAGAAAACTGCCATATTTCTCAAGTTTCATT
>Ga0315555_1002901_pt1 | contig 11947 bp, 7 predicted proteins | sample SalMarSW160380MG_FD_202113 | JGI IMG/M metagenome (GOLD analysis project Ga0315555, IMG submission 202113) | Salt marsh sediment microbial communities from the Plum Island Ecosystem LTER, Massachusetts, United States - Salt Marsh Sediment SW1603-80 ...
AACATGTTTTCAAGGTTTCCCTCGTTTTTGACTTTCCTTTTACCCATCCTCAGCACCAAATTCCGTGGCTGCGTTTGCTTGCGCCAACGATTTACCAATCAGAACAAGCTTGAGAAAAAGCAAAATTCGCGCCACACGTAGCCAATCTGACTCTTCCTCTAAAGAATTCTGACTTTCATATATAAATTACGTAGCACACTATATTAGTCTAACTATGGAGAAAACAAGTTTTTTATGTTATTTAGCCCTATTTCTTGCTGTTTGTTATAGGACGCTCTCTGTGCATTTGCTAAAAACAGTTCTCAGGAGACCTATGAGACAATTGCAAGACAGATAAACTTGACGGCAGAGATTTGACTATTAACAATTTTAAAGTTATTGCGCACAATAGATTAATTTCCCACCCTTTTCATGCTGACGTTTTTCCCCACGTTCCCCTGGTTAAATTTTAATGCTGCTGCTGTATCGCGATGGGTCGGAAGGACTGAAGATGAAAAATGGGCTTACGGAAATTCCGTTCAATTATACAGGATACAGGGGACAGCGAAAGTGGAACAAACATTTCCTCTAGCGTTTGCGTTTCTTGAAGTAGACCAACGTCATTAATGTTGAAATAATAAAAAGTGACAAAATTACCCATGATTGAAACTCTGGGAGTTCGTGGGTGGGGGTTGGTTCTGGAGAGGGAGATAATGTTGGAGGGGGAGATAATGTTGGAGATGGAGTTGGCGCCGTTTCTGAGGGTAATAGATTCTCTGATGCTGGCTGAATCACGTTTGCGGATTGCATCAGTGGATACTGGTCCGTATGGTTCTCGATTATGTGGTACGGTGTGTCGCCTATGCCGTCGCTGTTTGCGTCTGTGCCGTTGTAGTCGCTCCAGTAATTTCCTCCCACTGGGAGAGGCTGGTACCAGGTGTTGTTGACTGAGCTGTAGTATGCGTCTATTGGCCAACGTGTTACATCAGAGTGCTGCTCCTCTGCCTGCTTGGCGTTGCCGATGAAGTTGTTGCGGTAGACCTGGTTGTTGCCGCCTCCGAAAATGTGGATGGCTACTTGATTGCTCTGGAAGTTATTGTTCCTGACGATGCTGTTATATCCCGCCATATTGACTGCGACGTCGCATCCTGTGAAGTTGTTGTACGCGACTGTGACATAGGATCCGAGCATTATGCCCTTATTGAGGAAAGTGTTGGAGGCTATGGTTGTGTTTATGCCTGACCTCATGCCTGTGGTAAGGTAGTTTCTAAGAACGGAGACGTTTGATGCGTTACTTCGATAATTCGTGATTCTGATTCCGTTGCCCGCGGTGATTGTGTTGTCCGCGATTACGGAGTTTGTTGTGTCAACCAGGGTGATGCTATAGGAGTTGTATCTTCCGCCCTTGTCAATGTGTAGACCATTGACGGTGATTTCGCTGCAGTTAATCAGCAGCACGTAACCCGCATCTGAGGGCACCGATTGGTGGTGCTGGTTAATCCAGTAGTATGTCGGTTTGCCGTCTACGAGGTTGGAGCTGTCTATGTCCTGTAGAGGAGTTATTATTCCCATGTTACTGTCGCTGAAGTAGTAGGCTCCGCCTGAGTTGTTGTTCATGCGGTTTCCTCTTACCGTGGCCTGACCCGCCTCAAAGCCTATAGCATACATGCCGTTGTTTTCAATCAAGTTGTCAGCTATCGTGTGTTGAGTGCCTTTTTCAAGTGCGATTCCCATGCCTTGATTCCCGATAATGTGGTTGTTTGTGATGGAGTTGTTTGTGCCTTCGACCCAGATTGAGAAGCAATAATATGGGGTTCCGCCTGTTATTGTGTTATTAGCGATGATGCAGTTGCTGCTTCCAACTTGGTTGTCGGGGTCGGTGACGTCCATGGAGCCCAAGTGTATGGCCGCGCTGAAGAATCCCGAGAATACTGTGTTAATCACTGTAACGTGATCTCTGCAATTTAGGACTATGTCGCCGCCGCTCATGATGGAACCGTTTCCGAATATGCTGTGACCTGCGCCATCGATTATTATGTTGTCTTTTAGTACCCTTATTGAGCCTCCGATGTCGCCTGTCAGTATGTAGCGGTTTCCGTCTCGATGTATTGGGACGGTGGGAGGTGTGATAGTGCCATCTGCATTAATTGTAATGTACTGCTTAACGCCTCCGCCAGAAGTTGACCCACCACCTACGTTTATTTGATAATATGGAGAAACACTCTTCGAGTTGATCGAGTAAATGTGGCCGTCGTCTGAACCAATGTAGACTTGGCCGCCTTTAGCTACTGCAGGTGAGGAGAAGACTGAACCGCCAGTTGTGTAACTCCATATTTTTGTGCCGCTGTTAGCGTCAAGGGCATAAACGTTATTGTCCCAAGATCCAACATATACCACTCCATCAAGGACAGCGGGACTTGAGGTAATCACGTGACTTGCGGCGAAGCTCCAGATTTTGGCTCCCGTACTGGCATTTAGAGCGTATAGATTGTAGTCGTTACAACCGATGTACACCACTCCGTTGACAACCGCTGGAGACGAATCGGTGAGCCCGAAGGTTGAGAAGTTCCAGATTTTCTCACCGCTAACAGCATTAAGAGCAAGAACTTGACGTTCGTCTGAGCCGAAATAGACCATGCCGTTAGCGACTGCTGGTGAAGACCAAACCAGATTCATGTATCCTGTAGAGTAGTTCCAGATTTTTGTACCAGTGGCTGCATCAAGCGCGTACATGTTGCCCGCGCTGAGGTCCATTGAGCCGATATAGACAATCCCGCCAGAAACAGCTGGGCACGAATACATATTGCAATTGGTTTTAAAACTCCAAAACGTAGACCCATCAGAGGCGTTGAAAGCATACACGTAGCCGTCGCCGCCACCCACATAAACAACCCCATCTACAACCGCTGCGGAAGAGGTAAAGGCGCCATTGACGAAGGCTCTGTTCCAGATTTGGGTGCCTGTTGAGCTATTGAGAGCATAAAATTTTTCGTCCTGAGAACCAATATAGACAACGCCATCCGCAACTACCGGAGAAGAATAAACTGTGCCCCCAGTTTTGAAACTCCACAGCTTAGATCCAGTTGCGCCATCAAGTGCATAGACGTAGTTGTCATATGAGCTAACGTAGACGATTCCGTCTGATATGGCTGGGGAGGATCTTACTTTGTCGCCGGTTGAGAAATTCCACGTAACCTGTCCGGGAGTCCAGTCGGTTGCTACGGTGCCGCTGCGGGAGAGATCCCCGCGGAACATTACCCAGTTTGCACTAACAGTCGAAATTAAGAGCGGTAGGATAATAAACGCGGTACACGCAATCAGCCAACTCTTCTTTAACAATCCATTCATCTTGGGCACGGCTATATGTTTATTTCAGGGCTTTTTCGGGATAAAAACGTTTTTGTCAAGGTTTCTTGACTAAACAGGCTCAAGCGTTAGTCAAACTTTCTTGACTAAGCCTGTTTTATGCTTACCTACGTCTGTAAAGTATGAGTTAAAGTATAATACCTCTCATTATTGAATCGTAGGCGTTCTGCTTAAACGCCCAGGTTAAAATTAAACCCCAAACCCAATTTACTAACTAATATTCGAATTAAAATCTGATCACAAAGGCGATAATACTTTTATATTGTCTTGCAGTTCTATTGATGGGATTTATACCCTATTGTTATGTTGTGGAGTTATCAATGTGAAGGTTAAAGGAGAAGAAATCCGTCGTAGATTCCCTCGTATCGTAATGAACTTGATAATGGCACTTATTTTTTGGATAATAAGCGTATTTGTTCCACCGACACTTAGTGACCTGACTATTCCTGGGATCAACACTTCTGCTTCTTTGCTTGTGTGGATTCTCATGATAGTTATTATGAGCATCTTTTTGATTCGTGCATTATCTGACGCTTTAGTATTAGGCGATATAATAACAGATGTACTAGTTAAAAGGTTGGGCATTAAAGAGGAGCGGTCTCCTAAGCGTGCTGCAAGAGAGTTCGTTTACATAATAATCATAGTGCTTGTAGTAACCGCCGTCTCCCCACTCTTAGCCACCATTCAAGATGTTGGATATTACTTGTCAACTGCAACAGTCTACATTGGACTTGGGTTGGTTGTCATTTTTATCTATGATATCGGTAGGATCATATACAAGATTATCGAAGAGAAAGCAGATTCCTTTGCTGATCACTTAGTACAGAGAGCTCAGAAGAACAAAAGTAGTGGCTGAAAATGGACACAATCGTCCTGATTTTACTCCTCATTTACGTTCTAATAATTCTTATCTCAATCTTGGAACTTACTTCCTTATCAGTTGCTGCATTAATCGGCGCCTTACTCACCGCTTGGTTTGGGATTCAGTATGGCACGTTCACTTATCAAGATGCTTTAGGCTTTGTGGACTTTAGGCTTCTCGGGCTTTTGATCGGCACGATGATTGTTGTAGAAGTAGCCAAGAGAGGCGGTTTGTTCAATGTTTTGGCGTTATATGCCATAAAATTTTCTAGAGGGAACCCTGGCAGGCTTTTCGTTGCCATCTGTGTCGTTGCCGCTCTTGTTTCAATGTTCCTTAGCGACCCAATGGCGATGTTACTCGTAGCAGCAGCCACTGTGACCATAACCAAGCTTCTGAACTATGATCCCACACCATACTTTCTGTCCGCAGCCATAATGATAAATCTCGGAGGAACCAGCACGCTAATAGGTTCAGTAAGTAACATGATTATTGGAATCGAAGCAGGAATAAGCTTCCTGGACTTCATAAGCTTCCTAGGCATATGCGAAATAATATTGTGGGCATTGACAATTTTGGCCCTTTACTTCGTTTTTAAATCACGACTGGGAGAGAAAAAGGTGTTGCCAGAGTACAATCCTAAGGAAGGTATAAAAGATAAGAAAATTTTTTACAGGTCTGCCTTTGTTCTTGTTATTTTGATGGTCCTCTTCTTGACTTTGGACACTATAGGCGTAGGACCCGAAGCGGTAGCGTTAGGTTGCGGGATTCTTGCGTTATTAATTAGCAGAGTGGACCCAGCCGAAATCTTTAAAGAATTAGACTGGGAAACAGTTTTTTTCATCGCGGGGTTCATGTTTATCATCGGTGGGTTAGAAAGGACGCAGATCCTGAGCGATATATCAATGCAACTCTTTCAATTTGCTGGGGGCAGCTCCTTAATAGCAACTCAAATGACGCTGTGGGTTAGCGGAGTTTCAAGCGTGTTTGTCAGCAACATAGCAGTTGCTTTGACTTTCACGCCGATCATCAGCGCTCAAGCTCTTTCAGGCTTAAACTTGAACGCTATATGGTCTGCCCTTATCTTGGGGACCAATCTCGGAGGAGCCACAACACCATTCAGCGGTGCTGTAATGATGATGGCAATTGGTACTCTCAAGCGAGAAAAGATTCCTATACATTTTGGCGACTTCGCAAAGATAGGTATAATTACAACTCTAATTCAGCTGGGCTTTTCCAGCATCTATCTTGCACTCAGATTTGGATTAATAGGCACGTGAGGGAAATGTGGAAAATTAAGAAGTGGTTTGAAAAGAAGACTGCGTCAAAAAAAGAGTATGACGAGGAGAAAAGAGAATTCGAGATGGCCATCGGAAAACCTTTCATAAATTTGAAAATTGAGTTGCCAGAAGGCTTCGAAGACCAGCGAAGCCCATTCCTAGATTTGGAAGACAATATGGGGTTTCTAGATGAAGTTAAAGACCTTGTCAAGAAGAATCTATTATTCCACCGAAAAACGGAAGAAACATCATCTACAGCCGATTAACAGACTCCAGCGACAAGATGACGTCTCAAAAGTCTCCCTGCCATTCGATAAACTGCAAACTACTAGAATAATGCTTTCACCTTGTCTGCTATTCCGAGAACAAAAACTTCAAAAACCGAAAATATCCCATCTTAATTGGTCATCCTTGGCGGTGTTGAAAGCGCCGAATGAAATTTGAACCTTCCACAAAATGGAGGTATCTCGCGTTTTTCTCCTTTTTTGCAGCTCATTTCTTGAAGATTTAAAAATCAGATTACTATTCTGCCAGTTTTTCAGGAAGTAAGCTTAAAAAAAGGGTAGGTTGTTGGAGAAAATACGCTATGTTGTTTCTTTAGACATTTTTTTTGCTAATGCGAAAGCGATTGGAATTAGCATTATTGCCAGTGCTATTGCGAAAGCCCAGGAAATGTTCGCTACAATGTTCGTAACGTTTGGGAATGTTGCAAATATGGCTCCTGCTCCGATTATTAAGAAGATGCTGTAGAGAACGAATTTTGCGTATCCTGCGACTCCTTTGAATTCTTCATGGTCGTCTGTTATTGATTTTATCAGACTGTCTGTTAATGCGACGCCTGCTCCGATTAATACGAAGCCTAGTATCAGTGGGTATATCGTGTTACCTGAAAGCAGCATAAGATCAAGCGCCAGTAGCAGTATGAAGGCTATCAAGCCAATCATCAAAAGGTTCTTCAGCATGTCAGCTATCTCGGCTTTTGCTTCGGGGAACATTGGTTTTATCATTTTTCCAATGAATGACGCTAAGAAATCAACGAGAACGGTGCCAAAGACTATGATGAGGATTCCGCCAAGAAGTCTCGGCAGATAGTCTGCTATAGCAGTTAAATAAGTGCCGATGGTGCCGCCTACGTTTAGAATTTGTATTGCAAGGATTATTGCCAGTATCGTTATGAAGGCTTTGAGTATTGCTCCAATAAAGCTGGATAGGTCTATTCCAGCAGACCTGAAGGCTCTGCCTGTAACGGTTTGGTCAAAGCTTTTCTCCATGCCGAGTTTCTCAACGAGTCTGTTTGCAGCTTTGCCAACAACTATTCCGATAGCGTAACCAATCAGGATCACTATGACCGCAGCGAGGACCGCTGGTATGGCAGCGATTATGTCTTCAACCATGTTGGATAACACATCAACAATGTTCAGCATTTTTTACCACAATCACCTATATGTTTCAAATATTTTATAAGTTATTTCTCGTTGCCTAGCAACTCGAACCTATTCTTAACGAACTTGTCCTTTTTTTACTTCTCCCGTTCTTATCTAATCTCCTTATGGTGTTTGTCCTCTGAAAAATTTCGGTAAAACCGCCCATTTCCATTCAGAGAGAATTAACTCTGAGAGTAGTTTCCATATGAGGGGGTAGCTTACCGCAGAGCACAAATAGTCTCTTTTCTCATTGGTTTACCGCAAAATTGAAAAAGCCAACAAGTGCAATACACACAAACCAGCAAAGGGGAACGCCCAAGCCATGGTAAAGCTGAACAAAACCGACAACCTCGTCATGAACGCCCTAAAAACGGAAGGCAAAGAATTAACCCTCCAAGAAATCGTCGACAAAACAGGCGAAAAACCCAAGAAGGTTTTCAAGTCTCTCCGCAAACTCTTCGAAAACGAACTCGTCGAAACCAGCGCCCGCAAATACACGCTCTGCGAAACAAAATAAAGAAGCCTCGAGCGGGCCTTGATCCCGCGGCCTGCTGCTTACAAGGCAGCCGCTCTACCTGGCTGAGCTATCGAGGCACACAGCAGAATACCAGCGCACCCAACAAATAAAAACTTTCCACCACGCTCTTGTTGCCGCTTTAGGAAATTTCGTTTCATTTTCTGCAGACTAACAAGTCACCTTTCAACGTAAGCTCTCCATAGAATGGTTACGAAGGAATCTGGGTTGCTTGCCTCCTAATCGGTTCGATAGAGGGATAGAACCTTAAGATAACTGGTAGCTTTTTCGACCATATGGTAGAAAATACTACCAGTCGCTATTTAATATTGCACGAGCTGCTCTACCTCACTGAGAGTTAGAAAGACGTTAAGAGAAAAAGATTAAAGTTTAATCCAAAATTATTATTAGACCAATCTGTTCTAAGATTTGGAGTTTTATGAAAATATATGGTACTAGTATCGATGGTGCTTGTGAATTAATTGGTGAATTTCATCTGAATGTTCACTTTAGACTATTTTCAATAATCTCTTTCTCTGCATCTGCTATTCCGTAAATCTTGTAAATTAATTCATCAATTTCAGATTCGATTTTTGCTATTTGTTTTCCAAGTCTTTTTCGTTCATCTGTTTTTTTGTCACCAATCTCATGGAGACGTTTGCTAAATACTAGAACGCTATTCACCAGTAAAATTAGCTGTTCTTTTTCTAAAGTGTTCGCCGCTACTATTGGAATTTTCTGTAATGGTTCAACAAAATATTCATACACATTTCCTTTCTTTCGCCCTATGAACCTATAATAGAAATTCATCAGCTTGGAATTAAGTATAGCTAAAACATATTTTACTGGATACTGCGGATCTTCCAATGCTATAATTCGTACATCTCCACCATCATTATATCTCTGCTGGTTATCATATCCAAACCTATTCATTTCTGACCGATATGGCACTATTATCTTCTCTTTAGCTTCAAATGGTTCTTTTCGTCTAGGTCTCTGCAATCGATACCATGGACAATTGGAGTTTCTGAATACTTCTCTTGCTTCCAAGGCATTCTTGAATTGCTTTAAATACTCAAGTATATTTGGAGCATTATTGGCATTAATTTCATCAGATGCATAAATGAGATATAGTCCTTTATCCTCGATGTAGTAAGGATTAATGTAACTATTTTTTACAAGTTTCTTGATAAATTCCTTTTCAAGGTTATTTTCTCTTATTATTTCCGCAGTAACTGTAAAAGCAACATTAAGACCAGTTTTCTGCCCTTGTTCTATTGTTGAAATAGAACCCAATTGCACAGCCTTGATGGTGCTAATCTTTCTAAATAATGATAAACCTTTTTCAGTGCCTAAGATCCACGCATTATCATCAAGTTCATTTTGTTTTATGAAAGCGCCACTAACATCTGTTAGTTTCTCAACGGTTGAAACATTCTTGTAAAAGAATCTATTTTTCCCGTCTGGTTTGTTTGTTACCTTTTTAAGTATTAATATCACCGTATGAATGCCTACATCTTTGAAAACTGGCAAATTGCTTAAGTCAATTATTTTTACTATCTCACAGTTTTCAAGTATATATTCCCTTAATTTTCTTGCATAAGTAGCCTCAAGAAAATATCTGGATGTAATAAATCCAAACATTCCATTTGACTTTAATAGCGATATACCTTTGTTATAGAAGTAATATAGTATGTCAGAGTGCCCTGCATACACTTCGAACTTCTTAAGATGCCCTTTTTCTTCGTCACTAGAGAATGTTTCAATGTTATAATAAGGTGGATTACCTATTACAACATCAAAACCACCATCTTTCATAATTTCTTCAAATTCTTCTTCCCATTTGAAAGCCTTTGACCCTGCGACCTTTTCATCATCAATCAAGGAATTTCCGCATTTAATGCTTTGTTCTAATAATGGTAGTCTGTGTCCTTTCTCAGCAATTTTTAACAAAAGGTTAAGCTGTGCAATTTCTACGGCTTGTTTATCTAAGTCAACGCCAAAAATATTGTTTTGAAGAATCTTCACTTTTGTAGTAAAAGGGATACCTGTTTGTAGGTCTAATTCTGTTTGTTGATAGTCCTTATTCTGTTCATAATACTCATTTAACACGTCAAAAGCTTTGATTAAAAAACTACCTGAACCACAAGCGGGGTCTAAAACTCTTATTTTTTCGGCATTAATTTTTTTTCTTTTTAACAATTCGCCCAAGGTATTATTCACTATGTAGTTAACAACATAGGTTGGGGTGTAGTAGATACCTTGCTCTTTCCTATGAATACGGCTTTTAGTTACTTTAGCTCTTTTCTCGGTCTTTTTTAGGACATGCCCCAGATACTGCTCATAAATTGAGCCTAACACATCAGCATCAATTATTGAAAAATCATAAGATATTGCCTTGTCTTTAGTATAATAAAGCCCAACTATAACTTCTTCCAAAATGTCATTATCAATTTCTAAAGAATCACATAGATGTTCAGCAAATAACTTGCTATTGTATTGTTCATCGAAATAGGCAAAGTCATCTCTAAGACTTTTTACTAGTTTACCTTTGCCCCTGCTTGTCCATTGTCTGTAGTTAGAAATTAGGTTTTTAGGTTCAAGCTCCCTGTCTTCACAATTCCTTATGAAAATTAGCCTATCCAAAATTCTCTGAACAGACTCATCCAACTCCTCTTCACTTAGATTCTTATCCGCATTGAGCTTTGTTATATTCCTTGATAGAATATCTCTGAATCTTGTGAAGTCATTTAGAAGCTGCTTATCTACACTCTCTTTCTTTGTTTTCTTTCCATACCTTTCAGCAAGCTGATCTAATTTGTCTTTTTCAAAACTCTCTCTCGATAACAGTGACAGGTCTTCAAACCTTTTTACAAACTCCCAATGCTCAAGTGTCATAAAATGGCTCTGGAGATAGTTACGTGCTCTCCATTCGGCATTTAATATTTTAACCCTAGCAAAATTTGTGAGCACTGCCCAAGTACAGCCTTTATGCCAAGCATAGCTTACAGCCTGTTCAAAGAACTTAGGGTTATCCAAATCTTCTTTCAGCGATTTTGCTTCTAGAAAAAATGTAGGGATTCCATTTATTCTGAAACCATAGTCTACTCTTTTTTTGGAAATCTTCTCTTCAGCAGTTACTTCTCTTGAGTCAGCAGTCTTCCAGCCTAGAGCGTCAAACAAAGGAAGAATGAAATCCTTCTTGGTCATCTCTTCATTATATTTGCTAACTCTTCCTTCCTTTACAACTTCAGCATATTTTTCAAGAAGCTTCTGGATTTTCTCCAAAGCAGAAGGGCTGTCCATGATAGATACATTAACCAGCGCTTTTCAGTTAAAACTTTTCCTTAAATTAACTATGTAATCACAAGTTTTGTAAATTGGTAAATTGGTGAATTTCGTTAGGGTTCTTATAGGCTGTTCTGTTTCCTCCAGTTTTCGGTGAAATCGTGATGGGAGGTGAAAGCCAGAAAGCCAGCCTGAACCAAGTCACGGGCTATTCTAAGAAAGCCCAACGCAAAGGAAACCCCGCCTATTTGGAGCCTAATAGCAGTAGAATGCAGAAACCTATAGAGGGTAGGTCCGTATTGGCGCTTTTCACTATCAATGGCATGCAGAAAAAGTTTCAGCCTATTTATAAGGGAGGGGGTAGTCTCTTCCGAGCACCAGAGTACAGCCCCAAAACGCCATTCAAAACCCTTATAGCAGAGGACGCAATCCTTATATTAGCGATACTCGCTTCTACAACAATCCAGCAACATAGAATACGCTATCAAAAACAGATGCAACTCTGCACCAGTAATGATGCGGAGTGAAGGGTGAAAGGAGCCAAAAAAAGCTCAAGATGACACCATGCATAGGCCAAAACAACGACGCACACCATAAGTAAGGTGTTCACCAAACGCCAAACAGACACCACCATACGGCCCGACTACGCCAACGCCGTCTGGAGAATGGCTCGGCTTGAGAGCCGAAGAAGGGCGCGGCAAGCCGCGATACCGCCCCGGGTAGGCGCATGCAGCCTTAGAACCGGGGATACCTCAATGGGACTTCCCACCCTGACTCTTCGGAGTCACGGTGCTCCTTCACGGAGCGGGAACCCCCCGAACGGAAGCATCTTAGTAGGGGGAGGAAAAGAAACCAAAACGGGATTCCCCTAGTAGCAGCGAGCGAAACGGGAAAAGTCCAAACCGAATCCCACACTGAAAAGCGCGGGAGATGTAGGGTTTAGGGCCCGGCTTCCTCTTCACTGGTTAAGCTGAAATGGCCTGGAATGGCCCGCCATAGAGGGTGACAGCCCCCTAAGCGCAAGCCGGAAAGAGTTGAGCTGGAGTCCCAGATTACCGTACCCTGGTTTGGGTGCGGAAAATCGGAAGCCACCAACTTCCAAGACTAAATACGCCTCAAGACCGATAGCGCACTAGTACGGTGACGGAAAACTGAAAAGTACCCCGGAATGGGGGTGAAAAGTGCCTGAAACCAGACGGTTACAGACGTGTGCAGCCCGGAAGAGTAGAACCCTCCC
>Ga0315555_1002904_pt1 | contig 11941 bp, 13 predicted proteins | sample SalMarSW160380MG_FD_202113 | JGI IMG/M metagenome (GOLD analysis project Ga0315555, IMG submission 202113) | Salt marsh sediment microbial communities from the Plum Island Ecosystem LTER, Massachusetts, United States - Salt Marsh Sediment SW1603-80 ...
GTTTCAAACCCTCACATCGCAGGTGCAGCCATAAAAGTCGCTAACATATTCGCTAAACGTCCACTAAGGGGCAACTACGAGGAAATAGCTGATTACATACACAACCGTGTAGGCGCGGTCGGCTTAGCCTGGGGCGCATACTCACAGAAAGCAGCATCAATTGCTTCCGGCTTCTGGAGTTTAGGCATTCCAGTACTCGTCGGACCACACGGCAGCAAATACCGGCGTATGCTTCTAGGCAGAGCTGACAAGCCTGAAAACTGGGAAGTCTACGACGCGCGCACAGGCAAAAAAGTGAACGTTGGACCAGCACCTGAACACCTGTTCCAGACGGTTGAAACCCCGCAAGAAGCCATGGTTGCCATAGCCAAGCTATGCCTCAGACCCAACGACACAACGAAGGGAAGATCGATAAAGCTTTCGCACTACATTGACTTGCACAAGCGCCATTACGGAACCATGCCGCAAGACATACATCTGTTCGTGCGCACGATGGCTGACGTACCCATGACCATGAAAGACGAAATCACAGAGATACTGAAAGCGAAAGGCTGGAAAGAAACAGTGATTCCGGACCCGACCTTGCTTCCGAGAATGATAAGGAAAAAGAAGGAGTGATGAAGAATGTCATGTGAACCTTGGCAATGTGCTGAAATAGCAGCCACAAAGAAAGCAAACCCGATAACAAAACCCGAAGTAGTGGTGGCAATGATAAAGAGAGCTGCCCGTCCCATTCTTGTGGTAGGTAGCAACGCCACTGAACGGTGGATGGAGGGTAAGCAACTTATCGACTACCTCATAGACTTCGCCAAAGCCTCAAAAGTTCCCGTAGTAGCAACAGCCCACATGGTCGGCGAGTTCCTCAAAAGAGGCTACAAACCAGCAGGTTTCATGTCTGCCATGGACATTGGAAACCGCCTTGTTGATCCAGAGTGGCAGGGAATCGACGGCAAAGGACACCCTGACTTGGCATTGTTCGTTGGCTTGCCATACTACATGGAAGCACTAATCTTGTCAGGACTCAAGCATTTCGCCCCTAACCTTAAAACCATAACCTTAGATAATGTATATCATCCGCACGCGAGTTGGTCTTTCCCCAACGCTGGTGCGAAAGATTGGGCGGAAAACCTCAAAGTCATGACTTCAAAATTTGAAGGAGGACAATAAAAATGTCAATGTTTAAAGACATACCTGTCGACATTGGCGTCGTCTACGAAGGCGAACGCATCCGCAGAAACGACATGCAAGTAGAACTCGGCGGTCCATCCATCAAAGAAAAATTTGAACTAGCAAAAGTGAAACCCCTAAACGAAATCGAAGATGAAAAAATAACCATAATTGGTCCCGACATCAAAGATATGAAAGAAGGAGGCGCCTATCCCCTAGGAATCCTAGTTGAAGTTGGTGGTTCCACGATTGATCAGGAGCTTGAAGGCGTAATCGAAAGACGCATACACGGCTACATGAACTTCATTGAAGGCTTAATGCACCTTAACCAGCGCTACGACATCTGGATACGATTAGGCAAGAAATCCTTCCAGAAAGGGCTAAACTCTTTCGAGTACATCGGCAAAGTTCTCTACAAACTCTTCAAGAGCGAACTGCCCATAATCGAGAAAGTGCAGATAACATTCATCACTGACCCAGCGAAAGTAAAAGAGCTTTACCACCACGCTCTGGAAGATTACGAAGCCCGAGACGCGAGAGCAAGAGGATTGAAAGACGAAGAGGTTGACAAGTTCTACGGCTGTATCCTGTGCCAGTCATTTGCCCCCAGTCACGTGTGCGTCATCACGCCACAACGATACTCCAACTGCGGTGCCATAAGCTGGTTTGACGGACGTGCCTCAGCGCAAGTCGATCCGAAGGGACCAGTGTTTGCTATCGAAAGAGGCGAATTGATAGACGCAGAAAAAGGCGAATATTCAGGCGTAAACGAGATTGTCAAAAAGAAGTCGCTGGGCGACATCAACAGAGTTTGGCTCTACACGGCGTTCGGCTATCCGCACACTTCATGCGGTTGCTTCGAGGCTGTTGCTTTCTACATTCCAGAAGTGGACGGGTTCGGCCTAGTCCACAGAAGCTTCAGGGGCGTTACAGTGAACGGTTTACCCTTCTCAACTCTCGCTGACTCCACAGCAGGCGGGCGACAAGTGGACGGTTTCCACGGAATATCCATCGAGTACATGCGTTCCCCGAAGTTTCTGGAAGCTGACGGCGGATGGGACCGCGTGGTCTGGCTACCCAAAGAAGTCAAGGAACGAATCAAAGATTTCATTCCCAAAGAAGTTGTTGACAAAGTAGCTACTGAAGAGGACGCGCAGAACGTTGATGCTTTGAAAGCTTTTCTGAAGGAGAAAGACCATCCAGTAGTGGCTAGATGGGCGGCAGAAGCAGCGGCAGTTGAAGAGGCAGCGCCTGCAGAAGCGATAGAGGGAGAAGGTGCAATGATACCTGTGGCGTCGGCTGCAACTTTACCTATAATGGCTGGCGGCTTTAAGATAATTCTGAAGGACGCGAAAATCTACGCTAAGAAAGTCATTATCCGTTCTATGAAAGACGAGAAAAAAAGCTAATGGTGAAGCCTGTTGGCTGACAAAAAGAAAAAGGATGAAAACCTCGGAATAAACTTCAGCCCTGACCTGCTAGAGCTGCTAGCGAAGTTTCAAGAGATTGAACTGGAAGACTTCGAATTGGAAGTAGGCAATTTAGAGCTGTGGCTTCAGTCTGGAGCCTTACCCAGACAACTCATGCCCCAGCTAAAAGTGGCTCCTGCTCTAAAGGGCAAGCCTAAAGAGTTGATGAAGGCGCAGTTTGTTCCTCCAGTCGAGACTTATCCAGGCAAAATTGTTGAGGTTAAGCTTGGCGCTACTAAAGGAGAAGGCGGAACACGCGGGCGGTCAATTATTATCGGCGGCGAGACTTCACCAGCTTTCTACACGTTTGAGCAGCCTATTCTGCATCCTCCTGTGGTTACGCTTGACGTTTTTGACATGAAAATTCCCTTGTCAAAAGCTGTCAAAATGCACGTGAAGGATGTTATCGGTGACCCCGCAGCTTGGGCAAAGCTTGCAGTTGAAAAGTTCGGCGCGGATATGGTTACGGTTCACCTAATCAGCATCGATCCGTTGCTTAAGGATGCCACGCCGAAGGACGCTGTCAAAACAGTGGAAGAGGTCATGCAGGCTGTTGATGTGCCATTAGTGATTGGCGGTTGCGGTGATCCAGTTAAGGACGCGGATGTTTTCGCGGAAATAGCTGAGACTTTCGCTGGTGAACGTTTCCTGATAAATTCCATAACGCAGGACATGGATGTTGAGCGTTGCGCAAAGTTTGTTAAGAAGAATGGACATGTAGCTTTGTCTTTTACTCCTATGGATTTGAACTTGCAACGCGAGCTTAACAGGCGGTTGTATGATTTTCTGGGTAAAGAGGACATTGTCATGGACTTGACGACTGCAGCGCTTGGTTACGGTCTTGACTACGCGTTTACTAACATGGAGCGGGCTAGGCTTGCGGGTTTGATGGGCGACGCTGAACTTGCGCATCCAATGTCTTCTGGCACTACGAACGCTTGGGCTGCGCGGGAAGCGTGGCTGAAGATGGCGCCTGAGTGGGAACCCCGTGAGCTTAGGGGTCCACTGTGGGAAGTAACGACCGCGTTAACGCTTCTGCTTACTGGCGTGGACTTGTTCATGATGATGCATCCCGCTGCAGTGAAGACGCTAAAAGAAGTTATTGGTCAGCTGATAAGCGGAAAGAAGGCTAATGCGTCCAAGTTTGTTAACTGGGTTTCCCTGAAACCATAAGGGAGCAGTGAAGTGTATGACTGAAAGAGAAAAGAAAAGCAAAATCGGAATAAAGGAACTAAGCCCCATCGACGTTTACAAGCTTCTTCCAAAGACTAACTGTAAAGAATGCGGCGAAGACAACTGCATGGCTTTTGCCACAAAAATCGTTAACCGTGAGGTGCAAGTTGACCAGTGTCCTCCATTGTTAAAGAAGGAAAACGAGAAAGCTTACAATCAGTTAAAGGAAATGCTGAAACCCCCAGTCAAAGAAGTAGTCGTGGGCGAGGGCGAAAAAGCGGTTAAGCTCGGCGGAAAGCTCGTCATGCACCGTCATGAGTTCACGTATTTCAACCCGACGGCAATTGCAATTGACGTGACAGATGAGATGCCTGAAGAGGAACTGCTGAACCGCATAAAGCAGACAGAGCAGTTTAACTACGAGTACATAGGCTATACACTTAAGCTGGACATGATTGCTGTTCGCTCCACATCAGGTGACCCTGAAAAGTTCAAGGCTGCCGTTAAGAAAGTGGTTGAGAACACTAGCCTACCGTTGATTTTGTGCGCTTTGAACTCGAACGTGGCTGAAGCTGGTTTAATGGCTGCGCCGAAGACAAGACCTCTGTTGTACGCGGCGACGATGGATAACTGGAAGGAGATGGCAGAATTGGCTTTGATGTATAATTGTCCGCTGGTGGTTTCCGCGCCTAACGATTTGAGCATGCTGGTGTCGTTGGTTAAGACGTTGGTGGCTTATGGCGTTCAAGATTTGGTGTTGGACCCTGGCACTTTCGCGAATGAGGGTTTAGCTGACACACTGAATAACTTCACTATGCTTCGCAGGGCTGCTTGCAAAGCTGGTGAGGAGTTTGCTGGTTTTCCGTTGATGGGCGTTCCTATGGCTGCTTGGATAGACAAGGGTGAAGCAGCGGACGAAGTTGTGAAGTGGCGCGAAGCTTACTTGGCGGCTATGCTAATTGTTCGTTACGCTGATGTTCTTGTGATGCATGGTGCTGATGGGTGGACGCTTCTTCCGAACGTGGTGCTGCGGCAGAACATTTACACTGACCCGCGTAAGCCTGTGGCTGTGGAGCCTGGCTTGAAGGTTATCGGTAAACCGGACGATAATTCGCCTGTGTTTTTCACTACGAACTTTGCGTTGACATATTACACTGTTGCCTCAGACATTGAAAATTCCAAGATTAACGCTTACCTTATTGTTGTGGACACTGAAGGTATGTCGGTGGACAGCGGAGTTGCGGGGCGTAAATTGACCGCGGAAAAAGTGGCAGACGCCATAAAAGATACTGGTATAGAGAGCAAGGTTAAGCACAGGAAAATCATTATTCCAGGGAAGTCGTCGAGGATAAGCGGGGAAATCGAAGAGCTCAGCGGCTGGAAGGTTCAAGTGGGACCGCGCGATTCTTCAGAGATATCGAAGTACCTGCAAGAGAAATGGCAACCTTAACCCCATTTTTAGTCCATTTTGATTTTCTTTTCGAGTTTTCTCTGTTTTTGGTTTTGCTGTGCTTGCGGAGTTTGTTCTCTAGTGCTCGGAGAAGACTATACCCTCCTTATATAAAGGCACAAACCTGCTACAAAATTTGGACTTAATTTTTCAAATTTCGGGATGCCAATTTTTACCGCGTAAATAAACGGTTGTTATCTACATGATAACCTCAGTGCGCGCTAGCACCTTCTTGGCAAATGTTCTAGATTTATGTTCTATTAAACTTTATTAACAGGAAAGAAGACAAGACGATGAGAGAGAAGGCATTACAATGAGAAGATATCTGATATTCAGTACGCTGATAGTTCTTTTTGCTTTTAGCCTAATGGCAGTGGTCTATGCACCGCCAACCTACACCTACGAAGCCACAAGCAACTACCATGGAATTGACGCTCCACTTTACGCTAACGTGATAGTAACAGCGTCCACAACAGACCCCTCCATATTCCAAGTTACTTTCCTATGGAAAGACGCTGCAGAAAACCTGAAGTTCACAGATGTAGTGCCGATTTCGGGTGGGTCTGCTCAGTCTACGCATCAACCAGACTCAATGGGGGATTGGGGCGTACAAACATTATTCCAAGGTCCTGATGGAAAGACAAAGGAAGGAGTTGAATTAGTCGTAAAGACAAGGGCAACATCTTTTAACGTCATTCCAGAGGTGCCCATCATAGGCACAGCAGGCGCTTCAATGGCTATGGTTCTAGGCTTAGTCTATAGAATGAAGAAGAAGAAAACTCTGAAGTAGCTGTATGTATTTACCAAAAACTTTCGCTTTACTCTTCACTTTGCTAACGTCTTTTCCCTTGCCATATGATGATGTTCTCGTGCGCACATGTGTTATCTGCAAGATAACCACAAAGCGCTTTTTTTGTTAGTAAAACAAAAAATTGCTGAATATTGACAATTAAACCGCGCTTGTACCTAATTCTACACCTGTTTGCTTACTCTTGAAAGATTCCAGTTTCAAAAATAATATAAATGTTTTGAACATATTAGTCAAACATGTCAAAAGCAGTAGTTTTTGCAATAGCCTTCTTAGTGTTCTTCGCAATAACGCTAGTAATAGCAGCCCTACCCCCAGGAGATATTATAACCAGTTTCGTCGGAATCCCAGAAACCATAGCCAAAACATCTATCTTGGGAATCACTGGCACGGCTATTGTAAACGGTATAATAAACGGACTCGTCTGGGGAACCATCGTTTTTGTAATATATGCATTGATCTACCGCACTCCAAAAAAGAAAAAATTACCACCAATGATAACGCCCACCTACCCGTCAGCACCTGTACCTGCACCCACACCAGCAACCACATCCATAACAATGTCTATGAAACCACGAGAAAAAAGGCGTCACCCCCAAGTTAAAAAAAGAAAAACATACATTGCTTTGGATCAAGATATTGAGACAATCGAAGGAATAGGACCTACATACGGCAACAAACTTAGGAATTCAGGCGTCAAGGTCGTAGGAGACCTATTGAGAGCAGGCTCTACGAGAAGCGGGCGACGAGTTTTGGCCAATAAAATCGACGTGGCTCCTGGGACATTGCTTAAGTGGGTTTATCGAGCGGACTTCTTCCGCATAAGGGGAATAGGAACGCAATACTCTTCCCTCTTGGAGTCGGCGGGAGTCAATACGGTGCCAGACCTCTCAAGGAGAAACCCAAAAAACCTGTATGCAAAACTAAGAGCAATCAACAGGAAAAAGAATTTGGTTAGACGAGTACCCCCGTATAGAACGATCCAAGTCTGGATAAAGAGCGCAAAAAACCTTAAACGCATAGTGAAAGACTGAATCTCGATGCGGGAGCAATCCCCTAAAAGGAAACCCCTTGTCCTCCGAGCCTCTCCCTCAGCGCAATATCTCAATAGGTAATCCAAATATGAATTTTGGCTTCACAAAAGCTATACACTTCATAATCTGATTCTGAAAAGAAGGAAAATGAACAAAGTCAAGAAAATAGGTGCGATATTAGGGATTAAGGGCGTTCTTAGCATTGCTTCGCTAGCAACGATCGCGGTAGCTTTAGTAGTATATACTGTAGCCGTTACCATTACCCCAACGCAGCAATTAACCGTCGGCGCCTCTTCAGCCTCTTGGGATGTCTACATCAACGAACTCAATGAAGTTAGGTACTTGCCTGGTGGTCATTCAGAACCAACATTTGACTCAGGCGACACAGCTACATATGCATTCAACGTTGTAACTGACTCAAGCAAAGTCTGTGCAATAAAAATCGATTTGACATCTGAAATGGATGACACTAGATTTTCGAACTTTGACATAACTGTATACTCTTGGACAGGAAGCGCGTGGGCATCGGCAACTCTGTACAATTCCAATACAGGGACTACAACGATAACAGAGATCGACGGATTATCAGCGGGAGCCTCAGGATACCTTCATCAGTCAGCCGGAAGCAACGTATACTATATGGTTAAAGTAACATACTCATACGATCTGGTTGACACTACAACCCTGATAACAGCTACCTTCCGGTACACGCCACTAGCACAAGACGATTTCACCCCCTAAACCAACCCAAGTAACAGCTGAATTCCGGTACACGCCACTAGCACAAGACGATTTCACCCCCTAAACCCTTTTTCCTCTTTAACTTTCAGACGCGAAAAACAATGAAAGCTAGTTACCTAAAGTTTAGGCTCCTTAATAGTTACCTAAAGTTTAGACGTCTTCCTAGTTACCTAAAGTTTAGGCTCCTTCTAGGCACCGTTTCCTTAATCATAGGTCTTTTGGCAGCTAACTTTGCGTTATTCGGATGGCATAATCCAGATGGCTTTTTTTACCTTTTAGGTGAATATGCTCGTTATGCTTGTGCCTACGGCGGGTTTGCAGCAACAATTTTTGGAGCCATGCTGATAAACGACTTCTTCGTTTTGAGAAATCTGATAAACGACTTCTTCGTTTTGAGAGCTTCAATTGCAAGTGAACGTAACACTAAACGAAACGCGACTGCATGGTTAATACGCGCTAGGACCGAGTGGCAACTGTGTAAGGATTTTGAGAAATATTGTTCAGTGGAACCTAAACTATCCCAACTTGACTTTTTCTTGGATACAGAAGAGGAGCTAGAGGATGTTGCTCAGTAGTAAGAACGGAAGCCGTGGAAATCTGATGCTTGTCTTGTCTCTTCTTTTTTTAATGCTAGTTCCTATTGCAAATTCATTAACTACATACACTGCCACAGTTGTTATAACTCCAATTCAGTGGCTTAGTGGGTGGGATAAACGTGTCAAGATTGCAATCGACCCCGCTGATGTTGACTCTCCACTTTCTGACTTTCCCGTTTTGATACACCTTAGTAGTAGTTCAGGAGTTAACAGTGATGATGTTACATTCATTTTTGACGAGCTGCAAAGTGACGTTAACCGAAAGAAGATTGCAGTTACAACCAGCGATAAGGTGACCCAATGTTATGTAGAGATTGAAAGATGGGATACTGCTAGCGAGCAAGCTTGGTTATGGGCAAAAGCCCCAAACGTAAATGACGCTGTTGACACCATTCTCTACTTATACTATGATAGAGACCATGCGGATAATACAGATTACGTGGGAGACCCAAAATCAACAGCAGCAGAAAATGTTTGGAATAGCGATTATATTTTTGTTTGGCATTTGGGTGAAGAAGGCGATGTTATTGATAGTACATCAAATAACAATAACGGGAGTGTTACTGGTTTAACCAGTGTTGCGGGGAAAGTAGGATATGCAAGAAACAGCAGTGGTGGCAGTAATGGCATCGCATCCACAAACACCATAACACTTGGTACGGGTCAATTCACTGTAGAAGGTTGGTTTAATCCCAACGTTTACACTACTGAATGGATAGGTCTTTTTGGACCGAAAGATCCGATCGACGACTATAACGAAATAATGTGGCCTTATCAAGGCAAATGAGGTTATTTGGATTGGAACCTGGAATTAACGTCAAATCAACCTATTGTAGCTGGTCAATGGGATTACTATGTTGTTGTTAGAGAAGGCACAAGTTCGGACCAATTAAAGAACTACATAAATGGACTATACGATAATGCAGGAACTTCTACTCGCAGTTTCCCAGCTCAACCAATATGGCTCGGAAAATCTTCCACTTATCCTTGAAACGGTATTAGTGATGAGCTTCGCATCTCAAACGTATCAAGAAGCGTTGCTTGGATCAAAGCCAGCTACGAAAGCGGAAGAGACAATTTACTAGACTTTAACAGTGAAGAAATTGCATAGCATTTTTTTTAACTCCATGTTTCCCTTTTTTCGAAGCTTGCGAAAAACAACTGTACCTCCCACTAGCTTAAAGCTCTGGTTAGCCAAGAAATTACCATTCGCAAAAATGTTTACTCGTAATGTTGACTTTGTCCCACTCGTTGAAAACCGTCTGCATCTGTTCCAAAGTTAGTTTGACCGTCCAAACTTCCACATCAAAATCGAGAAGAGATGCACCAATAAAGCCGAAAACCTTCCACGGATTAGGTTTAAGCTCTTCGTTTAGTAGGTTTAGTTGTGTTAGTCGGGTTTTAGAAGTGCAAAGGTATCCTATCAAGTCGCTAAGAGCCTTTCGGAACTGTCCTGAGACGTAGAAAGCCTGTTTGTAGAAAACCCAACACATGGTAAGTGTGATTTTTCCTTTATTGTCCTTATGGTCATACTTGGAACATTAGCGCGTGCTACAGCTTTAGTGAGTGAAATTCTAAAAGAACCAGGGGTCCTTCTTATCTTTCTTGGTTCCCCGTCCTGTTTCTTTTATTTGTTGCGTATGACCTTCAACAAGACTTACCTCGATGTAATCTTCTTCAGTGGGGCCCTGCTGAACTGGCTCGCCACCTTCACTATTTGCACGTTGCTCTTCTGGCTTCTGCAAAACTACTGGATTGCCCTGTATCTCTCTCAGCTTTTTCTCTAAACCGTTCTTCCGAGATTCCATATCACTTAAAGTCAGTTTTTTGGCTTTAATCGTTTCTTCCAGCTGAGCAATAATTTTCTCTTCAAGTTTCCGCAAATCACAGCTAAACATTATCTCTTTTTGAGACAGGGATGCCACTTCATTTTCCAGTTCGCGTCTCTTTATCTGAAGCTCATTAAGCACTGCCGTTTCAACCATTAATCATCACTAATTCTAAGAATTGCTGCAAGAAAAATAACTACTTTATGAAGTGAAAACACAGATTATAGCTCAAATTTTAATACACCAACCTTACATGAACCCACTCTCCAAAAAGAAAAAAGGGAAGGTTGCACGGAAGAAATCTCTATTAACCATGATACTGCTTCAAGTCTATTAAATCCAGAAAATTTAGAAAAAATGGAAATGTGTGCTGGAGCCATCGCCAAATTGACCTTTAGTGAGCCCGTCGGCAAGAATTTTTTTTCTACCACTACCTCGGCGCCGCCCAAAATTAGCCCAATCTTTTTTAGAGTTAAAAAGTGCCGATTTTTGAAGCTACCATAAAGGTATAAAGTAGCTCTGCACGCGCTTCAACAAAGGTCCAAAACTGGAACAACATACGTTGACGCTGCTTATCTTGAAGTCAAATATGGAAATTAGTATTCTAGTTTGGGTTTGGAATTTTTTATTATTTGAAATAAAGACAGATTGAAAGGCTAAAAGGCTCTGTCGTCATCTGCTTCGCCGTAAGTTCTTTCCCAAAGCACTTTCGCGTTCAGAAGATTTGCAGTGTCAGAATTAGATGTTGCTGAAACGGTGAAGTTCCTGATAACGTTAAAATTCGGAGTTAATAGGATGTTTATCGCCAATAGCAGAAAGAACAGTGCGCTTTTTCTTTTTCCTCCTCGCATCCCGCCGCGGGTTCTCCTTGATAAAGTGTAATCTGGTTTAAGGTATATTTGATGAGAAATAGGCTTTGGATGTAGCAATATTTATCCTTATGGAGAGTCTGAAACATGTTTCACTTAGTAGCCAAAGATAGAAATAAGGCAAATACGCCATAAACAAGAAAAGCAGGTTCATTTAAGATTTTATTGAATCTCAAACTACGTACTGAACGATTTTATTCTGCGGCTTACTTGCGTTGTCTCTGGCGTGCTTCAGCAACCAATCGGAAAGCTTCTTACACTTGTTAGGGTCGCAGGAAAAGCTCTTTTTTTCTTTATCCCAAAACAGACATTTAGAACACGGAATACTCGTATCGCTTTCCATTTTTATCGTAGCTATGTCAAGTTCCGAAGTTGATTTATGACTTATGAATTATCACTTATGGCTAACCATAATGATTAAAGATACATGCACACGTGATTGCCAGTCGGGTGTTTTCCAAATAGCCAGATCGTCGGCGTTCAGGCTACACTTGAGTGCATGTTGCGTTTGCCTTAATGAATATGTAACGTAGGTCGTGACAGTGCACTGAAACCACTAGAATTATCAGCGTTGTTACGACCGTGCTTAAAGCTATGCGGTTCCTTAACAGCTTGGTCATTATTTCATTTCACCTTTGATGTAGCAAGATTGGATTTCATTATAAATATCTTCTGTCGCACGATTCAAGATTATGTTTCAAGCTTGAGCCTTAAAACTCTCACTTCATCTCATTCATCTGAATCCATATTAAATTCTGACTCAGAATATTATAAATCCACACACAGCCTGATGAAACAGCTTTTC